>Ga0207667_10009262_pt1 | contig 11624 bp, 13 predicted proteins | sample KBSCornC52_FD_184301 | JGI IMG/M metagenome (GOLD analysis project Ga0207667, IMG submission 184301) | Corn rhizosphere microbial communities from Kellogg Biological Station, Michigan, USA - KBS Corn C5-2 (SPAdes) (version 2) | ecosystem: Host-associated > Plants > Roots > Rhizosphere > Soil ...
TCAGATGCTGCGCGATGACAAAGATGGCCCGGTGGGGAGTGAGCGTTTCGCCGGGGACCCAGACCGCGGCGTTTTCGGCTACTCCGAATTTGCCTGGAATGACGGCCACGTCAACGCCTTCAAGGTCGTGGGGATCCTCGATCGCGCTCAAGTCAACGTTTCTTGAAGGGATGCCAGGCGCCAGCGATGCGACCTTCGCCGCATTCGCGTAAACATCGATCTTGGCGAGTTCGGATGCGAGATCTTGCGGCGCAGTGGCGCGTACCAGCCTGCCTCCTGCTCCGATTAATGTCTCCTCAAATTGTTTGAGCGGGTCGGCGTAGCGGATTCCAGTAATCGGGCCAGGGCGCGACGCGGGCGGCGGAACGTTCTGGCGGAGGGAATCGAGAATTGCATTACGGCTGCTCATGAGGGTTCCTTCTGGATAAGATCGCGAAAGCTTTGTTTGGGCATGGGTGGAAGCTCGCGTTGGATTCCCCAGGGATTCCAGCGGCCGTAAGCGAGCCCGCGCGGAAGACGCGGAACGATGGCGCGCATCAGACTTCCTCCCGTGCGGTAGAGCAGCGGGTGCGACAAAACGAAGCCCATCACCGCCATACTGAGACGCTTCTGTAGCGGCACGGCTTTGAGATCCACCAGCACCTTGCGGAACGCCAGCAATTGATGATGAAGGTCGATTTTGACCGGGCAAACATCGGTGCAGGAGCCGCAAAGGCTCGACGCAAACGGCAGCGAAGCGTACTTCTTAGGATCGCGCTGCGGCGCGAGAATGGAGCCGATAGGACCCGGGACGGTGTAGCCGTAACTGTAGCCGCCGCTGCGCCGGTAGACCGGACAGGTATTCATGCAGGCGCCGCAGCGAATGCAACTCAGCGAGCGCCGGAACGTCGGCTGTCCGAGAATACGGCTGCGGCCGTTATCGACGATAACCACGTGCATCTCGCCGCCGCGGAGAGGCCCGTTGAAATGGGAAGTGTACGCGGTAATGGGCTGGCCCGTGCCGCTGCGTGCGAGCAGGCGGAGGAACACCGAGAGGTCCGCGGCGCGCGGAATGAGTTTCTCGATGCCCATGCAAGCGATATGGAGTCGCGGCAGGCTAGCGCCCATATCCGCGTTGCCTTCATTGGTGCAGACGACGATGCCTCCGGTTTCGGCGACGGCGAAGTTGACGCCGGTGAGTCCGGCTTGAGCGCCCAGGAACTTGCTGCGGAGGTTGCCGCGGGCCGCTTCGGTAAGGTACTTGGGATCCGACGCGCCCTTGTCGGTGCCGAGTTCGATGTGGAAGAGGTCGCCGATTTCTTGCCGCTTCAAATGGATTGCCGGCATCACGATATGGCTGGGCGGTTCCTTGCGGAGCTGCACGATGCGTTCGCCGAGATCGGTGTCGGTGACTTCGATGCCCTGGGCCTCGAGATAAGGATTAAGATGGCACTCTTCGGTAAGCATCGACTTCGACTTGACGAGCCGCGTGACGCCGTGGCTCGCGAGAATTTGATGAACGATGGCGTTATGTTCTACGCCGTCGCGAGCCCAATGCACCTGAATGCCGTTGGCGATGGCATTGCGCTCAAACTCCTCCAGGTAATCGGCCAGGCGAGAGAGCGTATGAGTCTTGATAGCGGACGCGGCCGCGCGAAGCGCTTCCCATTCGGGAATGCCGGATGCCTGCCGGTCGCGCTTGGCACGCACGAACCAGAGCGATTGGTCATGCCAATGCGCGCGCTCTTCATTGGCGACAAACAACGCTGCGTTTTCGGGATGGCCGGTCATGAGAGCTTCGCTTTCTCGAGGATTTCGGCAACGTGCATGACGCGCTGTGGTTGATTGGTGCGCCGGATCAGGCCGTCGAGATGCATCAGGCACGACATGTCGAATCCCGCGATGACTTCGGCGCCGGCCCGCGCATGGTCCTGGATGCGGTCGCGTCCCATGAGGCAGGAGACCGCCTCCTCTGCCACCGCGAAGGTGCCGCCGAAACCGCAGCACTCATCCGGCCGGGACAACTCGACGATTTCGATGCCGCGCAACTGCGTGAGAAGCTGGCGCACCTTGTTAAATGGCGCGACCATCAATTCGGAGGAGCGCCCCAGCCGGAGTTCGCGCAGCCCGTGGCAGCTCATCTGGAGCCCCACTTTGAACGGGAACTCGCCATCGACGTTGACCACTTTGGCGACATCCGTCAGGTATTCGCAAAGCTCGAAGGTATGCCCGCGAAGATGTTCGAAGCGAGGCTTGCCGTGAAGCCAGTGATCGTAATGGTTGCGCACCATGGAGACGCAGCTCCCGGAGGGCGCAACCACGTCATCGTACTTGCCGAAGATTTCGAGAAACCGTTCGGCTAGCGGACGCGCGGCGGCATCGGAACCGGAATTAGCCATCGGCTGGCCGCAGCAAGTCTGCTCCCGCGGGAACTCGACATTGAGGCCGAGACGCCGCAGGATGCGCAATGTGGCGATTCCAACTTGGGGATAAAGCTGATCGACGTAGCAGGGGATGAAAAGACCAACGTTAGGCATCTGCACTCTCAAGTTTTACACGTCGTCTTCCATCATGCCGCATTCGAGCCTGCATTCAGCAGGAGAAAGGCGGCGCAAGGTCCATGAAAATGCCGGCAGATCCGCGATGTTGACGCCGCGAATTTTACACCACGCGCCGCCCGGCGTAAATCGGCCGTGCTCCGCGTCCTGCACGCAACAGATCCATCGAATCTCCCTCGTGCCGCCTCACCGGTAGAGATTCGTGGTTAGCGCCGGTCTTCCCTTCCACGATACGCCAACGCCAAATTCAATTGGCGGATCGCGTTGTCGGTAGCGCGAATGGCGTCCGCCTTGTGTCCGCCGAAATCATGTGGGGCGGCCGCCAGGTAAGCGCGCGCGTCTCTCAGCGCCGCGATCGCCGTCGCAATCCGGGGATGCATCGCGCGTTCGTTTTGGGCGGATAGCGTCCAGGCCCCACCGCAAAGTAAGCCTCCCAATACCAGTCCTGACAAGAATTTCACGAGTCCCTCCAAGGTGGGATTTTAGCAGAGATCGTGCGAAAGAATGTTGGATAGCGATCAGCCCGATGCGTGCAGGACCCACGCGCATCAGATTGGCCGACGCGGCTCTTCCGCGATCGAATTTATGCGATCGAAGCGCCCTTCGGCGAATTGATCCCCGCGGTCCGCAGCAGTCTTTTCCACACCTTCAGGCCGAATCCCAGCGGACGCCACCAGCATTCTCGCAGAACGGCGATCTTCCTGACGCATACCGGAACCCGCCAGACCGCAGAGGTCCCCGCCGGGAAAAATCCCAAGTCCCCCGGTCCCAGGCGTTGTTCCTCGCCATTCTGATCGGTGATGAACACCTCGCCAGAGACCACCATGACCGTCTCATCTTGGCTGTAGTGGCACTCGAACCGTCCCGCTGTGCACTCCCATACCAGGATGTCTTCGGTCCAGTCGTGGCTTCTCAAAACCTTCCACGTCCGCGTCATAGGGACACCGTTTAAAACCCAACGGGATAGCACCGGTCGCGGCTCCGCCCCCGATTCGAAAGTCTCCGGCCTGGTTACGACGATGGATCTGGCATTCATCTTGTTTGTTCGATCCGGCAGTCGCCAATACTGTTTCACCGCGCGCGGGCTCGAACCGGGAGAGCCGCTTATTCCAGCGCGCGTCTTAAAGCCGAGGCCAGTTTTGCCAGGTCCGCGCCCACGTCCGCACCCAGATGAATCCGCAGCGCGCGGCGCCCGCGTTCGCGCAGCACTGTGAGGTCGCCCTGCGCTTGCGCCGCTTTGACGATCCCGAACGTGTACTTCTGCCCTGGAATCGCCACATCTTGCGCATCATCCGCCGTGATCTGTAGAAACACGCCAGTGTTAGGTCCGCCTTTATAAGCCTGGCCGGTCGAGTGCAGAAAACGCGGACCGAACCCCAGGCAGGTCGCGACGCGCTTGGCATCCCGCACCCGCTGGCGCATCGCGGTCAATGCAACCTCGTGCGCCGGGTCCATTTCGATATAGGCCAGCAGAGCGAAATAATCGCCGGCTTTAATCGAGTCCAGATGCACGCGCAGTGCATCGGTCAGCGTCCGAGCCGCGGTTTTCCCGTAGATTTTGATGCCCGCCTCTTCAAACGCCGGAGTCTCCGCCGGCAGCGAGCCGGTTGCTTCAAACTGGCTGGTTAACTTCTTGGTCGCGATCTTACTGGCTTCGACATCCGGCTGATTGAAGGGGTCGATCTCGATCATCGCGCCCGCCACCGCCGTAGCAAACTCCCAGCGGAAGAACTCGCGTCCCATTTCGTAAACGTCGTCGACCGCGATGCGAATCACCGGGTGCCCAGCAGCCCCGAGCGCATCGAGCGCGCGATCCTGCGCTTCGTCGCACGCCGGCGTCAGCCGCTCGTATACGAATACGCGATCCGCTCCATACACTTCCGGCGGACCGAGTTGCTCGCGGTCCACTGGAATGATGGCCCGGCCGTTCTTGCCGGTCGATTCCGCCACCAGTTGCTCCAGCCATGCGCCCAGATCGCGAATCGCGGGCGAAGCCACGATCGTCAATTTGTCGCGCCCCGCACGCGCCAGCGTACCGAGCAACACTCCCAGCGTCAGCCCCGGATTGTCTTTCGGAGCCCGGCAGGCTTGCTCCATCGCATCCGCCCGCGTTAGCAGTTTGCCCACATCGACGCCTATCGCCGCTGCCGGAATCATGCCGAAATCCGACAGCGCCGAATAGCGCCCGCCAATCGACGGCACTCCAAAAAAAGTGTGGCGGAATCCGTCCCGCTCGGCCACCTTCTGCATCTGCGAGCCGGGGTCCGTGATGGCGATAAACCGGCTTCCATCGCGGCCGGAGCGCTCGAAGAAATATTCCTTGAAGATGTTCGGCTCGAGCGTCGTGCCGGATTTGCTCGACACGATGAACAGCGTGCGCTTCAAGTCGATCTTCTGTTCAGTGTCCGCCACCTGCGCCGGGTCCGTCGAATCCAGCACGTGCAGATCCGGGAATCCCGGGGCGCCGCAGAAGGTCAGGCGCATTACTTCCGGACACAAGCTGGATCCGCCCATTCCCAGCAGCAGCGCATCCTTGAACCCGGCGGCTTTGACCTCCGCCGCGAACTGTTCCAGCTTCTGCCGTTGCGCCAACTGCTCGCCTGCGATCGTCAGCCACCCGAGCCATTGCGCTTCGTCGGTGCCGGTCCATACCTTCGCATCGCCCGCCCAGATCCGCGCGACTCGATCGCTATTCTCCCAGGCGCGCAGGTTTTCCGCCGCCGCCTGAGCCAGGTCTGGCGGAAGCGAATATGTAAGCGACGTCATTGCGGATGCGTGACGGCCAGGAGCTTGCTGAATGCATCCTCGAACTGCTTGACACCGGCGGTGACCAGATCGGCCGTGACAGTCTCTATCGAGATCCCCGCCGCCTCAAGGTTCGCCATCACGGTGCGCGCGCCCTCCACGTCCTCCGTTAGCGAAGCGCGAGGCACGCCATGATCGCGAAATGCATCGTAAGTAGCCGGAGGAATGGTGTTCACCGTGTCCTTGCCGATCAGTTCCTCGATGTACAGCACGTCGCGCAGCTTGGGATTCTTAGTCGAGGTGCTGGCCCACAGCACGCGCTGCGTTTGCGCGCCCTTGGCGACCAGAGCCTCCCAGCGCGGTCCCGAGAAGATGCGCTGATAGCGCTCATACGCCAGCTTGGCGTTCGCAATCGCCACTTTGCTGCGCACCGATTCCAACAGTTTCTTCTGTTCCGGCGATGCCTGCGGAAGGCGTTCATCGATCAGCGCGTCGACCGCCGTGTCGATCCGGCTCACAAAGAAGCTGGCGACGCCCGCAATCCCCGCCAGATCCTGGCCCTTCGCGGCCCGCTGCTCCAGCGCCCGAATGAAAGCCCACGCCACCTCTTCGTACATGTCCTGCGAAAACAGCAAGGTGACATTGACGTTCACGCCTTCGCGCAGAACCGTTTCGATAGCCGGAACGCCCGCCGGCGTCCCCGGTATCTTGATCATCAGGTTCGGACGGTTGACCGCCTTCCAGAGCCGCAGCGCCTCGTCGATAGTTTCCTGCGTCTTGTTCGCGAGAAACGGCGATACTTCCATGCTCACGTAGCCGTCGTGCCGCTTGGTTCTGTCGTACACCGGACGCAGCACATCGGCCGCATCCTGAATGTCGCGGATCGCCAGGCCTTCGTAGATGCCCTTGGCGTCGAGCGTCTTGTTCTTGCGTAATTCCGCCAGATAGTCGGAGTATTCCGCGCCGCCCATGGCCTTCTCGAAGATCGACGGGTTGGAAGTCATCCCTCCCAGGCCGTCTTCTTCCACCATGCGGCGGAGATCGCCGCTGGTCATCAGGCTGCGGCGAATGTAATCCAGCCAGATGGATTGCCCGAAGCGGGCCAATTGCTTGAGCGGATTTTCAATCCCGCTGGATACGCTGCTGGTAAGTGTAGACATGAGTTTAGATTCCCTGCCTTTAGTTTACGAAAACTGCCGGGCGATTACTTCCGTGCGGTAGCCGAAGATCCTGGCCACCTCCCGCCGCGCCCACAGCGCCTCCACCAAACGGCCCAGCGGACCGAGCGGCAATTCATACTCGACATCATCCACGATGCGCGTTCCCCCGCCTTCGCTCACGAAACGATGCGTGTGCCGCCACACCCGATAAGGGCCGCGCAATTGCACATCGACGAACTCATGCGGAGGCGCCCAGCTCTCGATTAAGGTCGCCCACTTCAGCGGAATACCGTAAAGCTTCAGTTGATAGTCGATGCGCGCCCCGGCCGCCAGCCGAATCGGACCCGGCGTCAAAATGCGGAAGTTCAACTGCCGCGGAGTGATCGCTTCGAGATTGTTCGCATCCGAAAAGAACGCGAAGACTTCCTGGACTGGGCGTCCGATCCACTGTTCCGAATGAAAATGATGCATTGATTACCGCGACTTCCGCAGCCACACGTAACAATGATTGCCGATGCGCCCCCCAGCCGGAGCATGGAACAGCACCAGGTCGAGATATCGCAAGGGAAACAACACCCAGCCCAAAACCCCGTGCGCCACCACCCGCCACGCACGAAATGGCAGCAGCAGCTTCGCGTATTCGAGAGTCATCACCAGCATGGTCGCCGTCGGCCCCGTACGCCAGCCCTCCGCCACCACCTCCATGCGCGATCCCAGCACCTTGAGCCCATCCAGCGTGAATCGCCGGTAGTCTTTCGGATATTCGTGGAACGGATGGCAGAACGGCGTGACCAGGTGCGCATAACCGCCGGGCTCGAGCACGCGGTAGATCTCGTCCATCACTTTCACCGGATCGCGAACATGCTCCAGCACCGCATCGCACTCGACGCGCGTAAAGACGCCCGATGGAAACGGCAACATCTCCGCATCGGCAGCGACATCCACCCCCGGCACCGCGAACAGATCGAGATTCACATAGCCCTCGACCACCCGCCCCGCGCCGCCGATATACAAATTCCATTTCCCCAGCGGAAAGTCCCGAGGCTCCGCCGGATTCGTCACAAACGGCGCAGGCGGCTGCAGCAGCCGCGTCAGGCGATCGCGCCAACGCCGTGAAAGACGCCGCCGGTAGAGCGCCTCCAGTGAGTTGTCTTCGGCCGCCATGGGGATGGAACAACCAGCATCGCACGCTACTCGCGCACTGTGAACGCCAAACCACGCTCGCCTTGGTCGATGCTCACAACCGACTCCGCCGGCACTTCGCCATTCGCCACCATCGCAGCCAGCGGCTGCGTGATCTCACGAAGTATAGTCCGCTTCAATTCGCGCGCCCCATACTCGCGGCTGGTCCCCTTCTGCAGCAGATACTGGCGAGCGGCCGCGCTTACTTCGAGCGCAAAGGCCCGTTCCGCCAGGCGGTTCTCGATATGCTGCGCCAGCGCCGCGATCTGCAGATCCACGATTTCAGCCAGCGCCTCCGCATCCAGCGGCTTATAAGTGATCACGGTATCGATCCGGTTCACGAACTCCGGCGCGAACTTGCGGCGCACCGCGCCCATGCCGATTTGGTGCAGCTTCTCCAGCGTCGCCCCCGACGCGTTCCCCGTGATCGCCTCGAATCCGAAACCCGGCCGCAGGCGGTCGCGCATTTCACGAGCGCCCAGATTGCTAGTAAGAAAAATCAGCGACCCTTCGAAGTTCACCGTATTGTTATCGCCCAGCCGCAACGCGGCCTTATCCAGCACGCCCATCAGCAGGCGCGTCATGCTGGGCGCGGCCTTCTCGATTTCATCGAACAGCACCAGCGAGAGATCGCTCGATTCGCTGGTCACCGACGTCAACTTCTGCTGCGTCAGCATCGGCGGAGTCTCGCGATGCCCCAGGTAGCCCGGCGGCGCGCCGATCAGCTTCGCGACTTCGTGCTCCATCTGAAATTCGCCGCAGTCCACCTTCAGCATGTGCTTCTCGCTGCCATGCAGGGCATCGGCCAGCGCCTCGACCGTGCGCGTCTTTCCGGTACCGGTAGGACCCAGCAGCAGAAACACTCCCGCCGGGCGGCCGTCGGGCGAAAGCCCGGCCTGGTGCATCTGCACGTACGGCACAATCTGCGTCAAAGCCTGCGCCTGGCCAACCACGCGCGTCGATAACTCTCGAAGGAGGTCGCCCGCGCCGCAACTGCCAAGGCGGGGCCTCATTGCCACGGGCGGAATCCGCAATACGGCGCCCTCCTTTAAACTACGCCGATTATGGGCTCCCCCCACTGGCAGTGCAGACACTCTCAGATGCGTAACCAATGGCAAAATAGGCTCGAATCGCGTCGCGGATCAGTGTGGCTGCGCGCCCATCGCCATAAACATGACGGACCCGCGCCCGCCGAACGTACTCGTCAGCGTCATCCAGCAGCAGCGAAGTCTCGGCGACGATGCGTGCGGGATCGGTCCCCGTGAGACGCGCCGCCCCGGCGGCAACCGCCTCCGGCCTTTCGGTTTTTTCTCGCATCACCAGCACCGGTTTGCCGAGCGATGGTCCTTCTTCTTGGATACCCCCGGAGTCAGTGAGCAGCACGTGCGCCCGCCGCATCAGGTCGACGAACGGCACGTAGGCTACCGGCTCAATCAGTCGGATCGCCGCGACCCCGCCCAGTCGGCTCCCGACCACGGCGCGCACCTCCGGGTTGGGATGCACCGGATACACGATCTGCACATCGTCACGCGCGGCCAATCGGAGCAGCGCCTCGCAGATGCCGTCCAAGCCTTCGCCAAAACTCTCCCGCCGGTGCGCCGTCACCAGGATCAGCTTCTTGCCCGCATCAAATTCCGGAAGTCCCTCCGCCCGCAGTCTCCCCGAAGCGAGAGCATCGCGAGTCTCCAGCAGCGCGTCGATGCCGGTATTGCCGGTGACCAGAATCCGATCCGGCGCCACTCCTTCGCGCAGCAGATTCTCCGCCGCCGCATCGGTAGGCGCGAAGTGCAGCGTGGCCAAGCGCGTCGCCAGCACTCGGTTCATTTCTTCCGGGAAAGGCTGCCGGAAATCGCCGCTGCGCAGCCCGGCTTCGACGTGCGCCACCGGCACGCCCCGATAGAACGCGCCCAGCGCACCACAAAAAGTAGTGATGGTATCGCCCTGCACCAGCACCAGGTCCGGCGCTTCTTTTACCAGCACCGGGTCGAGCGCGGCCACAATGCGGGACGTCGAGTCAGCCAGCGTCTGCCCCGGCCGCATCACGTCCAGATCGTAGTCCGGAGCAATCGCGAACGCCTGCAGAGTCTGATCCAGCAGGCCGCGATGCTGCGCCGTCACAATGACGCGAGTTTCGAATTCGTGTGGGATTTCCAAAAACCGGCGCGCCACCGGCGCCAGCTTGATCGCCTCGGGGCGCGTGCCCAGGACGATCCCAATCTTCAAGGAATGGGTTTCATCAGTTCCGGATCAAGTTCGTGGCTTAAGTATGGCAGGAATTATTTGTGCCGGTAGGTAATGCGGCCCTTGGTCAAGTCGTAAGGCGACATTTCAAGGGTGACGCGGTCGCCGGCCAAAACGCGGATGCGATTGCGGCGAAGTTTACCGGCCAGGTGGGCGAGCACGGTGCGTTCCTGATCCAGTTGCACGCTGAACAGGCCGCTCGGAAATTTCTCAACTACAGTTCCAGTGACTTCAATACTATCTTCTTTACTCATTGTCCTCCCAGAAAGATTATAGCGCCCCGGCGGAAAGCGCAATGCGGAACGCGGGGATAAAGGAGCGGGCGCGCGCGCCTGCCAGGCCCGCGCGGCCGGCCAGAGCGAGCAGCTCCCGCCGTTGGAAAGCGGCTTCCACCGAGATCGCTCCGTCGTTCACTGTCACCGGATGCCAGCCGAACAAACGTTGCGTCCGCGAGATGAAATAGTAGGGCACGGGATGCCGCCACAGATCGATCACCAGCACCTGTTTCCGCGCGACGCGGCCGAACCCCGCCAGCAGTTCCACCACCTGATCATCGGTGAAATGGTGCAGGAACAGCGAGCTGAAGACGTAGTCGAAGCTCCGCGCCCGAAACGGCAGCGCGAACGCATCCCCCGCTACCCTCGCGCCCGCGCACCCTTCGAGATGCGACTCAATGTAATCCAGACAAGTCACCTGCGCCCCCGGCCGCCACTCGCGCAAGCAGCGTCCCATGTCACCCGAAGCTGATCCGACATCCAGGAACGTGAACGCTTCATTGCGAGGGATGACGTCATCGACCAGCTTCCGCAGCGTGCTGTGCCCGCCCCAATGTTTATTGATCCGCGCCAGGTCAGCCAAACTGCCGCGCGCCTCTTCAGGCGGAAGCGTGTCCAGAATCTCCGGCTTTAATACTCGCCCATTGAAGCAGTGCATTTTCCACTACAATACCGCGCCCCGCGATGGAGCGGTAGACGTTGCAGCAAGACCGCCTCATCGCCACGGTGAGGTGGGATGCTTTTCCTCTTATCTCTGTGCATCCGTGTTCATCTGTGGGCAAATATTCTTAATTTGCTTAGTCACCGGGCGACCCGGCGACACTCCACTTTTGGGTGCTGGAAATTGAGCAGCAACGCTAAAGTGAGGCCAGATGCCTGCAGGTAGCTGAGGCATTGGGCCAGATGCGTGGGGGCGAAGCGATCCACGCATTTCAGCTCGACGATCAGAATGTTTTCAACTACCAAGTCAGGGTGAAATTCCCCAATGAGCTGCCCCTTGTAAGCAACCGGATAAGAGACCTGTGTGACCGCCGTGATCCCTCGAAGAGCCAACTCGTTCACCAATGCCCTCTCGTACAGCTTTTCCAGAAAGCCCGCGCCCAAGGTATTGGAGACTTCAAAAGCCGCTCCAATAACGGCTTCGGTGAGCGAGTTCAAGTCCACTCTTACTAGTCGTAGATGCAATCAAAATTTCTCTTCAATTTGCCCACAGATGAACACAGATGGACACAGATAGCCGAAAGCTCGATTACGCTTTTCTTATCTGTGTGAATCTGTGTTCATCTGTGGGCAAATATTTTTCGGTTCTCGCATTCACACATCTCCGCTAACCTCCATTCCCTGATTTTTTAACCACTTCCCATTCCCAACTTTTGACTCCCCTCCTCCCCACCCCCATAATCCAAACAGCAGTAAAGCCCGGCCGGGCCGATCGTCGTAGTTTGGTAAATCCGCGCCTGTGTATAAAGCAGGCTAGCCGCCCC
>Ga0207667_10009265_pt1 | contig 11623 bp, 6 predicted proteins | sample KBSCornC52_FD_184301 | JGI IMG/M metagenome (GOLD analysis project Ga0207667, IMG submission 184301) | Corn rhizosphere microbial communities from Kellogg Biological Station, Michigan, USA - KBS Corn C5-2 (SPAdes) (version 2) | ecosystem: Host-associated > Plants > Roots > Rhizosphere > Soil ...
GACGGTCGCTTGGGCGATACCCAGCGACAGCAGCATGAAGATGAGCGTGGCGACGAGCACCTCGACGATCGAGAAGCCGGCGTCCGGGTCTCGGTCGGTGCGTGCAGCAGATAGGCGCCGCGCGATCTTCAGCATCTTGTGATCCGTCCCCCCACGGATTGAAAGCGGTGAGGGCTGCCGGGGTCGAACGGATCGACCCCGGCAGCCCAGGTGTCACTGCATTATGAGCAAGCGCCCGTGTTGACTCCTGTGGAGTCGGTCGCGTTGAACTTGTTCGTCGTCGGGCTGTCACCCTCGATGCAGAAGGTGTTGTCCGCGTTGAGCGTGAACGTGACCTGCTCGCTGCCCTGGCTCGGGCCGGGGTAGCCATCAGAGCCGAGTCCGGCCGACCACTCCGTGGTCGTGGGGTAGGCACCCGTGCGGGTGAAGAAGGCGACGACCGCGGTCTTGGCGTTCTCGATGTCCGACTTGGTGGCGGAGTCCTTGGCGTTGTTCTGAACCCCGATGTACACCGGGATGGCGATCGCGGCGAGGATGCCGATGATGATGACGACGACGAGGAGCTCGATGAGCGTGAAGCCCTTCTCGCCCTCGGCCAGGGCCTCACGGCGTGCCGCGAGTGCCTTCGAGATGCGGGTGATCATTTGATTGATTCCGTTCTTGTCATGTGAATGGGAATCGAGCCGTCCCCCCCTACGGCGGTGACCCGACAGGCTCACGCTATGGTCTGCGACCCAGCGCGTGAATCCCGCGTCCGGGGGGTAAAACCCCCGATCAGGACCCCAATGCGGGGGTGGACGAAAAGGGGGACACTGTCACCGTGCGGACAGCATTCCGAGGGGCGCCGCGTGACGCCCCTCGGTGGCCTGCGGCCGTGGTCAGCTGCCGTTGACCGCCGTGGCGATGCTGAAGATCGGCATGTACAGGGCGACGACCATGCCACCGATGACGACGCCCAGGAAGGCGATGAGCAGTGGCTCGATGAGCGAGGTGAGCGCCTCGGTCATGGCCTGCACCTCGTCGTCGTAGAAGTCGGCGATCTTGGTGAGCATGACCTCGAGCGAGCCGGCGTCTTCACCGACCGCCATCATCTGGACCACCATCGGAGGGAAGACCGGCTCATTGGCGAGCGGCTTCGAGAGCGACTGCCCGTTGCGCACCGACTCGGCGACGCGCTTGGTCGCCTGCTCGATGACGTAGTTGCCCGAGGTCGCACCGATCACGCTCAGGGCCTGCAGGATCGGCACGCCCGCGCCGATCATGTTGGCGAAGTTGCGGGTGAAGCGCGCCACTGCGATCTTCTGCGCCAGCTTGCCGAAGACGGGAGCTTTGAGCTTGAGCGGGTCGACCACCTTGCGCACGGCCTCGGTGTTCTTGTTGCGGCGCCACCAGACGAACCCGACGACGATCAGCACGATCAGGGTCGGAGCGATCCAGAACATGTTCTGCGAGATGTTCACCAGAATCTGCGTCGGGGCCGGCAGCGAACTGCCCAGCCCCTCGAACATCGTCTTGAAGATGGGGACGATGAAGGTCAGCATGATGACCACCGCCACGAGCGAGAGGCAGAGCACCATGACCGGATAGGTCATCGCCGACTTGATCGTCGACCGCAGCTTGGCGTCCTTCTCGAAGTTCACGGCGAGGGCGTCGAGGGCGCCCTCGAGGAAGCCGCCGGTCTCACCCGCCCGGATCATGCTGATCATGAGGGGAGGGAAGTCGATCGGATGCTTGGCCAGCGAATCGGAGAACGACCCGCCGATCTCGACGTCGCTCGCCACCTGGCTGAGGATGGTCTTGAGCTTCTTGTTCTCGGTCTGCTCCGCCAGGATGTGCAGCGCCTTCAGCAGGGGCAGGCCCGCGCTGATCATCGTCGCCAGCTGCCGGCTCGAGATCGCGAGCGACTTGAGGTCGACGCCCTTCTCGAAGCCCGACAGGCTCAGCTCCATGTTCAGCCCGCTGGCCGCCCTGCCCTCTTCGACCGTGAGCGGCGACAGGCCCATGCTCTGCAGCTTTCCGAGCACGGCCGACTCGCTCGGCGCCTCGAGCTTTCCCTTGACGACCTTGCCCGACTTGTTGCGGCTGGTGTAGTTCCAGCTCTTGACCGCCATCGACATCAGCGGCGTCCCTTCTCTGCTGAGGCGTACATTGACTCGTCGTTGAACGTGATGGCCTGCTGCACCGGCGCCGAGCGCTGAATCAGGCGCGTGAGCGTCTCGGGATCGTGCGCCTTCTCGAAGGCGGCGTCGCGTGTGATCCTGCCCTCGTCGACCAGTTCGGCCAGATGCTGGTCCATGGTGTGCATGCCGAGCTCACGACCGGCCTGCATCGCCGAGGTGATCTGGTAGCTCTTGCCCTCGCGCACGAGGTTCGAGATGGCCGGCGTGGTCACCAGGACCTCGGTGGCGACGACGCGGCCGTTGCCCTGCGCCTTCTTCACCAGCGTCTGGCTGACGACCCCCTGCAGGGTGGCGCTGAGCTGCGTGCGCACCTGGTCCTGCTGATGCGGCGGGTAGACGTCGATGACACGGTCGATGGTGGATGCCGCGGACTGCGTGTGCAGCGTGGCGAACACCAGGTGGCCGGTCTCGGCCGCAGTGAGCGCCACCGAGATGGTCTCGAGGTCTCGCATTTCGCCGACCAGGATGACGTCGGGGTCTTGCCGCAGCACGTGCTTGAGCGCGGCGCCGAAGCTGTGCGTGTCGTGGCCGACCTCGCGCTGGTTCACCAGCGAGCGCTTGTTGCCGTGCATGAACTCGATCGGGTCCTCGACCGTCACGATGTGGTCGGCGCGGGTCCGGTTCACCAGGTCGATGAGCGCGGCGAGCGTCGTCGACTTGCCCGAACCGGTCGGACCGGTGACGAGCACCAAGCCGCGTGGCAGCGTAGCGAAGCGTCCGACCGAGTCGGGAACACCGAGTTGCTCGAGGGTCTTGATCGTGGTCGGGATGAGACGGAAGGCGGCACCGATCGCGCCGCGCTGCTGGTACATGTTCACGCGGAACCGGGCGCTCTCCGACAGCGTGTACGCCAGGTCGAGCTCGAGGTGCTCCTCGAAACGGGCGAGCTGGTCGGGGCTGAGCAACGAGAGCAGCGCGGCGCGCACCTTCTCGGCGTTCCACACCGATGCGCCCGCTACCGGGCTCAGACCGCCGTCGACACGCAGCATGGGCGCGGCGTTGGCGGTGACGTGCAGGTCGGACGCGCCGGTGAACAGCACCTGCTGCAGGGCCGCGATGATGTCCGGATCGGCGTTCCGGTACTCGGGGCTGAGCGGGCCGAGCTCGGTCGCATCGGCGACCGGCGCGGGCGGAGCGCTGGTACCCGGTTGCGGCACCGAGTCGATGGCCGGGAGCGCGGGCGCGGCCTGCGGCGGGGCAGGCGCCGCCGGCGGCACGGGCATCTGCGCGGGCTGCGCGGCTTGCGCTGGCTGCGAGACAGCCGTCACCTCGACGACGGCGGGAGCAGGCGGCGCGGCCGCGACGGGAACCGAGGCCTGGGCGGGAGGTACCGGCGGCTGCCCGGGCGGTGGCCACGACTCCTGGCTGGCACGCGGAGCGGGCGCGCCACTGGCCTCGACGGGCAGCTCGTACGCCGGAATGGGCGCCTCGGAAGGCAGCTCGTATGCGGGCGGACCGGGAGCCGCGGGCGGCGGCGTCGCGGGCGCTCCGGCGGCGGCGGCCGCGGCCAGGTTCGCGAGATTGTCGTCGGCGGAGATGGGGATCTCCCAGACCGGCTTGTTCGTGCTCATTGTTCCCCCTGGTGCTTTCTGTCCGTTGGCCTGCGCGTCATGCGACGACGCGCAGAACTTCTTCGATCGAGGTGTAGCCCAGGGCGACCTTCGCCCATCCGTCCTGCCGCAGAGTGAGCATGCCGGCCGAGATCGCGGCGCGGTTCAGCTCGGCGCTCGATGCCCGGGCGACGGCGAGCCGCTCGATCTCTTCGTTCACGATCATCACCTCGTGCAAGGCGATGCGGCCGCGATATCCGGTGTTGCTGCAGGCGACACACCCGACGGGGCGGAACAGCAGCGGCACGCCGCCGTCCGGAGCCATCGGGAAGCCGAGGTGCACGAGGTCGTTGCCGTCGTGCTGGTAGCCCTCCTTGCAGCGGTCGCAGAGCCGGCGCGCGAGGCGCTGGGCGACCACGGACTCCAGGGCGGATCCCACCAGGAAGGGCTCGATGTCCATCTCGGTGAGACGGGTGATGGCGGCCGGCGCCGAGTTGGTGTGGAGGGTCGAGAGCACGAGGTGGCCGGTCAGCGACGCCTCGATGGCGATCTGGGCCGTCTCCTGGTCGCGGATCTCACCGATCAGCACCACATCCGGGTCGGATCGCAGGATGGACCGCAGCGCGCTGGCGAAGGTGAGGCCGGCCTTCGGGTTGACCTGCACCTGGTTGATGCCCGGCATCCGGGTTTCCACCGGGTCTTCGACCGTGATGACGTTGATCTCGCGCTTGGCGACCGCGTGCAGGGTCGTGTACAGGGTGGTCGACTTGCCGGACCCGGTCGGCCCGGTCACCAGGATCATGCCGTGCGGCTTCTTGTACGAGTTCTCGTACATCTTGAAGTTGTGGTCGAGCATGTTGAGGTCGCTGATGTTGCGAGCCGACGAGGTGTTGTCGAGGATTCGCATGACGACCTTCTCGCCGTGCACCGTCGGCAGGGTCGCAACTCGGAGGTCGATGCGGTTGCCGCCATGGACGACCGACATACGGCCGTCCTGGGGCTTGCGACGCTCGGCGATGTCGATGTCGCTCATGATCTTGAGGCGCGAGATCACGCCGTTCTGGATGCTCTTGGGCGCGCTCTGCATCTCGTGCAGCACGCCGTCGATGCGGTACCGCACATCCAGCTGACGCTCGCCGGGCTCGATGTGGATGTCCGAGGCATGGTCCTGGATGGCCTGGCTGATCAGCAGGTTGACGAAGCGCACGATGGGCGCGTCATCCTCGGCCTGTTCGGTGACGGGCACCAGGTCGCCGCTTGTCGAGGTGTTCTCCTCGACCATCGCGACGGTGAGCTCGCTCAGCTCGCTGTCCGAGCGGACGAAGCGGTCGAGTGCCGCGAGCAGGTCGCCGCGCTCCGCCACGACGGGGCGCGCCTGCATCCTGACGGCGGCGCGGATGTCATCGAGCGCGAGCACGTCACGCGGATCGGCCATCGCGAGGAGCAGCCGATCGCCATCGCGGCCGATCGGGAGGACCTCGTGGCGGCGCAGCAGCGCGACCGGAACGAGGGCGACCGCGGATTGATCGATCGGGTAGTCCGTGAGATCCACGAACGGGAGTCCGAGTTGCGCTGCCCGGGCCGACGCGACCTGGCTCTCGGTGACGACACCGTCTTCGACGAGCTCGGCGACGTGCGCGTCATCCCGCGTCGGGTCGCCGGTCACCTGGTCCATGCTCGTGATGGGCATGAGGCCGCGAATGATCAGAATCTCAGACAGGGAGGCCACGGGCACCCCCCTCGGTGTCGCCGGACGTGCTGAGTTCCCCCCGGTTCTCAGCACGGTCTCGGGTGTCGCCGCAGATATGCGAACCCTGAGACTGCCAGGTTAGGTGGGATCACCGGGTGCAGGCAGCCCCGCAATCGGGGGTAGCGCGGTGGAGCTGAGCTACGCGGCCGGCGCGGCTCCCGTTCGCTCGTACTCGGCCCGCTTCTCTTCTTGCTCGCGATCCCAGGCGGTGCGGGTCTCGTCGTTGCGCGCCCGGACACGGCGGCCGCGGGCAGCGATGGCGAGGCCGATCCAGATCGACACCTCGCGAGCCACCAGGGCTGCCGCGATCATCAGCGGGTTGGTCGCCAGAGCGCCGAATGCCGAGTTCGCCTGGGCGGGGGTCAGGCTGACCACGTTGCCGACCAGCAGCAGCAGTCCGATCGACGTGAAGTAGACGAAGAGGGCGACGAGAAGGCTGCCGATCACATGCGCCCACCAGCCGGCCCGATTGAGGATCACCGTCAGCACGATGAACCCGAGCGCGAACATCATGATCGGAATCCAGAAGATCGCGTTCTGCACGAACGCCGAGAACGCCGGGCTGAAACCGGCGCTGCTGAACCGGATGGCGAGCGGGATCGCAGCCGCGCCGGCGTAGACGGCCGCGAACACGACGGTGCCCACCAGGGCAAGCAGCACCCCGACGACCCGGTTGCCGCGAACGCGCGGCGGAAGAGGCGCCTGCACGTAGACGACCTGCTGACCGGCGACCGCTGATTCGGCGGGAACGACCTTGCCGGTCGCCGTGGCGGGAGCGGCCTCGTCGGCTGCGGCCGTCGCGGGCTCGGTGTGCGCGCTCTCGGGGGTCTCGACCTGCGATGCGGTCGTGGCGTCCGCAGGAGCGACCGTCTCGACGGGAGCGTCGGCGGCCTCTGTGCTGGCGGCCTCTGCGCTGGCGGCCTCTGCGTTGGGGGCCTTGCGGGACTTCGGGGCGGGGGTCTCGTCGCTCATTGCAGCTCCTTCGATGGTGGCTGACAGCCTAGCGAAGCACCGCAGACCCGCGAGGGGGCATGTTCACAGCCGCCTCGCATGGTGCAGAACCACGAAGGCCCCCGCCCGGCGAACCGGTGGGGGCCTTCGTTCGGGATCTCGATACGGCCTTCGGCCTACTCGATCACCTAGGAACGAACGATCTCGATACGGCCTTCGGCCTACTCGATCACCTAGGAACTAGTTGTACGTACCGGGCGTGAAGTCGTCCGAGCTGAAGCTGTCGAAGTCGACGAAGCTCAGGTCGGACTCGCTGAACACCGAGTCGTCGGTGAAGATGCGGTTCGGGTAGCGCTCCGCCTTCGCCTCCTCGGTGGCCTCGACGGTCACGTTGCGGTACTTGTGCAGACCGGTTCCGGCCGGGATCAGCTGGCCGATGATCACGTTCTCCTTCAGGCCGACCAGCGGGTCGGACTTGCCCTCCATGGCGGCCTGCGTGAGCACGCGGGTCGTCTCTTGGAAGGACGCGGCCGACAGCCACGACTCGGTCGCGAGGGAGGCCTTGGTGATACCCATGACCTCCTGGCGTGCCGAGGCGGTCTTCTTGCCCTCGGTGAGCGTTGCACGGTTGATCTCGTTGTACTTCGACCGGTCGACCAGCTCGCCGGGGAGCAGGTCGGTGTCGCCGTGCTCCACGACGGTCACCTTGCGCAGCATCTGCCGAACGATGACCTCGATGTGCTTGTCGTGGATCGGAACACCCTGGCTGCGGTAGACGCCCTGCACACCGTCGACGAGGTGCAGCTGCACGGCGCGGACGCCCTGCACGCGCAGCACCTCCTTGGGGTCCAGGTTGCCGACCACGAACTGCTGACCGAGTTCGACGTGCTGCCCGTCCTCGATGAGGAGGGTAGCGCGCTTGAGCACGGGGTACGCGTGCGGCTCGTCCCCGTTGTCGGGGGTGAGGATGACGCGACGCGACCGGTCGGTGTCTTCGATGGTGACGCGTCCTGCCGCCTCGGCGATCGGGCTCGCCCCCTTCGGGGTGCGGGCCTCGAAGAGCTCCGTCACGCGGGGAAGACCCTGCGTGATGTCGTCCGCCGACGCCGAACCACCGAAGTGGAAGGTGCGCATGGTGAGCTGCGTTCCGGGCTCGCCGATCGACTGGGCCGCGATGATGCCGACGGCCTCGCCGATGTCCACGAGCTTGCCGGTCGCGAGCGACCGTCCGTAGCAGGCGGCGCAGACGCCGACCGCCGACTCGCAGGTCAGCACCGAGCGGACCTTGACGGTCTCGACCCCGGCGGTGATCAGCTTGTCGATCAGCACGTCGCCGACATCGCTGCCGGCCTCGGCCACGACCTTGCCCTTGGCGTCGACGGCGTCTTCGGCCAGGCTGCGGGCGTACACCGAGTTCTCGACGTTCTCGTCGCGAACCAGCGTGCCGTCGCTGAGCTTGGCGGCGATCCGCAGTTCGAGCCCCTTCGTCGTGCCGCAGTCGTCTTCACGGATGATGACATCCTGCGAGACGTCGACCAGACGACGCGTGAGGTACCCGGAGTCCGCGGTGCGGAGCGCCGTGTCGGCCAGTCCCTTGCGCGCGCCGTGGGTGGCGATGAAGTACTCGGCCACCGACAGGCCCTCGCGGTACGAGGAGATGATCGGACGCGGGATGGTCTCACCCTTCGGGTTCGACACCAGGCCCCGGATGCCGGCGATGTTGCGCACCTGCAGCCAGTTGCCTCGAGCGCCGGACGACACCATCCGATAGATGTTGTTGTCCTTCGGGAAGTTCGCCTGCATCGAGGCGGCGACCTCGTTGGTGGCCTCCGTCCAGATGTCGATGAGCTCACGGCGGCGCGAGGCGTCGTCGATCAGACCCTTGTCGAACTCGCCCTGCACCTTGGCGGCGCGCTTCTCGTGCTTGGCCACGATCTCGGGCTTGTCCTTCGGGGTCAGGATGTCGCTGAGCGCGACCGTGACTCCCGAGCGGGTGGCCCAGTAGAAGCCGGCGTCCTTGATCCGGTCGAGCGCCGCGGCCACTTCCACCTTGGGGTAGCGCTCGGCGAGGTCGTTGACGATCGAGCTCATCTTGCCCTTGTCGGCGACCGCCTCGACGTACGGGTAGTCCACCGGGAGCGTCTCGTTGAAGAGCGCGCGGCCGAGCGAGGTCGTGACGAGGGCGGTCGAGCCCTGCACGAATCCCTCGGGTGCGACATCCTCGCCGAAGTAGACGTTCTCGAGCCGGATGCGCACGACCGCGTTGAGGTCGAGCGTTCCCTGGTCTTTCGCCAGGATCGCCTCGGCGATCGACGAGAACGCACGGCCCTCGCCGACAGCACCCTCCTTGATGGTCGTCAGGTGGTGCAGGCCGATGATCATGTCCTGCGTGGGCAGGGTCACCGGACGGCCGTCCGACGGCTTCAGGATGTTGTTGCTGGCGAGCATCAGGATGCGGGCCTCGGCCTGCGCCTCGACCGACAGCGGCAGGTGCACAGCCATCTGGTCGCCGTCGAAGTCCGCGTTGAACGCGGCGCAGACGAGCGGGTGCAGCTGGATGGCCTTGCCCTCGACGAGCTGAGGCTCGAAGGCCTGGATGCCGAGACGGTGCAGCGTGGGCGCGCGGTTCAGCAGAACCGGGCGCTCGCGGATGATCTCCTCGAGCACGTCCCAGACCTGCGGACGCGAACGCTCGACCATGCGCTTGGCGCTCTTGATGTTCTGCGCGTGGCTCAGGTCGATCAGGCGCTTGATCACGAACGGCTTGAACAGCTCGAGCGCCATCTGCTTGGGCAGACCGCACTGGTGCAGCTTGAGCTGGGGTCCGACGATGATGACCGAACGGCCCGAGTAGTCGACGCGCTTGCCGAGCAGGTTCTGGCGGAACCGGCCCTGCTTGCCCTTGAGCATGTCGCTCAGCGACTTGAGCGCGCGGTTGCCGGTGCCCGTGACGGGACGGCCGCGGCGGCCGTTGTCGAACAGCGCGTCCACCGCCTCTTGCAGCATCCGCTTCTCGTTGTTGACGATGATCTCGGGAGCCCCGAGGTCGAGCAGACGGCGCAGCCGGTTGTTGCGGTTGATCACGCGGCGGTACAGGTCGTTCAGGTCGGAGGTCGCGAAGCGGCCACCGTCGAGCTGGACCATCGGGCGCAGCTCCGGCGGGATCACCGGAACGACGTCGAGCACCATCGCAGCCGGCGAGTTGCCGGTCTGCAGGAAGGAGTTGACGACGCGCAGGCGCTTGATCGCGCGGATCTTCTTCTGGCCCTTGCCGGTGGCGATCTGCTCGTGCAGGAGCTCGCTCTCGGCGGCCAGGTCGAAGGCCTCCAGGCGCTTCTGGATGCTCTCGGCACCCATGTAGGCCTCGAAGTACAGCCCGTAGCGGTCCTGCAGCTCGTGGAACACCGAGTCCTCGGGCTTCAGGTCTCCGACCTTCAGCGTGCGGAAGTCCTCCCAGACCCGCTGCAGTTGGGCGATCTGCTCGTCGAACGACTTGCGGACCTGACCCATCTCCTTCTCGGCGGCATCCTTCACCTTGCGCTTCTGGTCGCTCTTGGCGCCCTCGTCCTCCAGGGCGGCCAGGTCGGTCTCCAGCGCCTGCAGGCGGGTGGCGATCTGCGAGTCGCGCTGCTGCTCGAGCTGCTTGATCTCGAGGTTCACCTCGTTCTCGAGACCGGGCAGGTCGTTGTGACGACCGTCTTCATCCACCGAGATGACCATGTAGGCGGCGAAGTAGATCACCTTCTCGAGGTCCTTCGGCGCCATGTCGAGCAGGTAGCCCAGACGCGACGGAACACCCTTGAAGTACCAGATGTGCGTCACCGGGGCAGCGAGCTCGATGTGGCCCATGCGCTCGCGACGGACGGAGCTCTTGGTGACCTCCACGCCGCAGCGCTCGCAGACGATGCCCTTGAAGCGCACGCGCTTGTACTTGCCGCACGAGCACTCCCAGTCGCGCGAGGGTCCGAAGATCTGCTCGCCGAACAGGCCGTCCTTCTCGGGCTTCAGGGTGCGGTAGTTGATCGTTTCGGGCTTCTTGACCTCGCCGTAGCTCCAGGCGCGGATGTCCGCGCTGGTGGCCAGGCCGATCCGAAGCTGGTCGAACGTTGTTGCGTCGATCACGTGTCGTGTTCTCTTTCGCTAGTTCTTAGGAAGTTGGGAAGGGCCCGGCTCAGATGTCGTCGATGGACGACGACTCGAAGCGGGTGGAGATGTTGATGCCCAGCTCCTCAGCGGCACGGAAGACCTCGTCGTCCGTGTCCTTCAGGCTGATGGCGGACCCGTCGGCCGCGAGCACCTCGACGTTCAGGCACAGCGACTGCATCTCTTTGATGAGCACCTTGAAGCTCTCGGGGATCCCGGGCTCCTGGATGTTCTCGCCCTTGACGATCGCCTCGTACACCTTGACGCGGCCGAGGATGTCATCCGACTTGATGGTCAGAAGCTCCTGCAACGCGTAGGCGGCACCGTAGGCCTCGAGGGCCCAGACCTCCATCTCGCCGAAGCGCTGTCCACCGAACTGCGCCTTTCCGCCGAGGGGCTGCTGGGTGATCATCGAGTACGGGCCGGTCGAGCGTGCGTGGATCTTGTCGTCGACCAGGTGGTGCAGCTTCAGGATGTACATGTAGCCGACCGAGACGGGTGCCGGGTACGGCTCGCCGGAGCGGCCGTCGAACAGCATCGTCTTGCCCGTGGAGTCGATCAGGCGCTCGCCGTCGCGGTTCGGGATCGTCGAGTCGAGCAGACCCGCGATCTCGTCCTCGAAGGCGCCGTCGAACACCGGGGTCGCGACCTTGGTGCCCGGGGCCGCCTTGTGAGCCTCGGCAGGCAGGTGCGATGCCCACTTGGGCGAGCCCTGCACCTCCCAGCCCTGCTTCGCGATCCACCCGAGGTGGGTCTCGAGCACCTGGCCGAAGTTCATGCGGCCCGGGATGCCCAGCGGGTTCAGGATGATGTCGACCGGCGTGCCATCCGCGAGGAACGGCATGTCTTCGACCGGCAGGATCTTCGAGATGACGCCCTTGTTGCCGTGACGGCCCGCGAGCTTGTCGCCTTCGGTGATCTTGCGCTTCTGCGCGATGAACACCACGACGCGCTGGTTGACGCCCGAGCCGAGCTCGTCGTCGCCGTCCTGCGCGTCGAAGACCTTGACGCCGATGATGGTGCCCTCTTCACCGTGGGGAACCTTGAGC
>Ga0207667_10009266_pt1 | contig 11621 bp, 9 predicted proteins | sample KBSCornC52_FD_184301 | JGI IMG/M metagenome (GOLD analysis project Ga0207667, IMG submission 184301) | Corn rhizosphere microbial communities from Kellogg Biological Station, Michigan, USA - KBS Corn C5-2 (SPAdes) (version 2) | ecosystem: Host-associated > Plants > Roots > Rhizosphere > Soil ...
GTGGTGCTCAATCCGCCGCCCGGCGCGGGCGCCGCCGCGGGCGGTCCGCACGGCCCGTTGCCGAGCGTGCCGACGTCCGTCGCCAGGGCGACGACGGCCGCGCCCGACGACGCCGAGCTTGCCCGGGGCTCGGACGCTGATTGGCTGATGTACAACCGAAGCTATTCGGGCATTCGCTATTCCGCGCTCGATCAGATCAACCGGTCGAACGCGAAGACCCTTCAGGTGAAGTGCATCTTCCAGGCGGGCGAGGTCGGCACCTTCCAGACCAGCCCGGTGGTCTGGGACGGGATGATGTACCTGACCACCGCCTGGACCACCTATGCGGTCAACCCGACGACCTGCCGGACGATCTGGACGCACAGCTATCCGGCCGACGAGAATGTCGAGCTGTCGGGGGTGCGCGGTGTCGCGCTCTATCGCGGCAAGGTGTTCCGGGTGACGCCCGACGGCCATCTGCTGGCGCTCGATGCCAAGACCGGCAAGCTGCTGTGGGAAATCTGGGTCGCCGACAAGGCGGAGGGCTATGCGCTCGCGCTCGCGCCGGTCGCCTATGACGGCAAGGTCTTCATCGGCGAGGCCGGCGCGGATTGGGGCGCGAACGGTCATGTCTATGCCTTCGACGTCGAGACCGGCCGCCGCCTCTGGACCTTCAACCTCATTCCGACCGGCAAGGAGTTCGGCGCCGAGACCTGGAAGGCGGGGTCCGAACATGGCGGCGGCTCGATGTGGACCAGCCTTGCGCTGGAGCCCGACAAGGGCCTGCTGTTCGCTTCGGTCGGCAATCCCGCGCCCGACATGGAAGGCGGCATGCGTCCCGGCGACAATCTGTTCACCGATTCCGTGATCGCGCTCGATTTCCGCACCGGCAAGCTTGCCTGGTACGTCCAGCAGGTCCCGCATGACACCCATGACTGGGACACCGCCGCCGCGCCGATCATCTACGACGTGGGCGGGAGAGGCTATCTGGCAGTCGCGAACAAGGGCGGCTGGCTCTACCTCTACGACCGCGCGACGCATAAGCTGATCTCGCGCACCGAGGTCTCGACCCATGTGAACGAGGATCTGCCGCTCACTGCTGAGGGCGTGCGCCACTGCCCCGGGATCATGGGCGGCGCCGAATGGAACGGCCCGGCCTTCTCGCCCAAGGAGAAGCTGGTCTACGTCAACACGGTCGACTGGTGCGGCACGACCAAGCTGGCCGAGAGCCGCTACGTCAAGGGCGCGATCTACTTCGGCGGCGACTACATCTACGATCCGATCGCGAACGCGAAGGGCTGGACCAGGGCGATCGACGCGACGACTGGCAAGCAGCTTTGGGCACGCCAGTCGACCACGCCGATGGTGGCGGGCGTCACGCCGACCGCCGGCGACGTCATCCTGACCGGCGATCTCGACGGCTCTTTCCTCGTCCTCGACAGCCGCAGCGGCGACACGCTGTACAAGTTCAACACCGGCGGCGCGGTGGCCGGCGGCGTCTCGACCTATCTCGCCGGCGGCAAGCAATATGTCGCGGCGGTATCGGGCAACAGCTCGCGGACGATCTGGAAGTCGGCGGGTGCTGCGACCGTCGTCGTCTTCGGGCTGGCCGGCCAATGATCCGTTGCGTGGCGCTCGGCGTCGCGATGGCCGGCCTGGCTAGCGCCGCGCTTGCGGTGGATCTTACGCCCGATGCAGCCGCAATTGCGCGCGCGGCGGCTGAAGGCCGGGCGATGTACAAGCCGACGCTCGGCTATGAGATGGCGGATCATGTCGTCTACGAGGTGCGCGACGCGCGGGCGATCGATCCGGCGGACGGCAACGTTGATGCAGTGGTGGCGGCGACCCCGCTCGAGCGAACCCGCCATGCCGCCTATCTCGGCCAATATGAGCAGCGCGCGCTGCCGCCCGAGGAGGCCTATCGCAAGGGCGGTGTCGGCCCGGGCCAGATTGCCTTCATCGTCTTCGCCCATGGCAGCGACGACGCCGATATGGAGTTCCCCGGCAAATTTTCGGGCGCGGTGCTGGCGATCGGCGGCAAGCAGCTGACGGCGAGCGCGGTCGATCGCGGTGGGCCATCGTTTTCGACCTATCCGCTGTCGACCCGCGGCCGCACGCGTTTTGTCGCGACGATCACCTATCGCTTCGACCTGACCGGCATCGCCGATGCGGCCCATGCCAGGGCCCGGCTCGCCTTTACCGATGCAACCGGCAAGTCCTTCGATTTGCCGGTGGATCTCGCTTCTTTTCGCTGATTTTCGCGAATTTCTCGGCACATCGGCGGGGGTCATGGCGTTAACGATGGATCGGCTGTATGACCGGGCGGATTCGCCGGGTGTAACGACAGCCCGTCAGCGAGCGGCCGGAGCAGCAAATCCGGCCTGTGGAGATGGAGATAGAAGATGGCAGACTATGATCTCGTAATCCGCGGCGGCACGATCGTCGATGGATCGGGAGCCCCGTCCTATGTCGGTGACGTCGCCGTCCAGGACGGCTGGATCGTCGCCACCGGCAAGGTCGACGGCAAGGGCAAGGAAGAGCTCGACGCCAAGGGCCTGCTGGTCACGCCGGGCTTCGTCGACATCCACACCCATTATGACGGTCAGGTGATCTGGTCGGATCGCGTCTCGCCCTCGTCGGATCACGGCGTCACGACGGTGATGATGGGCAATTGCGGCATCGGCTTCGCGCCTTGCCGCCCGACCGACCGCGAGGCGTTGATCAAGCTGATGGAAGGCGTCGAGGACATTCCCGGCGTGGTGACCTCGGAAGGTCTGACCTGGGACTGGGAAAGCTTCCCGGAATTCCTTTCGGCGATCGAACGCCGGCCGCATGACATCGACGTCGGCGTGCTGATGCCGCATTCGCCGCTGCGGGTCTTCGTCATGGGCGAGCGCGCGCTGGGGCGCGAGCCGGCGACGGCCGAAGACCGCGCCAAGATGCGCAAGCTGTTCCGCGAAGGGCTCGACGCCGGCGCGCTCGGCTTCGGCACCTCACGGCTGCTCGCCCATCGCTCGTCGTCGGGCGAGCTGATCCCGAGCTTTGTCGCCGAAGAGGCCGAGCTGACCGAGATCGCCGAAGAGCTCAACGACGCCGGCACCGGCATCTTCCAGATCGTCCCGAACACCGGCTACGTCCCGTATGCCGAGCAGCTGCCGCTGATGGAGCGGATCGCCAAGACCGCCAACCGGCCGCTGACCTACACGCATGCACAGCTGGCCAATTGGCGCGAGATGCTCGCGCTGCTCGAGGAGAGCAACGAGAAGGACGGGGTCAACATCAAGGCGCAGCTGCTGCCGCGCCCGGTCGGCATGATGCTCGGCCTGACGGCGAGCGCCCATCCGATGTGCATGACCCCGAGCTATCTGGCGATCAAGGACCTGCCGTTGGATGAGCGGATGGCCGAGATGCGCAAGCCCGAGGTGCGTCAGGCGATCACTACCGAGGAGTCGCTCAATCCGACCAATCCGCTGGTCGGTTTCGTCCGGCGCTACGACAGGATGTTCCTCACCGGCAACCGGATCAACTATGAGCCGTCGCCAAGCCGCAGTGTCGAGGCGATCGCGAAGTCCGAAGGCCGCACGCCCGAGAACGTGGTCTATGACGAGCTGCTCAAGGACGATGGCAATCGCCTTCTCCTGCTCGCGCTGGGCAATTACGAGGAAGGTTCGCTCGACTGGTGCGAGCCGATGCTCGCGAGCGACGACGTCGTCCTCGGCCTTGGCGACGGCGGCGCGCATTACGGCATGATCTGCGATGCCAGCTTCACCACCTTCGCGCTGACCCACTGGACGCGCGACCGCGAGCAGGGCCGGCTGACGATCGAGGACATGGTCCACCGGCTGACCCGTCAGCCGGCGCAGCTGATCGGGCTGGAGGATCGCGGCCTGCTGCAGCCCGGCTATCGCGCCAACATCAACGTCATCGACTATGCCAAGCTCGACCTCCACAACCCGCGGGTCGTCGCCGACCTGCCGGCCGGCGGCAAGCGGCTGCATCAGCTCGCTGACGGCTATGTCGCGACCTACGTCGGCGGCAAGGCAATCGTGCGCAACGGCAAGCCGACCAATGAGCGGCCCGGCCAGCTGATCCGTGGCGCCCAGGCGCCGCGCATGGAGATGGCGCAGGCCGCCGAATAGCGCGGCCGCACCGTCGCCTGTCACAATAAGGGGGTAGGGACCCGGCCTTTGGCCGGCAGCGAGAGGATATTGCCATGACCGATACCGCCGAACGCACGCATCCGATCCAGAACCCGGATCGCTTCTTCATCGGTGGGGACTGGGTCGCGCCGTCCGCGGACAGCAAGATCCACGTCCACGACAGCGCCAGCGAGGATGTCTTCCTCAGCGTCGCCGAAGCACAGGACGCCGATGTCGACCGCGCCGTGGCAGCCGCGCGCGAGGCCTTCGACCGCGGTCCCTGGCCGCGGATGAGCCATCGCGAACGCGCGCAGTGGATGAACAAGATTGCCGATGAATGGGTCGCGCGCGGCGATGATATCGCCGACACCTGGACGCGGGAGTCGGGCGTGCTGCGCACGATCGCCGGCTTCGCCACCAGCGTCGCCGAGGTGTTCCGCTATTACGCCAGCCTCGCCGACAGCTTCCAGTGGGAGGAGAAGCACACCAGCCAGGACGGCCTGCCGGCACTGCTGGTGCGCGAGCCGGTCGGCGTCGTTGGTGCGATCATCCCGTGGAACGGTCCGAACGGGATCATGGCGTATAAGACCGCGCCGGCGCTGATTGCCGGCTGCACGATCATCATCAAGGCCTCGCCCGAGGCGCCGGCGGCGCCCTATATCCTCGCCGAGATCTGCGAGAAGATCGGCCTGCCTAAGGGCGTGGTCAATGTCTTCACCGCCGATCGCGAAGTCTCCGAGCGGCTGGTCCGTCATCCGGACGTCGACAAGATCAGTTTCACCGGCTCGACCGCGGCCGGCCGCCGCATCGCTTCGATCTGCGGCGAGCGGATTGCGCGCTGTACGCTCGAGCTCGGCGGCAAGTCGCCGGCGATCATTCTCGACGACTATGACCTCGCCAAGGCGGCCGAGCAGATCTCGCGTTATGCCGGCTTCCTCACCGGCCAGGTCTGCTCCTCGCTGACCCGGCTGATCGTCAGCCGCAAGCGCCATGACGATTTCGTCGACGCGCTCGCCGCGACCTTCTCGCAGGTCAAGGTCGGCGATCCGTTCGATCCGGCCTCGCAGATGGGGCCGCTGGCGATGGAGCGGCAGCGCGACCGGGTCGAGAGCTATATCGCCAAGGGCAAGGAAGAGGGTGCGCGGCTCGCCACCGGCGGCGGCAGGCCGGCGCATCTCAACCGCGGCTATTTCATCGAGCCCACTGTCTTCGGCAATGTCGACAACAGCTTCACCATCGCCCGCGAGGAGATCTTCGGGCCGGTGCTGAGCGTCATCCCGGCCGACAGCGAGGCGCAGGCGATCGAGATCGCCAATGACACGATCTACGGCCTCAACAGCGCTGTGTTCACCAATGATCCCGACCGCGCCTATGCCGTCGGCCGGCTGATCCGCGCCGGCACCGTCGGCCATAATGAGTGGAAGAACGACATGAAGGTCGGTTTCGGCGGCTTCAAGCAATCGGGCATCGGCCGCGAGGGCGGCGTCGAAGGGCTGCATCCGTTCCTCGAAGCCAAGACGATGGTCTTCGAAAAGATGCCTTCGCACATTAAGTAAGGCGGGAAGATCACAGGGGCGGGCGGTTGTCCGCCCCTCGAGGAGACGCGCGATGGGCATCACTATCCATCAAATCCCCTGCCTGCAGGACAATTACGGCTATCTCGTCCGCGACGAGGCGAGCGGCGCGGTGGCGACCATCGACACGCCCGATGCGGCCGCGATCCTGCGCGCGCTCGACGAGACCGGCTGGACGCTGACGCATATCCTCAACACCCACTGGCACCCCGATCATGCCGGCGGGAATGCTGAGCTACAGGAGGCGACCGGGGCGGTAATCTATGGCCCCGGCGAGGTGCGCAAATGCGGCCCGCTCGACCATGAGGTCGGCGACGGCGACGTCGTCATGCTCGGCGAGACGCGCTTCGAGGTGATGGACACTGGCGGTCATACGCTGACCCACATCACCTATTATGCGCCGGCCGAGGCGGTCGCCTTCGTCGGCGACACCATGTTCACCATGGGCTGCGGGCGGGTGTTCGAGGGCACCGCCGAGCAGATGTGGACCAGCCTGTCGCGGCTCGCCGCGCTGCCGGCGGAAACCCGGGTCTATTCCGCCCATGAATATACCCTCGGCAATGCCCGCTTCGCGGTGAGCGTCGACGATGATGAGGCGGTCAGGGCGCGGCTCGACGCGGTCGCCAAAAAGCGCGAGCGCGGCGAGTGGACGGTGCCGACTACGATCGGCGAGGAGCGCGAGACCAATCCCTTCCTGCGCGCGCCGCAGCTGGCGTTCGCGGCGGGCGCGGGCGCGCCCTATGAAGCCTTCGCCAAGGTCCGCGCGGCCAAGGACAATTTCAAGGGTTAGGGCCAGTCACCAAGAAAAGGGCCCGGCCCTGCGTGAGGGGCCGGGCCCAGGGAGTCTCGAACCGTCAGCGACTCGGTCGCGGGCGGCCCATGCCCGCCATTTTACCCCCGCTGCGCAAGGCCCGAGGCGGGAAAAGCTTTCGACCCGACAATTCCCGCTTGGCCCGCTGGCCAAGTGCCTCGGGCGGACCAATTGGCGACGCGGAATCTTGATGCGGCCCCAAAGCGGGAGGATAGTCGTGCCGATGACCACAGCGAGCCTGGGATGAGCGACGAATCCGCGCAGGCAAAGGCGCGCCGCTGGCGCTGGATCACCTTGGCCGAGCTGCTCGCGGTGGCGACGGTCATCATCTCGGCGCTGGCCTTGTACGACGCGCACAGCGCGCGATCCCAGGAGGAGTCCGAACGCGTTGCCGCCCAGGGCAAGGAGGCAGTCAAGGGCGATCGGCTGACGTTGGTCGGGACTGCGCGTGACGACGGCCGCAGCCTGAAGCTCGAGCCGGCGGTCGCCGGCCAGGTCGTCCAGTCGCAGATCATCCGCTTTCCCAGCGCGCTCGGCGTGCCGCCGGCGCAGACCACCGGCGATCCGCGGCTCGAGGCGAAATGGTTCGCCGATGGTCTCAAAAAGGCCCGCCGCGCGGCCGGCGAAAAGGACGACAGCGTTGGCGACGAGCGCTTGCCGATCGCGATCGAGACCCGATACCTTGCCGGCGGCATTATCCGCAGCGATCGGGCGGTCTACGACATAGGCTATACGATCAGCGGGCAGTTCCTTGGGGGCAGTAGCGTAAAGTTGCGTGGATTGGCGCTCGCCGAACGACCGGCCGGCGATATCGCAGCTGTGCTGGACAGGCGCTGGTCGGGCGCCCACCGGCCGGCGAAAAAGAACGGCTGATCGACGTTTTGGCGGCTCGCCAGCTGAGGAAGAACCCATTATGGATGAGACGATGGCGCGACCGGATTTGACTGTTCCCTGGGATACCTCGGCCTCGCTCATCGGCGTCCGCGACCTGCCGATCCACGGCACGGTGGCCAGCTGCATTCGCGCCTGGCGCGCGGCCAATCCCGACAAGCGGGCCGAGGCGATGCTGGCGACCGCCCAGCCGCTCAAGGCGATGCCCGACCAGCCCGAGGCCTATACCTTCAAGGCCGATGCGATCGCCCAGCTGTCGGCGCGGATGCCGCCCGACTGACCCTCGCCTTGATGACGGACATTTTAAAGGATCGCCGCGCGCTGTTCGAGCCGCTGATGGTCGGCAGCGTCACCCTGCGCAACCGCGTCGTGATGTCGCCGATGACGCGCAACCGCAGCCCCGGCGGCATCCCCGGTGCAGACGTCGCGCGCTATTACGCGCGGCGCGCCGAGGGCGGCGTCGGGCTGATCATCACCGAGGGCGTCGGCGTCGACCATCCCAGCGCGTTGGGCGAGGCGGAGCGCGACGAGTTCGACCTGCCCGAGCTGAGCCATGACGCCTCGCTCGCCGGCTGGCGCGCGGTGGTCGAGGCGGTCCACGCCGAGGGCGTGCCGATCTTCCCGCAGCTCTGGCATCAGGGCATTTTGCGCAAGCCCGGGTCGGGGCGTTATCCCGAGGCGCCGTCGGTCAGCCCGTCGGGATTATGGGGACCGCTCGGCCGCCAGACCTCGATCGACGCGACGATGATCCCGGCCGCGGCGCAGCTTGCCCCGCCGAGCAGCGAGATAGCGCTCGACGAGATCGCCGAGGCCTATGCGCGCTCCGCCGCCAAGGCGATGACGCTGGGTTTCGATGGCGTCGCGATCCACGGTGCCCATGGCTATCTGCTCGACACATTCTTCTGGGACGAGACCAACCGGCGTGAAGACCGCTGGGGTGGGGATCGCCGCGCCCGCGCCGGCTTCGCCGCCGAGGTCGTGCGGCGCATCCGTGCGGCGATCGGCCCTGACAAGCCGATCCTGTTCCGCTTCTCGCAATGGAAGCAGCAGGATTTTCGCGCCCGGCTGGCGCATAGCCCGCAGCAGCTCGAGGAGGTGCTCGGCCCGCTTGCCGACGCCGGGGTCGACATCTTCGATGCCAGCGCGCGCTACTTCAACCGCGCCGAATTCGACGGCTCGCCGCTCAACCTTGCCGGTTGGGCGAGGAAAGTGACCGGCAAGCTGTCGATGGCGGTCGGCGGGATCGGCACCGGCTCAGGCTATTACGACAAGGGCAAGCCGCTCGCGTCGACCGAGTTCCTCGAGCCGCTGATGGAGCGCTTCGCGCGCAGCGAGTTCGATCTGATCGCGGTCGGCCGCGCCCTGATCGGCGACTCCGGCTGGGCGCGCAAGCTGCGGGCAGGCAAGGCGGCACGGCCGTTCGACCGCGAGCATCTGCTGACGCTGGATTAAGCTGCGGCCTGCGAAAACGGGACGTCTGCCTTGGCTCGATGGCGGAATCGATCCGCCGCACGGTTAAGGACCTGGTAACCATAGAGGGCCAATCGTCCGTCGCGACGATGGAGGTCGCCTTGAAGCGCAGATCACCGACCTATGAGCTGAAGTTTGGGCTGATCGGCTTTGCTGTTGGCCTATCCGCCCTGGCGGGTGTCGCGCTCGCGCAGAATATTCATCACCGCGCGCGCTTTGCCTTGGATACCCCATCGGGTGCGGCTAGCGCGTGGAGCACTGAAATCAGACGATAGCGGATCTCTCTTCTTCGTCATCCCGGCCTTGAGCCGGGATCCCGCTGCCTTCCTCGAATCCAATGGCAGGCTCGACAGCTGCCGACAGAACAGAAGCGGGATCCCGGCTCAAGGCCGGGATGACGGATGAGGTCGGGTCGGTCCGTGCGCGTGCTTCACTGCCAATGCCTCCGAGATCCGAAAGTGCTCGCCGCTCAGAGCCGCGGCACGCCCTTGCCGATTCTGCTGGCGTCGAGCGCGGCGTAGAGCGCAGGCGCGGCGCGCGCGGTCCAGTTGGGCGACATGCCGGCGAGGTTCTCCGCGACATTGGCGATGTCGATGCCGTAGAGCGCTGCGGCATTGCCGCTCAGGATCTTGTCCTTGGTCTCGTCGGTCAGCGCCGGATAGCCGAATTCCTCCTGCATTCGCTCAGGGATGGTGAAGGCGCGGAAAGCGTCGATCAGCGATTGCGGCGATCCGTACCAGGTGCTGTCGGTGCCCCACAGAATGCGGTTCGGGCCGAACTGCTTGAGCAGCTTGCCGAGCACATGCGCCGCCTCGACCGGCCGCCTGAGGATCAGGAACCAGGTGCTGCCGAGCTCGCCATAGATATTGCCGTCATGGCCGATGCCGGCCTCGCGCGCGCTCATCACCAGCCGGTCGGTGCCAGTCGGTTCCTGCTCGTTCAGCGGGCCTTCCTCGCCATGCGGATTCCGCTCGTAGCCCGAATGGTAGATGACGAAGTTGACCTCGGGAAAAGCCTTGGCCGCCGGGCCGACGTCGCGCGGCGAGGTCGATTTGACCGAGGCCGAGGGGATCGGCCCGCCCAGACCCTTGTGGCTGCAGACGATGCGCGGGCCGCCGCAGCGCATCACCATGTCGAGGAACGGCCCGCCGATCTCCTCGTCGTCGAGAAACCAGCCGCCTTCGGGCGCATATTTCGTCGGCGGCCCGTACATCGTGTAGACCTTCCACGCCGACGGCCGAAGGTTGCGGACGTGATCGGCCATGGCGTCGATCTCGTCGCGGCCGAGATTGGGGTGGATGATCGTGTGGCTGAGCAGCCGGCCGGTGCCGGCATAGCGCTCGACGACATCGCGCACCGCGGCGATCTGCCCGTTCTCGAGAATATTTTCGCCGGGCTTGCCCGGGGTCGAGGTGAGGAGGGCGACCGCGGTCTCGCTCGATCCGAACACCAGCGCCGCCCACATCGCCGCATCGGCCATGCGCGGGTCGAGTCCTTCCGACCAGCGGTCGGGATCGACCAGCTTGTTGAAGCCCGACAGCGCCTCGACCATCGGCCCCGTCCACAACTTCTCGTCGATGATATGGGTCTGGACGTCGATCACCGGCACCCGTCCGGCGAAGGAGGCGGCGGCCGCCGCCTCGTCGGTCGCCGCGTCGCGTTCCAGATCATAGAAGCGGTCGCCATGCGCGTTGTTGAGCAGCTCCAGGCTCAGCGCGGTCGCGCGGCGGTCGAAGGCGAAGGGAGCGAGGGCCAGGTTCAGGCGCCGCGCGAGATCCGGCATCCGATCCTTGGCGGTCAGCGCGACCCGGCGCAGCCGGCTGTCATAGGGCACCGCGTCGAACTCGTCGGTATGGAGCCGGCGGAGGACTTGAGGAACGAGAAGGTCGGTCATACGCCGACCTTAGGACGTCGGTCGGCGAGCGGCAACGCCGGGGAAGGCGGGCTCAGCTCGGCATTGCCGCCAAAACATGGGCGCGGATGCGCGGGTCGTGGGTGGTTTCGAGCAAGGCCCAGAGACTGGCGCGGGCCTCGTCGATCCGGCCGAGCTGGCGTTCCAGCGTTGCCCGTTCCCACCACAGCGCGGTCGTCGTCGGCGACAGCGTCGTCATCCGTTCGCACAGGATCAACGCACGCTCCGACTGGCCGTCGGCGCGCGCCCGCTGCGTCTGATTGGACAGCAGCCGCATCAGCACGCCGCGATTGGACAGATTTTCAAAGGGCTCGGTCTTTGGCGGCCGCGGCAGACCGCCGGCGCGCGCGAGCAGCATGCCGACGGCGGCGGCCTCGACCACGACGCCACCGGCGAAGGGATCGACGATCACCGCCGGGCCTTCGCCGACGTGGAGCAGGACATGGGCCGGAGTGTTCAGCGCCTCGATGGTCCAGCCGACGCCGCGCGCGGTCGCGACATAGACGATCGCCAGCGAAACCGGCAGGCCGCGGCGGCGATCGATCACCCGGATGAGATCGGCATTGGCCGGATCGTCATAATTCTCGTCATCACCGATGAAGCCATATTCCTCGCCGATGATCGAGCCGAGCGCGGCGGCCTGGTCCGCAGCGAGGCGCGCACCGTCGCCGACCTCCGCGAGGCGATCGGTCATTTCGGCGATCAGGTTGAAATAGGGCTCGAGATCAACTTCGGGATGATCCAGCGAGGCGAGCAACAGCGCCGCATCGCCCACGACGATCGCGTCATCATCCAACAGGCCGATCTCGGCGAGGGCATCCGTCGGGTCGATCGTCACGCTCCTG
>Ga0207667_10009267_pt1 | contig 11619 bp, 7 predicted proteins | sample KBSCornC52_FD_184301 | JGI IMG/M metagenome (GOLD analysis project Ga0207667, IMG submission 184301) | Corn rhizosphere microbial communities from Kellogg Biological Station, Michigan, USA - KBS Corn C5-2 (SPAdes) (version 2) | ecosystem: Host-associated > Plants > Roots > Rhizosphere > Soil ...
ACCTTCATCCGTATTCAGCACCACCTGCGAAGGCGAAGACTTGGTTTTGCGGTGGGTATTTTTTGTGCTGGGGCGCTTCCGGTGCTCGCGCTCCTTCAAGGCCCGCAGATTGCGCTTTTGTTCCGGCATCAGCACGTGCGGCAGCGGATCAGACTGCACAAAAACCGTGATGATAAAAAACAGCACCAGGCTGCCGACGATCGCGCCAAGCACGCTTAGCAGGACGCGTAGCCGTCCCCAGCGTTTCCGGTCAGGATCATAAAAGATGGATTTTGCCATTGCTGGATTGTTAATACCATCGTAAGCGGCAGGGGGGGGCAGGTCAATCGGGCATTGCCCTTGCGTACCCAGGGCAGTTGTACGACCGGGAACGCGCCTTTACACTAGGCATTCTTCCTCATGGCAAAACTCATTGAACTGGTGCGGCGCAACTGGCTCTTCTTCCTGCTGGTAACCATCGCCGGACTGGCTTTGCGGCTCTTCTTTGTCTTTCGCTATCCGCACGTTGCCGGAGACACATGGGTCTATGGCGATATCGCCAAGAACTGGCTGGACCATGGAGTCTTTGGGATCACCGATAATGGCGCAGTCCGACCGACGTTGATTCGGTTGCCGGGATATCCAGGATTTCTGGCGGCGATGTTCGCAGTCTTTGGCCGGGAACACTACACGGCGGTGATGATTGCGCAGGCACTCATCGATACCAATACATGCCTGGTGATCGCCGGGCTGGCTCTGGAATTGATGAATGCCCGCGCGGCCAGAGCCGCTTATCTTTTAGCTGCATTGTGCCCATTCACGGCGAGTTACGTTGCCGCTCCGCTTTCTGAGACGCTGGCCATCTGCTGCGTAGCGCATGCGCTTTATTACGGAGTGCGCGGATTGAAAGCGCTGGAGCAGGACACGCCTGCGGGAAAGCTGTGGGCCATGACGGGCCTGTGGAGCGCAGCGGGAATTTTTATGCGTCCCGATAACGGCCTCATTCTGCCGGCGCTGGGGCTGGCTCTGCTGGTGATTTTCTTTCTCAAGCCAAACAAAAAGCAGGTGGCGTGGGCATGTTTGATATTGGCCATCACCAGCCTTGGCCCGCTGGTGCCCTGGACAGTCCGCAACTGGCGTGTCTTTCACGTGAGGCAGCCGCTGGCTTCGCGCTATGCCAATGACCCGGGAGAATTTCTTCCCCGCGGCTTCAATCACTGGGTGAAGACCTGGATGGTTGATTACGTCTCAGTGGAAGAAGTCTATTGGAAGGTGTCTGGCGAGCCGATTGATCCGCAGCAGCTTCCTGAACGCGCCTTCGATACGCGCCAGGAGTATGAGAAGACGCTGGCGCTTCTTGCGCGTTATGACCAGCAGCTCTATATCGACCCACAAATGGACGCCGAGTTTGAAGAGATTGCCCGGATACGCGAAGAACGTAATCCTGGGCGATATGTGCTATGGCTACCATTTTTGCGGACAACGGACATGTGGCTACGACCTCGCACCGAGCTGTTGGACGTGGAAACCCGCTGGTGGGAATTCTCGCAGCATGAAAAAGAAAGCTGGTTCGCCTTGTTCTGGGCGGGATTGAATTTGTTTTACCTGTTGGCGGCATTGCGCGGATGGCTGGTTTCGCGGCTGGGTGTCGCGGGAATTTTTGTGATCAGCTTTATCTTGCTGCGGTCTTTCTTTCTAAGCTCGCTGGAAAATCCTGAACCGCGCTACATGCTGGAATGTTTCCCGGTGGTTCTGGCACTGGCGGGAGCAGCGTTCACGCGAACTGCTGAGGCTGAAGGAATCGTCGCGACAGCAAGCTTGATTCTTTCTTAGAAAAGTTAAGCCCGCCGGTTTTGAGGCCGGCGGGCCAGATCAAGAAGCGATCTTTGGTTAGAAGGTGACTCTTGCTCCCACAAAGACGGTGCGCCCATTGGCGCCGGTTGTTGCCGGATTAGAGAACGCGGAGCCAAATGACGTCTTGCCTGCATCGTCAAGGAACGCGTCGACATTAGCGAAATTGAAATGGTTGAAGACGTTATTTGCCGTCAGCCGCATTTCAAAGTTCCCCTTTTCGCCGAGTTTGATGCTCTTGATCAGGGTTGCGTTTGCAATATTGGACGGAGCGTCCGTTAAAGCGTTACGCGGAGAGTTGCCAAAAGGAGTACCGAATACCTGTTGGGCAAACCGCGCGTTGACAATGAACCGGACAGCATTGCTCGTTATCGGAACGATTGTTGAGCCGCTTGGGTTTTGCAACGCATTCAGGCTGAGCAGCGTTGTGGGGTTCATGTTATTGGTGTTGCAGATCGCCGGGGTTCTGGTTTGGCCAGCCGCCGGTACCGCTCCAAGGAACGCCATGCAATAGTCGCCTGCAAAGATGCCTACGGTATTCTGCGGGGCACTGTTGCTGCCGATGAATGCACGAGCTGAGTCAACACCTCCGACGAAAGCTGCCACAAAGTTATTGTCGTAGAAGTTTCCGAACGCCGGGATTGAGAAGCATGGATTTGGGGTACCTGATGGGCAGTTTCCGTTCGAGAGAGCAGCATCGGAGATACGAGCATCGGCTAACTGCTGGACCGTATAAGGCTGGCCTGAAGCCCAGATGTAGTCAGCGGAAATCTGCCAACCACCCAGGATGTGCCCCACCAAGCCATGCTGTTCACGGAAAAACGGCAGCGTCTCATAGATGTTGAAGTTGAACGCGTGCGGGATGTTCAAACCGGAGATCGAATGCTCTCCCGCCTTGAAGTCGAAAGGATTCTGCGCAAACGCCACGTTGTTGCCTGCAGTGTTCGTGCCGAAGATTTCGCTCACGTTGTCCGTAGTCTTCGAGAAGGTGTATCCAGCCCTGAGAGTCAGTTGCTTGAAGAGGTTGTTCGAACGGAACTCCGTCTGCAGAGCGTGATAATCAGAGTAGGATGTGTTGGAGCGTACGCGCTCTAAGCCAAAGCCGCAGGCCGCGCGTCCCACGTCAGTACCCACTGTCTGTCCGGGACCGAGCGTCTGGGCTGACGTAAGGCAGGCGCTGGTACCGGCAGGCAGCAGGTTCGGAAATGCCTGAGCCAGGCCAGGGCTGGTGGCTGTCCCGACGAAAGGATTGCCATCAATGGACTGGAACAAGTTCGTTCCACGGTTGCCGGCGTAACGAACTTCAAACGCGGAATTCTTTCCCATCTGGCGCTCAAAGCCGAAGGTCCAGCTATAAACGCGGTCAGGAGAGAAATTGGGGGTGATAGTACTCTCGTTGAAAGTTCGTGGATCGAACACTCCCAGTGTGACCGAGGGATCCAGATTTGTACGCACGTTGGGACCAGTTGGAATTGCCGGCATCGGGTGCGTACCCGGACTTGCGACTGACTGATTGAGCACCACCGGCGTGGCGCTGGCAATGTTCAGGTAGATATTGTAGAAAGCGGGGTCATACAGCTCACGAAAACCGCCGCGAAATACAGTCTTACCATGTCCTGTAAGGAAACCACCCCACTGCGGTGAATAGGCAAAGCCAACAGAAGGGCCAAAGCTATTCTTGGGGGCAGGCAGTTCTGGGAAGGTCCGGATGCCGATGTCCAGCTTCGGGTTCCAGAATCCGCCAGCGGCGCTCTCACGTTTAAGTGTCTCATCGTGGAAGAGATTAGCTGGCTGACCATAATACGACCAAGTTAGACCCAGGTTCAAAGTCAGGTTCTGGCTGATCTTCCAGTCATCGCCGCCATAGATAAATGTATCGTACTCGCGGAAATCGCTGACCGGATTGCCCTTTGCAATCGTGATTGCCCCAGGAACATTGTTGAAGAAGTTGGAGTAGCTGGTGAATTGATAGATGCCGTTGATGCCAGGCAGAAAGATGTTGGGAGAGCGCTGGTACGTGAAATTGGTGCCAGCCTTCAACTGGTGCTTACCGAGAACGTAGTTCCAGTTGTCCTGTGCCTGCCATGTGTTCACAATGCGGGCCTGGGGCAGATTGTTCGCCGGACCGAAACCAAGTCCGCCGCTGATCGTCACAGCCGCCAAGGCCTGCTGCAGATTGCCCGGCGTTGGGTCCGTATTGCCAATGCTGTTTCCGCCGAAGCCTACATTCAGGCGGCCAAAAGCGATACGGGATTCATTCACCATGTGCGAGGAGAAGTTGTGCGTCCAGCTCATCAGGGCGCTCTGGCTCAGAGCCAGCACATTCACCACATAGCCGGCCGCGCCATTGTCCTGCGTGTTGAAGCTGTTGCCACGATTAAACAAATAACGAGCGCTAAAGTTATCGTTGCTTGTTAACTGGGCGTCAACTTTTTCCACGAAGTCAAAACCGTGTGAAGGCGTCTGCAGAACACGGGTCACTCCTCCAAAATCATTGTTGATGTTTGCGGCGATGCCTGAGGTGATTGCAGCGCATCCAGTCGTCGGTACCAGGGTTGTAACCGGACGGACGGTAGGATTGCCGGCCGTGATGCCCCAAGGGCCAAATTTAGCCAGTGCGGCCAGGCTCTGGCTGGTGGGGAAACAGGCTGCCAGCTTCGCCAAGCCCTGTGGAGTGGGAGTGAGAGTCGAGCTCGTATAAACCGTATTCGCAGAGACGATCTGATTGTCAAACCCGAAGAACGAGAACACCTTGTTCTTCATCACCGGACCGCCGATGGTTCCGCCGCTGAATTCGTTGTTGCTGCGCGGAGGGCCAGTAAACGGATTGCAAAGTGGATTGGTACTGGGGCAAGCTCCGGTTGGAGTTGGCGCAGCTCCTGGCTTGTTGGTGTTTTTCTGCGTATTGCTCAAAGCATTCAGGTAGGAACTATTTTCGTAACCAAAAATGCTTCCGTGCCAGGCGTTGCTGCCGCCTTTAGTGATGATGTTGACTACGGAACCGGCATTGCGTCCGTATTCAGGACCGAAATTGTTGGTGACGATTACATACTGCTGCACGAACTCCACGTTTGACAGGAAAAGTCCGGGGCCGCCGACGCTGTTGTCGTTGTTGTTCTGGCCATCGATTTCCTGGTCATTGTTGCGGCCGCGCAGACCATTGCTGGAAAATCCACCACCGTTGGTGTTGGAGAAATTGTCGCTGCGTGAAGCCACCACGCCGGGAACAAAAAGGGCGAGACGGTCCAGCCCTTCATTTTCCTGAATTCCGGCAAAGGTACTTAACGTGGTACCGGAAAAAGTGCTGCTGACTTGCGCTTGCGTGGTTTCAATCAGTGGCGTTTCGGCAGTCACTTCGACTGTCGTTGTGGCCTCGCCGATAGACATATGTATTGCTGCCAGGCCCGCGTCACGGCCCGCGCCGACGACAACATTACTTTGTGATGTTGTCTTGAAGCCTTGCGCGCTGACCTCAATGGTGTAAGTTCCCACCGGCAGCAGATTCAACCGGTACAAACCAGCACTGTCAGTTGTGGTAGTGGATACGGTTCCTGTTTCTGCGTTCTTTGCTTTTACCTGAGCACCCGACACAACCGCGCCCTGAGGGTCGATCACTGAGCCAGAAATTGAGCCCTTGACCACCTGCCCGAAGGACGGGATGCACAATGCAAGTGCCAGCGTAATCGCGAAAAACAATGCGATGTAGCGCAGTTTTGTGTTCATTTATTCTCTTCTCTCCATTTTGGTTGGTGAAAGTGACAACAGGAAGGGCGTAGTACCCCTATACAGATCTCAGTGCCCCCACTGCGGTCTATGCCCAGTGCATTGGCAATCAGAGTTCCACGTTGAAAACGTAAAGAATCAATAAGTTACGTCAACTTAGTGCGGGCTACATACCTAATAATGGATTTCTTATGATTGCCGTGTTCCAAATTTGGAATATTTTTGAAGATTTGTACAACCCGGCCCCAAGATCAGGCATCCGGTCCCTACTTACAAGACTTTTTAAGGCGTAAGCTCGATTGTTTTTCGCAAGTATGCCTCTATGCTGCAAAGTGCATGCTTTCCCGGACGAGATCGGCCATTTGCGCAGCACTTTTACTAAGCGTGACGCTGTCGCTCCGTTCATTCGCCGGGGATGCTGGAGCAGATCGTGGCGATCTCCGTCCACCCGCGCCCATCCGGCAGCCGTTACCGGCTTATAAGATCCAGGCTGGCATCGACGGCGAAATCTATCCCGTCTTCGCTAATTACGCCTCATTGCAGCGCCAGGGTGACAGGACGTTTGGCGTTGTTTCCGTGACACTTTCCAATACATCGCAGGAGCAGATGTCCCGCCGCATCAGCGTAAAGATCCCAGGCTGGAGTGACCAGGAGATTCAGACCGTTGCGATAGACCCCGGCGTAACGCGAACGGTAGTTTTTGCGCCTGCGTTCCTGCCCCGTCTGTATCAAAACCATGAGATCACGGCCGCCACAGCCCAGGTAACCATTACCGATCCGGCTTCCAATAGCTCCTATGAGACTACGGTGCCGGTAAGACTCCGGTCAGCGGAAGATATGTTCTGGGGCAACGGCTTCAAATATGCCTCGTTCATCGCCTCGTGGGTAACGCCCCATGACCGGAATGTGGAAACTATGCTTTCGCGGGCGAAAGCATACACTGTGGATCGTCGCTTGCCCGGATATGAAACCTGGAAGACTGCCGCACAGCAGGAACAGGAAACCTACCGTGAAGCCCGCGCCATCTTCAACGCTCTGCAGCGTACCGGACTCTCCTACGTAAAGAGCTCAACGACACTTGGCGACCATAAAGGCGTAAGCGAGCGGGTCCGCATGCCGCGGGTAAGTCTGGCGCAAAACAGCGCTAATTGCATTGATGCGGCAGTAATGTATGCCTCACTGTTTGAGAACCTCGGCATGGATGCCAGCATCGTTCTGGTTCCCGGCCACGCTTATGCCGGCGTTCGGGTCGCCGAAGGCTCATCTAAGTTCCTTCTAATAGATGTGGCCCTTACCGGACGAAGCACTTTTGAGAGTGCAGTGGCCTCAGCCCAAAATGGCATGGCCAGCCATGTTCCTTCTGCGGTGACTCAGGTGATGGTGGAAAAAGCCCGTTCTTCGGGCATTTATCCCATGCCTTAGCAGCAACCGGTACGCGGCTTTTATCATCCATTTCCTGCTATATGGCAATCCCGCGACGCGCAGAAACACTTGACATCCGCACAGACAGGCTTAAAATACCCGCTATTCGAGAACAGGCATCGGCAGAAGTGAGCCTTGGCCCGAATATGAATCCAACGCAGAACCCATCTATCTCGAAACGGCCTCCCGAACCAATTCCTATGGAGAAACCCTGCAAGCATCCGCGCGTGCGTGTAGTGGCGCGCGAAGAAGACGCTGAATTTGTAGAATGCCAGGAGTGTGGCGACGTTTTTGAATCCAGCGAGTTCAAAGACATGGCCATTGAAGAGAACATCAGGCCAGAAGAGGCCTGAGTTTTTTCCGGAGCGCTGGCGGCTCAATGACGGTCGTATTAGTACAGGCGATTTCCTGCCTTTTTCACGCCGCATTTTTACGCTCTTCGCAAGTCTGTTTTTAGAAAAGAAAGATCAAGAAAAATGAAAGTTGTTTTTGCCGACATCCATGTCTATGCTTGCCCTCGTTATCGACGATTCTATGCTCATCCGGCATACAGTGTGCCGCTTTCTGGAAACTCGCGGCTTCAAAGTTGAAACCGCCACCAATGGAATTGCCGCCCTGGAACTTCTAGAGTTAGTCCGGCCGGACCTGATTGTTACTGATCTGGAAATGCCCCAGCTCAGCGGCTATCAGTTAATTGACACGCTCAAGGCCGACGAAAAAACCGCGTGCATTCCCATTTTGGTTCTGGCCGCCAAACCTTCTGCCGACCTTCACCTGGATAAACGAATTCATACCCTCATCCACAAAGACCTGAATGTGGAAGAACAGATGGAGCAAGCTCTGGAAAGCCTTTTCCCCGGCTTGCCACAAGTTAAACAATCGTCGACGTAAAGTCGGCTCACCGCAGTGCCAGTGACGCCTCGGCGGAAAAACCTGCTCCCGCAAAATCTTTTGCCCTCAGCTTGGGGAATGCTGCCGCGGCGATCATGGCGGCGTTATCCGTTGAAAGCTTTCGCGATGGAAAATAGACCGCCAAGCCCGCCTCTGCTGCGTCCCGGGCAAACGTCTCCCTCAATTCTCGATTCGCCGCCACACCTCCCGTTACGAACAGAGTGCGGGCATCGCGTTCCTGCGCGGCCTGCAATGTCTTGCCGACCAAATCTTCCACCACAGCGCGCTGGAAGGATGCCACCATATCCAGCGTTCGCTTGTCGCAGAGCGCAAGCACGTCAGCCGCAGTGGGCTTGCCGACCCCGGCCAGTGCCTGCTGTCGCGCCGTGATCGACTCGCGCATGCCTTCCAGTTCTACATAACGAAGCACGGCTGTCTTGATCCCGCTGAAGGAGAAATCATATGGCGTCTGCTCGGCCTTCGGTGTCCCGCGGTTGCCGTGCTTGATCTGCGACGGCACAAACTTTACCGCCTTCGGATTGCCATGCGGCGCCAGCGCATCTATCACCGGCCCTCCGGGATAGCCGAGTCCCAGCAGTTTTGCCACTTTGTCATAGGCCTCTCCGGCAGCGTCATCTCGTGTGCGCCCGATGTTTGTGTAGGTCCAGCCCTCCTCGCGTTGTTTCGCGAGAAACAGATGCGTGTGCCCGCCGGAAACCACCAGCGCCAGCAAGGGAAAATCGATCTGGAAATTTCCTTTCTGCTTTTCTTCCAGCAGCACTGCGTGGATGTGCCCTTCAAGATGGTTCACGGTGATCAGCGGCTTTTCCAGCGCAAACGCCAGCGCCTTCGCGTAACTGATGCCGACAAGCAAAGCCCCGGCTAGTCCCGGACCCTGCGTTACCGCGATTGCGTCAATCGACTCATAACTCTTGCCGGCTTCCGCCAGCGCTTGCCGCACCACCGGAACAATCGCCCGCAAGTGCTCACGCGACGCCAGTTCCGGCACCACCCCTCCATAAGGCTGGTGCGTGGCAATCTGCGACGATACGACATTCGACAGCACGCGTTCACCATCGCCCACAACCGCTGCTGCGGTCTCGTCGCACGAACTCTCAATTCCCAGAATGTAACTCTCAGACATATATCTAATATTATTAAATTTGACGCATCATTGTTGGCTATATAGCTCTTCAGATGGAGACAAAAGGCGAGGCCGGGCACGCGCCGAGCCTGCTGTCACAGGAGCAGAAGGCTCTCATGTCGAGAAGAGGAACTCTAGCGGTGTGGAGCGCAAGCGACAGAAATACATGAACCTCTCTTCTGACAAAGCGATTGAAGCCACTCGCATCGCCCGCACGCTGCGCGAACACGGATACTCCGCCTATCTCGTCGGTGGCTGCGTGCGCGACCTTCTGCTCAATCGCGAACCCGCCGACTATGACGTTGCCACCTCCGCCACGCCGCAGGAAGTGATGCGCATCTTTCCCCAGACCTTTGCCGTGGGCGCGCAGTTCGGCGTGGTGCTGGTCCCCGTGCGCCGCGATAACCACGACGGCGAACGCGACAACTATGCCATTGAAGTCGCCACTTTCCGCAGTGACGGCGCTTATTCTGACGGACGCCATCCCGACCAAGTCCAGTTCTCCCAGGACGCGCGCATGGACGTCCAGCGCCGTGACTTCACCATCAACGGCCTGCTTCTCGATCCCGATACCCGCGAAGTGCTCGACTACGTGGGCGGACGCGAAGACCTGAAGCAGGGAATCATTCGCACCATCGGCGAAGCCCATCACCGTTTTGCCGAGGACAAGCTGCGCATGCTGCGCGCCGTGCGCTTTGCCGCCCGCTTCGGCTACGCCATTGCCGACCAGATCTTCGCCGCCATCCGTGAGCTTGCGCCGCAAATCCATCAGGTCAGCCATGAGCGCGTGCGCGACGAAATCCTGAAAATGCTTACTGAAGGCCATGCGCGCCGCGCCTTTGAGCTGCTGGACCAGACCAATCTGCTGGAGCAGGTACTGCCTGAAATCAAAAAGATGCAGGGCGTCGCCCAGCCACCGCAATATCACCCTGAAGGCGATGTCTGGATCCACACGCTCATGCTGCTGGAAGGCCTGCCAGCCGGCTGCCCAAAAACTCTCGCTCTGGGCGCGCTGCTGCATGATGTTGGCAAGCCGCCCACGTTTCGCGTTGCGCCGGACCGCATCCGCTTTGACGGCCACGCGGAGATCGGCACAAAAATGGCCGCGGAAATCTGCCGCCGCTTCCGCCTATCCAATGACGATGCTGACCAGGTGCTCTCGCTCGTCGCCAATCACATGCGCTTTGGCGACGTCCAGCGCATGAAAGATTCCACGCTCAAGCGCTTCTTCCGCCTGCCCGGGTTTGACCAGCATCTGGAACTGCATCGGCTGGATTGCCAGAGCAGCCATCGCGACCTCAGTCTGTATGAATTCGCGAAAGAGAAATTCCACACGCTGCCTGCCGAACAGATCCGCCCTGCGCCGCTTATCACCGGCGCTGACCTGATCGCCGCCGGCTACAAACCCGGCCCACAGTTCAAGGACTTGCTGACCGCCGTGGAAGACGCGCAGCTAGACGGAAAGATCAGCACGAAAGAAGAGGCGATGCAGTTGGTCCACGAAAAGGCGAGAGAACTGGCTTAGCCCTACCCCAATCTTGCGGGGTCTTCTGCAAGCCCGGTTTTGGCTTATTGGGGTGAATTCCGGCGATTTTTGCAATCTTTGCGACCATTCCCATCTATGGCTACCTCAAATTGGCGTAGGGTTGAGCAACTACACCCTGGTTTGGCGGAGGGTCACTTTCGTGAACGGACGGGCGGATCCCTGACAGTTTAGACCGGGCACATACCTGACACTTTCTGGTCCACTTGATTGAGGGGATGGGGTGCAGGGGAAGGGGACGCTTCCCCTTTCCCTGCATCAGCCTTGTAGTCAACCCCTGCTTTGGGCAACGGCGTCACTCGCAGTTGCTTACTGTCGAATCGGGCAATGGGTATTTGGGCAAAGTAAACGGTGAACCAGCGATCATCCGTCGGCAACAACCCGATTGGCTCACCCCAGAGAACTTCGCTCAAAAATACATCCTGCTTCTTCCAACGAAACTGCCCCTGGTGTTTTATCTGACGTACCAGCATCTCGTCCGGGTATTCCACTTCCGGCAGCCGCACCGGAAAACTTCTTCCCGACGCCTCATAAACCGCAGCTGGCGTCTGCATGGCCAACGCTTCGTGCGGCCGCACCTGGTTATATTCCTGACGGAATCTCTCCATCACTCGTTGCTGCTCTCTCCAGTTCGCTGCCGCTGGTTGGGCTACTTCCTGCTTCAGCGTGCGATGCATTCGCTCATGTCTTCCGTTCTGCTCCGGATGCCCGGCTTCGATCCGCTCCGGCACAATCCCCAGCTTGATCCACCACACCGCCAGCCGTGACAATCCCGCGATCGCATGCGAAGCGAACGGTGCCCCATTATCAGTACGAATCGCCTGGGGCAGTCCATACTCGCGAAACGCCGCTTCAAAGATCGCTCGCACCCGCGCCGTGTCCGTCTTCTCCACTGCCTGGCACTTCAGCAGATACCGGCTGTGGGCATCTGTGATCGTCAGCGGATCGATCCGTCGTCCATCTCCGGTTCGAAACCAGCCTTTGAAATCCGCGCACCACACTCGGTTCGGTCCATTGGCATGCCCCAAAGGTTCACTGTAGGGCTCGGTCCGCCGCCGCTTGCGCC
>Ga0207667_10009268_pt1 | contig 11618 bp, 10 predicted proteins | sample KBSCornC52_FD_184301 | JGI IMG/M metagenome (GOLD analysis project Ga0207667, IMG submission 184301) | Corn rhizosphere microbial communities from Kellogg Biological Station, Michigan, USA - KBS Corn C5-2 (SPAdes) (version 2) | ecosystem: Host-associated > Plants > Roots > Rhizosphere > Soil ...
ACGAAGACTTGCGAGATCGAGTCCGTCCGGTCTGGTAACAGGACTTGGCCGATGAACGAAATCTCCGCAGGGGCGCGCTAGAGATCCTCGTCCATGCCGATCGGCATTCCAGGCGGGACGCGCGGATAGCGCGCCGCGTCGGCGAGCGCCTTGTCGAGCCCCTCGCGATCCTTCAGCAGCCGGCCGAGGCCATGTGCCCAGTCCTGCTCGGCTGCCGGCCCACGCTGCCGCTCCAGTTGATCGGCGAGGCGGTCCAGGCGGCCCGACAGTTCCAGCGCGATGGTCGGCGACAGTGACGCATTGCGCTGCACCCGCGCGAGGGCAAGCACGCACATGGTGGCAATCCGGCGTCCGACCTCGCCTCCCGTCTGCGCAAGCGTACGGGTCACCAACAGGTCGACCACCTGCGATGGTGCAGGAACGCTCGCGTCCGTGGAATGCTGGCTTTCGAGGCGGCTCAGCCGTTCGGGCGCGAGCAGTGCGTCCAGCGTCTGCACCGCACCAACTTCGGTCGCCTTGAGCGGATCGAACACGGGACCGCCTGCAGTCGGGATGATCTCGATATCGTTCTGGCGGTCGGCATCGCCGCCGAAGCCGCTCGACAGGATGGGATTGAGGCGCGCCGGCACCGTGAGTTCCGGCGGCGAGAGCGTGTCCAGCAATGCGTAAAGCGCCGCCCATTGCGCGGAGCCGGGCACAACCTGAGCAACAGCCGTCTGGCCGTTGACCACATAGGGAAAATCGACTCCGCCGACCGCCTTTGCTGCAGCCTCGACCTGGTAGCGATCGAGGAGCCAGATCGGCGCGAAGGCCCGGCGAAGGTCGGCGAGCGATTCTCCGGCAGGCAGCGCGGCAACTCCAAAGCGATCGAGCGCCGCCCTTCGCACCGCCATTACCCTGCGAAGCTCGCCGACCGCGTCCGGGCCATCGTCCCACAACGACCCGAGCGGCTGGCCGGCGCTGACAGGCCGCGCGTCATTGTCGGCAACGAAGCGAAGGCCCTGCGCCTGGGCCCGTGCCTCGAGTGCGCGGCCCTCGGCATCCGTCTTGGCGCCGTAAAGCCACTGGATCATGAATCTGTCCCACGGGCCGAGACCAACGCCATAAGCATCGCGCAGCGAGGGCGCGCCGTTCGCATCCAGGGTCACACGCGGGCCGGGATAGTCCATCACCGAATAGCGCCCTTGCGTGCTCGCCGCGAAATTATGCGCGAGGCCAAGCGCATGCCCGACCTCGTGCGCTCCCAGCTGGCGGATACGGGCGAGCGCTGCGGTGATCGGGTCGTTCGGGTCGCCGGTGCCGGTGAGCCCCGCCCCGACCAGCGCCTGGAAGATGATGAGGTCCTGCCGCGTGCGAAGCGAGCCGAGCAGCACCGAGCCCTTGATGATCTCCCCGGTCCGGGGGTCGGCGATCGGCTGGCCGTACGACCAGCCCCGCGTCGCGCGATCGATCCAGTTGACGACATTGTAGCGCACATCGAGGGGGTCGGCGCCTTCGGGAAGAATCCCGACCTGGAACGCATTTTCGAACCCCGCCGCGTCGAACGCGCTGTTCCACCAGCTGACGCCCTCTTTCAGCGCAGTCCGCACCGGCTCGGGCGCGCTGCGGTCGATGTAGAAAATGATCGGCTTCTTGACCGCCGAGCGCGCGGCCGCGGGATCGACCTTCTCCAGCCGAAAACGCCGCGCGAGATCCTTGACTAGCGGAGCACCGAGCGGCGCCGAGAAATCGACTTTCTGAAGCCCGATCGTATATCCATATGAGTCCGTGCGCGGGACGTAGCCGGGGTCGGGCAGAGCGATCATCGAATGGCGAAGGACGAGCGTCAGCGTGTTGCCGCTTACGATATTGGTGACTTCCGCCTTCGGTTCGTCGGAGCGGAAGGTCAGTTTCGCCGCGAATTCTGCATTCCTGGGGAAGACCTTCACGAAGTTCGGGTCGGCCGCGCTCAGTTCGGGCACGAAGCGGAAATCGCCGCCGCCACCATTCTTGATCGCCAGCGGAACTCCAAGGTCGTCGCGCGCGAGAAAGCCCGACAGGTCGACGGTGTAGGAGCCGTCCTTGGCTGTATTCAGCACGTCGCCCATCCACAGCGTTGACGTTGCGAACGAGCTGTCGACTGCACGCTGCGCGTCGGGGTCGCCGCCCGAGGCAACGAACTTGCTGTTCTCGACCTCTGCGCCGACCTTCTTGCCGATGCGGCGGAAGATCAGGATTCGTGTCTCGCTTGCAGCGGCGCGATCGAGGCCGATCGGCGCCGAGCCGAGGCCGGTTCCGAGCTGCGTGAGATAGATGTAGCGCGCCGAAATGCCATCCGCGTCGGGCTTCGGAAAGGTCGCGACGATCTTGCCGGTGAGCGGGTCGGCGCTGACGTCCAACAAGAGCCTTTCGGCAGGCGCCACCGTTGCTGCTGCCGGCGCTGCGTGAGCCGGCGCACCCAAGGCCGGCGCGAGCGCAAGCGACAGCGAAGACGCGAACAGACGACGGCGCATTGATGACCCCTCCCGAGAGACGCGCACGCTAGAGCGGCGGCCCCCTCCCTGTCCACGCCCTTGCACCCACGGTCGGTCAGCCGCACAGCGGCGCAATGCCGGTTCGGTCATTCTTCGCCACGCAGCTCTATGAAGCGGATCTCTCCGATCCGAAGCTGCTCGATGAGCTGGCAAATTCGATCCGAAGTCTTGCCGAGGATGACGAAGCCGGCCGCCGTTGGTCGAAGGAGCACCGCTACGCCGGTTACACGAGCTACGCCTCGCTCAACGACCTGCCGAAGCGCGATCCGGCGTTCGCCGATCTTGGCAAGGCGCTGGCGATGCACGCCGCAACTTTCGCGAGGGGGTGCGGCTTCGATTTGCAGCGCAAGCCTCGCCTCGACAGTCTCTGGGTCAATCTTCTGAGAGGATCAGGCCACCACGCCGGCCACATCCACCCGCACAGCATCATCTCGGGGACGCTCTATGTCGAGGTGCCCAACGGTTCTGGAGCGATCCGCTTCGAGGACCCGCGGCTCCCATTGATGATGGCCGCACCGACGCGCCTTAAGGATGCGCCGCAACAGCTTCAGCCATTCGTCAGCGTGGTGCCGCAAAGGGGAATGCTGCTCCTTTGGGAGAGTTGGCTGCGCCACGAAGTGCTTCCCGGCAACGGACGCGGCGAGCGCCTTAGCATCTCCTTCAACTTCGCCTGAGCAGCTGCCGCCCGAGCCACGCCAGCCAGCCGAGCGCTGCAAGGTCGACTGCGACCTTGAACCAGAGATCGATCGTGGGCGGCCCGATGAAGCCGACGAAGCTGACCGCCATCGATCCCGCAAGGCCGCCGGCTAGCAGCGCATAATCATGCCTGCGGCTCCATGCCGCGTCGGCCAACCAAAGCGGAACGACGAGAAGGAGGAGCATTGCGACCACCAGCGCCGCGACGGCCACCGCTTCGGCGGGAACCTGCGGTGCGATGCCGAACGCGAGCACAACCAGTCCGAACCACAACGCCGCCCAGACGGCGCTTAGAATGGCGACCAACCAAGGTTGCGGCGGTTTCCAGGTCCGTGCGGTCAGCCGCTCCGGCGAGCGGAGCGCGGCAACGATCAGGATAAGGATCGCCAACGAGGCGGCGAGTATCCAGTGAAGAGGCGGCGTGTAGGGCGGCTGGTGGAAAACCTTCGTCCGCGCGATCTGCGTCCAGCTGAACCAGGCAAAGAAGCAGCCTATGCAAAAAAGAATGCCAGTGGCGATTGCCCCAGCCCGGTTGAGCCACGGTTCCTGCCGTCTCCGCGGAAACATGAGCTCGACGGCCAGTGTCGGCATCAGCACCACCCAGGCGCTCTCGTAAACCAATGCCCAGATCAGGTAGACGTAGTTGACGTCGAAGGCCCTGGCCCAGGTCTCACCCTTCAGCTTGATCACCAGCGGCGCGACGGACGTTTGCTGGATCAGGAACTCTTCCGCGATCGCGAGCGCAAGCCCCAGGCAGAGCAGCGACCACCAGCCGAGGCCTCGAGACCGGACTAATGCACGGGCGAGAACGGCTCCCCCGCCCCAAACCGCCATCTCGATCGGGAAAACGAAGATCGATGAGAAGCGCGTGGCGCCGGGAAGCACCTCGGCAAGCATCGGCGCGGCGAAGGCGAGCGCGATGGCCGGAGCGATTCTCGATAACTGGCCAGTGCCATCGTTCCGCATCGCGGCGCCCTCGCTTTCAAATAAGGTTCACAGACAAGTATCTTAGTGCTAAGCTAAATGCAAATGGATGAGGATCGATACAACAAACTCCATCGCGACCTCGCGACGGCAGTAATCGCCTTTCACGAGGCCGGCGCTCGTCGGCTCGGGATGACGGCGGCGGAGCGAAAATGCGCCGGGATTATCGCAGAGCTCGGCGGAGCCACGCCCAAGGCGCTAGCCGAGGCCACTGGCCTCTCGACCGGCGCAATCACCGGGATCGTCGACCGGCTCGAGCGCGCCGGCTATGCGAAGCGCGAGCCCAATCCGGCCGATCGGAGGAGCGTGATCGTCCGGCCCAGCAATACGGAGCGGCTGGGGCGCGAGAGCCTGCCCATCTTCGCTTCCCTGACCGAAGCGATGAACCGCTTGAATGGCCGCTACAGTGGCGAGCAGCGGCAACTCATCCTTCGCCATCTCGAAGACACGATCGCCGTTCTTCGCGAACAAACCGCAAAGGTGCAGCAGCGCGGTTGAGCAAATCGCTCGAATTCGCCTAAAGGGCGGCGACTTCCCTCACCAAATCCGAGAAAATCATGGGCTTCCGCTGCGGCATTGTCGGCCTGCCGAACGTTGGTAAATCGACGCTTTTCAATGCCTTGACCGAAACGGCTGCCGCTCAGGCAGCGAATTATCCGTTCTGCACGATCGAACCGAATGTCGGACGCGTAGCAGTGCCCGACCCCCGCCTCGACAAGATCGCCGAGATTGCAAAGTCCGCGCAGGAAATCGAGACCCAGATCGAGTTCGTCGACATCGCCGGACTCGTGCGCGGCGCAAGCAAGGGCGAAGGCCTGGGCAACCAGTTCCTCGCCAACATCCGCGAGGTCGACGCGATCATCCACGTACTCCGCTGCTTCGAAGGCGGCGATGTTACCCACGTGGAGGGCAAAGTCGATCCGATCGCCGACGCGGACACCGTCGAGACCGAGCTGATGCTCGCCGATCTCGAATCGCTCGAGCGTCGGGTGCCGAACCTCGTCAAGAAAGCGCAGCAGGGCGACAAGGAAGCGAAGATCGAGGCCTCGGTGCTCGGCCAGGCGCTCGATCTGCTCCGCGCCTCCAAACCGGCGCGGCTGACCCAGCCCAAGGACGTCGAGGAAGCAAAGGCGCTCGAGCGCGCACAGCTGCTGACCGCCAAGCCAGTGCTCTATGTCTGCAATGTCGACGAAGGGGATGCTGCAGAAGGCAATGCGCTCTCGCAGCGGGTATTCGAAAAGGCCGCGGCTGAAGGTGCGCAAGCCGTGGTCATCTCGGCAGCAATCGAGGCCGAGATCGCAACGCTCCCAATGGACGACCGCGAAGCCTTCCTCGGGGACCTTGGCATTCACGAAACCGGTCTCAACCGGATGATCCACGCCGCCTACGCGCTGCTCGGGCTCATCACATTCTACACCGCTGGGCCCAAGGAATCTCGGGCGTGGACCGTGCACAAAGGAAGCAAGGCGCCAGAAGCCGCGGGCGCGATCCACACCGACTTCGAACGCGGCTTCATCCGCGCCGAGACGATCGCCTATGACGATTACATTAGTTGCGGCGGCGAGAACGGTGCGAAGGACGCCGGCAAGATGCGCTCGGAAGGCAAGGATTATGTCGTCCAGGACGGCGACGTGATGCTTTTCCGCTTCAACGTCTAGGGTTCGCCAGGCGCGGCTCCCCTCGCCTCGCGGCACAGCATCCAGCTGAGACCGGCAGTGGCTATCGCCGCCACGCCGCTTACCCATTGCGGTATGTGGCAAGGCCCGACCGTCACTTCGAATGGCCGGACCAGCCGATAGATGTGGGCCAGCGCTATTACCGCGAATATCGCCGCGGCGATCCAGGTGAACGGTTTCGATCGGGTCATTTTCTCTCCCCTTGATTGGGACCGCTTATACCGATCGTGGCGGGGTTTCGGGAATCCGGATCGAGCAGCCGTTCCGCCCGGCGCAGCGTCAGCAGCACCCACAGCAGCCCAAACGACCAACCGCCTACGACGTCGCTCGGCCAGTGGACCCCGAGCATGACCCGACTGGTTCCGATCAGAAGCGAAAGAAGGATCGCTGCGGCAGCCGCGACCCATCGCCAGCGCGTCTTCCCCGTAAGCGCGAGCGCCAGCGTCAGATAGAAGATCATCGAGCTCGCCGCATGGCCGCTCGGGAAGGACGACGTCTTCACAACGACGAGATGCGGTTCGAATTCTGGCCTAGCCCGAGCGATCCAGAATTTCTGCACCTCGCTCAATCCGCGGCCGAGCAAGATCACGAAAAGAAGTCCGACTGCAAACCGCCCGCGTTTGCGGAACCAGAGCCACGCGGCGACCAGGAAACCCGCGATGATGAGCACCGTGGGCTCCCCGAGCGCCGTGAAGATTCTTGCGATCGTGATGAGCGCGGGCCGGCGGCCGGCGTAGAGCCACTCATAAAGTCCGCGATCGATCGGCCCCCCGCCCAAGATGAGCATGGCGAGCCAGATTGCGGCCAACGCAATCAGTGTGACCGCGTACCAGGTGCGTGCCGCTCCAAATCCTCGCCGTCGAACCATAAGATCCTTGAAACGGCTCGCGACGAGACTCGGGGTCGATCAATCGCTCAAAAGTGCGCGCCCACTCTCAGGCCGATCGTTCGCGGCCGGCCGGGAATGATCTTCACCTGCGTGCAAATGCTGCAATTGACGAGCCTCGACAGCTCATTGCGATCATCGAAGACATTCGTCGCGAAAAGCTCCGCGCTGTAGCGGCTCCAGTCGTAACCGAGGAAAAGGTCCACAAGTGTCGAGGCCTTGATCTTGCCGATCATAGCGGCCTGGTCAGGGAAAATGTCGGACGGTGCCGACCCCTGATAGGCAATTGCGCCCTGGACGTGCGTGTGCCCCGACCACATCGGCCAAGTGTAGCGCGCGGTTGCGCTCGCCTTGAATTTCGGCGTGATCGGCAATCTGCTGCCCGAGGGCACCTTGATGAAGTCGGGCTCCGGCGGCTCATGTGAGTCCATGCCGGTGCAGTCGGGCGATGGGTCGACGACGATTGCGGCGTTGCAGATGTTTCCGCTTGTTTTCGCGTCGGTGTAAGCTGCCGCGGCCGAGAGCGAGAGCCCACCCTCGGTGTAATTGATGTCGGTTTCGATGCCGTTCGCATTCGCATTGCGCCCGTTCTGCGTGACGGTCAGGCTGTTCGCGCCGAGGAAGCTGAACTGGATGCTCTCCCACCGCTCGTGATAGATCGCGCCGTTCCAGCGGAGGCGGCTGCCAAGGAAGGTCGCTTTCCAGCCGGCTTCGTAGTTGATCAGGAAGTCAGGGCCGTACGCCGGCGCTGTCGGCTGGCGGTTGATGCCGCCTGGACGGAAACCCTTCGACCATGTGGCATACAACATGACCGCGTCAGTCGGCCTCCACTGCGCGTTAAATCGATAGAGCCAGCCATTGTCCTTGACGCGCTTTGGCTGGAGCTTGCCGTTGACCACCGCGCCCACGTTTGTGCACGGCGTATTGTCGACGCCTCCCCCGATGAGCGGACTGTCCTCATCGTTGCGCAGTTCCTCACCGTTGACCGTCAGGCAGCGGTTGAAACCCAGGGTGGAACCGCTCGGGTTGTCGGGGCCAAATCCGTTGAAGCCGATGATCGTGTTGTCGAACTTATAGTATCGAGTGCCGGCCGTGAGCGTGACCTGCGGGATGATGTCCCAGTTCGCTTCGCCGAAGAGTGCGTAATCCTTATCCTCGCGGTGCTGGTTCGTGAGCCAGAGTGTGTCTGCCCAACCCGGCACGGACAATGAGTCCGCCAGACCGTCAACGAGATAGTCCTGAAGAATGTGATTCTTCTGGTCCTGGTAGAATGCACCCACGAGCGCCCGGACGGGCTTGTCCGCTGGCGTGGCGACACGGATCTCCTGGCTCATCTTCTTGAAATGATCGCTGCCTGTGATGTGCTGGCGCGGATTGATGACATTCCCGTTGTTGTCGGTCCAATTTTGGCAAGGCAGGACCCCACCAGGCGCGACCGGGCAGTAATCAGGGACGTTATGGTAGTAGTAAGTGTAGAGGTCGTTGTAAGCGTCGGTGTAGTCCGTGTAGTCGAGGGTCGAGAACCTCGGGCGATCCATGTAGGCGCCGGCGTAGGTCACGTCGAAGAAGTTGGCGACCTTTCCTTCAACCGTTAGCGCCGCCTGCCAGAATCGATCTTTCGCGATCTCGTTTTGGAAGCGCACGGTCTCGAGGTCGCCTTGAGCTTCATCCATCCACGGGACGCCGTTTGCCTTCGTCTTCTGGTACATGAACGTCGGAAGAACCGTCCAATTGTCGTCGAGGTCGACCTTGAGCGCGGCGCGGCCGCCGTAGGTTGTAACGTCGTTGAAATTGTCTTTGACGAATCTGCTATTGTCGAAGTGGACGTTGTCCGCGGGGTCGGCAGCGAGATAGGTCCGCTCCCCGAACACATTATCGATGAAGCCGGCGTCGTGCTGATAAAAGGCCACGGCGCGGAAGGCGATGCGATCGGCAATCGGCACGTTGATCATGCCCTCGAGCTTGCCGCCAATGTCGCCATGAGCGACGCTGTTGAGCTCACCGTCAACCCTGCCCGTCGTGACACCGAGTTCAGGCTTGTTGGTGATGATCCGGATCGTACCGGCTTCGCTCGAAGCTCCGAAAAGCGTCCCCTGCGGTCCGGCGAGACTTTCGATGCGCGCGATGTCGTAAATATGAATGTCGAGGGCGCCGCCGATCGTCGTCACCGGCTGCTCGTCCAAATAGACACCGACCTGCGGCAACGGACCCGAGTGAATGCCCTCACCGGTCGACGTCGCCGCGATGCCGCGCATGTAGACGGTCGTCGTGCCTGGATTGTTGCTGGTGAACGTCACCGAAGGCAGCTGCCTCGTATATTCCTCAAAATTCGAGATATTCAGCTGGTCCAGTTTGCGCGTGCCAAGCACCTGCACGCTGATCGGAACGTTCTGGAGGTTTTCCTCGCGCTTCGTCGCCGTGATAATGATCTCGGTCATGTCCGGCTGGCCCTGCGCCGCTCGCGCGTTCTGGACGCTCTTCGGAGGCGACGTGACGTCGGTCGCATTCGTTCCCGGAGCGGGTGACTGTCCCGTCGTTTGCGGCTGAGTTGCCGTCTCTGAAGGCGCGTTTTGCGCAATGGACGGCGACGCCATGGCGGTCGTCGCCAGAAGCCCGAGCGTAAGCGCGCGGAACCTGCGGTCGATCATATGAAGGCCCCCTCCAGCCGAATGTCGACATTGCGACAGAGCCGTTACGGAATGTCAACGGTCGCGAGGTTCGGCCCGCGCGATTGTTCGACGGGCGTTGCTTTCAGGCCAATGGCGGATCGGGATAGCAATCCAGGACCGGCCCGAGCGCGCGCTTCAGCGGGCCCAGATACGGTTCGTAGGCGCGCCATTCCTCGGTCGCTTCCCGATAGATTGGCCGACGCACCTGCTCGGAGCTCGGAGTGCGAACCGCTCGCTCGGTCTTGTAGAATTCGAGGACCTGCGGCTCGAACTCCAGCCCGCAATATTCGAGAAGCCGGCGAACTTCGTTCTCGGTGTCGTCGACCATCCGCTCGTAGATCACGCGATGGACGCGCCCCGGCAGCGTCCGCTCCACATGCGACATCAATCGGACATAGTCCGAATAATAGCGGCCGAGAGAATCCAAGTCGTAGGTGAAGTCCTGCCCGTGGGCGAAATGCTGGCGATAATTGGAAAAGCAGCAGCCGAGCGGGTGACGGCGTGCGTCGACGATCTTCGCATTGGGCAGGATCAAATGGATGAAGGGAACGAACAGCCAATTGTTCGGAAGCTTGTCCACGAAAAAGGGCCGGTCGGTTCGCCGCTGAACGCTGGCGCGCTTGAGATACTCTTCGCCGAGCGCTCGGCGGGCATCCAGATCGAGAGCCAGAACGTCCTTCGGATAAGCGCCGACCTTGCGCGAAAGCGCCGGAATGTCCTGAAGCTCGGTAGTTCCTTCGACAAGGCTGTGGCTCGACAGTATCTGCTCGATGAGAGTCGACCCTGCGCGCGGCAATCCGACGACGAAAATGGGATCGGGCGCTTCACAGCCGCCGTGCCGATCGGCAAAGGCTTCCTCGGTGAATGCCTTGACGCAGCGGTCCACAATCGTCGTGGTCGTGCCGGCTCGATAGGGGTGCATCTTAAGGCGAAGCGCGTTTCCTTGCGCAAAATGTTTGAAGGCTTCTTCAGTCCGGACGGCATCGTGCATCGCTTTGCCGAGCGCGAAATCGAGATGGAAGCGGTCGGGATCGGCAAGATCCGACGCGCGCAACGCCTCTTCCATCGCCTCAAGGTCCGTCTCGGTGAACCGCACGGTCTTAAGGTTCGCGAGGCTCCACCACGCTTCGCCGAGCGTCGGCTTGATCGAGATCGCCTTGCGATAGGCTTCGACGCCCTCCGCAAGCCGCCCGATCGTCTTCAGCATATGGCCGTAGCTGACCCACACGCGGGCGTGATTGGGAGCGCGCGCAAGGACGTCCTCGTAGATCTTGATGCCCTCGTCGAAGTCGCCGAGGCGTGCCAGCGTGGCAGCCTTCAGGTTCCAATGACCGAGGTCCTCCGGTTCCAAAGCGAAGATATCGTCGAGCAACTCCATCGCCTCTGCCGGCCTGCCCATGCGCCCAAGCACGAGCGCCAGGTTGGCCTTCGGCGCGGTCCAGCCTGGCGCAAGCTCAACGGCCCGACGAAGCAGGTTCTCGGAGTCTCGCAACCGCCCGATCCGAGCGGCAAGCTCGGCGAGCATCCGGATCGCGGCTACGTCGAAGGGGTCTTCCTTAAGGTGCGGCTTCAGCAACCGCTCGGCGACGTCGAGCCGGTTCTCGTTGAGCGCCATCGCGGCTTCGATCAAGCTCGGATGGTACCGGCCAGGAAGCAGTGTGTTCGTCGCCACGGATCAAGCGTAACCGCCTCCCCTACTCGCGCCAAGCTGCGCCCGCGGCTATCGGTCTCGCCATGATCTATTTCGAAGACCTGCAGGTGGGCGCCGTCACCGATTTCGGTTCCTACGACGTTACGCGCGAGGAAGTGCTCGAGTTCGCGCGCAAGTACGACCCGCAGCCCTTCCACATCTCCGATGAGGCAGCGGCCAAGACCCACTTCGGGCGGATCGCGGCCAGTGGCTGGCACACCGCGGCAATGGTCATGTCGGTGATCGCGCGGCACGTCATCGCGCACGAGCAGGCGGGCCTCGGTTCCCCCGGAATCGACGACCTTCGCTGGAAGAAGCCGGTCTATCCTGGCGACACGCTGCGCGTGCGGGGCGAGATCGTCGACACGACACCCTCGCGCAGCAAGCCTGAGATCGGCTCCTTCCGCACGCACACGATCGTCACCAACCAGAACGACGAGGTGGTGATGACCTTCACCTCGATCGTCCTGATCAGCCGGCGCCCGGCCTCAGCTCAGGACTGAA
>Ga0207667_10009269_pt1 | contig 11618 bp, 7 predicted proteins | sample KBSCornC52_FD_184301 | JGI IMG/M metagenome (GOLD analysis project Ga0207667, IMG submission 184301) | Corn rhizosphere microbial communities from Kellogg Biological Station, Michigan, USA - KBS Corn C5-2 (SPAdes) (version 2) | ecosystem: Host-associated > Plants > Roots > Rhizosphere > Soil ...
GCGCGTCGGCGACGCTGACGGAGTTCATGAAGCGTGGAGGCGAGAGTCCGGAGGCGTTGAAGAAACTGGCATCACTTCAGGAGGCCCTGGGGCATCCCGCGGAGGCGGCTGCAACTCTGAATGAGATCAACTTTATTTACCCCGAGGACCAGGAGTTGCACCAGAAGCTGGGAGCACTGTGGCTTGCGCAAGGGAATAAACAGGGCGCAGTGCGTGAGTACTCTGCGGTTTTGGCGATGAATCCGTTGGATAAGGCGCAGGCGCACTACGATGTAGCGCGGGCTTACATGGCGGAGGGCGACAAGGGGAAGGCCGAGGAGAGTGTGCTGGCATCGCTGGAGGCGGCTCCCGGGTACAAGCCGGCGCAGAAGCTGCTGCTGGAGATTGAGGGGAAGTGAGGCCGGAGTTATCGGTCGCCAGTTCTCAGTTGTGAGTTACAGGTGAGTGCAAGAGTCGGACCGAAAGCTTGAGTGGAGTTGAGCGATGAGACGGAAAACGAGAGGGGAGCGTGCATGAGCGCAATTGCTGGTTTGGACAGGGACGCCGCGGAGCTGCAGCAGCGCATTGAGCGCTTCCAGGCGGTGCGGGACGGAATTTTAGGGCAGGTGCGTCAGGTGATCGTTGGGCAGGACGAGGTGCTCGATCAGATCTTAATTGCACTGTTCGTGGGTGGGCACTGCCTGATCACCGGCATGCCGGGCACGGCGAAGACGCTGATGGTGCGTACGATCGCGCAGACGCTGGGGCTGTCGTTCCGGCGGATTCAGTTCACGCCGGACCTGATGCCGTCCGACATCACCGGCACTGACATTATTGAAGAGGATATCACCACCGGACACCGTAAGTGGACGTTCGTGGAGGGGCCTATCTTCGGCAATGTGGTGCTGGCCGACGAGATTAACCGTACGCCGCCCAAAACGCAGGCTGCCATGCTCGAGGCGATGCAGGAGCGAAGCTGCACAGTGCGCGGGCATATTTACCGCCTGCCCTCGCCGTTTTTTGTGTTGGCGACGCAGAACCCGATCGAGCTGGAGGGCACGTATCCGCTGCCCGAAGCGCAGCTGGACCGCTTCCTATTCAATTCGGTGCTGGATTACCTGAGTGCCGCGGATGAAGTGAAGGTTGTCGACCTAACTACCGCGACACGCGATCCGCAGATCCAATCGGTGACCAATGCGGAAGAGATTCTCGATTTCCAGCAACTGGTGCGCATGGTGCCGATTGGCGAATCGCTAGCAAAGTATGTTGTGGACCTAGTGCGGGCGACCAGGCAGAAGAGCGAGAATGCGCCGGACTTCGTGAAGAAGTACGTGAACTACGGAGGGAGCATCCGGGCGGCGCAGTTTATCGTGCTGGCGGCCAAGGCTCGGGCACTGAGCAGGAAGCGGTACCACGTGACCTACGAGGATATTGCCGCGCTGGCCACTCCGGTTCTACGCCACAGGATTCTGCTCAATTTCCACGCTGAATCAGAACGGATTGACGCGGACGAGATTCTGACGCGGCTAATTGAGAAGCTGCCGCGGCCGAAGGAGTAGGGACGTACCTCGGTGTGAGTTGAAAGGTGAAGTATGCTGCAGCGGTTCTTAGATCCGGCGGTGTTGCAGGGGATCTCCAGTCTGGACCTGGTGGCGCGCACGGTAGTGGACGGTTTTGTAGCCGGTCTGCACCGGTCGCCGGACTTTGGCTTCAGTATGGAGTTTGCCGAGTACCGCGCGTACTCGCCGGGTGACGATTTGCGACACGTGGACTGGAATCTGTTCGCGCGAACGGAACGTTGCTATTTGAAGCGCTATCGCGGCGACACCAATTCGCAGCTGACGGTACTGCTGGACGCCAGCAACTCCATGAAGTACGGCTCCGGCGCGGTGAGCAAGATGGACTATGCGCGGTATGTGGCCGCGTCACTCCTGTATCTGGCGATTCATAACCAGCACGATCCGGCGGGGCTGATCGTGTTCGACGACGAGGTGCGCAATTACATCCGGCCCTCCACGCGCTCGGGGCAGCTGTACCGGCTGCTTGCCGGCCTGGAGCAGGCCGAGCCGGCGGCACGGACAGACTTTGGCAAGCCCATGCAGTATTTCCAGCAATTTCTCAATCGTCGCGGGATCGTGCTGGTGATTTCGGATTTCTATGCTCAACCGGACGAAATCGTTCGGGCGGTCGAGCCGCTGCGATTTCACGGCAGCGATGTGGTGTTGTTCCACCTGCTCGACCCGAAGGAGATCTATCCCGATCTCAAAGGCCCTTCGATTCTGGTGGACCTGGAGACGGACGAGAAGCTTGAAGTAATTCCGGACTACGTGAAGACGGCCTATCGCGCCAAGATGGACCGCCATCTTGAGGACCTGCGCGATCGGACGCAGGCTGCCGGGATGAGTTATCACCTGCTGACCACAGACAAGCCGCTGGACCGAGCCCTGACCGAGTATCTGACGTTGCGGCAGTCCAAGGGCTCGCCGACACGGACGGGGGTGCGCTGACATGGGGTTCCTGGCACCGTGGTTTCTGGCCGGGCTGGCGGCGCTGGGCCTGCCGGTTTACGTGCATCTGCTGCGGAAGCAGACAACCGTCCCGCGGCCGGTGAGCTCGCTCATGTTTTTTGAGCAGGGCACGCAGAGCTCCATTCGTCACCGGCGGTTGCGGTATTGGTTGTTGTTTGCTTTGCGCACGCTGCTACTGCTTTTGCTGGTGCTCGCATTTGCGCAGCCGTTCTTCCGACATAAGACCGTGCTGGCCTCGGACAAGCTGCTGCTAGTTGCGGTGGACGACTCGTTCAGCATGAACGCGAAGGACGGCGGAACGTTGCGGCTGGATGAGGCGAAGCGGCAGGCTTTGGATCTGCTGGCGCACAAGCCCGGCGGGCAGAAGGCACAGGTGATAGCGTTGGGCGGCCAAATGCGAGTGCTGACGCAGCCGGTAGCGGATACGCGCGTGCTTCGCGCGGCCGTTGAGGGCATTACGCCCGGTGAAGGGCACGGCAGCTTCGGCGAGCTTGGGCGAGGAATGCGCGCCATGGCGGAGACGGTGCACACACCGATGGAGCTGGATCTGTTCAGTGATATGCAGGAATCGAACATGCCGGGGAACTTTGCCGACATGGTGATGCCCGGCAACGTTTCGCTCGTACTGCATCACATCGGTTCGGGCGCAGCTCCCAATTGGACGGTGGAGAGTGTGCAGGCTCCCGGGCAGCTGGTGGATACCAAGAAGGCGCGGGTGATCGCTGTCGTAGCCGGTCACGGTACTCCTGCGGCGTCCAGAACGGTCTCTCTGGTGGTGAACGGGAAAGTGCTGGCAACGAAGAAGGTCGACATTCCCGCAGACGGTCGCGCGACGGTTGCGTTCGATGGTCTGGACGTGCCCTACGGCGAGAGTAGATGCAGTGTACGGCTTGATGGCGGCGACGCCTTCCCTGGGGATGACGCGGAGAACTTCGCGGTCAAGCGGGCGGACCCGGAGCGGGTGCTGTTTGTGCATCAGTCGAGCGACAACCGATCGCCCCTGTACTTCGGCACGGGGCTGGGAGCGGCGGCTCAGGCTTCTTTTGTGCTGCAGACGATCACCCCCGAGCAGGCGACGGAGATCGATCCGACGAAGTACGCGTTTGTGGTGCTGTCGGATGTGCCGGCGGTCCCTTCGGTGCTGGAAAACGTCCTGATCCGAAATGTTGAGGCGGGCGGGAGTGTGCTGGTGGCTGAAGGCATGTCGGCCGCGCACCGTGAGCACGTTCCTGTGTTTGGAGGAGCGGTCGGCGATGGGCACTTCTATGCGCGGGGGGCAGGCGGGGCGGGATACGTGACTGCGGGTCCGATGGACTCCTCGCATCCGGCGCTGAAGGATGCCAACGGCTGGCAGGGGGTGAAGTTCTTTTATGCCTCGGCGGTGGATCCAGGCAGCGCACGGGTTGCAGCTCGGCTGGCGGATGGAACGCCCCTGCTGATGGACCGCCAGATGGGCGAGGGACATGTACTCCTTTTCGCCTCCGGGTTCGACAACGCCACCAATGATCTTCCACTGAACCCGGCCTTTGTGGCGTTTGTCGATGAAGTATCGCGCTATCTCGCCGGCGCAGAGCGCATGGGGGGTCCGAGAGCGGTGGATTCCTATGTGCAGTTGCGCAACCCGGTGAACGTGGCAGCGGCGAGCAAGACAAGTGTGGACGTAATTGCACCCGATGGCTCCAGGCCCCTCTCCTTGAAGGAGGCGGCGACTGCGCAGTCATTCCAGTTATCGCGGGCGGGGTTCTATCAGGTGCGATTTGCAAACGGGCGGGATGCACTGCTCGCCGTAAATGCTGACCCGAGAGAGTCGGATCTGCGGCCGATGGCCGATGACACCCTGAAGCTCTGGGCGGGTGCGACGGCGCAGCCGGAAACGCCGGCGACCGAACAGGATCAGCAGCAGGCTCAGCAGGGTGGCTCACACTTGTGGTGGTGGATTATGCTTTTGGCAGCAATAACCGCCGTGGCTGAGACGGCCGTGGCCAGTGGATATCTGGGCACGGAACGGGAGGCAATATGAGCAAGCGTAGCGAGCTCAACCTCTACATTCAGAATTTGCAGCGCAGGCTGCGGCTGGATGCAGGCGTACGTGGTGCGGCGGTCGTTGCGGCTGTCGCGTTGACTGTCACCGTCACTCTCACCCTGATTTTGAACGCTTATGCGTTCCCGGAACGCGGCTTGACTCCGGCTCGGGTGGTCCTCTACACGTTGCTGGCGATTGCAGCTGCCGCGGCGGTGGTGTGGCCACTCTGGAAATTGAGCCGCGCGCGCGCGGTCTCCCGCTCCGAGACGGCATTTCCGGAGTTCGAGCAGCGGTTGACGACGTTCTCCGAGAGGCAGAAGACAGACGAAGCGAGCCCGCAGAGCGCAGTCTTCCTGGAACTGCTGGCCGCAGACACATTGAAGGTCGCCGATCAGGCACCCCCCGGACGACTGGTGACCTGGGGTCGAGTGCTGGGGTTGGCTGCGGCGTGCGCGGTATGTGCGGGGGTTCTGGGATGGCTTGTGGCGGCGCGACCGGGCGCGGTGGGTTATGGCGCATCACTGCTCTGGCTGGGGCCGCAGCGGGATATTCCACCGATCTACGAAATCCGTGTCCAGCCGGGCGACGCGGCGATACGGCGTAACAGCGATGCCACCGTAACTGCAGAGGTCATCGGGCTTTCGACGAGGAACGTGAACTTGCTGGCGCGCTATGGCGGCTCGTCGAAATGGGAACAGGTGCCGATGCAACCGCAGCAGAACGGCGTGGGTTATCAGTTCCTGTTCGCCGCGCTGCCGGAAAATGTGGAGTACTACGTGCACGCCGGGGCTGCCGCCTCGAAACACTTCCGCTTTCGTGTAGTGGATCTGCCAGCTGTGAAGGCGATGCGGGTGACATACCGGTATCCGAAGTGGACGGGCATGCAGACCGTCTCTGAGGACCAAGCGGGCGATTTGCGCGCCCTTGAGGGCACAGATGCGGATCTCACTGTCACCATGACCGCTCCGCTCAAGAGCGGGATGCTGGTGATGGACGACGGCAAGCAGTTGAAGCTGTCCGGCGGCGAAGGCAATGTGTATCGCGGCACCATCCACATGGAGAAGGACGGCGCATACCATGTTGCAGCTACCGATCAGGGGCAGCTGGTGCGGCTGTCAGAGGACTACTTCATCTCCACCAGCAAAGCCAACCCCCCTCAGATAGCGATCGACAAGCCGGCCTCAGACTACCGGGCAAGTCCCATCGAGGAAGTTTCGGTGGGTGTGAAGGCGGCGGCAGATTTCGGCCTGAAGCAGGTGAGCCTGCACTATTCCGTGAACGGCGGGCCGGAGCAGAGTGTGAATCTGCTGAAGCAGCCGGGGGCTAAAGACGGCGGCGGCTCTGCCACGTTGAACCTTGAAGATTTCAAGCTGCAGCCGGGCGATGTGGTCAGCGTCTATGCAACGGCGAAGGACAATCACGCCGAGTCAAAGACTGACATCAGTTTCATCCAGGTGGATCCCTTTGAGCGGGAGTTCTCCCAATCGCAGCAGGGCGGGGGCGGTGGTGGAGGAGGTGGGGGAAACCGTGCCAACCAGCAGGGCGACATCGCACGCCGGCAGAAGGAGCTGATTGCCGCAACCTGGAAGCAGACCAACGCCAAGGGAACAACTTCAGAGCAGGCGACGGCTACCGGCAAGCTGCTCTCAGACGCGCAACTCGCGCTGCGAGAGCAGGCCGAGGCATTGAGCATGCGCATGCAGAGCCGCGATCTCTCGCAGGCGAATGAGGATTTCAATAGCTTCGATAAAGATATGCAACAGGCCGCAGCGGGGATGCAGCCCGCGGCCGACAAGTTGAAGTCCATGAAGTGGCAGGAGGCCATGCCACTGGAGCAAAAGGTGCTGCAGGCATTGCTGCGGGCCGAGTCGACCTTCCGGAAAATCCAGGTCGCGTGGGGCCAGCGGGGCGGCGGCGGGGGAGGCGGTGGCGGGGGTGCAGGCCGCGACCTTGCCAGTCTGTTCGACCTGGAAATGGACACTGAGAAGAACCAGTATGAAACCGCGCAGACGGCTTCGCCGGCAGAGCAGCAGCAGCAGAAGGTGGACGATGCTCTGGCAAAGCTGGATGCTCTGGCGAAGCGACAGGAGGAACTGGCTCAGCAGCAGGGAAATCAGGCCCAGAATTTCCAGCAGCGCTGGCAGCAGGAGATGCTGCGGCGCGAGGCCGAGCAACTGCAGCGCCAACTAGAGCAGATGCAAGGGCAGCAGGGCCAACAGAATGCAAGTGCGCAGCAAGGTCAACAGGGGCAGCAAGGACAGCAAGGACAGCAGGGGCAGCAAGGCCAGCAGGGGCAACAGAGCGCACAGTCTGGCCAGAGCGGCCAGTCCGGTTCAGCGAGTCAGTCGGGACAGCAGCAGAATGGCCGTTCCGGCCAGAGCTCTGGGCAGAGCTCCGGACAAATGGCACGCAATGGTGCTTCGGGAACTCGCGATGGCGGCGCCGATCCCAGGGTGCAGCAGGCGCTCGATCGACTGCGTGCGGCTAACGAGGCCATGAGCCGTGCCAGTGCGCAGAACTCGGACGCAGCAAAGCGCGCAGCAGAACGGTTGCGTGAAGCTACGGACTTGTTGGGCTCGGCGCAAAAGCAGCAGGCCACCGGCAAGCTGGACTCGCTGGGGCGCGAAGCCCAGCGGCTGGCTAAGGAAGAAGGCTCTGAGGCGGAGCGGGTGCGCAAGCTCGCAGCTCAGGGTGAGGCGGGACGCAACGGCGGGGTCGCAGCGGACCAGGCCCGTGCGATGGAACGCGAGCGGCAGAGTCTGGCCGATGCGCGTCAGCAGATGTCGAGTGATCTCGAGCAGTTGCAACGTCGCCTTCGGAATACAGCGCGAGACCTTGCGCCGACCCAACCAGGTGCGGCTTCGAGCCTCCGCGATGCATTGAACGGCATGGACCAGAATGACTTGACGAATCTGGTGCAGCGGACGGCGGACTGGCTGCGGCAAGGGGTCAATCCCAACTCGAACGGCACGGAGAGTCAGATTGCAAGCGGACTAAACAGGCTGAGCGATCAGGTGCGCAAGGCGGAGCAGGCTGCCGCCGGCTCTCCCGGTGCGCGTCCGGAGGATGGCCGGAACGCGAAGGGAACCGAGACAGCGGCGCTAGACCATGTGGACCGTCTGCGAAGTGAGCTGGAGCGGTTGCGTGCGGGCGCGCCCGGCCGTAGCGGCGCAAATGGGAGACCGGGTCAATCCGCTGCGAACGGGCAACAACCCGGACAGAACGGCAGACCCGGTCAGCAGGGCGGCCAGCCCGGCCAGCAAGGTACGCAGGCCATGCAGCGCGGCCAGGGGGGTCAGCAGGGCCGCCAACAATCTGCGCAGAATGGGCAAGGGGCTGGCTCCGGTCAGCAAGGAGGCAACCAGGCAGGCGGCGGAGCAGGCCGGAACGGCAATCGCCAGCAGGGCGGCCCGATGGGCGGTGAGGTTGTCAACGGACCCATGCGCGGTGGCGGCGGCGGAGTCGCCAACTACAACGTCGATACAGGTGGCCAGCGCTACAGCTCAACCCGCGATCCGCGTGCACCACAGGTAGGACCAAGCCCTGCCGATACCCAACGCTTCATCCAGCAGGGAATGGGAGAGCTGGGGCAGCTAAGGCAGATTGCCAAGAATGATCCGGCGGTACAGAAGCAGATCGACGAGCTAACCAAAGAGATGCAAAAGCTCGATCCGTCGCGCTTCCAAGGCAATCCGGAGATGGTGGATGCGCTGCACGCGAAGCTGCTAACTGACGTCGACAAGCTGGAATTACAGCTTCGACGCGATCCAAACCTTCCGCAGGAGGACCAGGTGCGAACCGGCAAATCGCCGGATGTGCCTGCTGGCTATCAAGACGCGGTCGCCGAGTACTACCGGCGACTTGGAAAAGGGAAGTAGCGGGCCGGCTTTCGAGAAGAGTTCGACCGGTCGATTTCAAGCGGCAGCGCTGTGCGGGGTAAGATTGCCTTACGCGACAACTCGTGTGTGGCGCGGCAAAGGACCCCACAGAAGCGATGGCAACCGAAATGGACCAGCCCTATCGGCTGGATGGCAAAATTGCGCTGGTCACCGGCGGGGCCAGTGGAATCGGAGCTGCGACCTGCCGCGAGTTGGACCGCGCCGGAGCCGAGGTCATCGTCGCAGATCTAAACCTGACGGCTGCGACGGAACTCGTCCGCGAATTGCGGCACGCCAGCGCCCTTGAAATGGACGTGACCAGCTCGAACTCGATTTCGCGGGCAGTGGCGCAGCTTTCCAGGCTCGACATCCTGGTCAACAATGCAGGCATTGGACTTGTCGGAAGCATCGAGGTGACGGACGAAGACGATTTCGACCGGGTAATGCGTGTGAATGTGCACTCGGTCTTTCTCGTTACCAAGGCGCTGCTTCCACTGCTGCTTGCAAGCCGCGGTTCGATTGTGAACGTCGGCTCCATCGCGGGCCAGGTGGGCGTGAAGCAGCGATTCGCCTACTGCGCAAGCAAGGGCGCGGTGCTGGCCATGACCCGACAGATCTCGGTGGATTATCCGCAGCAGTTACGCTGCAACTGCATCGCTCCGGGTACGGTGCAAACGCCCTTCGTGGAAGGATTCCTCGAGAGGTATCACAGCAACGAAAAGGACAAGGTCCGAGAGGAACTACGGCAACGTCAGCCGATTGGGCGGCTGGGAACGGCGGAGGATGTTGCCGGCCTGGTGCGTTATCTCTGCAGTCGCGAAGCGGATTTCATGCAGGGCGCGGTGATCTCGATGGATGGCGGCTGGACAGCCGCATAGCTTGCACGCGGAAAGGCGGATCTGCAGTGAAAGATATTCACATTGTGGGAGTGCGCGTGGTGGACGTGCGCTTCCCGACATCGCTCGGGAGCATCGGCTCGGATGCTGTCAACAAGGACCCTGATTATTCGGCGGCTTACTGCGTTCTGGAGACGGACTCCGCGCTCGAAGGTCACGGGCTGACCTTCACGCTGGGCCGGGGGAACGAGATCGTGGTCGAGGCGGTCGAGTACCTGGCGCGGAAGGCCATAGGACTGACGCTTTCCTCCATCACACAGGACCTGTGCGCACTCTCGCGCCTGCTTACAGAGGACAGCCAATTTCGCTGGCTCGGACCCGAGAAGGGCGTGATTCACGTCGCGGCGGGAGCCGTTGTGAATGCAGTGTGGGACCTCTATGCCAAGTCGGAAAACAAACCGGTATGGCGGCTGCTGGCGGAGATGTCGCCGGAGCAGATCTGCTCGGCCATTGACTTTCGCTATATCGACGATGCCATCACACGCGAAGAGGTAATGGAAATCCTTTCCCGTGGTGAGGCGGGGATGCCGGAGCGGTTGAAGCGGCTCGAATCTCAGGGATATCCCGCATACACTACCTCGGCCGGGTGGTTTGGATTCAGCGATGAAAAGGTGCGGCGGCTGTGCCGCGAAGGATTGGCCGAAGGTTGGACACACTTCAAGCTGAAGGTCGGAGGAGAACCCGCAGACGATCTGCGGCGTGCGCTGCTGATGCGGGAAGAGATTGGGTGGGAGAACAAGCTGATGGTGGATGCCAACCAGAAATGGGGGGTCCATGAAGCTATAGCTCGAACCAACATGCTGGGCGAGGCGAGGCCCTACTGGATGGAGGAGCCGACCAATCCGGACGACGTCCTCGGCCACGCACGCATCCGTCGCGAGGTCAGGCCTATCCGCATTGCAACTGGCGAACATTGCCACAACCGCATCATGTTCAAACAGCTGATGCAGGCCCAAGCAATCGACGTCTGCCAAATTGATAGCTGCCGCGTTGCCGGTGTGAATGAGAACCTTGCGATCCTCCTGATGGCGGCTAAGTTTGGCGTTGTGGTCTGTCCGCATGCGGGAGGCGTGGGTTTATGCGAGTACGTACAGCACTTGTCCTTTTTTGACTATCTACGCGTCTCCTGCTCGATGGAGGATCGGGTGATTGAGTTCGTCGATCATCTGCACGAGCACTTCCTTGATCCGGTGCATATGGTACGCGGTCACTATCAGTTACCCAGGCGGCCGGGATATAGCATTGAGATGAAGCCGGAGTCGCTCGTTGAGTTTGATTTCGAGAGGGGACCGGCATGGAGGAAGCAGGGATGAAGCTGGTGACATTTGAGCAGGGCGGCCGCGGGGTACGGCCTGGCCTTATTTCCGACGGCGGCGTGGTCGACCTAAGCGCGGAGGGCTTTCGCGACACGATCGCATTCATGGCGGCTGCACCCAGCGTGCAGGCTGATGTCGCCAAGAAGAAGCCGGCCATCTCGCTGGATGGCGTGAGGCTGAAGGCGCCTATTTCGCCGCCACGGATATTTGGTATCGGCCTCAACTATGCCGACCACGCCGCCGAGTCCAAGATGGAGCCGCAGAAAGTGCCCACGGTCTTCATTGTTCTTTCCTCGGCGGTGGTTGGTCCTGACGAGGACGTCATTCTGCCGAAGGCAAGCTCCATGGTGGACTATGAGGTGGAGCTGGCAGTCGTGATTGGTCGGTCGGGCTACCAGATCCCAGCGGCGCAGGCGATCGAGCACGTTTTCGGCTACACCATCATGAACGACGTCAGCGCGCGCGATGTGCAGCGCGCCACCACCCAGTGGTCGCTGGGGAAGAGTTTCCCCACCTTTGCCCCGCTGGGTCCGTGGGTGGTCAGCAAGGATGAAGTGCCCGATCCACATGCGCTGGGCATCAGCCTGTCCATTGGGCAGGAGAAGCTGCAGGACTCGAATACCGGCCATCTGATGTTTAAGATCCCCCAGCTGATTGAGTACATTTCCGGCATAACCCCACTCGAAACGGGGGACATCATCAGCACCGGCACTCCGGCCGGAGTCGGAATGGGGAGGAATCCCCAGCGCTGGCTGAAACCGGGTGAGGAGATGGTTCTCAGGATCGAGAAGATTGGCGAGCTGCGCAGCAAGCTGGTCGCGGAGAAATAGCCGAATGGGTCAGTGGGTCCGGCTCTGTTCACGCGCGCAGGCCCCGCAGCCGGGAACGGTCGCGGAGGCGGAAGCTGCCGGCAAACTCTTTTGTCTCGGGAACCTGAACGGCGAACTGCACGCTTTGAACGGCATCTGTCCGCATCGTGGCGGGCCGTTGGGGCAGGG
>Ga0207667_10009274_pt1 | contig 11615 bp, 15 predicted proteins | sample KBSCornC52_FD_184301 | JGI IMG/M metagenome (GOLD analysis project Ga0207667, IMG submission 184301) | Corn rhizosphere microbial communities from Kellogg Biological Station, Michigan, USA - KBS Corn C5-2 (SPAdes) (version 2) | ecosystem: Host-associated > Plants > Roots > Rhizosphere > Soil ...
CAATACCATCGTCGCCTACGACGACGGCGATACCATCGTCGCCTACGGCGACGGCGATACCATCGTGCCCTTCGGCAGCGCGGCGCAGTGGTCGTAGATGTCGGAGGGCCGGGTGAACCAGACCTTGTCCTTCTCGGGATGGTTGGCGATGTGCTGCAGCGCCTCGCGCAGCGCCCCCAGGCGATAGGGCTGGCCCACGATCATCGTGTGCAGCGCGATCCCGCAGACCAGCGGCTGCCTGGCCGACTGGCGCAACAGCTCGTCGAACTGGGCGATGATCATGTCGCGGAAGTCGTCGCCGGTGTGGTGGCGCACCAGGATCTGCGGGCTGTCGTTGACCTCGATGGGATAGGGCACGCTCATCAGCGGCCCCGAGCGCGTCTTCATCCAGATCGGCTGGTCGTCGTTGGGCCAGTCCATCAGGAAGTCGTAGCCGGTCTCCTTCAGCAGGTCCGGCGTCACGCGCGTCGAGGCCATCCACGGCGCCATCCAGCCGCGCGGCCGCTTGCCCGAGGCCTTCTCGATGGCGTCGCGCACCTCTTCCAGAAAGCGCTTCTCGTCAGCCTCCCACATGCCGCCGTGTCGCTCGGCGTTGGTACGGCCGTGGCCGACGAACTCGTCGCCGCGCGCCTTCAGCGCATCGACGATCTGCGGGGCGTAGTCGAACACCGTCGTGTTGATCAGGTGCGAGGCCGGCAGGTTGAGCTGGTCGAACAGCTCCAGGCAGCGCCACACGCCCACGCGATTGCCGTAGTCCCTCCACGCAAAGGTGCGCGGATCGGGCGGCGGATTGGCCACGGTCAACAGGTGGCCTTCGCCGGCGCCGAAGGCGAAGTGCTCGATGTTGAGGCCGATGTAGACCGCGAGCCGCTTGCCGCCCGGCCACGCGTAGTCCTTGCGCTCGGTGATCGGCGAATAGGGATAGCGGTCGTGATACGGCAGTCCGATCGTATGCGTCACTTCTTGTCTCCCGCGAGGTCGGCGTTCATGGCTCGGAAGGCCGCGACCGCCGTGGCGTGGAAGTCGCGTTCGGCCGGTCCAGCCTCGACGAGCGGCCGGCGCTCGTCGTCGAAGTTCCGGTAGGTGTCGACGCCGCGCACCAGCATCGCCGTCACCCGCCGGGGCGCAGTGCACCGCACGTGGGTGGGGATGTAGCTGATGCCAAGCCCGATGCGCCGGTCGTTCGAGCGGTTGGGCCGCGAATTGTGGACGAGATGCGTATGGTGCAGCGAGAACTGTCCGGCCTTCACCGGCATGAACGCGGTCTTCGACCGATCGACGTCGGCCACCAGCGTCTGGCCGCGCGACAGCAGGTTCTCGGTGTCCTGCATGTCGGCGTGGCGCATTTGCCCCAGCCTGTGCGACCCCGGCACCACCTCCATGCAGCCGGCCTCGACCGGCGCGTCGGTGAGCGCCACCCAGGCGGTGACATGGCAGGCAGGCTCGAGCGCAAAGTAGGTGGCGTCCTGGTGCCAGCTCACATAGGCGCCGGAGCCCGCATCCTTGGGCCACACGGTGAGATGAAACAGGCGGATGTCGGGTCCGATCAGGTCCTCGACCGCGTCGAGGATCTCGGGCGCATGGACGATCTCGTCGACCCAGGGGAACAGCAGGTGCGGCTTGAAATTATGCCCGCGCGTCATCTTCTGGCCCTCGGCGCGCTCGAAGCTCTCCAGCCGTTCGCGCCATGCCCGTGCGCGTTCGGCCGGGAAGGCATCGACCGGACAGAGGTAGCCGTCGCGTTCGTACTGCGCGATCTGCGCCGCGTTGAGCTTCTTGTAGGTTCCCTGGCCCATCAGTGCGCCGTCCAGCCGCCGTCGACGAACAGCAGCGTGCCCGTGACGAAGGACGAGTCGTCGCAGGCCAGGAAGAGCGCGGCCTTGGCCACTTCCTCGGGCTGGCCGATGCGGCCCATCGGATGGCGTTTCTTCCAGAAGGCGCGCGCAGCATCGGGATCGGCCTGGCGCTGCAGCGAGCGCGCCGGCATCGGCGTGTCGATGACGCCGGGCATCAGCGCGTTGACCCGGATGCCCTGGGCGGCGTGATCGACGGCGATGGTCTTGGTGAAGGAAGCGATGGCGCCCTTCGACGAGACGTAGGCGGCGTTCCCGCCGAGGCTCGACTGGGCGAGCTGCGAGCCCACGGTGACGATGGCGCCGGATTTCGCGGCGATCATCGGCTTGATGGCGTGGTGGACCCAGAGGAACGTGCCCTTCACGTTGACGGCATAGGTGCGGTCCCATGCCGCCTCGTCGATCACATCGACGGTGCCGCCGAGCGAGATGCCGGCCGCCGTCATCAGCACGTCGATCCGACCCCACTGCTTCATCACCAGGGCGACGCCATCGTGCGCCTGGGCGTTGTCGCTGACGTCGGCCGCGATCGCGAGCGAGCCGGTTCCTCCATGGGCGATCTCGCCCACGAGCCGGCGCAGGCCGTCGGCGTCGCGGTCGACCAGCGCCACGCGCGCGCCCTCCGCCGCGAACAGCCGCGCCGTGGCGGCGCCGATCCCGGAGGCCGCGCCGGTCACGATGGCGACCTTGTCCTTGAGCTTCATGGCGGAACCTTAGCGTCCCGGACGGGAACATCGAAGGTCGCCCGGCGTTGAGGTTTCCGCCATGCGACGCTCAAAGCTCATTGCCGCCCTGACTGCCGAGCAGGGCCTGGTCGTCGTTGGCCCCGAGGCCCTGACGATCAGGCGCGTGCGCTGCGGCAGGGGCTTCTCCTACCGGACGTCGGCCGGCGCGGTGCTGCGCGCCGACGACCTCGCCCGCGTGCGCGCGATGGCCATGCCGCCCGCTTATGTCGACGTGCGCTATGCCGCGGATCCGGCGGCGCACCTGCAGGCCGTTGGCACCGATGCCGCCGGGCGCCTGCAATACCGCTACCACGCCAACTGGACGGCGGTGCGCGAGGCACTGAAGGCGCGCCGCCTCGGCCGCATCGCGCGCTCCCTGCCGGCGATCAAGCGCGCCGTGGCCAAGGCCTTGGCGGGCGAGAGCGAGGACGCGGCGCTGGCCATCGCCGCGGTCGTGCATCTGGTCAGCCTGACGGCGATCCGCGCCGGCGGCGAGAACTACGCGCGCGACAACGGCACACGCGGCGCCACCACGCTCTTGAAGTCGAACGTGAAGATCGACGGCCGCACGATCGTGCTGGCCTTCAAGGCCAAGGGCGGGAAGTCCGTCACCAAGGAAGTGCGCGACGTCCGCCTGCAGCGCGCGCTCGTTCGCCTGCTCACCCTGCCCGGCCGCCGCCTGTTCCAGTATCGCGACGCCGAGGGCAATGTGCGTTCGGTGCGCGCCGCCGACGTGAACGGCTTCCTGCGCGGCATCGCCGGCCGGCGCATCTCGCTCAAGGACTTCCGCATGCTGGTCGCCTCCTCGGAAGCGCTCGAGGCGTTGACCAACCTCGCCCCGGCCGCCAGCGAACGCGGTCGCCGCTCGCAGCTCAAGGTCGCCATGACGACGGTGGCGGAAGAGCTCGCCAACACCGCCGCCATCGCCCGCAAGAGCTACGTGCACGACGCCATCGTCGATGCCTTCGAGGACGGCACGCTGTCGCGCCTGCGCAAGCCGCCGCGCTCGGGCCAGCGCAAGGCCGATATGCTGGCCAAGCTGGTCGCGCGGCACGGCCAGTAGTGGCGCCTGCGGACGGGGTGGGCTAAGTCCTCCGCCCGATGTCCTCCCCCGCCGCCGACGCGCGGTCCGCTCCCTCCTTCGCCATCGTCCTGTTGTCCGTGGCGGCCTTTGCCTCGGCCGCCAACATGCGCGTGCTCGACCCGCTGCTGGTCCAGCTCGGCCAGGAGTTCCACGTCACCGCCGGCGCCGCGTCGATCGCCTCGACCGTGTTCCTGCTGGCCAACGGCGTGTTCGTGCTGGTGCACGGCCCGTTCGGCGACCGCCACGGCAAGATGCCGGTGATCGCCATCGCCTGCGTCGCCGCCGCCTTGTGCTGCCTGATGAGCGCGCTGTCGATCTCGCTCGGCATGCTGGCCGGTGCACGCTTCCTGACCGGCGTCACCGGCTCGGCCATCATTCCGCTGGCCATCGCCTGGCTGGGCGACAACGTGAGCTACGACAAGCGCCAGGCGACCCTGGCGCGCTTCCTCACCGGCCAGACGCTGGGCCTGATGACGGGTGCCGCGATGGGCGGCGCGCTCGGCGACTGGCTGGGCTGGCGCTCGGTGTTCTGGGTGCTGTGCGCCATCTACCTGGCGGCGGGCGCGGCGCTGTTCGCCGTGATGCGGGCCCGGCCCGACGTCGCCCGGCCCGGCGCGCGCGCGCCGGGCTCGATGGTGAGCCAGATGCTGGGTGTCCTGCGCCGGCCGTGGGCGCGCACGGTGATCATCGTCGTGGCGCTCGAGGGCGGCGTGTTCTGGGGTTGTTTTACGTTCGTCGGCACCGACCTGCACCTGCGCTTCGGCCTGGGCTTTGCCGCCGTCGGCCTTGCAGTCGCAGCGTTCGGGGGCGGCGGCTTCCTCTACGTCACGATGGCGCACCACCTCGTGCGCCTGCTGGGCGAGCGTGGCCTGGTGCTGTGGGGCGGCACCGGCCTTGGCCTGTCGTTCGCGCTGCTGGCGATGGCGCCCAATGCGATCTTTGCCTTCGCCGCCATCGTGTTGAGCGGCATCACCTTCTACATGCTGCACAACACGCTGCAGACCAACGGCACGCAGATGGCGCCCGAGGCGCGCGGCTCGGCGCTGGCGCTGTTCGCCCTCTGCCTGTTCGTCGGCCAGGCGATCGGCGTGCCGATCGCCGCGCCCGTGGTCGACCGCTACGGCGCGGTGCCGATCTTCTGGTTCTCGGCGGCATTCCTGCCGCTGCTGTCGTGGTACTTCGCCACGGCGCTCAAGCGCCGCCGGATGGGCTAATTCGCCGCCGGCACGCGGAACTCGTAGGGCTCCTCCAGCGACTTCGCTTCGTCGGCCGTCAGGGTGACCTCGGTCGCCTCGGCCGCCGAGGTGAGCTGGTCGAGGCCGGTCGCGCCGATGATGGGCGCGGCCATGTACGGCTTGCTCAGCATCCAGGCCAGCGCCGCCTGCGCGGGCGAGCAGTTCTTGCCGGCTGCCACCTTCTTCAGCCGCTCGGCGATCTCCCAGTCGCAATCGCGATAGGTGCCGGGCGTCACGTTGGCGTCGTTCTTCGAGCGCTCGGTGGCGCCGCCGCCGTCCTTGCTGCGGTTGGCGGCGAGGAACCCGCGCGCCAGAGGCGAGTATGGGATCAGGCCGACGCCCTGCTCGTGGCAGAGGCGGTTCATCTCGCGCTCCTCCTCGCGCGCGATCAGGTTGTAGAGGTTCTGCATGGCAATCGGCCGCGCGTAGCCCTTCCAGTCGGCGATCATGATCATCTGCGCGAACTTGTAGGCCGGCATGGTCGAACCGCCGATGTAGCGCACCTTGCCCGACCGCACGATCTGGTCGAGCGTGTACATCGTCTCTTCCATCGGCGTGTGCGGGTCGAGCCGGTGGACCTGATAGACGTCGATGTAGTCGGTCTGCAGGCGCTTCAGCTGCTCGTCGATCGACGTCATGAGGTGCTTGCGGCCGGTGCCGACGTCGTTGTGGCCCGGGCTCATGCGGATGCCGACCTTGGTCGAGATCACGAGGTCCTCGCGCTTGGCCATCTTCAGCAAGGTCGCGCCCATGATCTCCTCGGAGCGACCGGTGTTGTAGCTGTCGGCGGTGTCGAAGAAAGTGATGCCGACGTCGAGCGCGCGCTTGAAATAGGCCGGCGCCTCGGTCTCGTCGAACTTGCCCCAGCCGCGGCGGCCCTTGGCGCCCCACGAATTGCCGCCGAGGCAGATGCGGCTGACGATCAGGCCCGAGCGGCCGAGAGGTCCGTACTTCATCGCTAAATTCCCCCTTGAGGACGGGAGCTTAGGCCCCCATCTTGATCCCATGAAAGTGCTGATCGAATACTGCGGCGCTTGAGGCTACAAGCCGCAGGCCCTCCGTGTGAGGGAAAGCCTCGAAAGACAGGGCGCCGCCGACATCGAGCTGCGCCCCGGTAGATCCGGCCAGTTCGACGTCACCGTCGATGGCGCGTTGCGCTACACCCGCAGCAAGACCGGTCGCTTTCCGACCGACGCCGAGATCGAGGACCTGCTGCCGGGTTGACTCGCGCGGCGTAACCTCCGCGCTCAGCCCAGCACTTCCTTGTTCACGCAGAACTGGGCGTTCGGCCGGCCATCGAACACCGACAGGATGCTCTCGATGGCGGTCACGGCCATGCGATTGCTGGCTTCTTCCGTGACGCCCGCCATGTGCGGGCTGAAGATCACGTTCTCCAGGGTGAACAACTTGTTCTTGGGATCGGGTGGCTCGCGGTCGAGCACGTCGAGACCCGCGCCGCGCAGCTTGCCGGCCGTGAGCGCGGTGTAGAGCGCGTCCTCGTTCACGATGCCGCCGCGCGCGGTGTTCACCAGGAACGCCGTCGGCTTCATCAGCGCGAGCGTCTCGGTGTTGAACATGTCGATCGTCTCGGGCGCCTTCGGGCAGTGGATCGACACATAGTCGACTTTCGGCAGGATCGCCTTGAGGTCGGTCACCTTGGTGGCGCCCGCCTTCTCGATCTCGGCCTGCGACATGTTCGGATCGAGCACGTAGGTCTCCATCTCGAACGCCACCGTGCGCTTGACCGTGCGCGAGCCGATGCGGCCCATGCCGATCACCAGCACCTTCTTGCCGGCCACGTCGGACGGCAGGTCGGAGAGGCGCTGGCCCCAGCCACCCTCGCGCACCCAGCGGTCGGATTTCTTCGTCAGGCGCGAGGCCGCCAGCATCATGTACATCGCATGCTCGGCCACCGACACGGAGTTGGCGGTGCCCGTGGTCATGAGCGGAATCTTGCGCCTGTTGAGCGCCGGCACCTCGACGGCGTCGAAGCCCACACCGAGGCGGGCGACCACCATCATGCCGGGCGCGGCATCAAGTTCGGCCTGACGGAACGGCGTGGCGCCCAGGGTCACCGCATGCGCGTCCTTCAGCTTGGGATGCAGCGACGGCACCTTGTCGTCGGTCAGGATCTCGAAGTCGACATCGTCGCGCTTCTTCAGCACGTCGAGGCCGGCCTGCGGCATGCGGCCGACGATCAGCACTTTCTTGCGGTTCTTGCCGGTTGCCGTGGTCATCGTTTCCCCTGCTCACCAATGGAACGAAGCAATCCTAGACACTTCTCTGCGGCAGGTTAAGGCAGATAGGAAAGGGGGAGCCGCGTGGTGGACTTGATTTCCTCCATGGCGAACATCGACGTGACGTCGCTGAGCTCGACCCGGGCGATCAGGCGCTTGTAGAAGGCGTCGTAGGCCTCGATGTCGGGCAGCGCGAGGCGGATCAGATAGTCGATCTCGCCGCTCATGCGATAGCAGTCCATCACCTCGGGGAACGACGCCACCGCCTTGGCGAAGCGCCCGAGCCACTGGGCGTTGTGCTGGGCGGTGCGCACGGCCACGAACACCGTGACCCCGGCGTTGACGGCCTTGCGGTCGAGCAGCGCCACGCGGGCGCGGATGACGCCGGCTTGCTGCAGGCGGTTGACCCGGCGCCAGCACGGTGTGGTCGACAGGCCCACTTTACGGGCGACCTCTGCCAGGGGCATGTCGGCGTCGTTCTGCAGGCAATCCAGTATCTGCCGGTCGAAGGAATCGAGCGATATTTTCGCGGTCATCGGGTTCCTCGGGGAATTTAATTCCTGATATTGCCCAAGATCGCGCAAAACACGCAACCCGTTTCCCCGCCGGACCGGTAGACTCTGCCTCATGTTCCGCCGCTTCACCGACCATCCCGCCGCCGTCGACGAGACCTACTTCCAGCACATGGGCATGGCCTTCGGCTTCGGCGGCCGCATGCTGCTGGGCAGCCTCGCCTGCTTCGTGCACGGTCTCTTCCCCTGGATGTGCCTGACCCGCGGCAGCGACACGATCCGCAGCCTGCATCACCGCATGGTGAGCCATCGCGTCGCCCGTCCTGCGCAAGCGCCGGAGATCGTCGCCGCCGAATAGGGCGGCAGATTATCTGCCGCCGCAAGGGTTGCCGCCTAAATCGCCTCCCCGATCCCTTGCAACCCCCTCATCACGTCCCACGTTCAAAGGGACAGTGAACAAAAGGGAGGGCACTACATGGAAACGCCACTGAAGATCAGTTTCCAGGGCGGTGACGCCAGCGACGCCCTCAGCCAGTTGATCGGCGAGAACGTCGAAGCCCTCGAAAAGCTCTACGGACGGATGACCGCCTGCCAGGTGGCCGTGCACATTCCCGACCGTCATCATCGCAGCCAGCAGTTCAGCGTCGGCATCCATATCGCCATGCCCGGCGGGATCGACGTCAACATCGATCATGCACCACAGGCCGACAACCGCTTCGCCGATGCCCCGGCCGCCGTGCATGACGCCTTCCGCCGCGCCAAGCGCCTGCTCAAGGACCGCGCCCAGAAGCAGCGCGGCGACGTGAAGACGCTGCACGAGCGCATCGAGCGCACGATCGACCAGCCTCCCGAAGCCTAGCGCCTCTTCACGCCCTTCTCGTCGAGCCGCTCACGCAGCAATCCGATCCGGTCGCCGCCCCAGAACAGCTCGCCGTCGAACACGAAAGTCGGCACGCCGAACACGCCCGAGGCCTCGGCCTCGGCGCGCAGGCGGTCGTGCTCCGTCCCGCCGTCGCCGGCCAGGAAGGCCGCGAAGCCGGGCGGCGCGCCGGCCTCGACCAGCAACGCCTCGACCGCCGCGACGCTCTCGGCGTCGAGCTCGCGTCGCCAGAAGCGCTCGAAGGCGAGATCGTTGTATCGGCGGAAGACGCCATGCCGGCGCGCATACAGCATCCCCGCGTTCACTGGCCGCGCGTAAAAGATCTTCTTCGGGCCCATCAGAGTGAGGCCCTGCTTGTTGGCGAAGCGGCGCGCGTCCATGTAGGCATAGCGCACGCGCCGCCAGTGGTGGGGATCGCGCGCCTCCACACTCTGCTGGAACGACGCGATGTCGAGCGTGTAGGGCCGCCACTCGATCGCGAGGTCGTAATCCCTCTCCAGCTCGTAAGCCCCCGCCTTCGCCACGAAGGCATAGGGGCTTACGTAGTCGACCCAGAAGGTGACTTCAGCGGGCATGCCTCAGCGTGCGTCTTTGGCGAGCTTGGTCTCGACGACCCGCGACCACAGGGTGGCGCCCAGCGTGATGATGTCGTCGTTGAAGTCGTAGCTGGGGTTGTGGACCTCGCAGCCGCCCTCGCCGCCGCCGTTGCCGATGTTGATGAAGGCGCCCGGCACCTGCTCGAGCATGTAGGAGAAATCCTCCGACGCCATCACGTAGGGCCCTTCGCGGTTCATGTTCTCCGGTCCGACGATGGTGGCGGCGACATCGGCGATGAACTTGACTGCGTCACGGTCGTTCACCAGGGGCGGGAAGGCGATGCGCACATCGGCCTTGGCGCTGCCGCCCAGGGTCCTGGCGATACCGGAGGAAATCGTCTCGATGCGCTCCTTGATCAGCGCCATCGTCTCCTTCTTGAAGGCGCGGACGGTGCCGCGCAGGACGGCTTCGTTCGGGATCACGTTGTAGGCGTCGCCGGCGTGCATCTGGGTGACCGAGATCACCGCCGAATCGAGCGCCGCCACGCTGCGCGACACCACGGTCTGCAGCGCCGAGATGATCTGGGTAGCGATGATCACCGGGTCGACACCGGACTCCGGCCGCGCGCCGTGCGCGCCCTTGCCGGTGATGTGGATGTCGAACAGGCCGCCGCCGGCCATCTGCGGGCCCGAGCGGATGGCGAACTTGCCGACGTCGAGCTTGGGGCGATTGTGCATGCCGAAGATCTGCTCGCACGGGAATTTCTGGAACAGCCCGTCCTTGACCATCGCCTCGGCGCCGCCGCGGCCTTCCTCGGCCGGCTGGAAGATGAAGTGCACGGTGCCGTCGAAGTTGCGCGTGGCAGCGAGGTACTGCGCGGCACCCAGCAGCATCGTGGTGTGGCCGTCGTGGCCGCAGGCGTGCATGCGGCCCTTGTGCGTGCTGCGATGATCGAACGTGTTGTATTCGTCCATAGGCAGCGCATCCATGTCGGCGCGCAGCCCGATCGCCTTGGGATTGTTGCCGACCCGGATCGTGCCGACGACACCGGTCTTGCCGATGCCGGTCGTCACCTCGCAGCCCCACTCCTTCAGCTTCCTGGCCACGATCTCCGACGTGCGTGCCTCCTCGAAGCCCAGTTCGGGGTGGGCATGGATGTCGCGCCGGATGGCGGTCAGCTCGGCAGTGGCGGCGGCGATCTTGGGTTCGATGTTCATGTCAGGACTCCAGCAGGAAGGACGTCATTACACGCCGAAACTCCGCGGCATGCACGTTCGGAAAGAAGTGCCCGCCGTCGGGCAGGACGTAGGACCGGGCATCCGGGATCAGGCGCACCAGTTCCTCGGTGAAATAGAGCGGCGTCACCATGTCGTCGCGGGCGACGATGGCCAGCGTGCGCGCCTTGACCCGCTGCAGCTGCGCGTACCGGTCGTGCGCCACGATGGCGGCGATGCGCGACAGCACGATCTCCGGCTCGGGGATCGTCTCGCCGGCCTTGGCCTCGGCCGCCGCGAGGTCGGCATCGTGGTCGCGGATCCACCACGGCGAATTGAGCGCCAGCGCGCTCGACTTCTGGTACGCCGCCGGCCCCAGTTCCCTCAGCATCAGCGCGCGGACCTCGAACAGGCGGCGAAAGAAGGCGTCGGTCCTGGCCCAGGTGGCGCTCAGCACCAGGCGGTCGATGCGCGCGGGATGATCGATCGCCAGCACCTGGCCCATCGCGCCGCCCGTCGAGTGGCCGCACCAATGGACCTTGTCGAAGCCCAGCCCCTCGATCAACTGCAGCGCGTCGTCGGCCATCTGGTCGACACTGTAGGTGATCTTCGACAGCGTGCTGCGGCCGGTACCGCGATGATCGTGCACGATGACGGTGAAATTCTTGGCCAGTTCGGGCACGTTGGGCGCCCACCAGCGCCCGTCGCCGCCCAGGCCGGGAACCAGGAAGAGCGGCGGGCCGTTGCCCTGGCGGTCGTAATGGAGCTCGGCGCCGTCGCGCAATTTGAAGTGTGGCATTTGTCCGATTGCTCCCTCGTCCGGGCCGGTTAAGCTTGCGTACCAAAATGAAACAGCCGGGAGGAAACCGCAGGATGCGTCCCTTGTCGATTGCCGTGATCGCGCTCGTCGCCGTGCCGCTCGCCGCCTGCGTGCAGCAGGGCCGGAGCACGACGGCCACATGGACGCCGATCCCGCGACCCGCGCCGGACGAGGCGACGCCCGCCGGCATCGCCTACGCCTGCGAGGGCCACAAGGAAGTGACGGTGGTCTACGCCAAGAACCGCGCCTCGGTGACGCTCGACAAGAAGACATGGCGGATGGAGTACCAGCCGCAGGATGGCGGCTTCCGCTACATCGCCGACGCCGTGCAATGGTCCGGCCGCGACGATCTCGCCTCCCTGCGCGAGGCCTCGGGCACCCAGCGGCCGCTGGCCTACAACTGCCGCCCGACCAGGCGCACGACGTGAGGCTCGGAGGCAGCTTCCATTTAATAAATGGAAATTAAATGGAGTAGAGCGGACGCGGCAGGGCATGACCCCGCCATTCTAGTCGCCTGG
>Ga0207667_10009277_pt1 | contig 11611 bp, 10 predicted proteins | sample KBSCornC52_FD_184301 | JGI IMG/M metagenome (GOLD analysis project Ga0207667, IMG submission 184301) | Corn rhizosphere microbial communities from Kellogg Biological Station, Michigan, USA - KBS Corn C5-2 (SPAdes) (version 2) | ecosystem: Host-associated > Plants > Roots > Rhizosphere > Soil ...
TCCACGCGCCGGCGCCCACGGCGATGGGCGGCTTGGTCAGGCGCATGTCGGGCGAGCGGAAATCGTGGCTGCCGGCGCACAGGTGGGCGTCCTGCGAGACCGTTGCCGCGCGGCCGATGGCGATGGTGCCGAGGGAGTAAAGCCGCGCGCGGGCGCCGATCCCGGCCTCGTCGGCGATGGCCAGGTTCCACGGGATCGCGACCAGGGCCGAGGGGTCGATCCGGACGTCGCGGCCGACGCGGGCGCCGAACAGCCGCAGCACGGCGCGGCGCCAGGCCCAGGCCGGGCGCGGCGACCAGGCGAACAGGCGCTGGCCGAGCACTTCCCACAAGGCGCGGGCGAGGAGTTGGCGCGCGGTCCACTTGGTGGCGCGGCGGTTGGCGGCGATGTCGGGCGGGGCGGTCATCGGCGGATCAGCCGTCAACCAGGCACGGGGGGCGCTCGCCCCCGACGATGGCCCAGCGGTAGGCCTCGGCCATCTGGCTTGCGATGGCGTCCCAGGCAAAGTCGCGCGCCATCCAGGCGCGGCCGCGTTGGCCCATGGCACGGCGCTCCGCGGGCGGCAGCGCGGTGGCCGCGGCGAGGGCGCCGGCGAGGGCATCGGGACCATGATCGATCCACCAGCCAGCGCCCTCGGTCACGAGCCCGGCCCAGGGCGCGCCCTTGGTGACCACGGCCGGCACGCCGGCGGCCAGAGCCTCGGCGACAACGATGCCGAAGTTTTCGCTGAGGGTGGGGAGAACGACGAGATCGGCGCCGGCGAGCAGCGCCTCCTTGGCCGCGCCCGCGACCGGGCCGGGGAAGCGGACGCGGGGGATGGCGCCGCCCTCAATCTGGCGGAGGAGTTCGGCCTGGTGCCCCTTCTCGTCTGGGCCGGCGATGATCAGCTGCCAGCCAGGCAGGCCTGGGGCCAGGCGTCGCCAGGCCTCGATCAGGTCTGGGATGCCCTTCTTGGGGTGCAGGCGGGAGAGGAACAGGATCGTGCGCGGCGCCTTGCCATCGGCATGGGGCGCTGTCTCGGCCGGGAGATCGATGCCGTTGGGAATGAGGACAATGGGGGCGCCGATCCCGAAGGCGCGGATATCGGCCGCCTCCTCGGCACTGGTAGCATGCCACAGGGCGGCGTGGGCATAGGCGCGGCGCTGGAAGAGATGCCAGAAGGCTTGTTTACGTCGCCGCGAGAAGGCGAGCGCCGCCGGAGCCAGCATGCCGCGCGGCGAGACGGCGAGCGGCTTGCCGGCGCTGCTGGCAGCCTGGCCGGCATAGACGTTGGGCATCAGCCAGAGGCCATGGGCGTGGACCAGATCGGCCGAGGCGGCGCGGCGCGCAAGATCCGCCGCGAGAGCGCGGGACAAGCGCAGGCTGCGGGCGAGGGGGACCCGCGCCAGGTCCTGGGGGGACAGGTGCAGGCCCGGGCGGGCGGGGGCCGTACCCACGGCGTGGATGGTCTGGCGCAGGCCGCGGGCATCGAGGGCGGCGGCGAGGCGGGGGACGGAGTAGGCCGGCCCCCCGTCGCGCGGGTCGAGACCGGCGGCGACCTGGGCAATGCTCATCCCCTCAGCCACCTCGCAACCACGCTTGTCGGGCAATCCGCGCTGGTCGCTGCTGCACCCCCCAGATCAACGGAGCAATGAACTTGAGGATCACCAGATCGGCCGCGACGCACAGGCCGATCGCCGGGATCATCTTGAGCGAGGAGGTTTCCAGCGCATAGGCCTGCATCAGGGTGAAGGTGCTAAGCCCCGCGCCGATAACTCCGTCGCGCCCCGGCGCGGCGAGGAGCCAGCGATAGACGAAGCCGAGTATGTAGCCGAGCAGCAGGATCGGCACGAACATCAGGACGGGGCCCCAGTCGATATAAGCCTCGGCGATGTAGCCCATGCTGATCGACGTGCCCTGTTCGATCGAACTGACATTGATGCCAGTATACTGCCGGGTCAGCTCGGAATCGTAGACCGCTGCCTTGTCGGAAAAGATCAGCCGGGGCATGAACGTGCGCAGCACAGCATCGCCCCACAGTGCGCCCCGGGTGTGTTCCACGTTCTCCGGGACGTTGCCGAGCGCCACGCCGAAGAACTCGGTATACATCAGGCGGTGGGCGAGGGTGTCTGCCCCCTTGGCGAGCCCCGCGCCATCCAGATTGACGATCAGCTCGCCAAGATGGCTGACGGCATCGCCGTAGCTCACGTTGACCGACTGGTTGAAATCGCGGGCCAGAACGTATTCGCGGTAGTCGGTCTTCACCGCCGACCACAGCACGCCGAGGAACACCGCCACGATCCCCCCGAGGCTCAACAGCAGCAGGCTGCGCGGTCGGAAGCGGATGCCGCTGCCGATCAGGCCGAGGAAGGCGTAGAAGAAGATGTCCTTGAAGGAGGAGAAGAATCCACCGAGCGACAGGGCGAATTCGAGCAGGCAGACGCCCATCCACGGCAACTTGGCCCGGCCTGGGACCGCGAAGGTGGCGAAAGTGAGCAGCATGTAGGCGGCCCATTTCACCTGGGCGAGGGCGAGTAATACCTGCGTCAGGCCTCCGGCCTTGTAGGCGATCGCGTTGCACAGCGCGCTGAACACGGCGCCGCCGAGGTAGAGCCGCAGCCAGAAGCCCACCGGCCGAGTACCGACGAAACTCACCACGCGCCCATGCAGATCGATGGAGGCCCGGCCGATCGCCAGGCGCATGCCCAGCGCCAGAGCCAGAACCCCTGTGAGCGAGAGATAGCAGGCGAGGTCATGGCGTCCCATGTACTTGGCGACTTCGTCCGGGGTGAGGCCGGTGAAGTTCCCGTAGATCGGCGCGACGGAAGCTTGCAGCCACTGGTACACGAAGATGAAGACCATGATGGGCGGCTCCTTCGGCCGCCACAGCAGGGTCAGGCCGAGCGCCAGCACGGCCGCGGCATAAATGACCAGCGCCACGTTGGGTCCGATGAAGGCCGTGGCGAGTACGGCCAGCCCAGCCGCGATCGCGAGCCCGTGTGGCGCTGATTCGCCCGGCGTCCGGCCCGCGCGTGGCACATACATGTGAGGAGACCGCCCCTGGTTCATCTCGCCAACGCTCATGAAGGGATTGCCCCGGTAACGTCAACCAAGGGTTTCTCCCGGACCACCGTCCGCATGGCGGCGATCACACCATCGGCGGCGGCGGAGAGCGACAGGGCCTGATTGGCGGCGGCCATGGCCGCGGTAGACGGGGGCGAGTCGAGCGTCTCGCCAAGCCGCGCAGCAAGCCGCTCAACGTCGCCGAAGGGGAAGCAGGACCGGTTGCCGAGCAAGCGGACGAGGTCGGGCGCGCAGCCGACCGCGTCGGACACGACCGCGGGAGTTCCACAGGCCAGCGCTTCGTTTACCACCAGGCCCCACGTTTCCGACCGGGACGAGGGCAGGGCAAGGACATCGGCGGCGGCATAGGCGGCCGGCATCTCGCTCTGGTTGCAAAAGCCGAGCAGGTGGAGCGGGACGGCGAGATTGCCAGCGCGCGCGGCCATGGCCGCGCGCAGCGGACCGTCCCCCGCGACCAGAATTTGCACCGGCGTGCCCGCAGCGCGCAGCCGGGCGGCGGCTTCGACCACCTCGAGCGGTCGCTTGAAGGCGATCAGCTTGCCAGCAAACAGCACGAGCGGGGCATCCGCAGCGATGCCAAGGCGCCGGCGCAGGGCGGTGCCGGCCGCGACCGTGCCGCGCTCGGCGAACCACGCAGCGTCGATGCAGTGAGGCGAAGCAAAAATGCGCGCCGCAGGATAATGGTAGTGGCGCCAGTAGCTGCGGTTGCGCGCCCCGACCGCGAGGGCGCCGGCATATTGCCGCAGGAACAGCGGGTAGACGAGTTCCTTGGCCAGCCGGACCAGCAGCGAACGTGCGGTGCCGAGTTGGCTGTCGCCGCGCATCAGGGCGGGAATGCCGAGGCGTCGGGCAGCCACGAGTGCCTGAACCAGGAATTTTTTGTGCCAGCCGATCAGCAGGACGGCATCGAACCGGCCCTCGCTCAGACGCTGCCCGATTTGGGGCGTGTCGATCCCGGAGAACCGGGCCAGGCCTGGATGTCTGGCGCGGTTATCAAGGAAGATCGAGTGGAAACCGGTGGTGAGATCGACATCCCATTCGAAGCCCACGCCAAATCCGGCCCGAGCCTGATCCTCGGCCGTGGCGCGGTGGCCGTAGAAGACGGTGAGATCGACCCGCCGGGCCAACTCGCGGAACAGCGGGGCATAATATTGCACTGGGTGCGAGGTGACGACGGCGAGGTGGAGCGGGCGACCGGTCATCGGGCGGCTCGACGAAAGACTTCCGCGAATTGGCCGGCCACCGCGCTGGGGGTGAAATCGGCATAGACGGATGGGTCGGCCGTCCCGAGCGAAGCCGGATCGGCAGCAATTCGCGCCAGCGCGGCGGCGACTTCGCCGACCAACCGCTCGCGATCTTGTTCGCCGCTCCACGCAAGAGCCACGCCGCCCCCCGCCCGCGAGAGGGTGGCGTGGGCGCTGCTTGCTGCGTGGAACAACGAGAGGAACGGGCGGCCCGACATCAGGCCGGGATAGATCTTGGAGGCGGTGTAATGCGCCTCGTCCGAGCCGATCATAAGGATCGCATGGCTCTCACCAAGAGTCCGCAAAGCTTCCAGGAACGGGACCCGACCCGGATGTTCGCTGACCAGATCGGCCACGCCAGCCGCCTCGGCCAGCGGGCGCACGCGGCAATCGGCGGACTGGCCGGGCTGATTGCTGGTACCCACGAAGCGCAGGGCGAGGCGGGCGGCAAGGTCCGGCCGGTCCTGCCGGAGACGGGCAAGGCCGGCGAACAGGGCCGTGAGCAGCGGCGCCGCACGCGGGAGGGCCGTGCCGACATAGCTGAACCGCAGCGGGCCTTGCCGCTCGGTCGGCGCCAGCATGGCGCGGACGTTTGCGGCATCGTCGGGGTCGCCGCCGATGGGGATCGCGCTCATCCGCGCAGGGTCGAGCCAAGGGTAGCGTTCGGCAAGTTCGGCGTTTTGCCGCTGCGAGACCGAGGTGACCCAAGAAGCATGGCGCAGGGCGCGCGGTTCGAGCAGGACGGCAAGACGGTGCGTCAGCCAGCCCTTGGTCCAGCGTCGGCGCGTGGCGCCCTCGCGCGAGGCCCAGGGATCCTGGAGATCCAGCACGACCGGCAGGCCGAACCGGCGCCGGATCCAGCCCGCCAGCAGCATCGGGTAGAACGGCGAGCCGGTGATCAGAACTGCATCCGGCCGCTGTCGGCGGATTTCCCGGCCGATCGCGCGGCGCAAGTGGAACCAGCCCCTGAGGCCGATCTCGCCCTTGAGGCCGAGCGGGGCGGTGAGCCCGGCGGGCAGGGCCCCTGTTTCGACAACGCGGACCCAGGGCGGGACGAGGCTGCGCAGATCGGGATCGAGCGATTCAACATGATGTGCCGGCGAAACCGCGATCACGGTGGGCGCCCACCCGTGTCCGGGCAGACCCTTGGCCAGGTGCCGCGCGCGGTGGACCCCCGCGACCGTGCTGGGCGGGAAGTGCGGGGAGACGATCAGGCAGCTAGGCATGATCGGCCCAAAGGGCGCGCACAAACAGCATTAGTGCGATGGTCCGGGTGCCGTTTCGGCATAGAGGGTTGCACCAAGCGTCGTCGTGGCTGTCGACATACGTTCTGCCAAGCGGTTGAGACTGGCATAGCGTCGGGGCGTTGCGAGCAGGACCTTCGGCCAATATTTCCAGTACCGGATCGAGGGGTAGTCCGGGAAGGGTGCGGGCATCCAGGCCAGCCCACGCTCGTCCAGCGCCTTGCGGATCACCAGGTTCTCCGGCCAGTCCTCGTGGCGGACCAGGCAGAGCACCTTGGCGCCGCGTTGCTGGAGGCGGGCCAGGAGATCGATGTTGGCCCGCTCGGCGCCGAAGTAGCTGCGCGAACCCATGGGCGCGAGGATGTTGATGTTCATCATGATGCGGACCTGGCGCGATCGGCATCTACCGTTTCGAGGAAAGCCGCGATCCGGGCTCCGACTTCAGGCATGGTCGGCCCGCTGGCCGCTGCCTGGCGCACCAGCGCGGCCCCGGCGGCGTCGGCCTGCGCGGGAATGAGCGCGCGCATGGCGGCAACGAAACCGGCGGGGCTCTCAGCCTCGGCAAGACCGCCTTCTCGCCATTTGTAACCCCGCCGGCCGTGGGCGGTGGTAACCACCGGCAGGCCCCAGGCAAGGGCGCCGGCAAGCTTGGTGCTGCAACCGCGGGGGAGGCAGAAGATCGGATGGATGAAGCCGTTCCAGGTGGCCGCCTCGCGGGCGAGTGCGGCGTCGTCGAGAGGGCCAAGGTAGCTCACGGCGGGGTGTCGGGCGGAAAGCCAGGTGCCGATCCGTTCGGGGCCACCGACCACTTGTACGGACAGGTCCGCCGAGGTGCCGATGGCGCCGAGCACCGCATCGAGGCCTTCGAGGTTGGGCGCATGGTCGAGTGTGCCGACATAGCCGAAGCGGCCGAACAAGGGCGCGCGATCGAGTGGAGAGGGCACGATCGTGCGCGGAACCCAGCAAGTGCGGCGGGTGCCAAGCCAAGCTTCGCAATCGGCATCGAAGGGGGAGATGGCGATCGTTCCCGCCAGGTATCGGCGGGCGGCGACCTCGTCTCGCAGGGTCTGGCCCATGACGAGCCGGGCGTTGGGGCGCAGTTGGCGCGCGGTCAGCGGCAAGGTCGCGCGCAAGCGGGCGAGGTGGACTTGGTCGGTGATTTCGCAGCCGTGGGACAAACCGATCACCGGGGTTCCAGCGCAGTCATGCGGTCCGAGCGCCCCGGCCAGATTCATCTGGTTCAGGAAGACGTAGCGCGCACCGGGCGCGCGGGCGCGTAGCTCGGCAAGGGTGGCGGCTGACAGCGGCCGAAAATAGGGCGAGGGGTTGAGGCGGCGTAAGACACGGGTGGTCGGGGCGCGGTTTGGCTCGACCTCTAGCAGGTCTAACTCCAGTCCCGCGGCTTCGAGGCCGGCGACGAATTCGGCGGTGCAGAGCTGGACGCCGCCCGTCCCGCGCAGGTGATTGCGGTAGGCAACGAAGAGGGCGCGGGGTCTGTTCATGCGCTCGCCGTCACGCGCCGGTACAGCGCCTCGTAGCCATCGACCACCACGGTCTCGCTGAAGCGCGCCGCGGCGGCGGCGCGGCAGGCGGGGCGGGAAAGGGTGGGGACAAGGGCTGCTGCCGCGACCAGTTCGTCAAGCGTGTCACGCACGAAGCCGGTCACTCCGTCGTCCACCACTTCGGAAACGGCGCCCCGGCGCAAGCCGAGGACCGGGGTGCCGCAGGCCAGCGCCTCGGCCATGACGATGCCGAAGGGCTCGTCCCACAGGATCGGCATGAGGAATGCCGCGGCCTCGCCCATCAAGGCGTTCTTCCGCGCGTCATCGACCGGGCCGACATAGCGAACGCGCTGGCCATCGACATGGCGCATGACGTGCGCCTCGACCCAGGCGCGCTTTTCGTCGGGAATGTTGCCGGCGATCACCAGGCGGCGGCCGCAGCGGCGGGCGAGTTCGATCGCGAGGTGCGGGCCCTTGATCTCCTCGATCCGGCCCAGGAACAGGAACGGCGCATCGGGCGCGACGGCGGGCGTGGGGGTGTAGACGTCCAGCGGGACGCCGTTGGGAACCATGGCCCACTCGCCGATGTGGCTCACGTCCCGCATCATCCACTCGCTGATCGCGGTGAAGCCCAGCGTCCCGCGCGACAGGGCGTGGCCGAGCCGGACCGTGCGCGGGCTGATCTCGCGCTGGTAGGTCATGATCTTGGGCAGGGCGAGCGGAAGGATCGGGGTAAGGTAGGCGATGCGCGAGAAGGAATGGACGAGATCGAACCCGCCGCCGATCACGTGGCGGGCGAGGGTGGCGGTGTTGCGCAGGCTGTCGGTCCGGGACCGGCTCGCCGCGCCGGGCCAGGGGGCGAGCTTGCCGGCGGACGCGCTGTCGGGATGGGCGAAGAGCGTGACTTCATGGCCGCGCGCGACGAGGCCGCGGGCGAGCAGGTCGATGATCCGTTCGATCCCGCCGTAGAGCAGCGGCGGGACCGGAAGTTCGGGATCGGCGGTGAGGGCGATACGCAAGGAAGCGGCGGTCATCGGTTGCTCCGGGCCGCGCGGTTGAGGCCGAAGCGTTCTGCGAGGAGCTGGATGCGGCGGGCGGCGCGCCAGCCGACGAGGCGGCGCAGGCGGTGGAAGGCCGGGGGGCCCGGCGGCGTGAGATCGCTTCCCCCCAGTTCGGCGATGCGAACAGCGAGGCGATGGCGCAGGTCCGGGTAGGCCGGGTAGAAATCGTGGTCGAAGGTTCGCAGGATATTGGCCGCGGCCAGGCGGGCGCGGGCGGAGTCCTCCGCGGCGAGGAGGTGGGCGGTGCCCAGGGTGAGGGAGAGAACGGCGGATTCGGCGGCCGCGCGGCTTTTCTGGCGCGAAGCGCTGCCGGCCAGGCCCGAGCGATAGTAGAGTCGGGCACCGGGTGCGTGGACGATCTCCCCGCTGGCGAGGAGGACGCGGGCGAATAACTCGAAATCGTTGATGAGCGAGAGGCGTTCGTCCCACCCGCCGGTGCGCTGGAGGATGGCCCGGGGAATGAGGAACATCGCGCACTGCATCATCGGCTTGCCGCCGCGCAGCTCCTCGGTCAGCCAGTCTGCCGGCAGAGCTGTGCGGTACATGGGCAGCGGATTGAAGGTGGCCTCCGCGGGATCGGTGTAGAACCGGGCCCATTCGCCCAGTGCGACGGCATCGGTGCGTCCGGCAAGAGCGGCTACTTGACGGGCGACCATTTTCGGGTGGAGCAGATCGTCGGCGTCGAGGAACTTGACGTAAGGGCCGGTGGCTTCTGCCAGAGCGCGGTTCGCGGCGGTGCTGTGGCCGGCATTGGCCTGGCGAATGATCTTCACGCCGTGGGCACGATAGCCGTCGAGGATGGCGGGCGTTTCGTCGGTCGAGCCGTCATCGACGACGATGATCTCGATCGGGGCATGGGTCTGGGCCAGTGCGCTGTCGAGCGCGGCCCCCACCCATGGGGCCGCGTTGAAGCAGGGCATGCAGATCGAGACGAGCGGGGCCGCGGTCATGGCCGCACCAGGTGAGGGCGGGTGAGGGCGACGAGGCGACGGCGCAGGCGCAGGGCGAGCGACGGGCTGAGGCGCGCGGCGGCGCGGAACAGGGCGCTGCCGCCGCCAGCCCCGGGCGGGGCGATGGCGGCCGCTGTGGCTGCGGCGCGATCAGCCTCGGGCCAATCGTTCATGGCGGCGAGGCGGCCAGCGACGGCCCAGAGCTTGGTGGCGAGATCACCCCGGTAGGGTGCGGCCTCCCGGCGGCCGAGAGTCCGCTGGAGGACTTCGTGGTGGGCCAGCAGGCACTTGTGCTGGTTGGCGCCCGACATCGATCCCCCCACCCGGTAATTGATCAGCGCCGGCTCGCTCTCCGCCCCGAACGAGAGGCCGGCGAAGGCGAGCTTGATGTGAAAGGCGACATCCTCGTTGTAGAGGATCGCCGGGTCCTCGTCGTAGCCGCCGGCGGCGAGATAAGCGCTGCGGCGGTAGAGGCCGCAGAACGGGTTGAGCTGCTCGCGGATCGCATAGCTGCGCGGATCGGCGGATAGGGCCGCGTGATCGAACCGGCGGATCATCAGCAGTTCGCCGGTTTCGTTGTCGCGGTATTCATAGTCGAACAGGACGACGTCGGGCGGGCCGCGATCGATCCATTTGCGGGCAAGCGCGACGAAGTTGGGGAGCAGTTCGTCGTCGGCATCGTGGAAGTGCAGCCAGTCGGCCGCGACATGGGCAGCGAGCGCGTTCTTGCCGGCACTACAGCCTTTGTTGGCCGAACCGCGCAGGATCCGCGCGCCGTGGGCCTCGGCGACGGCGGCGGTATCGTCGGTCGAGCAGTCGTCGTAGACCCAGATCTGGTTGAACGGCTCGCTCTGCGCATGGGCCGAGGCGAGCAGGCGCGGCAGCCAGCGCGCCGCGTTCCACGCCGGGATCAGCAGGGCGATGGTTTCGCGCCGGATCATCGGCGGCCCCGCTTGCCCGGCAGTTTTCCGGTGATCCGTTCGGCTACGGCCCGGGCCAGGGGGCGCACCGGCAGGGTTGCGAGGAAATCTTCCATGCGCCAGCGCGTGGGTGCGCCGGGGACGAGCAGGTCGCGCAACCAATCTGGCGCTGGGGTTGGGGAATGATCGGCAACCGCCGAGCGGTAGGCCGCCAGGCGTTGAGCCGCGATGCGGTCGGGGTCGAGTTCCTGGCCCACCGTGGCCCGGGCCGCCTCGCCCATGGCGCGGGCCGCGCTGTCGGACAGGGCGGCGGCTGCTTCCAGGGCGGCCGCGAGCGCGGCGGCATCGCCGGCGGGGAAGGTGAAGCCGTTGACGCCGTGGACGATCAGTTCGGACGCACCGGCGCCCGACGAGACGATGACCGGGCGGGCCACGGCCATGGCCTCTACCGCCGTGAAGTTAAACACGTCCCACGTGGAAGGCACGATCACGGCGCGGCTCGCGGCCATGCGCCGGGCTACGTCGATGCGGTCGATGGGGCCGTGGAATTGGAAGGCGCGGTTCCAGACCGAGGGGAAAGCTCGGGCAAGGCGGGCATCGGCCGGTTCGTTGCTGTCAGGCCAGGGCTTTGCCGCCCCATACCAGTCGCAGCCCGGCGCCGCCTCGCCCAGCAGGGCCAGGGCATCGCACAGGACCTGTGGCCCCTTCCATGATTGCAGCCGGCCAAAAATGCCCATTCGCGCCGAGGGCGTGGCGGGGGCGGTAGGTTCGGGAAGAGGGAAGGCTGGGCGGATCATCGCCACGTCGCGGCGGGTGGTTTCGGCCCACCAGGCGGCGTTGGCGCGCGAGTACGTCTGGATTTGTTGCGCACGGCCGATCACCTGGGCTTCGATCAGCTGAACGAGCGCCGTTCCGAGCTCGCCGCCGCGGACCGGATCGTGCCGGGCGATCTGGCCCATTGCGCCGTGGCTCTGGACCACGAGCGGGACCGATCCGTCGAGTGCGCCCGGGATGGCGCTGAGCGGCCAGTCGCAAAGTTCGATGCAGTCGGGCGCGAGCGAGCGGGCGAAGGCCCAGGCTTGGTGGGCCACGGCGAGCGAGCGAGCGAGCTGCGGGGCTAGGGCCAATGGTCCGCTGAGCAGCTGGGCCAGGGACTGCGCCGCTGCTTCCGGCGCGAGGCGGTGGCAAATGGCCCCTTCGATCCGGGGTTCCAGCGGGCTGTGGGTGGGGCTGGCGAAGACGCAGTGGACCTCGGCCTCGCGAGCGAGCGCGGGGACCAGCATGTTGTAGAACTGGAACAGGCCGCCTTCGCCGCAGTCCGGGATCACGATGACGAGGCGCATGGGCAGGTCCGACCGTTCAGGAGGCCGCGGCCGCGCGGGCCGGGAACTGGATCGTGCCCACGCCCCAATCCGGCAGGAGTACCCGGCCGTGCGAGCTCTCCGGTGTGCGCACGATCTCGAAATTCAGCTGCCCTTCGACCCGGTCGAGGAAGTGGCCGTAGGGTTCCTCTATGTCGAGATCTACGAAGTAGTTGCCGTTGGCCAACGGCGGCAGGCACACTTGCATGGCAATCGCGTTGCGGCCGGCGGCAAGCTGCACGAGCTGGCCGGGATCGAACCCGCCC
>Ga0207667_10009278_pt1 | contig 11611 bp, 5 predicted proteins | sample KBSCornC52_FD_184301 | JGI IMG/M metagenome (GOLD analysis project Ga0207667, IMG submission 184301) | Corn rhizosphere microbial communities from Kellogg Biological Station, Michigan, USA - KBS Corn C5-2 (SPAdes) (version 2) | ecosystem: Host-associated > Plants > Roots > Rhizosphere > Soil ...
CTCCGGGACCGTGGCGCGCATCAAGGCGGAGATGGAAGCGGCGAATGCGTGAGCACGTGTGATGATCGATCTATCGTTTTGATTGCATCGACAAGGATAGCGTCTACATCGAGATCGGCCGATGCGTGCCGATCTGAGCACGCCTCCCCCCGCTAGGGGTAACGGCGCTCCGGAGATAAAGATGGCGCGTCCGGGTGGCCGCAAGACCAGTATGAGTCGGCTTGATGACGTTCTCCCTCCCAATGAACTGGAGCGCGGCAGGTAACCAGTGGACGGCGGCGGTTTGGCGTCCAATGCCGCGTCTGCGCTCGGCGATAGATGTTCGCGCGACCGACGTTAGGAACGGGAGCGCCGGGAGCGCGCAATATAGCGGCGAAGCTGCGATCGAAGCGCCCGTCATACCAAACAAGCAGGTGGCGGACCTCGAGAAAGCCGCAGCATGCTCGACATGAAGTTGGAAGCGGAAAACGAGCGATGGGGCGAGGAGAAAGAGGACCTGGAGGCCGCGCTCCGCAAAGCCAAGGATCGTGATTGAGTGCAACCTGTGCACCTGCAAGAAGAAGGCCGCCGAGATGCGGGCTCAAGCTGCACTACCAGTTCATCGGCACGACCTGGACCGAATGGGAGGAGCGGTGATGCTGCTTGCCTATCCCAAGGTCACGAGGATCAGGTGAGCGTCGTGATCGCCGCATAGGCGCACCCGGGCCTTGCCCTCCACCAGCGGCTGGGCCACGCCGTCAAGGTCGGCGCCCACAACGCCACGACTGGTACTCTTCGGATTGCGGACCTCGATTTCATAGACCGCCCCCCGATAGCGCAGCGTCATATCGAAGCCCGGCCACTCCCTCGGGATGCACGGGTCGATCAGCAGCGATTCCCCCTGAACCCTTAGACCCAGGATCGACTCAATACCCGCCCGATAGAGCCAGCCGGCGGAGCCGGTATACCAAGTCCAACCGCCCCGCCCGACATGTGGCGGCATCGAGTAGACGTCAGCGGCCACGACGTAGGGCTCGACCTTGTAGCGCAGCACGCCCGAACGAGTGGCGGTGTGGTTGATCGGATTGACGAGCGCGAACAACTCAGCAGCCTTGTCGCCCTGGCCAAGCGCGGCGAAGCCCATGATCGACCAGGCGGCCGCATGAGTATACTGGCCGCCGTTTTCGCGAATGCCGGGCGGATAGCCCTTGATATAGCCGGGATCGAGCGGAGTCTTGTCGAATGGCGGCGCGAACAGGAGCGCCAGCCGATCGCCGCGATGCACAAGCTGGTCGTCGAGCGCTGCCATCGCTTGGACTGCTCGGGCAGGATTGCCGGCCCCCGAGATTGCCGCCCAGGACTGCGCGATGGAGTCGATGCAGCATTCGTCGCTCAATGCCGAACCCAGCGGTGTGCCGTCGTCGTAGTAGCCGCGACGATACCAGTTGCCGTCCCATCCTTCGCGATCAAGCGCACCAGCGAGCGCGTCAGCCTGCGCCTTCCATGCTTCCGCGCGAGCACGCTCGTTTCGGGACGCAGCGATCGGGATGAAGGCCGAGAATGCCGCGTGTAAGAACCAGCCCAGCCACACGCTTTCGCCCTTTCCGCCCTCGCCGACCCGATTCATGCCGTCGTTCCAATCGCCGGTGCCCATGAGCGGCAGGCCATGCGCGCCGCTACCGAGGCTGAGGTCGAGGCCGCGCGCGCAATGCTCGTATAGCGACGCTGTCTGGTCGGCCTGAACCGGCTGAAAGTAAAGATCATGCTCCCCCGGCTTCAGGGACGGTCCGTCGAGGAATGGCACCTGCTCGTCGAGGATCTCGGCGTCGCCCGTCGTTTCGACGTAGTGCGCCGCAACCGTCGCGAGCCATGCCCGATCGTCTGAGATGCGCGTACGGACGCCCTGGCCTGCAGGCGAGAACCACCAGTGCTGGAAGTCGCCCTCGACGAACTGCCGCGCCGCCGCCCGCAGGATGTGTTCGCGCGCGATTGCTGGCCTCGCGACCATCAAGGACATGACGTCCTGCAGCTGGTCGCGGAAACCATAGGCGCCGCTCGCCTGATAGAACGCCGAACGCGCCCAGTAGCGGCAGGCCAGCGTCTGATAGAGCAGCGCGCCATTCAGCATGACGTCCATGGCAGGATCGGGCGTCTTCACTTGCACCGCGCCTAGCGTATCATCCCAGTAGCCGACGACCTCGCGATAGGCGGCATCCAGATCGGCGGCGCGGTAGCGCTCAATCAAGGCCTGCGCTTCGCCGGCGTCCCCAGCCTGACCAAGAAAGAAGACGACCTCTGTCGTGGCCTCAGGCCCGAGTTCGATCGTCGTCTGCAACGCCGCGCATGGATCGAGGCCGGCGCCGGCGCGCTGCGCCAGCGGGACGGTGGCACTCAAGGCCGCGGGATTGTCGAGGGTGCAATTACGTCCGATAAACTCGGTGCGATCAGCAGTCCATGTCGTCTGTCGGCCCCCCAGGTCGGCGAAGGCAACACGCCCGCCATGATGGATGTTCCAGGGATTGCGCGCGAAGATCGCGCCGGTCGCGCTATCGTATTCGGTGATGACCATCGGGGCGGACGCCCCGCGCGACAGACCGAGCACCCATTCGGCAAACGCGGTGACCGATAACCGGCGCGGGCGGTCGGAGGCGTTGCGAATGGTGAGCCGCGAGATCTTGATCGAGTCCGACAGCGGGACGTACTGCAGCATTTCGAGCTGGATGCCGTGCACTGTCAGCTCGAAGCGGCTGTAGCCTCGCCCATGCGCAACGATATAAGATGCCGATTCATGACGGATCGGCAGCGCCGTCGGCGTCCAAAGATTGCCGTTGTCCAGATCGCGCACGTAGACGATTTCGCCGGGCCGGTCACTGACCGGATCGTTCGACCAAGGGGTAAGCTGGTTGTCCCGGCTGTTCTGCGACCAGGTATAGCCGCCGCCCTCCACCGCAACTTGGAAGCCGAACGACGCGTTGGAGACGACATTTATCCACGGTGCCGGCGTCGATTGTCCCGCCCCAAGCACGGTAACGTACTCGCGGCCGTTAGGTGAGAAGCCCCCGAGGCCGTTGAAGAACTGGAGTTCTGGCAACGCGCCGACTGGCCGCGAATTTTCCTGAGGATCAGTGTCCGACGCGGGATTTCGCTTGGGAGGTGGCAGTACCCCGCGAGAGGTCTGAATGCGATTGAGCTGTTCCGCCAGGCTGCCGCGCCGACCGAGCAAAACCACCCGAGCGACGGCGAGCAGCAGGGCACGAGTCTCCGCCGAGATCAGATCGCTGCGCAGGATGAAGACGCCGCCCATCTCACCCTCGAACCCGAGATGAGTTCGGGGCCGACTCGTGCGGACCAGTGTCTCCAGTGCGATCTGCAGGTCCTGCACATACGAGGCACCGCGCTCGTTGAGGATCACGAGATCGACCACCAGCCCCTTGAGACGCCAATGTTCACGGGCGTGCAACAGCTCACGGACGATGCCCGCATCCTCGACTTCATCGATGCGTACGAGCACGATGCGCACGTCGCCCGAGATGCCGTGCGCCCACAGGAGGTGTTGTCCGGCCAGGCCTCGGCGGATCGTATCCGGCGGCGAACGCAATAGCGGATTGGCATAAAGCACATGTCCCGCCAGACGTTGATAGAAGCTGGCCTGTTCTGGCGTCGTGTCGAGGTGACGCAACTGCACTTGCGCCTGGGTCCAGGCCAGCGTGCCCGCCCGCTCGAAGGCATTGGTGTCTTGGTGTTTGTCGACCAAGTCGAGCACGGCGGCGCGCGAGGATGCCACGAGCGTCCAGAATGCAATCCGCGTCGTGTGGCCCGCAGGAATCCGCAGTCGTCGGCGCAGTGCGAATACTGGATCGAGCACGGTTCCGACGGTATTGGATAGCGGTCGTCCGTCGATCACGGCTATGGCGTTGCCGACGCTGTTACCGCGGCCGATGAAGCGGGCTCTGTCAGTCTCGATCTCGACCTCGCCGAGCACCTGACCGTCGACGACTGACAGATGGGCGGCCCACAGCTCGGGATCACTCGGGCTGCGGCGACGGCGTGTCGCCAGGATGGCGCCGGCGCTCGCCAGGTATTCGGTCTGGACGAATAGCTTGGAGAAAGCCTGATGTGCCGAATCGGCGAGCGGTGGTGCCAGCACGATCTCGGCGTAGGACGTAAGCTCGATGTCGCGAGATTCGGCACCCGTATTGGCGATGGAGACTCGCCGGACTTCTGCGTCCTCCTCCGGCGACACGACGACGTCGAGGGTCGTCTTAAGCGTGCCGTCACGGCGCACGAACTCGGCGCGATCTTCCGCAAACATGACAGCGTAGCCGTCAGGTCGTGTGCCACATGGCTGCCAGGTCGCCGACCATACCTTGCCGCTTGCGACGTCACGCAGCAGGACATAGCTTCCCCAATCGTCACGCGTTGTATCCTCGCGCCAGCGCGTGACGGCGTGCTCGGCCCATCGGCTGTAGCCAGAACCCGCCCCGGTCAGCATCACGGAGTAACGTCCGTTGGACAGCAGGTGCACGGAGGGGCTGGCGGCATGCGGATTATGCAGGCGGCGAACGACGGGCCCTTCCCGATTATCGGCCGTGGCGCTGACGCCGACCTCCTCTGCGCGCGGGTGGGCAACGGCGACATCGCGCGGGGTGCGTTCCTGCAGGAGAAGCTCCGTCGCCTGGATCATGGGCTCGGCATGGAAGCGCGTGCGCATCACTCCATCGAGCAGCGCGTTGGCAATGGCGAGCACTGTCATGCCCTGGTGGTGGGCCATGTAGGCGAGCACGACAGCCATGAGCTTGCCTTCCGGCAGGCGCGTTGGGGTGAAGTCCAGCGCCTCGTAGAAGCCATAACGGCCGCAGCCGCCAAGTGCCGCCAGACGGGTGAAGTTGGCGGTCGCTGCGGCGGGATCGACCATGGTTGCCAAGGCCGTCGCGTAAGGCGCGATGACAACGTTCTCGCTCAGACCGCGCTTGAAGCCCAGTCCCGGGACGCCAAAGTTCGAATATTGGTAGGTCAGCTCCTTGTCGCGCGCGTTGTAGGCCGATTCGGAGATGCCCCATGGCACGCCGATTCCCGCCGCGTAGTCGATTTGCCGCCGGACGATCAGGTCGTTGGTCTTTTCGATCAGGCTGCCAAGCGGTGCGCGCATGATCAGCGACGGCATGAGATACTCGAACATTGAGCCTGACCACGACACAAGCGCCGCGCCGCGCCCGACCGGCGTCACTTCGCGGCCCAGGCGGAACCAGTGGCGAGCCGGCACGTCTCCGGCCGCAACTGCGATGAAGCTTGCGAGCCGAGCTTCGGACGCCAGCAGGTCGTAGCAACTGGGATCGAGGGCATCCTCGGCGACGCGATAGCCGATGGACAGCAGGCGACGCTCCCGGTCGAACAGGAAATCGAACTCCATGTTGTTGGCCAAAGTGCGGGCGGTGGTCTCGATGCTCTGCAAACGCCGCTCCAGCGCCGCCGCCGATTCGACGTCCTGCGCGGCATCGCGCCGATGGCTTTCGATCGACCGTTGCGCGGCCTCGACCCAGAACAGCACGTCCTCGCTGGCGGGATCCGCCCGTTCGCTGGCCAGCGTGCGTGCAAGATCAACGGCGTTGCCGGCCCGAAGCGCCGGATCGTCCGGTCGATCAGGTAGCGCCAGGAGGGAAGCCGCGAGATCTTCCAGGGCACCGACCAGCTCGCGTGGCCTGACGAGGTGCGTGCGCCGGTCATCCGGCAATGCTTGCAGGACCTCGCGGGCCAGCGACAGGCTGTCATTTGCGCCGGCAACAATACTCGTCGTTCCGGCGAGAGCGACGCGCCAAGCCACGCAGGCGTTGGCGAGCGCGATCAGATGGCCTGCCAAATTGCCGCTGTCCACCGAGGAGACGTAGGCCGGCTCGAGCGGACGAAGATCGCATGTGTCGTACCAATTGAAGAAATGGCCGCGGAAGCGTTGGAGGCGCTCGACGGTAGCGAGCGTCGCCTCGAGCCGCTCGACGGCCTCCAGCGTGCCAATCCAGCCGAAATCGCGCGCGGCAGCCGTGGAAAGCAGCAACAGTCCGATATTGGTCGGCGATGTCCGATGGGCGACGACCGGGCTGGGGTCCTCCTGAAAATTGTCAGGCGGCAACATGTTGTCCGCTGCGGCGACGAACGTCTCGAAGAACCGCCAAGTGCGCCGTGCAATCAGCCGTAGCGCGCGCACATTGGGCCCGGAGATTGCCAGGCGGCCGGCATCGATCGGCGCCACACTCACCCAGCGCGCAATTGCAGGCGAAAAAAGCCAGGCGAGGATGAACGGTACTGCAACCGGCGTCGCCGCCGTGCCGGCATACCAGACGAACAGGGCGGCCAGCGACGCGACTAACAAGCTCCCCGCCATCTGGCCGACGAAGCCCATCCAATCTGTACGACGCATGTTCTTTGACTGGGCAGCCGTGGTCCAGTCGAGCAGGTGGCGGCGGCTGACACAGAGCCGGTACAAGGTGCGGCCGACCGCATCCAGCATCAACCATGCCTGGTGAGCGAGAAAGGCCACGAGCAGACCGGTCTGCAGCAGCGAATGGAGAACGTCGGATGCGAGCGCAGCGAAATGGCTGCGCATTGTGATGCCGGAATGCCTTGGTGCCAAAGTGGCGATGACCGGCAGGATCGTCGGCAGTGCGATTGTTAGCAAGACAAAGCCTGTCCAGGCGAAGGCCGCCGAAAGGGGCAGTGTCCATCCGGCCAGTAGCGCGACAAGCGTGGCCGGCGCCGACAAGGTGCGCCGCAAGTTGTCGAACATCTTCCAGAAGCCGATCCATGAAAGGGAGGTCATCTTTCCGGTCACGGCCCGACCCGTCGCCCGGCCGAGTATCCATGGCAGGAGCTGCCAATCGCCCCGCGCCCAGCGATGTTGGCGCGCTGCAGCCACGTCGTAGCGGGCAGGAAATTCCTCGACGACCTCGATGTCGGACACCAGGCCCGAACGCGCGAACACGCCCTCAAAGAGATCGTGACTCAACATCGTGTTGTCAGGAACGCGGCCCTCCAAGGCGGCCTCGAAGGCGTCGATGTCGTAGATACCCTTGCCGGAGTAGGAACCCTCTCCAAACAGGTCCTGGTAGACGTCCGACACCGCCGACGAATAGGGATCGATACCGCTGGTGCTGGAGAACATGCGCTGAAACAGCGAACCTTCCGCGCCGACCGGAAGCGACGGCGTCACGCGCGGCTGCAGCACGCCGTAGCCTTCGACGATACGACGCTTGGCAGAGTCGAAGCGCGGCCGGTTGAGCGGATGCGCCATCTTGCCGACTAGCCGCTGGATTGCATCGCGGGGTAGGCGCGTGTCAGAGTCGAGCGTCACAACATAGCGAATGCTGCCCAGCGGCGGCCGCCTTCCCGGGCTGAGGTTCACGTCGATGAACGTCGTGTCGGTGGCGCCGCGTAACAGGCGATTGAGTTCGTGGAGTTTGCCGCGCTTTCGCTCCCATCCCATCCACTGGCCCTGCGCTTCGTTGCAGACACGGCGCCGATGGAACAGAAGGAAGCGTTCGGTGCCGTCCGCATTGGGATAGCGCGCATTGAGACGGACAATCCCATCCGTAGCGGTGGCAAGGAGGTCGGCGTCCCCCGCAACCGATGCGGCATCCGCATCCGTCCAGTCGGACAGCAACGCGAAATGGATCGCGCCGGCGGGATTGGAGAGATAGTGGACCTCGAGACGCTGAACCTGCTCGTCGACCGCGGTTCGGGTTGTCAGCATTGTCGGAATGGCGACCAGGGTCCGTAGATGCGTCGGAACTCCGTCCCGGAGGTCGAAGCCTGGCAGGAGTGTCGCGCCAAACCCGCTCGCGATCGCCCGATTGACCAGCATCAGCGCGGCGTCGAGTCCCGGCAGCAGACCGATCAGGGCCATGGAAGCGATCTGCACACTGGCGATGTCGAATTGCACGAGCACCAGCAGCGGCAGGCAGAGAACGACCGCAGCGGTTAGGGAGACACTCGCGACATAGCCTGTGATCCCGGTTGCAATGAACCTCCGGCGCAACGCGAGCCCGGGCGGCCGGAACCCAAGAGTCCGCTCGAAAGCCGGCCGCCCGCCGCCGATAAGGTGATAGCCCGGATCATGCCGGCGGGAATCTCCATCGCAAGCGCCGTGAGCCGACAAAGCGGCCGCAAGAGAGCGGCGTGCGATCTCCGGTTCGATCAAATCGGAGCCGCGGGCCATCTGCTCGATGGCAGTGCGATAAAGGTTGCGGGTAACGAAATCCATGGAAGCAAAGTTGCTGCCACCACGCAAGACATCGTCCACCGGACTTACGGCCTCGAACAGCTTCGCCCAATCGACGTCCGAGATCAGGCGCATGCTGGTGATGATGTTGCGCACCGTCACGTTGGTGGCGCCCTGCAGCTGATGCTCCTTGCGCACCAGATCGTCGGCGTTCGTGCCCTCGGCCGCCAGACGCTTCTCGAGCCAGGCCACGGCGGGTGTCGCCTCGGGATCCTGGTCGCGCAGACGCTGGACAAGCTGCACCATGAAGCTTTCGGAGAACGGCGTCAGCTCGTAAGGCACAAGCGCTGTCGGATCGGCAACGTGGCCGTTCTCACCCAGCAGACGGTCGGTCATAGCGTCAGCCTGCTCACGCATCGAACGGCCGCCCATGATGCGTGCAGCCAACCGACGGAGATTCTCGACCAGTACGATGCGCAAAGTGATCGCGACGGCCCATAGCTCACCGATGGTGAGCGGCTGGATGGCCTGGTATGCCCGCACGAAGCGAGTCAGCGCCTCGGAATCGAACCGACTATCGGTATGGGCAACGAATGCCCAGGCCACGCCGAACACACGCGGATAGCCGGCAAGCGGGCCCTCGCTAAGCTTGGGCAGTTGACGGTAGTAGCCGGGCGGGAGGTCGGTACGGACTTCGCGCACCTGCTGTTCGACCAGATGGTAATTGTCGAGGAGCCATTCTGCAGCCGGCGTAGTGGGCCGTCCTAGATGGCCGGCCGTGGCCATACCCTTGTAGGCCGCCAACAGCACACGCTCGTTGTCGATCAGACGGGCCACCAGAGATTTGCCGGCCGTCGGGCTGGCGGTGACGGGTTGGTTCGCAGCGAGGCTTTCCGCATGCTGCTCCAGCCGTTCGATGCTGAAGAGCTCACTGCGGATAGGATCTTCGTCGTCCCATAACGAAATGGATTGTGCGCGCCCGAAGGCGCGCCGCAGAAGAGAGTGCAATGGATACAGCCTTTCCGGCAACGGCGCGCCGACAGCATAGGGATTGCTGCACGCGCATGAGGCGTCCCGTGGGCGAAGCGTCGGGAACGGTTCCTTCTACAGCAAATTATCCCGGCGGACGAATCATCAGAGTGCCCTTATATGCGGAAGCCTTTGTTGCGTGGAAAGGCGGCCGACAAAGCGCTCACTCATTACGCGACAAGAAGGCGTTTGTTTGGGTTGATGTTTGCACCGCGCAATCCGCAGCGATGTCCAGGGCATTCGGCGGGGAGCGGCGAGAAATAGAACGAGCCCAGCCCCTCATAACTGGGTGCGTCACGCACCACGTGACGTAGACGCCTCTCGAATGACGATCGTTCAAGCTACGGGCGCCGCGACCCAAGGAGGCAACATGACCATCGGCACAACGCCAAACAGCCATTCATCCTCAACCAACCCGGACCGGGAGGACGTCCTCAACGAGATCGCCCGGAAGTGGAGCAAGTTCTCGAAGCGGGACCTCACCAACATCACGACCAACGATCAGCTCGTCGGTGAGATCGTGAAAAAATACAACATCAAGAAGGAGGCAGCCCAGCGCGAGGTCGACGTCCTATTGGACGGCCGCAACGTCAGTCCCTGAAAGGGACCGGCGCACAGAACCAACCAGAAGACGGTGACGTCACTCGGCCATTCACCCGCTCTTCGGTCGGGGGCCTACAGGCGGTGGTCACCTATCTCGTCGTGGCCGCGGAAGAAATCCATCAAGGGCAGAATGTCACCGGAATCCGGAGCCCGGCTACGACGATGCACCTCGGGCTAGGTCGCAGCCCTGGCTGCCGTCTGCGGAGATGGAGCCTATAGTGACCGTCATCCGAGACCGCGATCACGTTCCGGCATCCCTTCGTTCTCGCCGCCCTGGAGACGAGACAGCCCGCGGGGGCCTATCGACTTGTTGTCGAGGAAGAAGAGATTCCCGACCTGTCCTCGTTGGCTTTCCGGCGCACAGCGATGCTGCTGCATCTGCCCGCCCTCTCGGTGACAAGCGGCAAGCATCTGGTCATGGCCATCGATCCCGTGGAATGGCCCGCCGTCCTGGAGTCCGACGAACGGGACTAGGACCGATTCTGCCCGAGACGACCGAAAAATCAGCGCGTTTGGGCCATTTCGAACAGGCGTCGCTTGTTCCTTGGTCAAGCATCACCATCTCTCAACCAACTGTTGCACCGCGAGTGCCCGAGCGCTCGCCTTCCAACGCCCCGAAAATTTGGAGTGAAATGCCATGAAATTCAGGCCGCTGCACGATCGCGTGCTCATTCGCCGCGTCGACCCCGAAGGCAAGACGATGGGCGGGATCATCATTCCCGACAGCGCTCAGGAAAAGCCGATGGAGGGCGAGATCGTTGCCGTCGGTCCTGGTGCTCGCGACGAGAAGGGCGCAGTGGTGCCGCTCGAGGTCAAGCCAGGCGACCGCATTCTGTTCGGCAAGTGGTCCGGGGCCGAGATCAAGCTCGATGGCAAGGATCTCCTGATCATGGGCGAATCGGACATCATGGGCGTCATCGACAGCACGACCGTCGCCAAGAAGGCGGCGTAAGGCCCTTCCAAGATTCAAAGCTCAAGCAACAAGGAAGAAGAATCATGTCAGCGAAAGAAGTACGTTTCGGCCGAGATGCCCGCACCCGTATGATGCGCGGCGTCGATGTCCTGGCCGATTCGGTGAAGGTCACCCTCGGTCCCAAAGGCCGAAACGTCCTGATCGACAAATCCTACGGCGCGCCGCGCATCACCAAGGACGGCGTCACCGTCGCCAAGGAGGTAGAGCTTTCAGACAAGTTCGAGAATATGGGCGCTCAGCTTGTGCGCGAAGTAGCGACCCGGACCTCTGAGACCGCCGGCGACGGCACGACCACGGCGACCGTGCTCGCCCAGGCGATCGTGCGCGAAGGGGCCAAGTCGGTGGCCGCCGGCATGAATCCGATGGACCTCAAGCGCGGCATCGACCTGGCTGCCGAATGGGTGATGGAAGAGCTCAAGAGCCGCTCCAAGAAGGTCTCGACCAGCGCGGAGATCGCCCAGGTTGGGACGGTCTCCGCCAACGGCGACCGGGCCATCGGCGACATGATCGCCAAGGCGATGGACAAGGTTGGCAACGAGGGCGTGATCACGGTCGAGGAGGCCAAGAGCTTCGAGACCGAGCTGGATGTGGTCGAAGGCATGCAGTTCGACCGCGGCTACCTCTCGCCGTACTTCATCACCAACGCCGACAAGATGATCTGCGAGCTCGAGAATCCCTACATCCTCATCCATGAGAAGAAGCTATCGGGCCTGCAGGCGCTGCTGCCCCTGCTCGAGCTGGTCGCGCAGTCGAACCGGCCGCTGCTCATCATCGCCGAGGACATCGAGGGCGAGGCGCTTGCGACCCTGGTCGTGAAC
>Ga0207667_10009282_pt1 | contig 11607 bp, 10 predicted proteins | sample KBSCornC52_FD_184301 | JGI IMG/M metagenome (GOLD analysis project Ga0207667, IMG submission 184301) | Corn rhizosphere microbial communities from Kellogg Biological Station, Michigan, USA - KBS Corn C5-2 (SPAdes) (version 2) | ecosystem: Host-associated > Plants > Roots > Rhizosphere > Soil ...
ATGCACGGGCTTTGTTATATGGATGGGTTAGTAAGTACAGGAAATAAATTTCCTTACACAATATTAAAAATAATTTTCACGATAAGAAAAAATATTTCAAATTTTTTTATCAACATCTTTAAAATGCTGTGTGGATAAACATGAAAAAAATAATGAGCAAAAAGTTTTTATCCAATTTTGCAGCAAGGAAAATTTGCATTCACTATTACAGAATTTTTTTTTCATTGTGTCAAACACGCTACAGTAAAGGGTTGTATTCGTTCTCCTTTTTTTATTTATTACAAAATGTAAAACCGGTTTATTTGTTTTTTTACTCAGTGCTTAATTATTTTTTTTCATCGGCATGCGTCTGTTAAATTTTTTTTTAAAAGAAATTGTTTAACATTTTTTAGAAAAAATGTTCTTCAATTTTTCAAACTTTATCTTTGATGCTTTAATTATTTTTTATGAAGTTTCCGTCTCCCGTTTCTGCAAATTGGATCGCAGAATTTATCAATGCAAAAATTTCAGGTAAAGAAAGTTCTTTTGCTACAGGCATCAACGAAATTCACAAAGTAAAAACCGGTGATATTGTTTTTGTGGATCATCCCAAGTATTATGATGCGTGTCTTAACAGCGCTGCCACATTCATCATTATTAATGCTGACAAAGCAGTTCCTGAAGGTAAAACTTTGTTTATAGTTAATGATCCTTTTGAAGCTTATTTAAAAATTGTCAACCATTTTAAACCATTCGTTGCTTCAGATAAAATGATCAGTGACAGCGCGAAAGTTGGAAAGAATTCAATCATCATGCCCAATGTTTTTTTGGGAAATAATGTGATGGTTGGTGATGATTCTATCATTCATCCGAACGTGGTTATTTATGATGATTGTGTAATTGGCAATCATGTAGAAATACATTCCGGAACAGTGATCGGCAGTGATGCTTTTTATTTTAATACAAAAAAGAATCGTGAAAACTGGTTTAAAAAAATGCAAAGTTGCGGGCAGGTTATTATTCACGATGATGTTGAAATAGGCGCCGGTTGTACCATTGATCGCGGTGTGAGTGATTCCACCATCATCGGCAACGGTACAAAGCTGGATAATTTAATTCATGTTGGTCATGACGTGGTGATGGGAAAAAATTGTTTGATTGCGGCACAGGTCGGTATTGCTGGCGGAACAATTCTTGGTGATGGAGTTACCCTATGGGGGCAGGTTGGAGTGAATAAAACAATTACCATTGGTGATAATGCAGTGGTGATGGGACAAGGCGGAGTTACGTCCAGCATTGAAGGAAATAAAACCTATTGGGGCACACCAATCCAGGAGTTTTATAGCAAAAGAAAAGAACTCGTTTTGATAAAACGGCTTCCGGAAATCTGGGAGAAGATAAAAGGATTAAAATAAATTTTCGACAAGCGAACTACCACAGGTGATGTTTTATGTTTCAAAACATCAAGTGACAACATCACAGATTCTATTCGGGTTTATAATCGTAAGGCAGCATATCAGCAATTTTTTTATAACCCAAATAACCGTTGGTTATTAAATCTTCCTGGTCATAAAAATATCCATTCTGATCTATAAAAAATGTTTCTCCTTTTGGAAAGATCAATGTAGATAATTGAAAAGTTTTCTTTGCTGTAGAATCTAAATTGAAATAATTTTTTTCAGGATGAGATTTATAAATCACCGCCACTTCACTTTGATTAGGAAAGAATTCAACCGTTTGTGTGCTGTCATCCTTCTTATAATTTAATGCCCCATAAAGATCACCAATTTGGATTGGATAATCTTCGCCGTTATTATTTACAATAAACTGAAGTTCAAATCCATCTTCCTCTAAGCTGCGCTCGTAAAGGCTTCTCATGAATTGTAGTAAAGAGCCTTTGTAAGCGATTGCACGGTTTTTATTCCATGTTTCCTGTTGCTCTGGTGTTCCGTGCATCTCCTCAAAGAGAGGATAGCCAATGAATAAATTTGTTTTTGAATTGTAATCATTTGTAAAAGAATCAATGGCAAATTTCAAAGTATATCCCAAAGAAAAATTGTCAACAATAAGGGGTTCTTTTGCTTTTACTTTTAAGGTGTTTCTTTTTTTTATAAAATAAAAATGCAACACTTCCGGATTTTTGATCACACACTGTTTTGAAAAGTTTGTTTGCCCGATAAAATTATCAATGAAAAAAGAACCATATTTTTCCCATCCGTCTGGCACTTCATTGGAGATAGAAATAGTAACTGCTTCCAAAGATTTTTCTTCGGGATTTAATTCAAAAAGCAAGCTGTCGTTTTTAGATGAAGCATTTACACGGATGCTCTCGGTCTCGTATCCTGTAAACGTTGTAACCAAAGAATAACCGCCTTCGGGAAGGCGGATGCTAAAATTTCCTTCCGCATCAGTTGCTTCTCCAATCGTTGTATTCTGCGCGAACACCGAGGCCCCAATGAGCGGAGCTTTTGTATTTTTATCCACTACTTTTCCTTTTACGACGAAATAAGATGTTTGAGCGGCGATATGGAAAGGAGTTAATAAAAAGGAAAGAATAAAAATAAAAATGGCTACAAACAGAATTTGCAAATTGATATTCATGGAGTATAGATTTTGTATTAAAGTGAATATTTCTCTTTCAAAGCAACACAGGTATATTCAATGGTATCTTTAATTTTTGTGAATTGAAAACCCGGAAGCGCTTTTAATATTTTCTGATTATCAAAATACACTTTTGCCTGGGCTGTCCGCGCGGTTTCCTTTGTAAGCAAATGTTTTTTTCCTGTAAACCTTGTTTTTATTTCTTCTGCGCGCCATATCATTTCTGCTAAAAAAGGAGACACTTTTTTATAAGGAGCTCTCTTGCCAAAACATTTTGCAATCAAAGTAAATATTTCTCTGTAAGGTAAATTCTCTCCGTTCAAAACAAAACGTTCAGCAGTTATTTCGCTATTCATTAACAGGATCATTGCACGCGCCACATCTCTTACATCTACAAAACCGGAAATGCCATCAGTATACCACTTGAACTCATTATAAGCATTTTTAAAAATGGCTGAAGAGCCGGTTTCCCAATTGTTTCCGCCAAGAATTAAAGAAGGATTTACAATAACTGCTTTTAGTCCTTCTCCGATGCCACGCCACACTTCCATTTCGCCAAAATATTTGGATTTGCCATAAATACTGTTGCTTGTTTCTTCTGTCCAGTTCATTTTTTCACTTACCATTTCGTCTTCCCGGATTCTTCCCAAAGCTGCTACAGAACTGACATGTACCAATTTCATTACTCCGGCATTGATACAAGCATTTACTACATTTGCAGTTCCTTCAATATTTATTTTTAAAAGTTTCTGGCTATCTTTTGGATCATAAGAAACCAAAGCCGCAGAATGATAAACATGGGTAATTCCTTCCATTATTTCATTTAAGGAAATCACATCAAGTATATCACACTGCACGATTTCAAGATTTGCATGAGAAAGAGAAAGAGGTGTAGAATGATAAATGGCTTTTACGTTTTGTCCGGAAGCAAGCAATTGTCTTATCAGTTCATTGCCAACAAGACCGGCACCGCCGGTTACTAGGATCTTATTTGCCAGTTTGTTTTTTTCTGAAAAGTTTTCCTGAAGCATTTCCCGGATTTGAATTGATTAAGAAGTAAAGTAAATTAATTTATCCTTTTTATTTATTATAATTATAAAATCCTTTTCCGGTTTTTTTCCCTAATTCATTATTTTTTACTTTCTCTATTTGAATTGCAGACGGTTTAAAGCGCGGAGCTTTATCGTAGGCGTCATAGATGCTTTTAGTAACGGCAAGATTGATATCCATACCAATCAGGTCCATCAATCTGAACGGTCCCATTTTAAAACCACTACCTTCTAAAATTTCATCCACTTCTTCATAAGATGCAACTCCTTCATCCACGATTTTAAGAGATTCAAGGTAATAATGACGCGCTATCCGGTTCACGATAAAGCCAGGCGCATCCTTGCACATCACCGGAATTTTTCCCATTTGTTTGCAAAGGTCAAAAATCGTTTTCGCTACTTCATCATTGGTCTCACGGCCTTTTACAACTTCCACTAATCGCATAATATAAGCAGGATTAAAAAAATGCATTCCCACAACCCTTTCCGGAAAAATAATTTTTTGCTGCATAAAAGAAACTGAAAGGGAGGAAGTGTTTGTAGCAAAAATTACTTCTTCATTATTGTATTTTGCAAGTTCGTTGAACAGCGAAATCTTTGCATCTTCCTTTTCAATAATTGCCTCAATAATTATAAAGGCCGTGCAATTTTTTATATCACTTGTAAATTGTATCCTGCTGAAAATTTTTTCTTTTTCTTTTGGAGTGATTTTATTTTTATCCACCAGGTATTGCAAATTCTTTTGAACAGAAATTTGTGCATTTGCAAGAACAGTTTCATTTAGGTCAAAAAGAATGGTATCAAAACCGCTTTGTGCAGATACTTGTGCAATACCACTTCCCATCGTTCCTGCTCCGCAAATGCAAATGCTTATTGTCATGATTATCCGATTTTTTCTTTCAAAAATTTTCTGATTCCGGGCCAATCGGTTTTAGGAAAAGCGCTTTTGGGAATGATAAAGAAAGCGCGGCTGTTGAAGTATAAATGAAAAAAATTAGTGCTTTCGACAAAATTGCTAAAGTCTTTCCACGGCCAGCTTCTGCCACCTCTTTCATTTTCGAGAAACATGTGCTGATCTTCAAAACTTACTTTGAAATGGTCCTTGAATGTAGTGGCTTTGCGATAAATTATAAGCGGAAGGACCATCCAGAACGCAAACATTAAAGCAAGCCAAAGTGTTGAACTCATTAGAAAAGCAAGTGGTGAAACTTTTCCCATGAAATATAAAACAGCCGCTGAGATGGCAAATATATTCACCACAATTATCATAATCTTTATTTCATTTCTGCTAAAAAAATGAAATCTTAGTGCCTGTAAAACTTTTGGTTTGCTGTAAGTAAAATAAGAAGATGTCATTTAAAACAAATGTACGATGTGTAAGGAAAGTGGCCTTTTTTTTTCTTTCCTGTTTATAAAATTTTTATCGTAAAAACCTTTCAAACACCGGAAAAATATTTACTTTCAGCATTAAAAAAAAGGAAAAATGAAAGTAATTAAGCTGCTGGCACTTGCCTTAGTTTTTATGATCACTAACACGCGTGCACAAACGAAAGTGGAAAGTGCCGACGCAATTATAAAAGAAGCGACAAAGGAAGCAGCAAAAAATGATAAAAATATCTTTGTAATCTTTCACGCGTCATGGTGTATCTGGTGCCATCGCATGGACACGGCAATGAATGATCAGACTGTCAAATCTTTCTTTGATAACAATTATGTTATTAAACATCTTACCGTTTATGAAAGAGGAGAAAAAGAAAAACTGAATACTCCCGGCGCTGATAAATTAATGACAAATTACGGAGGCGAGAACAACCAGGGAATTCCTTATTGGTTTATACTTGATAAGAATGGAAAATTGATGGCAGATTCAAGGCTTCATTCAAATGATGGGACGCTAACGGGAAGCAATGTTGGATGCCCGGCAAAGCAGGACGAAGTTGATTATTTTATAAAAGTTCTTCAAAAAACTTCTCATCTTACTGACGAACAACTTCAGACAATCAGAGCACGATTTTTAAAAATAAATGGGTAAAAAAAGAAAATGTTGAACTGATTCTGAATGTCTAAATTGTCTGGAGAAGAAAAAAGAAATCAGCGTTATTTCTTCGTTTGTTGATTGTTTTTTTATGAATTTTCATTCTTGTTCCAAATCTTTTGCTACTGCTTTGTCTAAAAACCAATGAAGCTTTCCTTCCACAGGAACAATACTTTGTGCAGGTAGTTTTTCCGGATCCCGCGCTCCTTCCAGTACTTCTTTTAAAACCCCTGCCTTATTTTCTCCGCTTACCATAAATACAATTTGAGCAGATTTATTAACAATCAGCGGCATTAAAGTGATCCGATACATTTGCTGTTGTTCATTATAAACCGCATTTACCCAATGAACATGTTCCTTGATAATTGGCGAACCCGGAAATAAGGAAAGCGTGTGGCCATCACTTCCCATTCCGAGCAAAACGAGATCAAAGCTGTAACTGGAACTATCAAAAAATTTATGCAGTAATTTTCTATATTCGTCTACTGCAAAATTTGGTTGGATATCAGTGCGCATGATATGAATTTGATTTGCAGGAATATCAACTTTATCCAGCAAAATATCAAAAGCCATTTTCGCATTATTTCTGTCATCGCTGAAAGGAACGACTCTTTCATCTCCCCAGAAAATGTGAATATGTTTCCAGTTTATTTTGTTTTTATATTCAAGTGTAGCCAATTTTTCATACAACAATTTCGGTGTTTCACCACCGGAAAGCACCATGGTAAAAAACTCCTGTTTCTTTAAAGTATCTTCTATAATATCGCAAATCCATGAAGCCAGTTTATCGCTCATGATCTCTTTATTATCAAATATATGCAGCTGCATTTTTTACTTTTTACTTTTTTCAGACGACTTTGAATGAGCTTTTGCCGGCATGGAAATCCAGTTGTGGCCATCACGTGCAATCAGCGCTTCCGCATCTTCAGGGCCCCAGGAGTTGGGCGAATAATTCGGAAAATCCAAGGGCTTCCGCGCCCCCCAAACTTCTAAAATCGGCATGACGACTCTCCATGCTGCTTCTACCTGGTCGGCGCGCATAAATAATGTGGCATCGCCATCCATTACATCATATAAAAGTGTTTCATAAGCTTCCGGTTCTTCACCTTTATATGCGTCTTCATAATTAAAAACCATATCAACCGGATTTAACCGCATCGCCTGTCCTGGCCTTTTTGCCTGGAATCTTAGACAAATATCCATCTCAGGAGAAATGCCAATTGATAGCCTGTTTCGCCGCCACGTTTCTGTTGCTTCTTTCGGAAAAGCAAAGTCCGGAGCCGGTTTAAACTGAATCGTTAACTCTGTTGACTTTTCATGAAGGCGTTTCCCGGTCCGCACATAAAACGGAACTCCTTCCCAGCGCCAGTTATCAATATAAAACTTTACTGCGGCAAAAGTCTCAACATTTGAATCCGGGTTCACCCCTTTTTCTTCTTTATATCCCGGTACTTTTTCACCTTTCATCCATCCCGGACCATATTGACCGCGGGCAGCATATTCCTGCACTTCCTCTTTTGGAATACGGCGGATGGCATTTAATACATCTACTTTTTTATTCCTGATCTCATTGGCATCAAAGGAAACCGGAGCTTCCATTCCGATCATGCAAAGCAATTGCAAAATATGATTTTGAATCATGTCTCTTAGCGCGCCGGAAGTTTCATAATAACCGCCGCGACCTTCCACTCCAACGGTTTCGGCGGCTGTGATTTGAACGTGGTCAATATAATGCCGGTTCCACAAAGGCTCGAATAATGCATTGGCAAAACGAAGCGCTAATATATTCTGAACGGTTTCTTTTCCCAGGTAATGATCGATGCGGTAAATTTGTTCTTCATCAAAATATTCGGCGAGCATCTTGTTCATAGCGATGGCGCTGTCAAGATCGTGGCCAAAAGGTTTTTCCACCACAATGCGGGCGCACTTTGTATCCTTGCAAAAATCCATATTACCGATATGCTTCACAATTTCAGGCACAAGTTGCGGTGCTACAGCCATGTAAAAAATTACATTTGGATGGGCACCGGCTTCAGCTTCTTTTTTCTTTACAATGTCAGCGATTTTATCATAAGATTTTGCATCGTTAATATCCATTTGTAAATAGCTCAGGTGTTTCGAAAATTCCTCCCAATTTCCGTTCGTATCTTTTATTCTCGAGAAATTATCAATGCCTTCTTTTAAGTGCTTTTTATAATCTGCATCCGAATAAGGTGAACGCGCAATACCGATAATGCTAAAATGATCAGGCATTGCATTATCCAAAAAAAGATTATACAGAGCAGGGTTTAATTTGCGGTAATTCAGATCGCCACTTCCTCCAAATATGACAAGCACTGCTGGTGGTAATTTTTTGTAATCTAACATTTGATTATTTATTATTGAATATTGATTGTTGAAAATTGATTATTACATTATTGCCTTTCATATTTTGCTGCTATTCCCATTCAGTATGAAAAACGCCGGTCGGATCATCTGTTCTCTGGTAAGTATGAGCGCCAAAAAAATCACGTTGTGCCTGTATCAAATTCGTTGGCAAAACTTTTCGCCGATATGCATTGAAATAATTTAAAGAAGCCATTAATCCGGCCGCAGGATAATTATTCAATGCTGCAACAGATACGACTTTTTGAAGAGACGCTTCTTTTTGTTGCAGAATATTTGCAATGTTTGGATCGAGCAACAAATTTTTCAGATTTGGATTTTGATACGCTTTTTTAAATACGTCAAGCATTGCTGAGCGAATGATGCAACCGCCACGCCAAACACTTACAACTTCCGGTAAAGGAATATCCATTTTTAATTCTGTTGAAGCTGTAGTGAGCATCGCCAGTCCTTGTGCATAGCTGATCAAAGTAGCGAAATACAAGGCTTCCTTCAGTTGATTTATGAATTCTTTTTTATCTGTTTCAGTTTTTTCAGGATGAGTTTTATAAAGTGCCGCAGCTTCTTTTCTTTCATCGATCAATGAAGAAAGATTTCGCATCATAACGGCTGAATCTATTGTCGGTATGGGCATCGGAAGATCGAGTCCTTCCTGTGAAGTCCATTTGCCCGTTCCTTTTGCTCCGGCTTTATCCAAGATCATATCGACCAGGTAATTATCGGTTTTATCGTCCTTCTTTTCGAAAATAGCTGCAGTGATTTCCAATAAAAAAGATTTCATTTGACCACTATCCCAATCTTTAAAAACCTCGTGAAGCTCTTCGTTTGAAAGGCCGAAACCATGATGCATCATGTCATAGCATTCGCTGATGAGTTCCATAATCGCATACTCTATACCGTTATGTACCATTTTTACATAATGGCCCGCTGCCTGGTGGCCAAGGTATGCCACACATGGCTCGCCATTTACTTTCGCAGCTACTGCTTTTAAAATTGGAGCCACTTCTTTGTAAGCTTCTTCATCACCACCCGGCATAATGCTCGGACCTTTTCTTGCGCCTTCCTCACCTCCTGAAATCCCGATTCCCATGAAATGAAAACCGACATTTTTTAATTCATTGATTCTTCTTAAAGTATCTGTGTAATGTGAATTTCCTCCATCAATAATGATATCACCTTTTTGTAAAAGAGGCTTCAATTCATTGATAACACTATCCACCGGATTTCCTGCCGGCACCAGCATCATTAATTTTCGCGGCGTTTTTAACTGGTCAACCATTTCTTTTAAAGTATTCACTCCTTTCACAGTTGTTCCTTTCGTTGCTGAAGCTTCAAAAGCGGTCGTCTTATCAGGATTTTTATCATAACCAATCACAGAAAAACCCTGATCAGCCATGTTCAGCAACAGATTGCGTCCCATTACACCAAGGCCGATCATTCCAAAATCGTATTTCTTTTCTTCCATAAAAAAATTATTTAATGGTAAAATTAATGAAAATGGATTTGCTTTTACCTTCAATCGTTTGCAAGAAGTTTTTACAGTAAACAAACTTTTATTCTGAAATTGTAATTTGTTTATCCTTAAATAGGAAAAGTGCAGCTTGAATAAATATGATTCTGTAAAAAGTTTATGCTTAAAAAAAGGAAAGATGATTTATTTAAAGTAAAAACATTTTTTTGTGTTACTCATATAACTTTTTAACTTTAGCATATTGTATTTGTGATCTGCTTAAAAATAAAACTCTTGACGAATTTATAAGCCAACAGAAATAGATTTTTATTGTCTTGTTAATGAGGATTGCAGCGAGTTTGATATCATGTTCGTTCCTTGAGAAAAGTCCCATATCTTATCGGGCAGTTAGATTGGAGGTAGAGATGTATTCGTTTTAGATTTCTTTAAAACAAATAATATGATTTCTCCCAAACGCTTTGGAAATTTCATCCTTCTGATGATTTTTATCCTTGCTCCTTGCCTGAATTCGTGTACTACCACAAGAATTGTTTCCAAATATGATTCTGATACTTTTGCAAATAATCCTTTGAATGAAAAGACGACCTGGTCTTTTGCCTGGGGCTTGGTTCAGCCAAAGGATATTAATCCAAAATGCGACAGCAGATTTAACCATCTTGACCAGGTAACTGTAAAAAATAATCTAGGCTTTGCATTAATATCGGTACTTTCTCTCGGTATTGTGATGCCGCAAAGAATTGAATGGGCGTGTGCGCCTTACAGTCCTCCAACAGATTCCCTTGGACATAATTAAAAATATATCAATGACGACCCTGACTAATTTACCGGATGGTATATCAATATTACCCATCAGCAAATGGCAAAATGGACACGAGAATTTTGTACATACATTCAAGGAAAATTGTTCATTCAAACTCAGCATTCCTTCTGCGGAATCTACCAATCCTTATTTTGATACAACCAAAAATTTTCAATGGCTTATTCAGTATGCGCTTGATCATGATATTCAACTGCGCGCCTTAGGTAACGGTTGGTCGTTTTCAGAAGTAGCTATTTGTGAGGGCGGACTTGTTGATACAAAGGCGCTTCGTCTTACATTCAATCTGAAAAATTCTTTTATAGCCCCGGAATATTTACAAAAGGGAGGAAACACAGGGAATCTTTTTTTTAGCGAATGCGGTATCAGTATTCTTGACCTGGATGAGAAACTTGAACATGATTCTAATCCCCGGAGATCGCTGAAGGCTTCAGGTGCAAGCAATGGTCAAACAATTGCGGGCTGCACTTCTACCGGCACACATGGTTCTGCCTTCAATGTAGGTGCCGTACATGATTCGATTGTCGGTTTGCATATTGTTGTTGGCCCGGACCGGCACGTATGGATTGAGAAAAAATCGAATCCTGTTGCTTCTGATGACTTTATTAAATGGCTGGGTGCAGAAGCGATTAAAGATGATGATATGTTTAACGCCGCCGTAGTAAGCTTTGGTAGTTTTGGATTTATTCATGGAATATTAATAGAAACTGAACCGATCTTTCTGTTGGAACAATACCGTACGGGCAATATTGTTTACAACGATTCTTTGAAACAGGTGATGAATCACCTTGATTTTTCTTCCATTCAAAATCAACTTCCAACCTCGCCCGATGCTGATGCCGGAGAGTTGTACCATTTTGAAATACTGGTTAATCTGCAAATGTTCGAGCCTGATAATCCTCAAAAAGGAGTTTATTTCAAAACGATGTACAAAGTTCCTTACCGCAATGACTACACGAAAATTGCTGTAAACGATCATGGGTTTACCTATGGCGATGACTTGCTTGGCGTGGTGGAGAGCGTACTTGATGGACTTGGCCCTGGGTTATCATCTTTACTTGTTCCAGGATTGGTAAACAAATTATTTCCTTTGGCATTTACCGCCAATCAAAGTATGACAGGAACGATTGGTGAAACATTTAGTAATACCAAGTTCAGGGGGAAAGCCGCCAGCGCTGCTATTGGAGTTCAGGCAGATAGTGCTAGCGCCGTTTTGGAAGAAATTGTGGCCATAAACAAAGCTACTCCTTTTGCAGGCGCGCTTGCTTTG
>Ga0207667_10009284_pt1 | contig 11604 bp, 5 predicted proteins | sample KBSCornC52_FD_184301 | JGI IMG/M metagenome (GOLD analysis project Ga0207667, IMG submission 184301) | Corn rhizosphere microbial communities from Kellogg Biological Station, Michigan, USA - KBS Corn C5-2 (SPAdes) (version 2) | ecosystem: Host-associated > Plants > Roots > Rhizosphere > Soil ...
GCGTTTGATGAAATCCCAGATCTCTGGCGGCAGGTCGGCGATCTCGTGCGTGATGTGCCAGTCGTCGATCATCGCGCACAACCTTTCGCACGGGCCATCGAGGAACGCCTGTTCCTCGGCCGAGAGCTGTGGCTTCGGCTCGGTCAGCAATTTCGACCAGTCCGGCTTGCCGGCAAACAATTCGCCTTCGAAACCGACGGTGCCGGCGTCCAGCGCGACCTGTTCGGTTTCGGAAATCCTGGGCAGCACGTGCTTGAACAGGTTCAACAGTGGCGCCGCAAACAATGCCCGGCGCAGCGGCGTAAGGTTAAACGGCAGTGCGACCAGCACCACGAATAGGCCCAGCAGCACCCACATCGGCGTGAACGCCTGCAGGCCGAATCCGACCACGAGGATCGTCACGATGGTGGCGAGCGTCCATTGCCAGAGGCGGCTGCGGAAGTACGCACAAGCCATCCCGACGATCACGGCGCAAACAAGAATGATGATGGTATTCATGGCAAACCTCGGGAATGGAGCGCCTCTCCAGTCGGGAGAGGCGGCGCGGAGCGCCTAAGGCGCAGCGGTGGGGGTGAGGGTTCGGTGAGTTGACGGGTCTCGCATCTTCGCACTCTCGCGCGGCCCTATGTGAAGCGCTTCGCGCCTGGCCTGCGATCGCCCTCCCCCTTAGAGAGGGATTCAAGGAAGGGCTCGATCGCCGCGGCGAAGGCGGCGTTGTCGTCTCCGGCCAGCGTGTGCGTCGCATGGGGAACCTCGACATGCTTCGCGTGCGGCACCGCGTCCAGGAATTCGTTCACCGTGGCTTCGGACACGATGTCGCTGCGGCCGCCCGAAACCAGGAGGGTCGGCACGTGGATGTTGCGCGCGGCATCCAGCAACCGTTGCTGGTGCCGCTCACCCCCGCGCGCCACGGTGTCCAGCATGGCCGGATCCCAGTGCCAGCGCAGTCGTCCGTCGTCGCCGCGGTGCAGCAACTGCGCAAGTTCGTAGCGATCCTTGCGCCGGCGCCGTTGCGGCAAGTACTCCGCCACCTCCTCGGCCGCTTCGTCCAATGACACGAAACCTTGCGGATGGGCACGCATGAAGCCGAGCATGCGTTCCACGCCGGCGGCCTCCCAGCGCGGCGTGATGTCCACCAGTATCAGCGCGCGAAATGGATCGGGGCGGGTTTCACCCGCGGCGACGAGGCCCAGCAAGCCGCCCATCGAGGCGCCGACCAGCACCGGCGGCACGCCCGACGCACGCGCGACGACCAGCAAATCATCCACGAATTGTTCGAGACGATAACCACCATCGGCCACCCGGTCGCTGTCGCCGTGACCACGCGCGTCGAAGGTGATGGTGCGCCAACCGCGCTCCGCCAGTGACTCGGCCGCCCGGGTCCACGCGTGCCGGCTCTGGCCGAAACCGTGGGCGAACAACAGGGGCAGCGCATGCGTGCCGCCACGCGTTTGCACTGCCAGCGTGACGCCGTCGCGCGCTGCAACGCGGCGGGTCGTGCCATCGGCGGGTCCGGCCAAGACTTCCATACTCAAAAGTATGGATTTGCTCCCCCAACCTGTCAATACGCGACAGTATGGTTGTTACCCGGACCCGGAAGATGGTCCTGCATCACTGCCAGAATCACCCGCACTGCGGAAGAGATTCGGGGCGAGCACCCATGCTCAGAACGCCATATCCATGCTCATTCGAAGGACTTGGTCTTTCGCACCATCCCCGGTCAGGTTCTCGCCTTCCAGGCTCAATCCTATATTTGTCGCAGCCTGCCATCCCACGCCGATGCGGACCACGCCCGCGTTTTTTGCGACCGGCACTCCGTATGCGGTGAAGATGGGACCGCCAGCGACGAACCGCAGGTTCCGTGTCGGCGTCAAGTCGCCCCAGGCGCGCTGCCAACCGAGCTCGCCCTGCAAATTGACGTTGCGCGCAACATCGATCCGCCCGCGCGCGCCCAGCATCCCGAAACTGACGTTTTCATTGGCCGAATACACCCGGAGCGCCGCTGCGCCGCCCGATTCCGTGCTGGCGTTGGTGTTCACCCTGGCGCGTGCGAGGTTCAGGAACGGCGCGAACATCCCGCTTCGGAAGCGCAACGTCCACGCCCCCTCGAGGAAGCCGGTGAGAGTACGACCCGCGGCATCGCCGCTCAACGGTTCGCCGTAGCCCGCGAACGCGACCTGCCGGTTCGAAGCAATCCGGTCCCACCCATACGCGATGCCAGCGCGCAGGTCGAAGGTGTCGACGTCGAATCCGCCGAACATGCCCAGCCACTGGCTGGTCAGTCTGCCCGACGTTTGGCGATCATCGACGCTCGCCGAAGCGCGGCTTGCACCCGCGGCGATACCGATACGGGCCATGCGCCCCACCCCCAGGTCGGCACCAACCAACGAGCCATCGCCGTTGTCGGTCAATCCAGCCGCATTGCCATCACCGCCAAACCTGCCCCAGTGGCCCCAGGCACGTGCCCAAGCAGCCAGCCTGCTGCCGCCCACCTCCACCGCATGGGGATCGGCATCGCCCGCGCGCAAACGCTGGTCCATCGCTTCGCGCACGTAGCGACTGTCGTGGATCCGTGCCCTCGCTTGGCTGGCGTGGTACTCGCCGGAGGTCTGGTCGAAAGCGTTCCGTGCGGCGGCCGCATCCAGCTTCACCAGCGCGGTGTAAAGATCACTGTTCCAGCCCAACACGTTCGCACCCGTCGCCGCGCCGCGCTGGTTGGGCGTGACGGCCACATCTTCCAGGTTGATGTCATTGCGCCGCAGAGACAGCTCCACCGCGTTCGGCCGATAGCTCAACACCGCATCAAGGAAGGCCAAGTTCGCACTGACGCCGCCGAACATGCCGCGGACACCCTGGCCGGCCGTGATGATCGTGTAGGTCGTCTGCGGTGCCCACTCGCCCGGCTGCTCGATTACCAGCATGTTGCCGCCCTCGATCGTGACCCTGCCGCCCACCGCCAGCTGATCGGCCCTACCGTCGGCGTTGGCCTCCAGGCTGAAGGTGGAGCCCGGCTCGAACGTTGCATTGCCCGTGACATGCAAGGTGCCGATCGAACCCCCGGGGCTCAAGGTACCCCACAAGTCCATGCCACCGACCGTGCCAACACCGGTCAATGTCGCGCCCCTAGCGACGTCCACCCTGCCGCCCAGACGCGCTGCCGGATGCCCGTCGTCACCTATCGTGGCCGTGCCGGCTCCGATCGCGGTGATGCCCGCAAAACCACTGTCATCGCCATTCACGATGAACGGGCCGCTACCACGCTGGATCAACGTACCTGTCCCCGACAGTCCGGCCGACAGCACCACCGCGCCGGTGCGGTCGAATATCAGCGTGGCGTTGTCGGTGATCGCGCCGCTGCCGAGCGTGCCGCCGGCGCCCACGCGCAAAGCGCCATCGCTGATCGTCGTGCCGCCCCTGTAACGGTTGGCGCCGGTTAGGGTCAGGGTCCCGGTACCGGTCTTGGTCAGCACACCCATGCCGGAAATCGCGCCGGATGCGACGAGATCGGCATCGGTCTGGAAAGTGCCACCGCGCGCATTCACGGTGACGGGGCGCGCCATCGTGAATGAAGCGGTATTCCTCAGCGTGCCGCCATCGAAGTCGAGTTCGCCACGCGCGGCGCCGAGGCTGGCATCGTTCGATACCGCCAGCGTGCCCGCCTCGAGGGCAACGCCGCCACTGAAGGTGTTCACCCCTGACAGCGTCAATGTGCCCGTGCCCACCTTGGCCAGGCGATCGCCGATGCTACCGCCGGTCACGCCTGCGGCATCGTCGCGGATCACGCCACTGATGGTGTCGTCCTTGCCCAGCGCGCCCAGCGTCAGCACAAACGGAACCGCTCCACCGTTGGCGTCGAAGTTCGCGCCCAACAGCACCGTGCCGGCTCCGGACAGCGAACCGATCGACGGGGCGACCGTCGTGCCGCCCGCGTTTGCCGTGACGAACACCACGCCACCGGCGTGGTTGATCACCGTCGCCCGCGTGGTGTCCGTAGCGCCGACGAGACTGAGCACGCCGCCGCCGTAGTTGTCCGCGTCATTGCCCTCACTGAAAGTGGGCGACGTGGTGCTGCCAACGTTGACGAAGGTCGCACTGCCGGTATCGGCATCCACCAGTTGGACGATGCCGGACGGGGCGTTGATGAGGTTGGCGCTGCCGGCGCTGCTGCCTGCTGCGAATCGCGTGATGCCGTAGGCATCGTTGTGGATGGTGGCGCTGCCCGCCGTGCTGCCGGACGCGAATGTCGTTTCGGCCAGCTCGAAGGGACCCTGACCGGCATTGTGGATCGTGGCCGAGGCCGCGCTGGCACCCGATCCACCGAACATCAGGCTGTCGCCACCGCCGACATCGATCCGGGCGGTTCCGGCGTCGCTGCCGCCCAGGAACTCGATGCTCGTGCCATTTTCCGACTGGTTGGCGGTCGTGATCGTGGCGCTGCCTGCCGTGGTGCCGCTCGCGAACGACAGCGTATTGTCGCCGCGCAAGTCGACCGTATTGCCGCCCAAGGTCGTGACGACGGGATTGCCATCGGAATCAAGGGAACTCTCGAAACGCAGTTGGGTGCCGGGGTTCATCGTCACGGTGCCCGTGCCCAACGCGCCGGTGGCGCCCACCAACAACACCGGGTGTGTCCCCAGTCCGGACGGCAAGGTGCGGGTCACCGTGATGCCGCCCGTCCAAGTACTGCCGCCGTGCGTCAGGGCGAAGGTGTCATTGCCATCGGCGACGAAATGGAGACCGCCGCCGCCGCCGATCGCACCGTCGAGTTCCAGGACCCGCCCGGGCCCACCGGTGGTGCCGAGAAGACTGAAAGTGCCGCCTCCGCCACCCAACGTGACCGCCGCCCCGGTCCTCCATTGCGCGTCCTGCAATATCAGCGCGCCACCATCCAGGGCCAGTCCGGAGGTGTCGCCCAGCGCGAGGAAGCCCGCGCCGAGGGCTGCTTTTCCCACGATCGTCGCGCCGTTGCCGATGGTGGTGACGCCCGTGAAGATTCCGCGAGGCGTGTAGCCGTCGAGCGTCAGCCTGCCACCAACGACAGTGAACCCGCCACTGCCCTGGATCACGCCGCCGAACACGCCGCCGCCCGCGTCGAATCCGGTGCCGGCATTCGTGACCGTGAGCGTGCTGCTGCCGAGCATCAGTGTGCCGTCGCCGTCCAGCGACTGGACGCGCGCGTCACCGCTGGTGCTGGAAATGTCGAACGTGGCGTGATCCGACACGTTCACGGCCGACGACGCGGCGATACTGCCGGCGCCCGACAGCGCCAGCGTACCGGCCGTGATTTTGGTGTCGCCGCCGTAGGTGTTCTTGCCGGTCAACACCAACGTGCCGCCGCCGGTCTTTTCCAGAACGCCGGGCGGCGACGTGGAACCGTCGGAAATCACGCCCCTCATGGTTTCGGTCGCACCGTCGGCAACATCGAAGGCGGAGTCACCTGCCAGTGTGAAATCGTTGGCCAGCGTCAGGCCGTCGATCGTGAAACCCAGCGTGGTGCCGGCGGCCATGTCGACCGTACCCGTGCCCAGCGCACCGGATGAACCGACATCGATCCTGCCCGCGTCGATCTTGGTACCGCCGGCAAAAGTGTTGGCACCGAAAAGCGTAAGTACGCCGGCGTTGATCTTGCTCACGCCGCCGCTGCCGGAGATCGTCCCGGAAGCCGCCAAGTCGTCCGTGCTCGTATCGAAAGTGACTGCCGCAGAATCACCCAGCCGAATGTCGGTAGCAAGCGCCAAACCGGTATCCAGGGCTGCAATGGTGGTCTGCGCGCCATCATCCAGCCCCAGCGCACCACGAAACAAGAAACCGGTTTTGAGATTCAGCGTATTGGCGACACCGGAAAATTCGATGGCGTCGGCCAGCACAGGGGTGGCGTCACCGGAAACGCCGCCGGCGATCCTCCCGCCGGTGGTAATGGTGTCATGCCCGCTGGCGAGGATGCCCACACCACCAGCGCCCGCCACACCACCCGCACCATCATCGCCGCCGGTGCCGGCGATGCCTCCAGCGCCTCCAATACCGCCGTTGCCGCCCATGATGTTGCTGCCTGCGGAATGGATCAACGTGAATCCGTAACCGCTGACTCCCGCGCCACCGTTGCCGCCGGCGCCGCCAACGCCGCCGACACCCCCCGACTGACCGGCATAAAGACCACCACCGGCACCGCCGGCATTGCCGCTGCCACCCGTGATACTGCCGCCGGGTTCGTTGACCAGCGTGAAGTCGTGACCGTTTACACCGACTCCGCCTGCACCGCCTTGGGCACCGTCATGACCGGGATAGGAACTATTGATCGATTCGCCGCCCTTGCCACCGGCACCGCCGTTGCCGCCCGCGATGCCGCCGACGTTGTGGAGCGTGAATGAGAAACCGTCGACACCGGCCCCACCCGCACCACCTTGGCCGCCCGCCAAATAGAATCCACCGTTGCCTCCACTACCGCCGTCGCCGCCCGTGATGGCGCCGACATTCTCACTTATGGCAAATGCGTTGCCAGTGACGCCCGCGCCACCTGCGCCGCCTCGACCATCCACCACGTAGACGTCGGAAAAGTCGGTGTTGCCGCCGCCGTCGCCGCCACTACCGCCGGTGATGCTGCCGGTGTTGCGGTCGATGGTGAAGCCGCTCCCTTCCAGGCCTGCACCACCTTGGCCACCTTGCATGTAATTGCCGCTATTGCCACCGTCACCGCCAGTGATGCTGCCGGTGCTCTCCAATACGGTGTACCCGCTGCCGCCGATGCCAGCGCCACCCCCACCGGCTTGGCCGTCGGCCGAGACCTCTCCCCCACGACCGCCCCAGACGTCACCGCCGTTATAGAGAATGGTATCCGTTTGAAGCAGCACACCGCCGCCACCGCCGCCACCGCCGCCAGCCCAGTAGTAGGACGCTCCGCCGTCTGGTACCCCGCCTGCGCCGCCATCGCCTCCGATGATGCCGCCGTAGGTGCTCAGGGTGCCGGCGGCAACCAGCACACCCGCTCCACCGCCTCCGCCGCCACCACTGGCAGCGTACATTGGACCCGTTCCGCCGGCGCCACCCGCGCCCCCTGCGATCGCCTGACCCATCACAAGGGTGTAGTCACCGGAAACGAGCGTGCCAACGCCGCCTCCACCGCCACCACCGCCCCCATCAACCAGCACGGGGGCGAATACTCCCCCAATAAAACCGATCCCCCCGCCCCCGCCGCCACCCAAGCCCTGGGTGGCGAGACCGCCACCGCCACCGCCGCCACCGCCGTCGTAACTTTGACCACCTCGGCCACCGCCCCCAGCCGGACCGGCATAGCCGCCACCGGCCAGCGGATCGGGGGCCGGCAGCTTGCCGGCCTGTCCGCCAGCTGCACCCTGGCCCGGCGCGGGTTCAATGGCTCCGTCGTATGCGGAATAATTGATGGCATTTCCCCCGGCACCGCCGTCGTTGGCGCCGGGAGTACTGCCTTGCCCCCCCACACCGATTGCCGTACCGCCCCGCCCACCTGCTCCGCCCGGCCCGCCCTGCACGCAGTCGGTGTAAGCAACCCCATTGATGGTGCAACTGCTGGCCGACCATGCCGGCAGTGCTGGCGCGGCTATGCCGAGCGCAGCCGCACAGGCCAGCACCAGCGGGTGTCTGCGCAGCAAGGTGAAAGCCTTGCCCCTTGGGCCGCCGCCCCCGCACGCAAGTTCGAAAGCAATCTGCAACATGCGCCATGCACGGTTCCAGATGCGCCTGCAGCTACGGTTCATGGGATCCCCCGGCAAAAAGACGGCGACAGCTTGCGTGGCGAGCGCGGTGCGCGTTCGCAATGCGTATTGTCGACGCGCGGTACTCGTGCTTTGCACCCCCGAAACTGGGGGGTTGGCGTGGAAATACGGGCGATACGACGGCGTGGCGATTGCCACCCCCGCCGATCAAACGGACAACGCCTGCTGCTCCGCATCCGCCACGCCTGCGGGTGCGTCGGCGTATACCGATGCAAGTCGCCCAACAAGGAAAGCTTCAGACGGGGAGGATCTGCCGCGATGCGGAGGGAGCATCGGCCAAGCCGGGTACCACCAGCCGGACGGCCGTACCGCACCCTTTCGCGGTATCAATCTGCATCTGCCCTTCCAACCGCAGACCGCGCTTGGCGAGACTGGCAAGCCCTGTACCGGCCCCGCGTGCCGCGGGGTCGAAGCCGCAACCATCATCGCGCACTTCGATGGACAACTCTCGCCCCTCGCGCACGACGGCCACTCCGACGCATGCGGCGCGGCTGTGCTTCAGCACGTTGGTCAGGCATTCCTGCAGGAATCGCAACAAGTCGAGGCTGCGTGTGGCCCCGAGTCGACAGCCATCGAGATCCTCGAATCGCCAGCAGCAGACGATGCCGTTACTTTCCAGTCGCTGGTTCCAGCGGTACCGCAATGGCGCCAGCAGGCCGGCAAGATCGGTGTCCTGTTCGTGCGTGGTGGTGTCGATGATCAGGCGCAGGTCGTCGCGCAATTCCTTCAATGTGGCAATGACCTGCGCAGCTTCCGGCGAGGATCGGTGTTCCAGCTGCGCGATTGCGCCGACCAGGCTGCCGCCGAAGCCGTCGTGAAGGTCGCGCACGAGGTGGAGGCGTTCGGTGACGTGCGCGTTGGCGAGTGCCAACGTGTGTTCCCGCGACAATGTGGCCGACAGGCTTGCGGTGGCGGTGTCCACCTCGCGTTGCAGCTCGAGATTGAAACCTTCCACGCGCCGCATGGCGGCAGAGAACCGCCAGGCAATCGCGAAACCCATTCCGATCAGGGTGACCGGCGAAGTGAGCGAAATGAAGTCGTAGTTGCTGCCGCGTATCCACTGCATGAACACCGCGAGATCGTGCATCGATGCGGCCAGCGGAAACAGCAGGCTGATACCCATGACCCGCAGGTCGGCGCGCGGCGTGCGCAAGCAATGCCACAGGAAGGCCAGGATCGCGCCGTAGTACAGCGCCACGCCGGGCAGATTCCACAGGTTGCGCCACACGCCCATGAAGTGGGGCGCCAGCAGCGGCAGCAGCAGTGATGCGCCCGCAATGGTCAGCAGGATGGCTTCCACGTGCCGCCAACGGCGTTCACAAAAACGCAGCAGGAAGATGGCGAAGGTGACCCCGGCCGCAAAAAACAGCGCGGCGTTCATGGCCTCCCAGCCGTCGGTGTCCCGGAACGGCCAGGGGCTGTCGGCCACATAGTTCCACGCGTAGCCCGCGCCCAGAAGCGTAGTCAACGCGTACCAGGCGAATACGCTTTCGCGACGGCGCAGCACCCAGAACATCAGGAACAAGGCGCCCAGCACCGCGCTCATCGCGAAGTTGAACAGGTGTATCTCGTAGCGCCAGAACATCCCTTGCCGGTACAGTCGGTACACCGCTTCGGGCTCCCCTACCCGCACCACGCCCAAGCCTGGCTGGTAGTCGGCCAGCCCGGACACCCGTACCAGTACGGTATTCTCGCCATCCTTCAACAGAGGTTTGTCGACAAGGAAATACTGTGGCGCAATCCAGCTTCGCGACAACGGTTCAACCAACCGCGCATCGCGGTGCACAAGGCTGCCGTTGACCCACACCGCGTCGGCCAGACAGTCATAGTCGAGTAGAAGACCGATCGGCGCGCCGGCGCCGGTCTGGTGCCAGTGCAGGCGATACCACACCACGCCGTCATGCCGCGGCCAGCGCAGGTCCCAGTAATCCAGCAACTTCACCGGCACCCAGCCGGTTGCGGGCGGCATCACGGCCTGCCAAGTCGAACGCACCGCTTCTGCATGGTCGATGGTCACCACGCCGGGGGCGCCGGCCCATGCGCGCGGCAGCGCTACCGCCAGCGCGAACGGCAACAACCATGAAAATCCGCGCACGCGCCACAGCTGGCTCAACGCAGCAACCCCCGTGCCTTGGCCTCGAAGACCGCTGCCGTGCGCGAGGTCACCGCGAGTTTGCGATAGACCGCCTTGACGTAGCCCTCGACCGTGAAGCGGGACAGCCCCATCAGCTCGGCAATTTCACGATTGCTGCAGCCATGCTCTACCAGCTTCAAGACTTCGGTTTCGCGGATAGTCAATGGCGGGCACGCGGCGCCGGCCGCCGCGGAGGCGCTGGACGCTGGACGCTCCCGCACCAGGAAATCCAGGATGCCGCGCGCCACGAACGGGTCGATGGGCGCCCCGCCGCGCTGCACGCTGAGCAACGCAGCGCGCAATTCGTCGGGGTCACGCTCCTTGAACAGATAGCCCTGCGCGCCGGCGCGCAGGGCCGCGAGCACGGTCCGCTCGTCGCCCCATGCCGAAACCACCACGCTGGCCGTCTGCGGATGGTGTGCGTGCAACCACGCGATCAATTCGATGCCGTTGCCATCCGGCAATCCGATGTCCACCAACGCGAACGGCCGTGGGCGAGTCGTCTGCGACGCGCGAGCATCGGCAAGCGTGTCGACGATCGCGATGTCGCTGTCTTCACCGCAGATCTCCCGCAGCAGGCGTCCCAGCTGTCTACCCGTTGCCTGTACGTCCTCGACGATCAGGGCGGGAGCCAAATCGATCGAAGCGGATTCGTGCATGTTCACCTGCTGTAGTCCCCGGACGCAACTGTTCATTATGCTTCGACTCCACTCGCACGGGAAACGCGCCCCGCCAGACGCACCAGGCGCACGCGATGGACGCCCGCACGCATGCGCGCCAACTCGACCAGCAGACCTCGCTCCCGCCCTCATACGGTACAGTATGGTCATGTTCGTCGAATCTGCAGCAACCAGGGAACCCACCGACGCCCCACGTCGCGGACGCCCGCACGCGCGGCTCTCCGCCGCCGACTGGGAGCGCGGCGCACTCGAGATGATCGCGGACGAGGGCGTGGGAGCACTGGCGGTCGAGGCACTCGCGCGGCGGCTCGGCGTCACCAAGGGCAGCTTCTACTGGCACTTCAAGAACCGCGAGGCACTGTTGCAGGCGGCGCTCACCCGCTGGGAGGCCGACGACACGCACGAGCTGTCCGGCCACATCGACGCCGTGGGCGAGCAACCCCGCGAGCGGCTCGGCGCGTTGTTCCGCTGGGTTTCCGGAGAAGCCCAGGCGCACCGGATCTACGCGGCGCTGCTGCAGGCGCTCGATCATCCGCAAGTCAAGCCCATGATGACCCGCGTGTCGCAGCGCCGCATGGAATTCCTGGAGCAGGCGTTCCGGCAGGCGGGCCTGAACGTCGAAGCCGCGCATCATCGCGCGCGCCTGACCTATGCGGCATACGTCGGTTTCCTGCAGTTGAACCTGACGCTGGAAATGCCGCATCTTTCGCACGAGCAATACGATGCCTACGTCGAGCACGTGATCGGAACGCTGGTGCCCTGATTTGTGCGATCGTCCCTGATCGCTGCATTTTTCGATGTTCCGGCGAAACGGAGTCCTCCTTGGCCGCGGCAACACCAGGACGGCCCTCCATCGCCTGACCTCGCGCTAGCAGCCGCTTCGCGTGCTGCAGCGCACAACGCGTGCGCGCGCCACGCCTTGCAAAGCCCCGATGCGCAGACTACCGTCACTTCCCTGCACACTGCGGGAGGCACAAGCTCCCACAATGCTTTTTCAGGCTCACTCGATACGCCGGTCCGTCGCCGAAGGTCACAAAAAAAC
>Ga0207667_10009285_pt1 | contig 11604 bp, 9 predicted proteins | sample KBSCornC52_FD_184301 | JGI IMG/M metagenome (GOLD analysis project Ga0207667, IMG submission 184301) | Corn rhizosphere microbial communities from Kellogg Biological Station, Michigan, USA - KBS Corn C5-2 (SPAdes) (version 2) | ecosystem: Host-associated > Plants > Roots > Rhizosphere > Soil ...
GGTCAACAACGTGCTGACGCTGGCGGCCGTGCCGCACATCCTCAAGCCGGGCGGGGCCGAGGCCTATGCGGCGCTCGGCATGGGCCGCTCGAAGGGGACCATGCCGGTGCAGCTCGCAGGGAACATTCGCCATGGCGGGCTGTTCGAGGTCGCCTTCGGGATCACGCTCGGCGAACTGGTCAACGAGATCGGCGGCGGGACGGCGAGCGGGCGCCCGGTCAAGGCGGTGCAGGTGGGCGGGCCGCTTGGCGCCTATATCCACCCGTCGCAGTTCGACCTGCCGTTCGACTACGAGGCCTTCGCCGCGGCCGAGGCGCTGATCGGCCATGCCGGGGTGGTGGTCTTCGACGACAGCGCCGACATGGGCCGCATGGCGCGCTTTGCCATGGCGTTCTGCGCGGCGGAGAGCTGCGGCAAGTGCACGCCGTGCCGGATCGGCTCGACCCGCGGGGTGGAGCTGATCGACCGGATCGTGCGCGGTGCCGGCGCGGCTCCCGACGCCGTCGAGGGGCTGCCGCAGATGCGCAATGCCCGCAAGACGGCGCGTAGCCGCGACGAGGACGTCGCCCTGCTCGAGGACCTGTGCGAGACGATGCGGTTCGGCTCGCTCTGCGCGCTCGGCGGGTTCACGCCCTATCCGGTGCTCTCCGCGCTCAAGCACTGGCCGGAAGACTTCGCATGACCGCCGGCGCGGTGACGATCCCGGCGCGGCGCAGCGCCTATGGCGCGGGCGGCGAGGCCGAACAGCGCGCGATTCCGGTCGAGGCGCCGATCGCGATCGAGATCAACGGCATTGCCTATGCGGTGATGATGGCAACGCCGTGCGACCTGGAAGACTTCGTTACCGGTTTTGTCCTTTCGGAGGGCCTCGCGACAGTCGATGAGATCGGCCCCGTCGCGCTGCACCCGGTGGAAGAGGGCTTCGTCGCGCGGGTCACCCTGCCGGCCGAGCGCCTCGGGCCGATCATGGAGCGGGCGCGGCGGCGGCTGGGGGATTCGTCCTGCGGGATCTGCGGGATCGAGAGCGTCGAGGCGGCGCTGCGGCCGCTCCCGCCGATTGCGGCCAGGAGCAATGCCACGCCCGAGGCGATCCGCGCCGCGCTGAGCGCGATGCGTGCAGGGCAGGAATTGGGGGCGCTGACCGCGGCGACCCATGCCGCCGCCTTTGCCCGCGAAGACGGCACCGTGGTCGCCGTGCGCGAGGATGTCGGGCGGCACAACGCACTCGACAAGCTGATCGGCGCCCTGGCCCGCGAAGGCGTGGCGGCGAGCGAGGGGTTCATGCTGGTGACCTCGCGCTGCTCCTACGAACTGGTGGAGAAGGCCGCCCGCGCCGGCTGCCCGCTGCTGGTGGCGATTTCGGCGCCGACTGACCTTGCCGTGCGGCGGGCGCGGGCGGCCGGGCTCGCCCTCGCCGTAGTCGCGCGGGACGATTCCATGCTATGGGTGACGGGGCCGCAAATGGAGCTTGCCGATGGGCTATGAACCGCAGGCCGACTTCGGCACGCCCGAGGTGACGGGCGGGCCTGACGTGACCCTCGCCATCGATGGCCGGGCGGTGACCGTGCCGGCCGGGACCAGCGTGATGCGCGCCGCGGCGCTGAGCGGCGGGGCGATCCCCAAGCTCTGCGCCAGCGACAATCTGGCCGCCTTCGGCTCGTGCCGGCTGTGCCTGGTCGAGGTGGAGGGCATGCGCGGCACGCCGGCCTCCTGCACCACGCCGGTGGCCGAGGGCATGGTCGTCCACACCCAGACGCCGCAGCTGGAGAAGCTGCGGCGCGGGGTGATGGAGCTCTACATTTCCGACCACCCGCTCGACTGCCTGACCTGCTCGGCCAATAACGACTGCGAGCTGCAGGATGCCGCGGCGCAGGTGGGACTGCGCGACGTGCGCTATGGCTATGCGGGCGCGAACCACCTCGATGCAGTGGCGGACGTTTCCAACCCCTATTTCGATTTCGATCCCTCCAAGTGCATCGCCTGTTCGCGCTGCGTGCGGGCCTGCGAGGAGGTGCAGGGGACCTTCGCGCTGACCATGGACGGGCGCGGCTTCGCCTCGCAGATCAGCGCGGGGCAGGCGGAGGACGATTTCCTCTCCAGCGAATGCGTCTCGTGCGGGGCCTGCGTCCAGGCCTGCCCGACCGCGACGCTGAACGAGAAGGCGGTGACCGCCATCGGCAAGCCCGAGCGCGCGGTGGTGACGACCTGCGCCTATTGCGGCGTCGGCTGCACCTTCCGTGCCGAGCTCAAGGGTGAGCAGCTGGTGCGGATGGTGCCGTGGAAGGACGGCAAGGCCAACCATGGGCACTCGTGCGTGAAGGGCCGCTTCGCCTGGGGCTATGCCAACCACCAGGACCGCATTCTTGCGCCGATGATCCGCGAGACGATCGACGAGCCGTGGCGCGAGGTGAGCTGGGCCGAGGCGCTGCGCTACACCGCCGACAAGCTCAACGCGATCAAGGCGCAATATGGCGCGCGGGCGCTGGGCGGGATCACCTCCAGCCGCTGTACCAACGAGGAGGCCTACCTCGTCCAGAAGCTGGTTCGCGCCGGGTTCGGCTCGAACAATGTCGATACCTGCGCGCGGGTCTGCCATTCGCCGACCGGCTATGGCCTGAAGACCACCTTCGGGACCAGCGCGGGGACGCAGGACTTCGATTCGGTCTCGGATGCCGACGTGATCATGGTGATCGGCGCCAATCCGACCGACGCGCACCCGGTCTTCGCCAGCCAGATGAAGCGGCGGCTGCGGCAAGGCGCGAAGCTGATCGTGATCGATCCGCGGCGGATCGACCTGGTGCGCTCGCCGCATGTCGAGGCGCAACATCACCTCGCGCTGCAGCCGGGGACCAACGTCGCCGTCCTGACCGCCATGGCCCATGTGATCGTCACCGAGGGGCTCGCCGACGAGGCGTTCGTGCGTGAGCGGTGCGACTGGGACGAGTACCAGGACTGGGCGCGGTTCGTCGCCGACGCGCGGCACAGCCCCGAAGTGCTGGAGGCGGTGACGCGGGTTCCGGCGGCGGAGCTGCGGGCGGCGGCGCGGTTGTTCGCGACCGGCGGGAACGGGGCGATCTACTACGGACTTGGGGTGACCGAGCATTCGCAGGGCTCGTCCACGGTCATGGCGATCGCCAACCTTGCCATGGCGACCGGCAACGTCGGGCGGCGGGGCGTGGGGGTGAACCCGCTGCGCGGGCAGAACAACGTCCAGGGCTCGTGCGACATGGGCTCGTTCCCGCACGAGCTTTCGGGCTACCGCCACATCTCCGATGCGAGCACCCGCGCGCTGTTCGAGGCGGATTGGGGCGTTCATCTCGATCCCGAGCCGGGGCTGCGGATCCCCAACATGCTCGACGCGGCGGTGGAAGGCTCGTTCCGCGCGCTCTACGTGCAGGGCGAGGACATCCTCCAGTCCGATCCCAACACCCACCACGTGGCGGCGGGGCTGGCGGCGATGGATCTGGTCATCGTCCACGACCTGTTCCTCAACGAGACCGCCAACTACGCCCACGTCTTCCTGCCGGGCTCGACCTTCCTCGAGAAGAACGGCACCTTCACCAATGCCGAGCGCCGCATCCAGCTGGTGCGCAAGGTAATGGAGCCGGCGAACGGCTACGAGGACTGGGAAGTCACGCAGGAACTGGCGAAGGCGATGGGCCTCGGCTGGGACTATGCCCACCCGGCCGAGATCATGGCCGAGATCGCCCGCCTGACGCCGAGCTTTGCCGGGGTCAGCCACGAGCGGCTCGACCGCGAGGGTTCGCTGCAGTGGCCGGTGAACGAGGCCCATCCCGAGGGTAGCCCGATCATGCACGTCGATGGCTTCGTGCGCGGCAAGGGGCGGTTCGTCGTCACCGACTATGTGCCGACCGACGAGAAGACCGGCCCGCGCTTCCCGCTGCTGCTGACCACCGGGCGGATCCTCAGCCAGTACAACGTTGGCGCACAGACGCGGCGGACGGCCAATGTCGTGTGGCATGACGAGGACGTGCTCGAGATCCACCCGACCGATGCCGAGAACCGGGGGATCGTCACCGGCGATCTCGTCCGCCTCGCCAGCCGCACCGGGGAGACCACCTTGCGCGCGCTGGTGACCGACCGGGTCGCGCCGGGCGTGGTCTATACGACCTTCCACCATCCGGCGACCCAGGCCAACGTGGTCACCACCGAGTTCTCGGACTGGGCGACCAATTGCCCCGAATACAAGGTGACGGCGGTCCAGGTCGGCCTCTCCAACGGGCCGAGCGAGTGGCAGGAGCGCTATGCCGAGCAGGCCGCCCATTCTCGCCGGATCGAGGCGGAGCCGGCCGAGTGAGCCAGGTTGTCTACATGGCCAACCAGATCGCCCGCAACTTCGCGGCCCAGGGCGAGGCGGCGGCCGTGGCCCAGACCGCCCAGCACATCCGCGATTTCTGGGACCCGCGGATGAAGGCGGCGATCCTGGCCAACAGCGAGGGGTTGGAGCCCTTGGCGCGGGCGGCGGTGGAGCAGTTGCGCGCGGGCTGAGGTCGTGCCGGGCTTGACCCGGGACCGGTGGCCTTGGCGGAGCTGTGACAGTTCCGGCCGGCAATCCTCACAGCTTCGCAACAGCCACCGGTCCCGGGTCGAGCCCGGGACGACCTGCGCCCAAATCGACTCGTTGCAATCAGGGCCGGAAAGGCGGATGCTCGCCGCGGGATCGCCTTGGAAGCCGGAGGGCAACGAGGAGAAGATCATGGAGGCCATTGGTGCCGGCGCTCGCGCCATCGCCATTGTCGGTCCGTCCGGCAGTGGCAAGACCACGCTTGTCGAGGCCCTGCTTCACGCGGCGGGCGCGATCAACCGATGCGGCAGCGTAGAAGCGGGGACATCGGTGGGCGATGCCAGCCCCGAGGCACGGGCGCGCGGCAGCAGCACCGAGCTGAACATCGGACGATTTTCCTGGGGGGGTGATTCCTACGCCCTGCTCGATTGCCCCGGCGCCGTGGGCCTTGCGGCCGAGGGGGATTGCGCGCTCGCCGTCGCCGACCTCGCGCTGGTGGTGGTGCCGCCGGAGCCGGAGCGCGCGGGCCTTGCCGAGCCGCTGCTGCGCGACCTTGCCGCGCGTGGCATACCGCACCTGATCTTCGTCAACCGGATCGACAAGGCCAAGGGCGATTCCGGCGCCTCCGTCTCCGCGCTGATCGACGCGCTTCAGCCCCTGAGCGCCGCCCCGCTGGTGGCGCGGCAGATGCCGATCGTCGAGGGCGGGACGGTGACCGGCTATGTCGACCTCGCGCTCGACCGCGCCTTCCATTTCCGCGAGGGCGGGCCGGCCGCGCCGATCCCGCTCGACGATCACCTGCGCGCCGAGGAACAGCCCGCGCGCACCCATTTCCTCGAGCAACTCGCCGACCATGACGACAACCTGCTCGAACGCCTGCTCAACGACGAGGAGCCGGAGCTTGCGCTGATCGCCAACGATCTCGCCGCGGAGACCACGCGGGGGGAGATCGTGCCGGTGCTGTTCGGTTCGGCCACTCACGGCTTTGGCCTGCGGCGCCTGCTCAAGGCCCTGCGCCACGACACGCCTCCGGCCGCGGTTACGGCCCAGCGGCTCGGCATTTCCGGCGCGGCCGTAGCGGTGTTCAAGGTGCTCGGCGAAAGCCAGGTCGGCCGCCTGGCGGTTGGCCGGGTCTTCAGCGGCAAGGTGAGCGAGGGCGCGGAACTGCGTGGGCCGGACGGCAAGGCCGTGCGCGCGGCCCTGTTCGCGGTTCAGGGCAGCGGGGCCAGCCGGCTGGCCGAAGCCGGACCGGGCGAAGTGGTCGCCTTGGCCAAGGCCGAGGGCGTGACCGCGGGCACGCGGCTGGGGATCGGCGCGGCGTCCGCCCCCGCCGGTCCGCGCGAACGGCGCGTGGCGCATCATGCCCTGGCAATCAGCGTGCCCGATCATGCGGACGAAGTGCGGCTGTCCGGCGCGCTCAACAAGCTGGTCGAGGAGGATCTCGGCCTTGCCTGGGAGACGCTCGCCGAAACCCGCGAGACCCTGTTGCGCGGGCTCGACGAGGAACACCTTGCCCTCACGATCGAGCGGCTGCGGCGGCGCCATGGGCTGAAGCTCGCCACCCGCAGCCCGACGCTGCCGCTGCGCGAGACCGTCCGCAAGGGCGCCAGCCAGCGCGGCCGGCACAAGAAGCAGTCGGGCGGGCACGGCCAGTTCGGCGACGTGCTGATCGAACTGCGCCCGCTGGAGCGCGGCGCGGGCTTCGTGTTCGAGGACAAGATCAGCGGCGGCGTGGTGCCGCGGCAGTGGATCCCGGCGGTGGAGCAGGGCATTCGCGACGCCATGGGGCGTGGGCCGCTGGGCTTTCCGGTGGTCGATGTGGCGGTGGCGCTGGTTGATGGCTCCTATCATTCGGTCGACAGCTCGGAGCTGGCCTTCCGCACCGCGGGGCGGCTGGCGATGTCGGCCGCGTTGGCCGCCGCTGCGCCCTACCTTCTGGAGCCGGTCGACGAGGTGACGATCCAGGCGCCACCCGGCGCAGCCTCGCGGATCACCTCGGCCCTGGCGAGCCGCCGGGCGCGGGTGCTGGGCATGGCCCCGCGCGAGGGCTGGCACCAGTGGGAGACGATCTCCGCGCTGGTCCCCGCCGCCGAGCTCGATCGCCTCCAGGCCGACCTGCGCGCGGCGAGCCAGGGGCTGGCGAGTTTCACCCGGCGGTTCGATCATTTGGCCGAAGTGGCGGGCAAGACGGCGGACCAGCTGATCGAGCGGGCGCGGGAGGCGGCGTAGCGGAGCTCATCGGATAAGCCCGGATCCACGAAGCCGCTCACCCTGAGCTTGTCGAAGGGTGTTGGGACTGGCGTTGTGTGCGGTGCTTCGACAAGCTCAGCACGAGCGGGCGTGGGTTAGCTGCGCATCGCCGCCACTTCGGCCACAAGCTTCACCTGCTCGGGCAGGCAGCGGGAGAGGTCGTAGCGGTCGAGCACGGTCTGCCGCGCCGCCTTGCGCAGGTGGCCCAGTCCTTCGCGCTCGGCGAGGGCGGCGGCGGCCTTGTCGGCGATGTCCTGTGGCGAATGGAAGTCGCAGAGCAGGCCGTTCACCCCGTCCTCGATCGCCTCCAGCACCGGGGCCGAGCCCGAGGCGAGGACCAGGCAGCCCGCGCTCAGGGCCTCGATGCAGGACCATGAGAGGACGAATGGCACGGTCAGGTAAATGTGCAGCGAGGAGACCTGCAGCAGTGCGAGGTACTGCGCATAGGGGACCTTGCCGGTGAAGTGGACGCGCTCCGGATCGAGGCTGACCTCGCGCGCCATGTGTTCGCGCCAGTTGGGTGCCTCGGGCGGGTTGCGGCCGTAGGACACCTCGTCGCCGCCGACGATCACCACCTGAGCGTTGGGGCGCTGGGCGAGCAGGCTCGGCAGGGAGCGGACCAGGCTGGGATAGCCGCGATAGGGCTCGAGGTTGCGGGCGACGTAGGTGATCACCTCGTCGGCCGCGGTGAGCACGCGGCCGTTCGGGAGGGTGAAGCCGGCCTTGGAGTTGGGGCGGACGGTGCCGCTGTCGATCCCGTCGAAGATCACGCGGATCTTGGACTGGAAGGGCTCGGGGTGGCGGCTCAGCTGCCACTGCGTGGGGGTGACGCCGGCGTCGCAGGCTTCGAGGCTGAGCAGGTGGCTCGCATTGCGGGCGCGGACCCGGCAGATCGCGTCGATATCGGCCGGGTCCTCGGGCAGGAAGCCGATGTCCGAGCCCTCACCGCCATAGTAGAATTCGCAGAAATTTAGCAGCGGCACCTGCGGCCAGACGTCCTTGACGAACAGCGCCTCGCCCCAGCCGGGATGGGCGACGATCACGTCGGGCACCCAGCCCTGCTTCTGCAGCTGCAGGCAGGCGCGGACCACCTGCTGGCCGGCGAGGACCGAATTCTCGAACAGGCGGACGTAGTGGTGGGTCGAGGCGTGGGCGGCGCGGGGCTTCACATAGGTGGCGCGGCGCACGCCGGGCAGGTCCAAATCGCCGCGCTGGGTAAGGAAGGTCACCTCGTGCCCCATGCGGGCCAGGGCCGGGGCGAGGTGCTTGAACTGGCCCGGCATGTTCTGGTGGATGAACAGGATCTTCATTCGGCAGGCTCGTGCGCCAGGGCGGCGGTCAGTTGCTGCTGGTCCAGCGCGCCCTCCCAGCGGGCGACGACCAGCGCGGCCACGGCGTTGCCGATGAAGTTGGTGAGGCTGCGGCATTCGGACATGAACCGGTCCACCCCGAGGATCAGGGCCATGCCGGCCACGGGCACCGCCGGCACGATCGAGAGCGTGGCGGCGAGCGTGATGAAGCCAGCGCCGGTGATCCCCGCCGCGCCCTTCGAGGAGAGCATGGCGACGCCGAGCAGGAGCAGTTGCTGGCCGAGCGTGAGCTCCACGTTGCAGGCCTGGGCGATGAACAGGGCGGCCAGCGTCATGTAGATGTTGGTGCCGTCGAGGTTGAACGAATAGCCCGTCGGCACGACGAGGCCGACGATCGCCTTGGGGCAGCCGGCGCGCTCGAGCTTTTCCATCAGGCTGGGGAGCGCGCTTTCCGAGGAGGAGGTGCCCAGCACCAGCAGCAGCTCGCCGCGCAGGTAGGCGATCAGGCGCAGGATCGAGAAGCCGCTGAGGCGCGCGACCAGTCCCAGCACCACCAGCACGAAGAGCAGCGAGGTGCCGTAGAAGGTCGCCACCAGCAGGCCGAGGTGGGCGAGGCTGGCGAGGCCGTACTTGCCGATGGTGAAGGCCATGGCCCCGAAGGCGCCCACGGGGGCGAAGCGCATGACGATCTCGACCAGCCGGAACACGGCGACCGAGAGATGTTCCAGCAGGGTCAGCACCGGCTCGGCCCGCGGCCCCGCGGTGGCCAGCGCCACGCCGAACAGGATCGCTACGACCAGCACCTGGAGGATGTTGCCCTGGGTCAGGGCGGAGAGCAGCGTGTCGGGGATCATCGCCAGCAGGAAGCCGGTGATCGTGGTCTCGTGCGCCTGGTGGGCATAGTCGGCCACCTTGCTGGCATCGAGGCTGGCGGGATCGATGTTGAGCCCCGCGCCCGGCCGGACCACGTTAGCGACGACAAGGCCGACGATCAGGGCGAAGGTGGACAGCGTCAGGAAATAGGCGAAGGCCTTTCCGGCGACCCGGCCCACCGCGGCCAGGTCGCGCATTCCGGCGATGCCGGTTGTGATGGTGAGGAAGATCACCGGGGCGATCACCAGCTTGACCAGCTTGATGAAGGCATCGCCCAGCGGCTTGAGCGCCTCGCCCGTGGCCGGGGCGAACTGGCCGATCAGCACGCCGGCGGCAATTGCGGCGAGCACCTGCACATAGAGGTGCGCATACCAGCGGCGCGCGCGGTGGGGTGGCGGCAGGTCTGCGGCGAGGTGGCTCATGCAGGCGTTTGTAACGTGCGATGAGCCGAGGGCTAGTCCCCGATCTGGACCACTTCGGCGCCGAGTTGGGTCAGTTCGCGCTCGTCGTGGGTGACGTAGACGATCGGCAGGCCGAGCTCGTCGCGGATGCGGGCGATGAGGGTGAGGATCTCCTCGCGGCGGGGGCGGTCGAGCGAGGACACGGGTTCGTCGAGCAGCAGGAAGCGCGGGCCGGAGAGCAGGGCGCGGCCGATGGCGACGCGCTGGGCCTCGCCGCCGGAGAGGCTGCGCGGGCGGCGGGCGAGGAGCGGGGCGATGCCGAGAAATGCCGCCGCCTCGTCGACCGCCATGAAGCGGCGCTCGTGCGGGGCGAGGCTCTCGCCATAGCGCAGGTTCTCGGCGACGGTACGATGGGGGAACAGGCGCAGGTCCTGGAAGACATAGCCGCAGGCGCGGCGTTCGGGCGGCAGGTTCACGCCCGCGGCGCTGTCGAACAGGACTTCTCTGCCGACGGCGATGCGCCCGGTATCGGGGCGGAGCAGGCCGGCGACCATGTCGAGCACCGAGGTCTTGCCCGCGCCCGAGGGGCCGAACAGGGCGACGAGGCGCGCCTCGCTGGCGATCCGGGCCCTGATCGTGCGGTCGCCCCGGGTAAGGGTCAGTTCGATATCAAAGGACATGGGCGCCCCGGCCCGACCGGCGGGCGAGGACCTCGCTGGCGACCAGCGCCGCGAGCGAGAGCAGGACCGAGGTGACGGCGAGGCGCGCCACGGTGCTCTCGCCGCCGGGAACCTGCAGCGCAGCGTAGATCGCGAGCGGCAGGGTCTGGGTCTCGCCGGGAACGTTGCTGACGAAGGTGATCGTCGCGCCGAATTCCCCGAGCGAGCGGGCGAAGCCGAGGACGAGGCCGGCGAGCACGCCGGGCAGGGCCAGCGGCAGGGTGATCGAGGCGAAGGCGCGCCAGGGCCCCGCGCCGAGGGTCCGGGCGGCGGCCTCGAGCCGCGGATCGACCGCTTCGAGCGACAGGCGGATCGCGCGGACCATCAGCGGCAGGGCCATGACCGCGCTGGCCAGCGCCGCGCCGGTCCAGCGGAACATGACGGTGACGCCGAAGGCGCGGTCGAGCCACGCGCCGATCGGGCCTTGCGCCCCGAAGGCGAGCAGCAGTAGCCAGCCGGTCACCACCGGCGGGACGACCAGCGGCAGGTGGACCAGCGCGTCGAGCAGGACCTTGCCGGGCAGGCGGCTGCGGGCGAGGACCCAGGCGAGGGCGAAGGCCAGCGGCAGGGTCAGGCCCACGGCGACGGCGCTGACCTTGAGCGACAGCGCGACGATCCCCCATTCCTCGGCCGAGAGCATCAGCGCGTTCCGAACCCGTAGCGGCGGAACACTGCCCTCGCGGCGGGGGATAGGAGAAAGCGGCGGAAGGCCTCGCCCTCGGGATTGGTGCTGCCGGCGAGGCGGGCGAGCGGGTAGGTGATCGGGCGGTGGCTGCCCGCCGGGAACAGCCCGACCACGCGCACCCGGGGCTCGGCGAGGGCGTCGGTGGCGTAGACCACGCCGAGCGGGGTTTCGCCCCGGGCGACGAGGGCGAGCGCGGCGCGGACGTTCTCGGCGCGGGCGAGCTTGCCGGCCACCTGCGGCCAGGCGCCGAGCCGGGTCAGCGCCTCGCGGGCATAGCGTCCGGCGGGGACGCTGTCGGGATCGGCGAGGGCTAGCCGCCCGGACCCCAGCGCGGCGCCGATGGCCATGCGCGGGGCAATGTTCAGGCGCAGGCGGCTGGTGGCGGGCGCGACCAGGACGAGGCGGTTGGTGAGGAATTCGGCGCGCGATGCAGGGGCTATCAGGCCCGCCTTGGCGAGAAAGTCCATCCACTCTTCGTCGGCCGAGACGAACAGGTCCGCGGGGGCGCCTGCCTGGACCTGCCGGGCGAGGGCGGAGCTGGCGGCGAAGGAGATCACCGGGCGGGGGTGACCGGTGCGAGCCCAGACGTCGGCCGCGGCGCTGAGCGATTCCTGCAGGCTGGCGGCGGCGAGGACTACCGGCGGGGATGGCGGGGCGGCCAGAGCGGGCCCGCCGGAGAGCAGGGCGAGCAGCAGGAGCAGGCGGGAGACGAGAGGGCGCAGGGTCACTATATCCGGCGGGATATAGCGTCAGGTGAAGAAAGGGAAGCCCGCAACTCCGGGGCTGCGCTCACATGTAGCTGGAGGCGTCCGGCACTGCCGCCGCGGCGGCGGGGCGGTCC
>Ga0207667_10009287_pt1 | contig 11604 bp, 5 predicted proteins | sample KBSCornC52_FD_184301 | JGI IMG/M metagenome (GOLD analysis project Ga0207667, IMG submission 184301) | Corn rhizosphere microbial communities from Kellogg Biological Station, Michigan, USA - KBS Corn C5-2 (SPAdes) (version 2) | ecosystem: Host-associated > Plants > Roots > Rhizosphere > Soil ...
TTGGCATTTAATAAATTGTTCAGTGCAGTTACTGTAGCTGCTCTTGCACCGGATGCAACAACCACGTAATTGAATTTTTCCCAGTCCTGGATAGTAGTACGATTGCAGTTCATGGGTTTGGTACCATTTTCAGAGCTAACATACAGACCGTTGTTGCCACGCAGTGAAATGCTGCCATCGGCATTTACCAGCCAGTCGAATTGCTCCCAGCCCTGTGCAACAGTACGGTTACAGGTCATAGCCTGTGCACCATTTTCAGAAGAAACAAATTGGCCCATGCTCTGCAGCGTTACCTTGCCATTACCGGCATCGCCTACAATGAACTGCTCCCAGGCATCGGCAACGGTGCGATTGCAATTCATGGCTTGTGTACCATTTTCTGAACTTACATACAGACCGTTATTGCCCCGCAGCCAGATAGTTTTTCCGATTGGAGCCACAGAAGATGGTTTACCTGGCGCTACAGCTGCAATGGTGCCGGAGTTCTTTATACAGTTTGCAAACTTTATATTGTTAAGCACAGCACTCATATTACCTGCGCCATCTGTGAGGTAAGGCGGATTAATATGCATAAGGGCAGCATTATCCCCCACGTCAAACCGCTTATACGTCCAGTGGCACCAGCCGATACCCTTTGAATTAAGGGCAGCGATGTTTTCGCTCAGCCAGCCGTTATCATTTTCGCCTGTTTCGCCAACCCATACAGGAACATTATAGTTATTGCGGAAATTAACCATGTTGGCGATGAGGTTGATCTGGTTAGGATTCGGATCGGTTTGTGTGGTAGAGTTCGTTATCCAGTAACGATGTGCATTATAAACGATATTGGATCTATTGGTGAATGTAAACGGCTCCATGTAATCGTAGTTATTACCCCAGCCATTTCCTTCTACCATGAGCAGGTGCGTATCGCCCTGCGCTCTTATGGAATTCATCAGCCGTTCGAACAGATCGTGGATCTGCTGATTCGTGGGCACGTTGTTGGGTTCATTGATGAGGTCGTACATAGCAACCCGGTTATCATTCATATACCGGGCAGAGATCGTTTGCCACAGCCGATTGGTAATATCCCTGTAAATGCTTTTGTTCCAGAGATCATTCCCTGCCAGGGCATCTGAAATATTGGTATCTGTACCCTGTGCGCCGGGAGCCGCATGCAGGTCAAGCACTACATACATGTTGTTGGCGCCGGCCCATGAAAGCAGACTGTCGATCACTCTGAACCCTTCAAGGCCCGGATCTGTAAATAAGGAATTGCTGTTGTACCAGGTAGTGAGCGAGCTTACATAATTATTATAATTACCTGAATTATGTATTACACTGTTGCGCACTGCTCTTTGTGCATTGGTTAAAAACAACTCGTAATGCATGGGCATACGCAGACAGTTAAACCCGAGCGAAGCCAGATAGTCGATATCGGCTTTGGTAATGAAATTGTTCCGCCAGTTCTGGTAAAAGGTTTCCACATCGGCATCGGAAACGCCCTGATCGTATAGGCCTTTTTTAATTGACCACTGGGTGCCGCCTGAGTTGGGATTCATCATATACCCTTCCTGCAGCAGCCAGCCACCGAGGCCAACGCCTTTTAAAAATACTTCCTGTCCGCTGGCATTCACAATCTTTGAACCGCTGGCGCTTAGCCGCGAAAGTTGTGCGCGAACAGGCTGAAGCCCCTGAATGCTTATCATCAGCCATATGGCTGCAGCAAACCGGAGCGCATAGTACGCATTGAATTGTTTTGTAATAAATTTTCTTTTCATAGTAAATGGTTGTTTTAATTCATCCAATTGTTTTAAAGGTTAACAGAAATGTAGTACCACTGTACGGCTGTACAGTTCAGGGGTTAGGTGCAATTACTATAAGGGGTTGTGCGAAGAAGGGAATGCAAAAATGCAGTTAAAGTGAGGCGGTTACCAAATTTAGTGGTACGTCAAAACCTCTACAATGAAAATTTATGAATGATTATCAGTGCAATATAATTTTACCGCAGAGACGCTGAGCCGCAGAGGAACTTCATATATGATTTTTCTCTCTGCACCTCCCCGCCTCTGCGGTTATAGTTCATGCCTCAGTAGCGGAAATCAGATAATCATAAAGGTTAATATCATTCGAAGTTATGCCGAGTTTTTTGCGCAGGCGATAGCGGCTGGTTTCAACGCCGCGAACGGAGATGTTCATCAGCTGCGCAATTTCTTTGGTGGTGAGATTCAATCGCAGATAAGCCGCCATTTTTAATTCAGTAGTGGTGAGGGCGGGACAATGTTCTTTGAGCTTTTTTAAGAAATTAGCATGTACCTGGTCGAAGTGTTCGGTAAACTGTTCCCACTCATGACTAATATCCAGTTCACTATCCATTAAACGAATGATCTTTTCAAATTCCTTAGACCCATTGATTGCCTGGCTGTTTTTAAACTCATTCAGATCATCCTTTATTTTTGAGAACACTTCCACCTTCCGCACCAGGTTCATAGCGGTAGATGCCAGTTGTGAATTCTTATGTTCTATTTCAGCCTGCAGCTTTTCGTTCCTGAGCCGGATGATGGCCTGCTCGCTTTTATGTAACTCGAGCTCGTGCAGGATCTTCAGCCGCTTTTGCTCTTCGGCATACTGCTGCTGTTGCTGCCGTAGTTTCTGCTGTTCGCTGCGGATAAATTTTTTCTGCTGCCATTTATAAAACCAGTACATTATGGCTGCAAACACACAGGCATATAATCCATACGCCCACCATGTTCTGTACCATGGTGGCAGAATGGTGAATGAAAAACTGGCAACAGGCGATTCATTATTAAAGTTGTTCCGGCTTTTTACTTCAAATACATAATGACCGGGCGGTAGGTTGGTGAACTCTCTTTCTGCCCTGTTGGTCCAGGCAGACCATTCCTTATCGAAACCTTTTAAAAAATAACTATAAGCAATGTTCTGAGGCTGACCATATAAAATGGCGCTGCATTGAAAATCGAGTGAGTTGCTGCTGTAGCTAACGTTCGTACCCGACGGGTTCTTTCCCGGCTCATTATACCCGCCATATAACAAGTTTGCTTTTTTACCGGGAAGCTGCACCCTTCTTATGAGTGTGGTTATCGGATATTTGCTTTTTTTATACTGCGCATAGTTAATATGGAAGAATCCCTTTTCGGCAGCAATCAGTACATTGTTGCTGTCGATGATATTAATATTCTCGAAGCCGCCGGCCATTATTTTATCATCTATTTCCGGAATGTATACCATCCGCCGGCTGCCTTCACTGCAATCGATCACTCCTATTCTTTTGTTGCAGCAAAACCAGATATTCCCCATCAGGTCTTCTTTCAGATACTCTACGCGCATTGCACCAAACAGCTTATTAAAATAGTCTGATGGCACAAATTCATTTGTTGCCGAATCCAGTTCAAAAAAACCATTGTCGTTAGTGATCACTACCCTGCCGGCCACCCGGTACATGTTATTATGGTTTTTAGACAGGATCTTTTTCTGGTCGTGATACGTTGCTACTACCGGTACTTTTTGTTCATTAAATGAAACCATGTACAACCCTTTGTAGGGGTGAATGGTCCAGATGGTGTTTTTATTCTTTATTACAAAACGGGCCGATTCAAAGGGAAGATATTCATGCTGACCCGTAATGTGGTTGTTTTTAAAATGATAAAAATTAATTCCGTTGTACGTGCCGGCCATCACTACTGAAGACGGGAAGCTGTCATATAAAGGAAGGAATGTCCAGAAACCGGGCCGGTTGTCAATACAAACGGCTTTGTTATCATTTACCAGAAAAGCGCCTTTTGTATGGCCGAGGAATAATTGTCCGTTTACTTCCGACAAATTCCACACCTTGCCTTTTGTGTTTTCCACAAGCGTAAATGTGCCGGTTGTGTAACTAAGATCAGTATTGGTGCCTGTAAGATTTATGGTATACAAACCACCGGCGGTGCCAAGGTATAAATGTTTATTATAAACGAGAGATGTATACCCGCTGTTCTGGTCAACCGATTCGGGAAAAATATTTTTTATGGCATTGTTCCAGCTAATGCAGTCAATGCCATTATCAAGGCCCAGCCACAGGTTCTGATCTTTATCGGCATATACGCATAATACATTGTTTGTTTGAACTCCTTCACTCCGGGTAAACCGCTGTATAAATCTCCCTTTTTTATCAATAACAATACAGCCACCAAAGTTAGTGTTCAACACAATTTTATCAGGCGCCGGCATACAGGCCCCTGCAATAGTTTTGGCTGTAGCTTCTTTAATAGCAGCACTTTCGAAAGGAGTCAGGGTATCATTTTTCAGTATAAACAAACCGTGCGCTTCGGAAGTGAGTAACAGGCTGTCTTTTGCAATACGGGTAACACTATTGATCTGAACATCCTTAGGTAAGCTGCCGCTTTTAATACGTGGCAACCACTGGCCGTTTTTAAAATACAACAATCCTTTGTCGCAATCGTACGCCAGTAACTCATCGCCGGTGTAGCCCAGAAAACCCCAGTACGGACTTTTATACACCTTTACCTCATGACCGGTGTATTCATATATTTTAAAATTGGTGCGAAAGAAAATATGATGATGTGCGATCTGCACATTCCATATATCGGAAAAATCGTTGTCAGATGGCGGTACAAGGTTTCGTAAAGAAGTATAAGTCAGTTCACCGTTAGGGCCGGGATAGAAATAGCCAAATTCCTGCTGGCCGCCAACGTAGATGCGGTCGTCGGTATCGATGGCCAGTGAACGTACAAAAGTTGCATTGGGGATTGGGTAGATGCGCCAGAAGGTACCATCGAAACTGAGCAGTCCGTTGTTATTGGCAAAATACATAATGCCCCGCCGGTCCTGTGTTATATTCGTGTTTTGCCGGCCGGCTTTATAATCCTGGTTGCTGTAGTTGATAATGTTAGGAATACCAATTGTGTTCTGCGTATATGCTATCTGTTGCAGGAATAAAACAAATAGTATAACCAGCATTCTTCTCATAGGACTGACAAGGCCTTTGGTTCTTAATAATGCCAACGGAAGAAGATAGGATGCATTGGCAAAACAAATATAGCTTTCCAGTTAATATGGAGCCGGATCCTGATAAGTTTATTTGTTCACATTATTATCTTACTTGCGGAAAAGCTGAAATGCGTACCCGTGCGGCTCCCATCGGCACCAGGGTTAATTTTACAAACGGACCCTCCACCTGTACCGGACTTTGCGGCAGTACGCTGCAGAGGCCGTATTGATCAATGGTCCAGGAAGGGATTTGTTTGCCGCTTGCTTCAATTTCGATGGGTACTGTATTAATGGTAAAGGGATCATTATCTTTCGGCCATGCTTTCTTCTTTACAGTGAACAAACTATTCAACTTTGAGCGATCGGCGAGTAAACCATAGTTCCAGGGAGATGCGGGATAGATTTCATAAGCAGGCCACGCTTTGGTATCAGCACTCTCCTGCCATTTCGAATCACCCTGAACATATGCCCGGCTGTCTTTCTGCACATATTGTTCTTTGATCTTTAAAGAAAAAGTTAATGGCCCGTATTGAACACTCACACTATTTTTATTGCGGGGCCATTCACGCAACTGTACGCGCATAGGCAACCGCAATTCAATCTGGTCGCCATTATGCCAAATACCATTCAGCTTAACATATGCAGCAGCTCGTGGCACCACGGGAACTTTCTTACCATTCACCAATACGTCCGCATCATTATGAAATTCACTCCATGAAGGAATACGCAGGTAAAGCGGGAAAGATACCGCCTTAGCGGTCTTCACCGTAATATGAATGATTTCATCAAACGGATAGTGCGTGTCTGTAACCAGTTGCACCTGTGCGCCATCGCCTACTTTGGCGGTTACACTACCGGCTGTATATAACTGTGCTGCCAGACCGTTATCGGGTGTGGCCATCCAGCTGTTTTCAGCATAATATACCCAACCTGCGGAATGATTGTGCTGACAGCAACGGTTGCTGAAGGGATTCATCATCAGGAAGGGTCCTTCGTTGGCAATACCGGGCGAATGGTTCTTTCCATCACTGTTGATCATATTGGGTGCAGTGAGGTAACGCAACGACCGGTAGTCGGGCATGAAAGCTGCGGGAAATGTATTGAAGGCAACATCTTCGCAATTGTCGGCCCAGAAAGGATCACCGGTAGACGCCAGCAACATTTGATCGGAGGTCATTTGCTCTACCATGCCACAGGTTTCAACACCCTGCCGCGGATCATCGTATCCTTTGCGGGCGTTTTCATCAGCGCCAAACATACCACCGGGTACTTGTCCGTACAGGTTTCGTACCAGTTTAAAATCATTATAGGTAGCGTCGAGGTCGGTCTTGTCGCGACTGAGTAAATAATACTGAGCCGGTTCCCTGAAGCTCTCTGCAATATTTACATTGTGCCAGTTGGGCAAATTATCTTTTTGCCGCCAGTTGGCTGTGTTTCGATGCAGCTTTTCAGCGAGCTGCAGTAACCACGATTCACCGGTGTGGTTGTACAGCCAGTATACGCTGTATAAATTATCTCCGCCGCGACTGTTTTCCCAGTAGTCTTCGAGAAAGTCTTCATCGGGTACGGATAACTCCCATTTGAAATAATTTGTCATGAATTGAAGCACCCGCGCATCATTGCTATATTCATAATACGATTGCAGCACCCATAGCATAGGCATATTATTCCATACGTCGCGTTTGCCATTCTTCAACTGCATTGGACCAAAATCGCCATTGCTTCTCTGGTTATGCAATACGTTTTCTATCCACCATTTTGCTTCTGTGATCATGCTGTCGTCGTGCAGCATATATCCTATATTGGCATAACCCTTTAGCCAGTAAGGCAATTCTTCCCAGCCCCATTTTCCTTTGCCATCCGGCTGCAGCCAAGCATTGTCTGTTTTTGATAACCAGGCGCTGATACTTTCAAGATGGCCGGTTAATCCGTTGCGTTGTGACTGCAGGCAATACAATAACCAGCCTGCGGGTTGAATACTCGCAACAGGCAGTTTAATAAATGATGATGGTTGTAACGGGGCCTTATTGCTTACATAGAAATGGTTGATGCAGGTATCGGGGGGCCGTTGTACAACAACGGCGGTGATCCTGTTTTGCTGGGCATGTATTGTAATACATGTACAAATTAAAAGTATACTGCAAATCGCTTTCATTCGTAAACTTTAAGGAGCACGGTAAACAAAAGAAGGGTCCTGTTCATTGTGTCTGATTTAGTATTTCCTTATCCTTACAAGCTTAGCTTTACCAAAGGCGAAAAGATCATATCCTCCACGCCTGCTATTTTTATGCCGATGCGGGCAAAGACATAATTCTGCGACGGCACCATAGCGGGGATAGTAACACTGATATTTACATTATTAAGATCGGTCACTGTACTGCCGTCCACACTGGTAACGGCTATATTATCAGCGCCCGAAACAAACTGTGTTTTATTGATATACAATCGTACTGCTTCAATGTCTTTTGCCGATGCATCGGTTATGATCTTTTCTATTTTACAGGAGCCTGATACTTTTCCCGAAGCCGCCGTTACCTGGGCATTACGGATCATATAGTAGGGTGTTACTTCCATATCGAGCGACTGGTTGCCCGACACGGTAATGGTTGTTGTATCCGGTGTGCCCTGAGCCGTTTGCTTCCACTTGAAAGGTCCCTGTCCGTTAGGCACCGTGAAATGATATTCTCCGTTAAACAGCAGCAGCGAGTAGCTTCCGTCCTGGGCAAAGGTACCGGTAATCGGACCAGTTTTTCCAAATCCATACTGATAAACTTCAAACGGCACCTGGTTATATTCCACATTAACAGGGTCGCCTTTATATACCAGCCGGCCGCTTAATGTAGTGCCGGGTGCGCTATAATTATCTTTTTTGCATGAAAAGCCGATTACCATTACCAGCAGCAGTGCTATATAACAACATGCTATTTTCATAACCTGTTTGTTTAATGAGTTGTTTATTGATTGGGTTGTTTTACGATCTTCGGATTATTGGCGCGTGTATTATCATCAATAAATGAATAATAATTGCCAAGTCTGAAGCGTCTGGCGCCGGTGACCAATGCAGGCAATACTATTTTGTATGTCCATTTACCATTATTGGGGCTCGACGGGTCATACAGTTTATACGGCCATAATCCATAGGGTTGTGTGTTTCGCTTAGTGGACTGTCCGATATTGCTGATGAGATCGGTTACCGTCATTTTATTACCGTCCCACACCACATGCGCCAGCCGCCACCGCTTCATATCGAAAAGTATGTGGCCTTCAAATGCCAGTTCTACCCGGCGCTCATGTACAATCCTGTCGAAAGTAATATCAGCCGCTGTAAGTGGAATGGTTAATCCTGCGCGTGCGCGAACCATATTCATATAATTGGCTGCGTCAGTTGTTTGCCCCAGTTCAAAAGCTGCTTCGGCCGCATTAAGCAATACTTCGGCATAACGGTATCTTATCAGCGGTACTTCGCTGTTGGTGCCGCGCGATCCTGCTCCCGGAGTGGGATCAACATATTTGCGCAAATAAAAACCGCTTTGTGCTGTAAACTCTTTGGCATTGATAGGGCCATCAAAGCCTACTACCTGTACAGGTGTGGAAGTGCCGGGCAATGTTTTTTGCGCGCCACGATCATCACCGGTAACGATGCTGCCATCGGCCAGCTGGTATCCTGCCCATATATCTACTTTTCTGCCTTTGAATAAAGAGCCGGGTAATATAACGGTTCCTCCCAGCCTTGCATCGCGACCGGCAAAAATATCCAGTTGATCATTGTAGTAGATGGGATTGCCCGAAGCATCGGTTGCAGGAATGGGTGCATAGGTATTATCTAATTTTTCAAAAGATTCCACGAGGTTCAATGACGGGTTCATGCGTCCACCCTCTTCTTCTTCGGCGCCATAACGGGGCTGCGTTGAAACGGTAAAGTTGTGCACCTTGCCGCTTTTTAATTTATAATCTTCTACCCATATTGTTTCGGGGTTATTGCCTTTATCGAGAAAGATATTGGCGAAGTTATCCTGCAGATCGGGCTTTTTATTGTACAACGCATAAGCGCCTGCACTACCATTGATAATTTCCTTTGCAGCGTTTAATGCTTTGGTGTAATAGCCTGTGGCCAGGTCTGCGGCAACACCTACTTCGCCACCGGGTAATGTAACCTGCGGTGTGCTGGCGCCATGTTTTGCGATGGAACCGGCATATAAGGCTGCTCTTGCTTCCATAGCCAATGCAGCGCCTTTGGTTGCACGGCTTTTTTCGTTTACATCTGCCGGTAAACTTCCTTTGATCGCTTCCGCTTCACTGATCACGAAATCATACATCTCCGATTCTTTTGCTCTGGCATATTGCAGATAAGTGGGATCACCCTTAAAGTCGTATTGAAGCGATTTTAAAATGAGTGGTACGCCGCCCATGCGTTTTGTCATTTCGAAATAATAGTTAGCGCGGAGAAAGCGGGCTTCTGCGAGAAAACGGGTTTTATCTCCATCTGATAATGCCTTGGCTTCGGTACATCTTTCCAAAAATAAATTCAGGTCGCGGATATAACCATAATCCCAGGTATTCCATGTACCAAAATCCCATTGGTTGTTTTGCACAATGCCTGTTTGACCATTATCCGAAGGAAAGCTTTCGCCGAAGTCGGCAAAGGTTACCCAGCCGCCATCGAAACCTGAAAAATCAAGCTGCCGGTTATACAGATCGGCAAGGATCGATACTACCTGTGCTGGATCAGAAAACGCCTGTTCATTGGTGAGGATCGATGTTGGCTGCACATTCAGAAAATCACTGTCTTTTTTACAACCGGTGCCAGATAGTAGCACGGCTGTTATTATGGTAATTGTTAATTTTTTCATAGTCTCTGTTTATTGAAATGAAAAATGAAGAATTTGAAATGAAAAAGTCATTAGAACCACTTTTTAATTTCTCATTTTTCATTTCACATTTCTCATTTAAAAAGATAGATTGACGCCAATGTTCAAAAATTTGTTTTGCGGAAATTGCAGGCCATTGTCATCTGTAATTTCGGGATCGGTATTATAGGCACGGAGGTTATCGATAGAGAAAAGATTATAGGCATTCACATAAAAGCGCGCTTTCTCTATCTTCACTTTATTCAGTAATACGGAAGGAATAGAGTATCCTATTTCCAGTGTGCGCGCCCTGAGATATTTTACATTATGCGCCCAGAAAGTTGAGTTATGATTATAATCACTATGACCGCCATCGTTGAACCGTAAAGCAGGATATTTTCCGGCAATCCATGCGCTGTTCACGTCATAGGGATCTGCATGATGCCAGCGGTTCGTAAAAATGGTATTGAGGTTCCCATCGTTCTGAAACGGCCAGCGCATTTCCCAATTCTGAAACCAGGTATATCCTGCCGCGCCGGAAAAATCAGCCCGCATGTCAAAACCTTTGTAAGCAACGTAAATATTGATACCAAAGTTGATATTTGGTTGTGTGCCTGTTCCATAGCCAATGGGGCGCTCATCATTGCCATCGATCTTGCCATCTCCATTCAGATCTTTATAAATTAAATCACCGGGAAGCAAGGTGCGATTGCCTTGTCCGTCGATATTCACCGGATAATTATTGATCTGCTCCTGCGAGGTAAATTGTCCGATGGTTTCATAACCCCAGTCAATTTTTGTAAATCTGCTTTCCTGTGAATTTCTGTATCGATCGAGGGAGTTAAAGAATACCGGATTATAGGATGATAAAAATTTTGAACGGGAATAAGAAATGTTACCACCTACACTAAAGTTTACTTTTCCTACTGAGCCATTATAGGTAAGTGAACCTTCTTCGCCATACTGCGCATCGCTATTGATATTTTCATCGGGTAGTGTATAACCGATCTCAGAAGGCACCAGCACATCTGATTTACGTCCGCGTAATCCCGTGCGTTTACGATAAAAATAATCTACGGTACCATTAAGACGGCCGTTTAACAGGCTGAAGTCTGCACCGATATCGGTGATGCGGCTTTTTAACCAGGAGATGTTTGTAATGGGTACGCCTCTGTCTCTGGAGCCTACTACTGCCTGACCATCTAAAATAGCGATGCCCTGATTGTAGTTATAGCCTTCTACATATGAAAAAGCAGGCAGTCCCAGTTGTGTACCATCGTCACCCAGAATACCATATGAGCCGCGGAATTTCAGATCGTTCAGTACGCTGTTATCGCCTAACAATTTTTTCATAAACGATTCCTCGGTAATACGCCATCCTGCAAATACCGAGGGGAAATAACCAACACGTTTATCGGGTGCAAACAGGTAGGAGGCGTCGCGGCGGGCGGAGAGCTCCAAATAATACCGGTTATCGTAGTTATAGGTTACACGGCCAATATATCCTATACGGGCTTCTTTATCGTCACTATCCTGATAGGTATCGGCTGTGTTAAAATAGATCAGCTCCAACGCATTCGTACTGGGTACAGAATGGATCCAGTTGCGCAGCCGTTCGTTTTTTATTCTTTCCGAAACAATAGTCGCACCAACCGTATGCAAACCAAAATGATTACTATAATTCAGCTTTAACTGCTGGGTGATATTGATGACCTTGGTTTGTTCGCGTTCGCGCCAGGGATTGGTGCTACCCCCGGTAACTTTATAG
>Ga0207667_10009290_pt1 | contig 11600 bp, 11 predicted proteins | sample KBSCornC52_FD_184301 | JGI IMG/M metagenome (GOLD analysis project Ga0207667, IMG submission 184301) | Corn rhizosphere microbial communities from Kellogg Biological Station, Michigan, USA - KBS Corn C5-2 (SPAdes) (version 2) | ecosystem: Host-associated > Plants > Roots > Rhizosphere > Soil ...
CGGCGGCACGAGCTGACGCAGCGGATCGAGCAGACCGAGGCCGACGGATCGCGCGAGCGCGCGCTGCTCGGCGAAAGCGACGAAGCGCTAAAGGTTGCGGCCGAGGAGCGGGTGCGGCTCGAGGCGGAGGCAGCCGGCGAGGAAGCGGTGTTCGCCGCGGCCAAGCAGGCGGCGGAGGACGCGCAGGCCGCGGTGCGCGCGGCGGAGACCGAAGCGCGCATGGCGTCCGAGGTCGAGGCGCAGGTGCGGGCCCGGCGGGCGCAGGCGCGCCGCGGCGCCGAGGATGCGGCGACCCGGATCGCGCGGCTGAGGCAGCAGGTTGCGGACGTGCAGCGCGACACCGATAATGTCGTGGCGCAGCTCGAAGCCGACGACGGCGTAACGGCGAAGCGCGCGGCGCTCGAGGCGGCGCAGGCGCTGTCGGCCGAAGCCGAGGCGGCGGCAGTCACCGCGGAAGAGGCGACGCGCCAGGCGCAGGCGGCGCTCGATGCCGCCCGGCCAAAGCTGCAGGAGGTCGAGACCGCGCTCAACCGGCTCGACTCCGAAGCGCAGACCCTCAACCGGATTTTAAATGGCGGCGCCAAGGGGTTGTGGGCAGCAATTGCTGACGAACTCAAAGTCGACGCCGGCTACGAAATGGCGCTCGGCGCGGCGCTGGGCGACGACCTCGAAGCTTCGTCGGACGCTGGAGCGCCGCTCCACTGGGCGGGGCCGATCGACGGCAGCGGCGATCCGCAACTGCCGGGCGGCGCAGCGCCGCTGTCGCTGCATGTGTCCGGTAGCGCGCTGCTGAAGCGGCGGCTCGACCAGATCGGGCTCGTCGAAAAAGCCGATGGTGCGCGGCTCCAGCCCGAGCTCAAGCCGGGCCAGCGCCTCGTCAGCAAGAGCGGCGACCTCTGGCGCTGGGACGGGTTCGTCGCAGCGGCAGAAGCGCCGACCGCGGCGGCGCAGCGCCTCGCGCAGCGCAACCGCCTGGCCGAACTCGACGCCGAGCTCGCCGAGGCGCGGGCCAGCCGCAATTCGCTCAAGGCGGACGCGGCGAACCTCGCCGAAACGCTGGAGCAGCACCGGCGCAGCGAGCGTGACAAGCGCGACGCCTGGCGGAACGCGCAGCGCGACATTGCCGCGGCGCAGCAGGACCTCGACAAGGCGACACGGGCGATCAGCGAGCTAGCGACCCGCCAGTCGGCGCTCGAAGAAGCCCGAGTGCGGCTCAACTCCTCGCTGAACGAAGCCGAAGCGATCGAGGCCGACGCCAAGCGGGCGCTCGAGGAGGCAGGCGACGAGGCCGAGGCCGCGGCGCTGTCGCAGGGCAAGCGGGCGCATCTCGACGAGGCGCGCGGCACAGCCGACCAGGCGCGGCTGAGACTTGGGCAATTCGAGACGGCGGCGCAACTGCGGCTCGGGCGGCTGAGCCAGATCGCGACCGACACCGCGAACTGGTCCCGGCGCCGGCAGGGCGCCGAGGCGCAGGTCACGACACTGGAGACGCGCCTCAACGACCTCAAGGGGCAGCTCGACGCGCTGAACAATGCGCCGAGCGGCTTCGAAGAGCGGCAGGCCGCGATCGATACGCAAATCGCAACGGCACGCGAGGCGCATGCTGCAGCCTCCGACGTGCTGGGCCAGGCGCAGAGCACTTATCGCGACGCCGACAAGGCACAGCGGCTGGCCGCCGAAGCGCTGAGCGGCTTCCGTGAGCATTTGGCGCGCGTCGAGGAACGGCTCAAGGGCCTGATCGCGCAGCGCCACCAGATCGAGCGGCAGGTGCAGGAGACGCTCGATATCCAGGCGGCCGACACGGCATTTGCCGCCGGCATCAAGCCGCAGGACGCCCTGCCCGAGGAGGAGCCGACCGAGCGCAAGGTCGAGCGGCTCAAGGCCGAGCGCGAACGGCTGGGCGGGGTGAACCTCGCCGCCGAACAGGAAAGCGTCGAGGTCCAGGAAAAGCTCGACGTGATGGTGAAGGACCGCGACGATCTCGTCGCCGCCATCGCCAAGCTCCGCTCGGGCATCCAGAGCCTCAACCGCGAAGGTCGCGTGCGGCTGGCCGAGGCGTTCGACAAGGTCAACGCCCACTTCCAGCAGCTCTTCACCACGCTGTTCGGCGGCGGCACGGCGGAGCTGCAGTTCATCGAAAGCGACGATCCGCTCGAGGCCGGCCTCGAGATCATCGCCCGGCCGCCCGGCAAGAAGCCCTCGTCGATCTCGCTGCTCTCGGGCGGCGAGCAGGCGCTGACGGCGATGAGCCTGATCTTTGCGGTGTTCCTCACCAATCCGGCGCCGATCTGCGTGCTCGACGAAATCGACGCGCCGCTCGACGACGCCAATGTCGAGCGCTTCTGCACGCTGCTCGAATCGATGACCGAGCGGACCGAAACGCGCTTCGTGGTGATCACCCACAATCCGATCACGATGGCCCGTATGAACCGGCTGTTCGGCGTCACGATGTACGAGCGCGGCGTCAGCCAGCTCGTCTCGGTCGACCTCACCGGCGCCATGCAGGTGCGCGAGCAGAAGGTGGCGGTCTGACGCCCCCTTCACGCGGGCGCGACGATGACTCGTTGTCGCGGGAGTCATCGGCATAAGATATTTATGTGATATCAATGACTTAAGGTCGTTTTCGCGCGCTTGACACCCAAAAGAGTCAACACTATGTTGCGCGCGACTTTGAGGGCATAAATTTCCTTTTTGTGCCGGGGCTGGAACGAGAGGACGCGATGGCTGAACCACGCGACCAGGACCGCCCCGAATCGGGATCGGCGGGACGAAGGGCAACCGCTGATCTGGAGGCACGGATTGCCCGTGCGCGGGCGCAACGGCCGGTCGAGACCGGCCCGGGGCAAGCGCATCAGGAGACGGCCAGCGGGCTCAGCATCGCCTGGCGTTTCATGTCGGAGTTCGTGGCGGCGGTACTCGTCGGCGCAGGTCTTGGCTACCTCGCCGACATGTTTTTGCCTACGCGCCCGTGGGGCCTGATCGTGATGCTGCTGCTCGGCTTTGCCGCCGGCGTGCTCAACATGGTCCGGGCCGCAAATGAAATGAACAAGGCGACCGCCGTGCCGGCCGGCACTCCGGCGGTGCCCGACGACGATGACTGAACGGAACGGAAAGACGCAAATTGGCTGAACCAGCGATTGAACCGATCCATCAGTTCCGGATCTACGATCTCTTCAATTTCGGGACCTTCGGCGGCGACGGCGCCACCGGCGGCATCCACATCGGCTTCACCAACTCAGCCCTGTTCATGGTGCTGATCCTCGCCGTGGTCCTCGGCTTCCTCCTGCTCGGCAGCCGCCGGCGCGCCATCGTGCCCGGCCGCATGCAGTTGATGACGGAGATGAGCTACGAGTTCATCGCCAATCTGGTGCGCAGCACGGCCGGCACCGAGGGCATGAAGTTCCTGCCGTTCGTGTTCGCGCTGTTCATGTTCATCCTCGTGGCGAACCTGTTCGGCATGTTCCCCTACTTCTTCACGGTCACCAGCCATCTGATCGTCACCGCGGCGATGGCGGTCACTGTGTTCCTCACGGTGGTGATCTACGGCTTCTACCGGAACGGGCTCAAGTTCCTGAAGGTGTTCGTGCCCTCGGGCGTGCCGTTCGCGCTCCTCATTCTCCTGGTGCCGATCGAGATCATCTCGTTCTTCACCCGGCCGCTCAGCCACTCGCTTCGTCTGTTCGGCAACATCCTGGGCGGACACATCGTGCTCAAGGTGTTCGCCGGCATGGTGGTGGCGCTGATCGCGACTGGCGCCTGGGCGCCGCTCGGCGTGCTGCCGCTCGCCATGACCGTGGCACTGACCCCGCTCGAGCTCTTGGTCGGCGTGCTCCAGGCCTTCGTTTTCGCCGTCCTCACCTGCGTCTACCTGCAGGACGCCATCCATCCCGGCCACTAAGCCGGCCTCTGCAACCAACCGAATTCCAGACACCAAGGAGACTAAGTTATGGATCCCATCGCAGCGCACAGCTTGGGCAAGCTCATCGGCGCAGGCATCGCCTGTGTCGGTATGGGCGGCGCCGGTATCGGTGTGGGCGTGATTTTCGGCCAGTATCTGTCGGGCGCGCTGCGCAATCCGGCGGCGGCTGCAAGCCAGTTCACCAACCTGCTCATCGGCTTCGCCCTCACCGAAGCGCTCGGCATCTTCTCGCTGCTGATCGCGCTGCTGCTGCTGTTCGTGGTCTGAGACCGGACGACACGCATCGCTGCTCCGGGGCTACTCCGGAGCGGAGACCAAGGCAAGGTAAGTGCAAATGGCTCAATCGGTAATCCTCGTGGCGCAAGCGACCAGTTCGTCGACGGCCGCCGATGCCGTGCAGAACGGTACGGTGATCAACGACGCGGCGTCGCAAGCGAGCACGGTGAGCTCCACCGTGCAGCCGGAAGAGGCGACGCCGGGCTTTCCGCCCTTCGATGCCTCGACTTTCCCGAGCCAGTTGCTCTGGTTCGCCATCACCTTCATCGTGCTCTACGTGGTGCTGAGCCGTGCGGCGCTGCCGCAGATCAGCGGCATCATCGAGCGGCGCAAGGCCCGGATCGATGGCGACCTCAAGGAAGCCGAGCGGCTGAAGGGCGAGACGGACAAGGCCATTTCGGCCTACGAGACCGCGCTTGCGGATGCCCGCAAGAACGCCCACGCCATTGCCGAAGAGACCCGCGCTTCGATCAAGGCCGATATCGACGCCAAGCGCAAAGTGGTGGAAGACGACCTCAGCAAGAAGATGGGCGAGGCCGAGGCGCGCATCACCGCCAACAAGCAGGATGCGCTCGGCCGGGTCAGCGAGATCGCGGCGGACACCACCGCGGCGCTCGTCGCGCGTCTTACCGGTGAGGCCAATCCGGCCGACGTGCAGGCGGCGGTCAACGACGTGGTGAAGGGGTAAGCGATGACGTTCGAATTCGACGCTGCCTTCTGGGCCGCCATCGCGCTGTTCATCTTCATCGGCGTGGTGCTCTACTACAAGGTGCCGGGCCTGATCGGCAAAGCGCTCGACGGCCGCATCAAGGCCATCGAGGGCGAGCTGGCGGAGGCCGAGCGCCTGCGCCAGGAGGCCAAGTTCCTGCTCGAGGAATACGAAGCCAAGCGGCAGGCCGCGACCACCGAGGCCGAGAGCATCGTGGCGGCAGCGCGCGAAGAGGCGTTCCGCCTGACGGCGGAGGCAAAGACCTCGCTCGAGGCGCTGATCGCCCGCCGCACCAAGGCGGTGGAAGACAAGATCGGGCAGGCCGAATCGCAGGCCGTCGCCGAAGTGCGGTCGCGTTCGGCCGATGTGGCGGTGGAAGCTGCCAGGCTGCTGCTGACGCGGCAGATGAACCAGAAGGGCGATGCGCTGATCGACCAGGCGATCAAGGACGTGGGCAGCAAGCTCAACTGAGCTTGGGTGCAGCGCTGACGAATTGAAGGCGGGCTGGTGCCCGCCTTTTGATTTTTGGCGCGGGGGCTACCCCCACCCCCGCCTTGCCAGTTCGCTTTGCTCACCAGTGCGGCGCCCTCCCCTCAAGGGGGAGGGAAAGCAGGAACCGAAATCGCAGTCGGCTTCCCTCCCCCTTAGGGGAGAGTAGCGAAGCTGGGTGGGCATCTCTCCCACCCCCGCCGCAAGGTGCTGTTCTACTCCGCGGCTTGCGGCAACTCCGGGCGTCCCCATTTGAGCTTGGGCTGGCGGGCGGCGCGGGTTTCGTCGAGGCGGCGGCGCGGTGCACGGGTCGGGGCCGAGATGAAGCGCGCGGCGTTACCGGCCTTGGCGTCGCGGGCCAGGTCGAGCATCGCGTCGCAGAAGGCATCGAGAGTCTGGCGGGATTCACTTTCGGTCGGCTCGACCAGCATGGCGCCATGCACGACCAGCGGGAAGTACATGGTCATGGGATGGAAGCCTGCGTCGATCAGCGCCTTGGCGAAATCGAGCGTGGTGACACCGGTGCCCTCGAGGAAAGCGTCGTCGAACAGGGCTTCATGCATGCAGTAGCCCGCCGCGGCGAAGGGCACCGAGAGCTCGTTGCCGAGCCGGGCCTTCACATAGTTGGCGTTGAGCACGGCGTCCTTGGCGGCCTGCGCCAGGCCGTCGCCGCCATGGCTCAGCATGTAGGTGAGCGCGCGCACATACATGCCCATCTGACCGTTGAAGGCGCTGATGCGGCCGAGATGATCCTCCTCGGCGTGCTCGACCAGGACGAGACTGTTGTCGCCCTTGCGCACGAACGGCACCGGCGCGAACGGCGCGAGCGCTTCGCTCAGCACCACCGGACCGGCACCCGGACCGCCGCCGCCATGCGGCGTCGAGAAGGTCTTGTGCAGGTTGATGTGCATGGCGTCGATGCCGAGGTCGCCCGGCCGCACCACGCCCATGATGGCGTTGAAGTTGGCGCCGTCGCAGTAGAAATAGGCGCCCGCCTCGTGCACCGCCTTGGCGATCTCGATCACCTGCGGCTCGAACAGGCCGCAGGTGTTGGGGTTGGTCAGCATGATCGCGGCGACGTCGGGGCCGAGCGCGGCCTTGACCGCGGCGGCATCGACGGTGCCGTCGGCGCGAGCCGGGATGGGCTTCACGCTGTAGCCGAGGAACGCCGCCGTCGCCGGATTGGTGCCGTGCGCGCTCTCCGGCACGAGAACGACGTTCCGGTGACCCTGCCCTTTCGCGGCCTGCGCGGCGCGAATGGCCATCATGCCGCACATCTCGCCATGCGCGCCGGCCTTGGGCGTCAGCGCCACGGCGGCGGTGTTGGTGAGCGTCATCAGCCAGTGGCTCAGCTCGGTCATCAGCTCGAGGGCGCCCTGCACGGTCGAGACCGGCTGCAGCGGATGGATGTCGGCGAAGCCGGGGAGCCGCGCCATCTTCTCGTTGAGCCGCGGGTTGTGCTTCATCGTGCACGAGCCCAGCGGATACATGCCGCTGTCGATCGAGTAGTTGCGGCGGCTCAGGCGCACATAGTGGCGCATCGCTTCGGGCTCGGTGAGACCGGCAAGATCGAGCGGAGTGCGGCGGCGAAAGCCGGCGAGGAACTCGTCGCTGACGCTGGCCTCGGGCAGGTCGACGCCGGAATGCTCGGTGTCGCCGATCTCGAACAGCAGCGGCTCATCGGGCAGCAGCGAGGAGCCGGTGGCGATACTGGCGCCTTCCGTGCCCGGTCCGGTGGGGCGGCCTTGCGTGTTCATGCTCATGATGCGTCCTCCGCCAGCGCTGCGGCGAGGCAGTCGGCCAGCGTGTCGATATCGTCGTCACTCGTGAGCTCGGTCGCGGCGAGCACGATGAGGTTTGCGACGTTGGGGTCGTCCGGGACAAGACGGCTCACCGGCACGCCGGCGAGCACACCCGCCCGCGCGAGCATTTCGACCACCGGCGCAGCAGGCACCGGCAGGCGGATAGTCATCTCGTTGAAGAAGCTTCGATTGAGCAGCTCCACACCCGGCAGCTCGCGCAGCGCTTTGGCGAGCGCCACGGCGCGCGCGTGGTTGAGCCGGGCCAGCCGGGTGAATCCCGCTTCGCCGAGCAGGCCCATGTGAATCGAGAAGGCCAGCGCACAGAGGCCGGAATTGGTGCAGATGTTGGAGGTCGCCTTTTCGCGGCGGATATGCTGCTCGCGCGTCGACAGCGTCAGCACGAAGCCGCGACGGCCGTCGGCATCGACGGTTTCGCCGCACAGCCGCCCCGGCATCTGGCGGACGAAGTCCTTGCGCGTCGCCATCAAGCCGACATAGGGGCCACCGAAATTGAGAGCGTTGCCGATGGACTGGCCTTCGCACACGACGATATCGGCGCCGAGTGCGCCGGGCGCTTCGATGAGCCCGAGCGAAACCACCTCGGTGACCACGACGATCAGCAGCGCACCTTGCGCGTGCGCGGCATCGGCGGCTTTCCGCAGGTCGCGCAGATGACCGAAGAAGTCGGGCGTCTGGATGACGATGGCAGCGGTATCGTCGTCGATCTGGTTGAGGATGTCGCCCTGCCCTTCCGGTGAGGCCGGGAGGCGGATTAGGCTCGGCGAATTGTCCATGTAGGTTGATACGACGTCGCGGTAGTGCGGATGGAGGCCGCCCGACAGGATCACCTTGTCGCGGCGTGTCAGCCGCCGGGCCATCAGCACAGCCTCGGCGGTGGCGGTCGAGCCGTCGTACATCGAGGCGTTCGCAACCTCCATGCCGGTCAGGTGTGCGACCTGCGTCTGGAACTCGAACAGCATCTGCAGCGTGCCCTGCGACACTTCCGGCTGGTACGGCGTATAGGCGGTGAGCCACTCGCTGCGCTGGATCAGATGATCCACCGTCGCCGGCACGTGATGACGATAGGCACCGGCACCGACGAAGAACGGGCCGTCACCCGCCGCGTGGTTCTTCCACGCGAGCGCGCCCATATGCTGCTCGACGCTGAACTCGGCAGCATGCGGCGGGAGATCGACCGGCTTGCCGAGCAGCGCCGATTTGGGCACCGCGCCGAAGAGGTCGTTGGCGGCCGTCGCGCCGATCACGGCGAGCATCTGCGCCCGCTCGGCTTCGGAATGGGGGAGGTATCTCATCGTCTTGTCTCTGCCACAAACACTGAACTACGCCGTGTGCTTCTTGTAGGCCGCGTCGTCCATCAGGCTGTCGAGCTCGGCGGCGTTGTCGAGGCGCAGCTTGTAGATCCAGCCATCGGCATCGGCGGAGCTGTTGATCAGCCCGGGCTCGCTGGCAAGCGCGGAGTTCACTTCGATCACGGTGCCCGAGGCCGGCGAATAAATCTCGGAGGCGGCCTTCACCGACTCGACCACCGCGGCCTCGTCGCCCTTCTTGAGCTTTTGGCCGACGCTGGGCAGCTCGACGAAGACGATGTCGCCGAGCTGGTCCTGCGCGTAGTTGGTGATGCCGACGGTGCCGGTCGCGCCGTCGACGCGGATGTATTCGTGGTCTTCGGTGAATCTGGTGGTCATGCGGTGGCCTTCCGGACGTAGCGGTGGGAAACGAAGGGGAGCGCGGCGACGGTGGCGGGCTGCAGTCGCCCGCGCACCTCGACCTGGAGCTGGGTGCCCGGCGCCTCGTGGCCGGGGGTGACGAAGCCGAGCGCGATGGCGCGGTTCAGCGACGGCGAGAAGCCGCCCGAGGTGATGCGGCCGACGCCGCTGCCGCGCATGTCGAAGATGGTGGTGTTCTCGCGTGCCGGCGCGCCCTCGACGAACAGGCCGACGCGGATGCGAGTGAGGTTGCCCGATATCTCGCTGAGGATACGCGCGGCGCCGGGAAAATCGCGGGCTTCGCGGCGACGCTTGCTGACCGCGAAGTTGAGTCCCGCCTCGATGGGCGAGACGGTATCGTCGAGGTCGTGGCCGTAGAGCGGCAGGCCCGCTTCGAGTCGCAGGCTGTCGCGGGCACCGAGGCCGATCGGCTTGACGCGCGGATCGGATAGAAGTGCATTCCAGAGCTGCACGGCCTTCTCGGCCTCGACCAGAATTTCGAGGCCGTCTTCGCCGGTATAGCCGGAGCGCGAAATGATGAGCTGCGTGCCGCTCCAATCGAAGCTGCGGCAGGTCATGAAACCGAGGCCGGCAACGCCGGGGATCAACGCTTCGGCGACGGCCACGGCCTCCGGCCCCTGCAGCGCGAGCAGGCCACCGTCGTCGGCGCGCTGCAGCGTGGCGCGGCCAGCGGTGGCGGCTTCGATCAGCGCCCAGTCGGCCTGCTTCGTGCCGGCGTTGACGATGATGTAGAGCGTGCCGGCCCACTTTGGGTCCGCGGGCCGCTCGATCATCAGGTCGTCGCGCGTGCCGCCTTCGTCGTTGAGCAGCAGCGTATAGCGCATCTGCGCGGGCTTCAGGCCCGCGATGTCGGCGGTGACCAGTGGCTCGACCAGCGCCGCGATCGCCGCGTGGTCGCGCTCGGGGTCGCCGGACTTGTCATTGAGCATCAAGAGGCTGGGGCCCATGTGCGAGACGTCGAACAGGCCGGCGTGCTCGCGGGTCCATTTGTGCTCGGCAATGATGCCGGTCGGATATTGCACCGGCAGGCTGTAGCCGGAGAACGGCACCATGCGGCCGCCAAGCCTGATGTGCTCGTCGTTGAGGACGACGGTCTTGAGAGATTCGCCTGCGGTCTCTGACACGGGACACCCAAGGGTCGGTTGCACGAATGCCTGCAAGGCGACCCTTGCCGGCCGTGCCCCCTCTGTCCACTAACCTGAGAGATTTCCCGGAGAGCCTATGCTCCGGTTGCTCCTTCGGTGGAGTGTTGCCACTCGCTTTCCAGAGTGAGCCCCAAGAGGCTCGATTCTATCGATGGCTGAAGCCTCGGCTTCGCTGGCCATCTTGGTCGACGCGGTCCTTTTGCCTGAGAGTTTCCGGGGCGGTTGCTCCTTCGGCGCCACGACGAGCGTGGTCTCTCCCGCAGTCGTCTTATCCTGACGAGTTCGGCGAGGCGAAGTCAATCGCCCCCAGGCCGGACTCAGGACTTCTTCTTGTCGGCGGTGGAATCGAAGCCGACCCAGATGGTGATGTCGTCGCCCGATACGTATGGAATCTGTACGTTGTCGACGACCTTCACGAAATCGGACGATTGCGTCGATGGCTGGACGGTCACCGGGATCTGGTAGAGCTCGGAATAGAGCGGCGTCGAATCGGCGCGCTCGACGGCAAAGCGCAACGGCAGCTCGACGCTGGTCTGGTCGCCCGAGGGTCCGAGCATCAACCGGCCGACAACCCCCATCTTCACGGTGATGAGGCCGTTGGACACGGTACAGTTGCGCGACTGCTTGTCGATCACGGCCTGGTACTGCAGGTCGTGCGGATTCCCGATCTGCCCTTTGCCGTAATAGTAGACGGCCTCGGCGCCCGGCCGCACCTTGATCGGCGGGCACTGCGTGGCGATGGCGGGGAGCGCCGGACTCATCGCGGCGATCTGGTCGGGAGTCGCGGTCGCGTTCTGCAGCGCCTGCGTGGTCGGCGATGGCTGGCCGCCACCGAACATCCCGCCCATCGAGCAGGCCGAAAGCAGCGCGCCCAAGGCCGCCACACCCGCCAAACGAAGACCGATTGCTGTCGAACCCACTGCACTATCCCCCCGTCGCACGCATCACTGGACTGCTTCCGCCTGCAGGGCAAGCAGAATGGCAGGCGCACCGCTGACTGTCACCCCGGCGACGTCCTGCACGAATAGGTTTTCGACCACGCCGGCGCGGATAATCATGGCAAAGCGGGCGAACCGCCGGCCTCCCAAGGCCGGAAAATCCTTGGCAAGACCCATGGCTTCGGCGAATTGCGCCGAGGGATCCGCGATGAAATCGACCTTGCCTAATGCCTCGGATCGCTCGGCCCAGGCCTTCAGAACGTAGTGATCGTTCACCGCGGCGCAGACGATGCGATCGACGCCCATAGCACGGATCTTGCCCGCATTAGCGACGAACCCGGGAAGATGCGCGGTATCGCAGGTCGGCGTGAAGGCGCCAGGTACCGCAAACAGCACCACGCGGCCATGACCCAGGATCTCGAGCGTATCGACGTCGTTCACGGACCTGGCATCGATGAGCTTAACGGAGACGGACGGCAGCTTGTCGCCGGGTTGGATCATCTGCGCTGTCCGGTTTCCTGCTGGGGCGCTTCAGTGCGAGGGTGCCGCGATCTGGCGAGTGACCGAATAGGAG
>Ga0207667_10009301_pt1 | contig 11590 bp, 9 predicted proteins | sample KBSCornC52_FD_184301 | JGI IMG/M metagenome (GOLD analysis project Ga0207667, IMG submission 184301) | Corn rhizosphere microbial communities from Kellogg Biological Station, Michigan, USA - KBS Corn C5-2 (SPAdes) (version 2) | ecosystem: Host-associated > Plants > Roots > Rhizosphere > Soil ...
TGGGTCAGCCCGAACGCCTGGCAACGTCGGCAACGCGCCGCGCTCGAGCCGTTCGGGCTGACCCATTCGCAATTCGTGCTTCTGGCGACCGCGACCTGGTTCGGCGCCAACGAGACGCTCACTCAAGCGCGGCTGGCCGAGCTCTCCGGCGTGGATCCGATGACCACGTCTCAAGTGGTGCGCACGCTCGAGGCAGCCAAGCTCCTCGAGCGGCGCAGCCATCCGGACGATCCGCGAGCCAAGGCCATCCTGGTCAGCGAGGCGGGGCGAGCCAAAGCGCGCGCCGCGGTCGTCGCCGTCGAAGAGACCGACGCGGCATTTTTCTCCGCCTTGGCGGCGGGCACCGAGCAGTTGGTGGAAATGTTCGGCGAGCTCGTGGCTGCAGAAGCGGCGCGCGCCGGCGCTCCGTCCGCGGCGAGCGCAGCGAGCGACCGCTCGACCGAGAAGCACGTTCGGAAGCCGCGTCCCGCCGCAAACAAGCGCGGCTGACGCAGCCCGCCCTCCCGTGCGGAGGTCGCGCATTGGGCACTTCGGCGCGCCATACGCGTAAACTCGATGCAGCGCTCCCGCCCGTGTTGGATCGCCCAACGGTTTGCGGGCTGGCATCGGCTCTTTGGACTCCACTACACTGCCGGCGCTCATGAGCCCTCCGTCACCGCCACGTGAACGCCAGGCCCGCCGCACGCTGCCTTCGAGTCTGAGGCGCGTTGCCCACCTGCGCTCGCTGGCTGGCACAACGCTCGCGCTACTCGCCTTGGGCGGCGCCACTTTCGCCTGCTCGGGGCGCTCGGCGGCCAGCGCGCCAGCAGCGAACGGCCTCACTGCGCGTGCCGCGGCCAATGCACCTGCAGCGAGCGGAGCGAGAGCCGTGACCGCGCCGAACGCCGACGCCGCGCAGCACGCTCTCGCAAACGCTTGGCTCGATCGCACGCTGTCTGCCGACGAGCGCGCGGATCGCCTAGTTCGCGCGCTGACCGAGGACGAGAAGCTCACCTTGGTGACCGGCTATTTCGGCGTGCAGAAGGAATGGAACGAGTACCAATTTCCGGAGGCCCGCGCGCAGTCGGCGGGCGTCGTTCGCGGCGTGCCGCGGCTCGGCTTTCCGCCGCAATGGCAGTCGGACGCGGGCAGCGGCGTCGCGACTCAGGGTGAAGCGCCACCCGAGCTCGAACGCACCGTGCTCCCGTCGGGCCTGCTCACTGCCTCGACGTGGAACCCGGAGCTCGCCGAGCGAGGCGGCGCGATGATCGGCAATGAGGCGCGGAACACCGGCTACAATGTGATGCTCGCGGGCGGCGTCAATTTGCTGCGCGAGCCGGGCAATGGCCGAAACTTCGAGTACGGCGGAGAGGATCCGCTGCTCGCAGGGATGATGGTGGGCGCGCTCGTGCGTGGCATTCAGTCGAATCACATCGTCTCCACGGTGAAGCATTACGCATTCAACGATCAAGAAACGGGGCGCAATTCCGTGAACGTGCTCGTGGCTGAAGCGGCCGCGCGCGAATCGGATCTGCTCGCCTGCCAAATCGCCATCGAACAAGGCGATCCGGGCGCGGTGATGTGCAGTTACAATCTGCTGAATGGCACGTACGCCTGCCAAAATGACTGGCTCTTGAACCAAGTATTGAAGCGCGATTGGGGCTTCAAAGGCTACGTGATGACCGATTGGGGCGCGCAGCACGACACCGTGCTCAACGCCAACCACGGCCTAGACCAAGAGACCGGCGTCAGAAAGCGCGGGGAGTACCAATGGCTCGACAAGCTATCGCTCGCGATCCAGCGCGGTCAGGTGAGCCCAGGGCGGCTCGATGACATGGTGCACCGCATCGCGCGCACGCTGATTGCGAAGGGCGCCATTGATGATCCAGTGCAGCCTGCCCCCATCGACTTTGCGGCGCACGCACAAGTGACCGAAGCCGCCGCCGAAGAGGGCATCGTCGTGCTCAAAAATCGCGACGTGTTGCCCTTAGCCGCAAACCTGCAGCGCATCGCCGTGATCGGTGGACACGCTGACGTCGGCGTGCTCACGGGCGGCGGCTCGGCGCAAGTGTACGCGCGCGGCGGCAACGCGGTGCGCGGGCTCGGCCCGGCGCATTGGCCCGGGCCACACGTGTACGCGCGGTCGTCCCCCCTCGCCGCGCTGCGGCACGAGCTGCCGCAAGCCGCGTTCGAGTGGTCGGACGGCGCGGATCTCAAGAGCGCCGCGGCCACCGCAAGAAAAACGCAAATCGCGATCGTATTCGTCACGCAGTGGACGGCCGAAGCCATGGATTTTTCGCTCAGCTTGCCGGACGACCAGGACCGCCTGATCGAAGCCGTGGCGCGCGCAAATCCACGCACCATCGTCGTGCTCGAGACGGGCGGCCCGGTGCTCATGCCCTGGCTCGAGCGCGTCGCTGGCGTGGTCGAGGCCTGGTACCCGGGCAGCGAAGGCGGAGTGGCGATTTCGCGCGTGCTGAGCGGCGCAGTGAATCCCTCGGGGCACCTGGCCGCGAGCTTCCCACGTTCAGTCGAACAGTTGCCACGCCGCGCCATCGCCGGCCAAGGGTTGCCCAAAGGTCAGGTGTTCGACGTGCGCTACGACGAAGGCGCAGCAGTGGGCTACCGCTGGTACGATCAGCGGCACCTCGAGCCGCTGTTCCCGTTCGGGCACGGCCTGAGCTACACGCGCTTCACCCATAGCAACTTGTCCGCGCGCGTCGAAAACGACGAGCTCCACGTCAGCTTCACCGCCCACAACACCGGAGCGCGCTTCGGTCAAGACGTCGCGCAAATCTACGTTTCGCCCGTCGCCGGTGGTTGGGAAGCTCCAAAGCGCCTCGGCGCATTCAAAAAGATGGCCCTCGCACCGGGCGGCTCCGCCAGCCCGGCGGTCACCGTCGATCCGCGCCTGCTCGCGCTGTACGACACCGAGCATGGTCGCTTTCGCATCGCGCCGGGAGCTTACAGAGTCACGCTCGCCAGCTCGGCGCGCGACGCTGGGCAGAGCGTGATCGTCAATTTGCCTGAACGCTTGCTGCCGGCTGGCGCTGGTGTTGCGCACTGAGCATGTGGCTCGGCATTGCGTACGAGGATTTCGAACACCAAGTGACTCCCCTTTGACTGTGAGGAAGAGACCTCCATTTGTTGCGGAGGTCACGTCTAGGGCGGTTGCCACCCCGGCGCCCGCGAGAGCGGTGACAACAGCCCGGAATCAGCCTTTCCGCCGCCGCGCCCGCGGCTTGGGCACGGCTCGCCGCGCCTCGAACTGTTGAATCGTTCGTTCGATCTCCGCGACGAGCGCGCGCTCCTTGGGTAGCGCCGTCCGGTACTCGGCGGCGAGCACCTTGTTCGAGAGTCCTTCGAGCGCGTAGCGGGCGACGGCGCTATCCTTCTCGGCGCAGAGGACAAGCCCGACAGGTGGATTTTCGCCTTCGAGCATCCAGTGCTCACGCGCGTAGTTCAGGTAGAGGTGCATTTGCCCCGCATCGGCGTGGGTAAGCGATCGAGCTTGAGATCGATGATCACGAGACAGCGCAGTCGTCGATGAAAGAACAAGAGGTCGATGCGGTACCAAGCATCGCCGATGCGCAACCGGCGTTGGCGCCCGACGAATGTGAAGTCGCCGCCGAGCTCCAGTAGGAATGACTCGATCTTGGCGATCAGCGCCGCTTCGAGGTCTGTTTCCGAATACTCGTCCTTGAGCCCGAGAAATTCCAGTACGTACGGGTCTTTGATCGCCTGTTCCGGGGTGACCTCGTCGGCAGGCTTTCGCGTCTCGCCGCGATGCAACATCGCCGTCTTGTTCCGCGATAGCGCCGTGCGCTCATAAAATTGGGTTGCGATTTGACGATCGAGCTGACGGATGGTCCAGCCGCCGCGAAGCGCCTCGGTCTCGTAAAATCCGCGACCCTCAGGATTGCGAACGGCGAGCAGTCGCACGTAGTGGGACCAAGGCAGCGGAAAACGCGCGGCGACAGCGGCGAGGCCATCGTGCTCGGTAGATTGTCCAGACGCTGTCTGGACTTTCTTCGCGGACGACGAGAGCGCCAATTCTCCAGACGCTGTCTGGAGAATCTCTCGGTACTCGAGATAGAACGAGCGCATCTGAAACAGATTCGCCCGCCCGAAGCCGCGCCCGAAGCGGCCTTGCAAATCTGTCGACAGCTTGACGATCAGCGCTTTCCCGTAGCCTGCCCGCTCCGCACCGTGCTGCTCGTGCTCGACGATGCGGCGCCCGATCGTCCAGTAGGTCGCGGTGATCAGCGCGTTCACGCTGCGCGCCGCTGCATGCCTGGCGGCCTCGACCAGTTGTACGACGTTCGCGAGCACGGCGTCGTAGCCGGCCCCCGCTCTCGTCAACGCGGTCTTCTTGCGCTTCACCATCACCACTGTACCCGGGCCGGCTGCGGCAACAAACCCCGGTTTCCAACCCAGGTGCCCCGGAATCACTGCAGTCCCGCGCGCTCAGGCCAGCGCGTCGACTGAGCACAGAGCCGCGACCCGTCGAAAGAATTCTGAAGCGAGGTCCGGAGCCGGAAGGGCCGCGACCTGCCCGTCTCCGAGCTCAACGACGATCCAATCTCCATCCTCGCGGAACGCGATATCCATCGTGAAGAACGGGCTCGGAATTCCGGACGCAAGGGTTTGCAGCGCGCTCAACGGCAGGTCGGTGTTGAACGTGGTTAGATCGCCCCAATAGCGGTGGGCGAGGATGAGCTCGCTGCGAAACCAAAAGGTTCGAAATTCGGCAGCGAGGGGCATCCCGCTTTTCGGATGTGAGCCCACAATCTTCAGCGGTACGAACTCGCGGAAAACAAGCCCTTCGTTCAGATCTTCACCTTGGAGCTCGAGAAAGCGTTCCACGACCCGTCGAACGGTTGCCGCGTCGTCGGCAGCGGGGATGAAGCATGCATCATTCCAGTAGTGCTTCTGGGACTTGACGTAGTCCTTTACGACGAGCGCCGAGTGTCCAAACTGCCCGAGCGTTTTCAAAATCTCGTCGAAATCAGGAACCCCCTGCACGCGTAGCCAGACCGAGCGCGGCGTGCGGTCCTTGATGAACGGATACGAATCGGGGAGGTAGTGGCAAGCGCGATAAGATTCGGGATTTGTGACCAGCTGGACCCCTCGGGCAGCCAGCGCGTCGAACATCGCCTGGTACTGAACCGGCGTAAGCATCCACCCGCGATAGAGCGCCTCACCCACCTCCTCGGGCGCGTGCGCGACCGCCTCACCCACGGCTCCCTGCAGAACTCGCGTGTGATCTACCAGCGCCGTCGCGAGACCCGCGGCGCGCGCAGCTGCTCGCTCATGCTCAAAGTCCGGATCGACCCGACGCGGATTGAACGGCTCCGAGGGAAAGAGAATGAGCGTCACGGCCGGAACAAGGTAGCGCGTTTACCGCGCCACGGCCCGCGTCTGCGTGCAAAACCTGGTCGACCACATAGTGGTCGGCGCCGACGAGATCGTGATCGAAGCGCGCGCTGGCGCGGCACTCGCGATGATGTTCACCACCTCGCGCCCGCCAGATTTCTCACCCACCTCGGCAGAAGTTCATTCATACGTCTTAGATTGGCACGCCCGAAGGGATTCGAACCCCTGACCGGCGGGTTAGAAACCCGCTGCTCTATCCGGCTGAGCTACGGGCGCGTGCTGGAAGAGTCGAAGAGCATCTCGAGAATTTAGGCGCCCGCATCCTTTCGAGCGCGCGGGTCCTTGTCAAGCGAGTGTGGCAACTTGGCGTGCGCGCGGCCAGCTCCGTCTCAGATTCAGCCGGATCGCGTGTACGGCGGTATCCGGGGCACGCTGATGGCTGCCCTCAAAACCGCTCGCGGACCCGTTTACCTTCACCGGCTTCCGAGCGGTGAGGCTAGGATAGCAAACCCACGTGAAAGTTCTCCTCGTCAATCCGAACCGCGAGCGCATGCCTTGGCCTGCGCTGCCCGTCGGTCTGTGCACGGTGGCGAGCGGTCTCGCCGGGGCGGGTCACGTCGTCGAAGTGTTGGATCTGATGTTCGTGAACGACCCGGCGCGCGAGACGCTGAGTCGCGTCAAAAAGAGCGACCCGGATATCGTCGGGCTCAGCATTCGCAACATCGACAACTGCAACTTCGAGGTGCCGCATTTCTACCTGACTGACATTCGCGATCAGGTGGTGCGCTCGATTCGCGCAGCGTCGCCGCGCGCGAAGATCGTGGTCGGCGGCAGCGCCGTGAACGTCTCGCCCGCCGACACGTTCGCGTATCTCGAGGCGGATTACGCGCTCGTTGGCGAGGGTGAAGAAGCGTTTCCGGATTTTCTGCGCGCGCTCGAGGCGGGCACACCGCTGTCGCAGGTGCGCGGCCTGCTCGAGCCCGGCAAGGGTAGCGCCAAAGCGCTGCCGATCTTGGACACAGGCCGCTTGGCACGCGGCGAGCCGCCCGCGGGTCGCGCATTGGTTCATGATTTCGCCAAGTCCGCGCGCAGCGAGGCCTGGAATTGGATCGATCTCAAGCAGTACGCCGCGCACGGCAGCCCCTACTCCGTGCAAACCAAGCGCGGCTGCGCGCTGAAGTGCTCGTACTGCGTGTACAACAACATCGAGGGTCACGCCTATCGCCTGCGCGACCCGGTGGAAGTCGTCGATGAGCTGGAGGAGGCCGTCAAAGGCCACGGCGTCAAAGCCATCGATTTCGTCGATTCGACCTTCAATTTGCCGCTCTCGCACGCGCGCGGCATTTGTGAAGAGCTCGAGCGCCGCCCGCTCAACGTCGAGATGTCGACCATGGGCCTGAACCCCGCGGGCGTCACGCCCGAGCTCGTCCAAGCCATGAAGCGCGCGGGCTTCAAGAGCGTGATGTGCACGCCCGAGAGCGCCTCCGAGGTCACGCTCAAAACGCTGCGCAAAGGTTTTCAAAAGCATGCGGTCATTCGCGCCGCGCACGCGCTCCGCGAAGGCGGCTTGCCCACTTATTGGTTCTTCATGCTCGGCGCGCCGGGCATGAAGAACCAATAAGTGGGCGAGACGCTGGCCTTCTGCGAAGAGCACATCGCGCCGACGGACATGGTGCTGTTCTCGACCGGTATCCGCGTGTACTCGGGCACGCCGCTCGAGCGCACGTGCAAAGACATGGGTTGGTTCGCCGAAGACGATCCCCTGTTTTTGCCCTCGTGGTACCTGTCGCCCGAGCTCGATCTGAACGAGCTCTACCAAACCTTGATGCGCGCGGCCGCGGTGCACCCGAATTGGATGACCAACGCCGAAACCGTGGTCAGCCCGGCGATGAACGTGATGATGAAGGGTGCCTTCCGCGCGCTCGGCTGGAAGGGCCCGTTCTGGAAGCATTTGCCGCGCGTGTTCGGCTTGGCCAATCGCTTCGGCGTGCGGCAACGCGGGCTCGAACAGCACGCGGCCAATCTGCGCAAAGTCACCGACGTGCGCCACTATCGTGGCTGATCGCGGCTGTTCAGCCCTCATTCAGCCAGCTCAGCGCGCCCGTCAGGTAACTGCCGAAGCTTTGCGTGAACGCGTGGCCGACTGGGCCCAAATCCAAAAAACGCGCTTGCACCCCGGAGCGCGCGGCGCGTTCGGCTTCGCGTTGCATCGGATCGTGCATCATGTCCCACGCGCCCGCGCTGAGCAGCACGCGCGCTACGCCGTTTGCCGCGAGCAATTGTCGATTGAGCACCACTTTCGCACCAATCAAGAACACGCGCGGATACTTGCCGGGCGCGCTTTCGGCGAGCGCGAGCGCGCGGTACGCGCCGAGTGAATAGCCGATCAACGTGCGCCCGTGTTCGTCGTCCGCGGCTTCGGGTAGGGCGGTTTTGGCGCGCGCCACCGCGGCCTCGATCGCGCCGGCAAAGCCGCTCTGCGGCCAACTGACGCCGCCGCCCGCGCAGCGTTGACTTGCGCGCGGACACACCAAATGCGCGCTCGCGGTCACCTGCTCGGCGAAGTGACGACACGTGCGAATCGGCTCACCGCACATGCCATGCAAAACCACCGTGATCGGCCGCGGCCCGCCCGCGCGCGCCGGAAAGATCACCACGCCCGGCAAATCGCCGGTCTCCGGCAGCTCGATGACCGCGGGCATGGGCGGCGAGTCGGCCGCGGCGGTCGCGGTCTGCTCCGTGCGCCCGGTTTGCGCGGCGGTCGCGGTCTGCCCGGTTTGCGCGGCGAAGACGCGTGTTCCACCTGCGAAGCACGAGAGTGTCACCCCAACCAAAGCACAAAACCAGCCCTTCACGCGCGAACCGCGCGCCCGCACCTGCTCCATGACGAGCCTTCCTCGGCCAAAGCCGAACAGCGAAGCGCCCGGTCACGACGCGCTGCCCACGCGCACCGTGAGCCGCACCGTCGCCGAACCGCGCTTCAGCTATTCATCGCTAGAGTCGGGAAAACTGTGACCAACACGAGAAGACGCACACCGCGAGCGTGCACGTCTTCAAGAGAGAGAGTTTGTTTGATGGTCACCGAGCGCGGCGTATCGCGTCGCAGCCTTCGGCGTCGCGGACGAACGCACGCGCCGGGGGCGCGGCTCATCGATTGCGCGAAACCGCGGCATGTTGCTGCGTTCAGATCGCCCTCGGTGAGCGAGGAGACTCGCGGTTCAAATCGGCTGTTTGAATTCGAACATCAAACGACGAAATGAAAAGGCATTCGCCCAACGACGCAACGGCGCGTCGCACTTCGCGTCTCAGCCGACTAAGTCTTCCTCAGCCGCCCGTCACTTCACAACGAAGAGTCGTTGTGCGGAGCTCGGCTGGGCGGCGCGGATGGCGAATCCGACGAGTCGAAGCTCGGGCTCGGCTTGGTCCCGGGACGGCGCACTTTCTGAGGCTTCGGGAATGCGCTCGAATCGGGTACCGCGCCGGAAAGCGGCGCCGCGCTCGGAGCGGGGGTTGCGGTCGAATCCGGTGCGCCGGCATGCGGCGCAGCGCTTGAATCCGGCGCTGCACTCGCATGCGGCGCCGCATTGGAATCCGGCGTAGCGCTCGAGTCCGGCGTAGCGCTCGAATCCGGTGCTGCGCTGGGCGTCGGCGCGAGTTGCGCGGCTGCCGCGCTGCGCGCGCGGACGACTTCGGGTGCCGCGTCGCCCGCGGGGTCGAGCGCGCGCGCCCGATCGAGGCCGTCCAGGCACTCCTCGGCGCTCGCCGCTGGGCAACGCTCGAGCGCGATCCGGCGCAGCGCGCGACCGCGTTGTTCGGGAGAGGGCAGCGGCTCGGGTTGGAGCTCGTGTTCACCCTTCGCAACGTCGCTCGGGCCTCTGCCGTATTCGTAATAGAGGATCGCGCCAGACACGACCAGCACCAATCCGAGCGCGCCCAGCATCAACTCGGCCGCCCAACGTTCGCGCAGAAAGCGACGCAAGCGCGAAACGCGTTGGCGCACGCGGGGCGCCGGTACATTCGCGTCGCGCGCAATTTGCTCGAGCTTTTCACCGTCGCCTTCGCGCAGCATCCACTCCAGGGTGTGTTCCGCGTCCGCGTCGGGAAGCTTGCCCTCGGCCCAGCGTAAAATGTCCCGCGCCGAGAGCGGCGCTTCGCTCGCGGTCAGCTCGAGAGTTTCGGCTTCGGGGACCTCGCGGGCGCGCCGTCGAAAGTGATCGACGACTTTATTGCGCGTGACGGTGAAGACGAATCGCCGGAATTCCTCGGCGTCCGCTGGGACGCGCGGCGCACAGAGCAGGTCGGCAAGCGTGGCTTGGACCACATCGTCCGCGTCGCCGCCGGGGATCCGGCGCTTCACTGTCGCTTCAATCGCGCGTCGCAACGCGGGATCGGCGAGCCGGGCTCGAGTGTCGTCAGCTGGGGTGGGCGCAACGCGGACCGGCATCGCCATGGGGCTATTCATCATCGCCCGAGCCCCAGAAAGTGTGACGCGACCAAGAGCACGCCCCTCAGGTACCCCAAACCCGGCCGATTCCTCCCCGGCTCAGCCCTTTTCCCATTTGTACGGATCTTGCGTCTTCTCGCCCTCCGAACGCTCGAGCTAGGCGAGCCGGCTCAGGCGAGCTTTCGCGCCCGACCGCAAAAACCGAGCGGAGTGCCGCGGGTGAAGGTGAACTCGAAGTCGCGCTGCACTCGGCCGGTGAGCAGCATGCGCCAAAAGGGCCAACCGAGCTTCGGTCGAACGCCGCAGAGCTCCAGCATTTCGAGCCCGTGCTCCGCACAATCTCGCTGGATTTCGGCGGGCCTCGAGAACAACCGCAGCACGTGGAGCTCGGGCGGCGTGTTGCGCACGAACCACTCGACGCCTTTGATGATCACGAGATAAGCGAGGAGATTGCGGTTGAAGGTGTGAAAAAAGAACAGCCCACCGGGTGCCAGCACCCGCGCGGCCTCGGCGATCACGCGCTCGCGCGGCTCGACGTGCTCGAGAAAATCCAGCGCGCACACGACGTCGAAAGAGCCGGCCGGGAAGGGCAGGCTGAGCGCGTCGCCCTGCACGTAGCGCACCGTGCGCTGCGGATCGTGCTCAGCCGCCACCTGCAAGGCAGCGGCAGAGGCGTCGAGGCCCGTCACTTGCTGGCCCAGTGCGCCCAAGTAATTCGAAAGAAAGCCCGCGCCGCAGCCCAGATCGAGCACGCGCCGCGGCGCCGGGCCGAATTCGGCGCGAACGGCGCTCGCGAGCCACGGCGCAAGCAGGCGTGACTCGGCGCGCAGTAGTGCAATCGGGTCATCCTCGGCGTCGTACCAACGCTCGCCGAGTTGCTCGTAAATCGCGTTATTTACCCGCGTGATCGCGACGGGGCTCGCTGCCAAAATGGACTCCAATAGATCACCTGGTGGGCGAGCAGCCCGAGCGTCAGGCACAGCTCGACTTGAATCAGCACGCGCTGCCCGGCCGAGTGCGCGAGCAGCCAAAAGCACAAAAACACGATCGGATGGAGCACGAACAGCACGGCATGCAGCCACGTTTCCAGCGGCTCACACAAACGCGCGTGCACGAATTCATCCTTGGTGATGAACAGGCAGGAGAACGCGCACAGCCCGACATACACGCTGAGCGTGCTCGGCGCGGACGGCGGAGCAAACGCGAGCCAGCCGTAGCACGCCGCCGCGGTCAGCGTGTCGAGCGGGTGTCCGAGGCGCTCCCAGCGCGGCAAGCCGCGCCGGCGATGAAACACGAGTTCGTCCACGGCCATCGCCAGCATCTGCAGCAGCGCCGGGAGCAGCAGGAGCACGACCATCAGCGCTTCCGGAATAGGCCGCCGCACACGGTCAAGCCCGGCCCAAATGCCAAGCTTGCCACCAACGTTCCGGGCTTGACGCTCGCATCATTCAGAACGCGCTGCCAGACGTGAGGCAAGGTCGCGCTCGACATGTTGCCGTGATCGAAGAGCACGGCGCGGCTGGTCTGCAGTTGCGGCTCACTGAGCTCGAGCACGTTTTGCACCGCGTCGATGATCTTCGGCCCGCCCGGGTGCACGGCAAACAGCGTATGGCGCAGATTCTGAGCCAGATCGAGGCTAGCCTTGCGAAAGAGCTCGCTCACGAACGGGCGCAACGCACGCTCGATACGCTCGGGAACGTCGCGCGCCAAAGTCATGTGCATGCCGAAATCAGCGGCGCACCAAGTCATCGCTTGGCCACAGTTCGGTAAGATGGCTTCGCTCAGCGCCAG
>Ga0207667_10009302_pt1 | contig 11590 bp, 9 predicted proteins | sample KBSCornC52_FD_184301 | JGI IMG/M metagenome (GOLD analysis project Ga0207667, IMG submission 184301) | Corn rhizosphere microbial communities from Kellogg Biological Station, Michigan, USA - KBS Corn C5-2 (SPAdes) (version 2) | ecosystem: Host-associated > Plants > Roots > Rhizosphere > Soil ...
GCGGTTCGCCGCACCGACTCCGCCCGACGGCACCCAGCCGGTGGGATCGAGCACGTCCGTGATGGCGATGTGCTTGCGCAAAGTCGGTTTTGTCTCGAAGCTCCGTTCCCGAAGCCATCGGATCGGATATCGTTCGAGATGAGAGCAGCCATTTTCAACGGGCCGGAAGCCGGCTTCTCGATCGAGACCGTGGCCGATCCGCAGCCCCGGCCCGGGGGGATCGTGCTCAAGGTCGGGCGCTGCGGCATCTGCGGCTCCGATCTGCACATGACCGAGCCGGGCTCCACCATCGCCTGCCAGCCCGGCACCATCCTCGGCCATGAATACTCGGGCGAAATCGTCGCCATCGGGGCCGGGGTCGAAGGTTTGCGCATCGGCGACCGGGTGACCGCGCTGCCCATGGCCGGCTGCGGCCATTGCCCGGCTTGCCGTGCCGGGCGGCTGATGGGCTGTCCGGAGCGCTTGTCCACCTTGGGCGGCTTTGCCGAATATGTCGAATGCATGGCCGCAAGTGCGATCCGCCTGCCGGCCGCGCTTTCCCTGGCCGACGGCGCGCTGTGCGAACCGCTGGCTGTCGGGCTCCACGGCGTGGCCGCCGCCGCCATCCGGCCCGGCAGCCGTGTGGCGGTACTCGGTGGTGGTGCCGTGGCGCTGGCCGTCACGTTCTGGGCGGCGCGGCAGGGGGCAGGGCGGGTCGTTGCCTCGTCGCGCTCGCCGCGCCGGGCCCCCCTGCTCGAGGCGATGGGTGCCAGTGCCTTCGTTGCGAGCGGAACCGAGGGGGACGGCGAGATCGTCGAGGCGCTCGGCGGGCCGCCCGACATCGTGTTCGAGACAATCGGCATACCCGGTGCGATCGATCGTGCGGTCGGCCTGGTGCGCCCCACCGGCCGCGTGGTCTCGATGGGGTTCTGCACCGTGCCCGAGCCGTTTCGTTCCGGGGTGGCCGCCTTCAAGGAAGTGTCGCTGCTCTTCGCCATGTCCTCATCGGTCGAGGAGATGCGCCAGGCGGTGGACACGCTGGATGCGGGCCATGTCGAACCCCGGCTGATGGTCACCGGGACGGTCCCGCTGGGCGATCTCCCGCAAACCTTCGATCGCCTGCGCGGTGCCAATGCCGAAACCAAGGTCCAGGTCGCACCCTGGAGCTGAACGACCGGAACGGTGCGGCGGCACCCGGGGGCGGTGCGGGTCCGGATTGCGGGGGACCCGCGTAACAGGCATGGTCGGCCTCAGCGGGCGGAGATGGGGTAGTCCTGCTTGCGCCGGAGCCGCGCGCGGAGGCGGCCCGCCAGCACCGTCAGGCGCCGCCGCGTCCGCCGCGCGGCACGCATGGCGGCCCGGCGCACCGCCGCCGCGGACAGGCCTGTGTTCTCCTCCGGGGCCACGGTAAAGCGCTGCCGCAGGTCGCGGCCGGATGGGAACGCGGCATCCTTGGCCTTGCCGCCCTGGGCAGGCCACAGATCGAACGGTTCGGGCACACCGGCCGGGTCCTCGGCCGCAAGATCGCGCGCAAATTCGTCATGCCCCGACCCGGCATCCGCCCCGACGAGCGAGGCAGGTGGCACCGGCGCCTGTGTTTCAACCGGCCACTCGGGCTCGGCCGGAGGCGGCTCCAGCAGGTCCAGCGCGACCGCGGGCATTCCGTGGAGCAGGCCCCGCAGCAGGCTTTCGTCCTCGACCACCAGCCGCTGCGCGCCCGCTTCCTCGGCATAGCGCGCCACTTCCAGCAGGTCGTCCTCGCCCAGCGCCAGAGCCAGGGTCTTGGTGCCCTTGCGCGAGAAGATATCCAGCAGGCTGCCTTCGGCGATGCCCGCTTCCGCCTCCTCCTCGGCCAGCGAGCCGAGCGCGAGCGGCACCGGCTCCTCGCCCGGGGCGGGTTGCCAGTCCTCCCATCCGGCGACGGGGGCATCGAAGAACGGATAGACCCCGTCGCAGGCGGCCAGCACGCACAGCGGGCGCGGCAGGCCGCGCGCGCGGATCGTGTCGCGCAGGGCCTGATGGATCAGCGCGGCGACATAGCAGGCCCCGATCGTTCCGGCGCGAATCTGCTCGGGATCGGGCCGGGCGGCATCGAGCAGCCGGTCCTCCAGCGCGATGATCGCGCCGTGGAGATCGTCCAGGCCCCTGATGCCCAGCGTCGCGTCGGTGGCCTGGTAGTCGCCCTGCCAACCGAAGCCCTCGCGCGAATAGCCGTCGAGCAGGTCGTCACGACTGGATTCGGTAAACGGGTAGGCGTCGTCGGTGAAATAGTAGGTCTTGAGGAACGGCGTCAGCAGCCCGTCCTTGGGGCCCGGCCCGCCAAGCACCCGGGCATCGGCCAGGACGACGCCGATGGCCGAGATCGGAAAACCGGGGCGGTCATGCCCCGCCAGGCGCTGGGCCAGCCGCTCCCATCCGGTGAATTCGATATCGGCGGCGGTCACGGTCAGGAACCGGGGCGGCAGCGCCCGGCCGTGGCCGGCGAAGGGTTCCAGCAGTCCGCGCAGGTGTGCTACGGCGCCATCGACCTCGTCGAGCCGCAGCATGTCCTCAACCGCATAGCGGAAGTCGGTCTCGTCCTTGCCGTCGATGGTGACGGTATCCATCGCCGCACCCCCGCTGAAAGCCTCGCGTGAATTGGTCAACGCAGGCTAAGAGCGAAGGGTTTATCACTCGTTATCGCAAAGGCTTAACGCGCGCACTTGGCTTGGGGAGGGCTATTGCGGCCGACTGTCGTTCAGTCCGCTCACCAGCGCCAGGACCACCTCCAGGGTTGGCACCGCCACGCCCAGCCGCCGGGCGAACACCGCCAGCTGGCCGAGCAGCGCATCGACTTCCATCTCCCGGCCGGCCAGCGCATCCTGCAACATCGAGGTGCGCACCTCGCCGGTGGCGGGGAGCTTGAACGAATCGGGATCGAAGGCGTTGGCCAGGTCCCACCCCAGTGCCGCCGAAATCGCCATGGCTTCGCGCCGCAGGGCGCTTGACACCGCTCGCAGGTCGGCGCGCTCGCCGATCTGGCGCGCCGACAGGCGGGTGAGGGCGCCCAACGGGTTTCCCGAAACATTGCGCAGCAGCTTCAGCAGCACCTCGCGCCGCAGGTCGGGGCTTTCGCTGGCGCCGATCCCGGCCTCTGCCAGCAGCCGCACGGTCTTGCCCAGCCGCGGGCTGGTCCCGCCCGCCGGCTCGCCGAAAATCCACGAGTTGAAGCCGGCGTGGACGATCACGCCCGCCCGATCCACCCGGTTGGACGAGAAGACCACCCCGCCCAGCGTCCGCTCGCCCCCGACGTGGCGGGCCAGCAGGCCAGCGGGATCGAGGAGCCCTGCCACCTCGTGGACGGCGCCGTCGAGTCCCTGCGCCCACCACCACGGAATGCCGTTGGTGATGAACACCGCGAGGCCCCCCGGCGCCAGCAGCGCGCCGATCCGCTCGGCCTCGCCGGGCAGGTGGTGGGCCTTGAGCGTAACGAACACGATGTCCTGCGGGGCAAGCGTTGCCGGATCGGCGGTGGCGGCAACCGGGCGCACGGTCACGTCGCCGTCGGGGCTGAGCAGGGTCAGGCCATTGTCCCGGATCGCGGCCAGATGGTCCCCCCGCGCCACCACGGACACCGCGTTGTGGCCGCCGGCCGCAAGCCGCGCCGCCAGGTGGCCGCCGACCGCCCCGGCGCCATAGACGCACAGCCGCGGCATCGCGCTCATCCCGCCCGCGCCGCCGCCTCGGCTGCGGGCGATTGGGCGGATGCGGCGCACCGCCCGGCCCGCCGTCCGGAAAACACGCAGTCCGACAGCGACATGCCGCTGATATAGCCCACCGCGCACAGGCCGGCCGCGGCCCGGCCCGCCGCATAGAGCCCGGGCAGGGGCTGGCCATCCTCGCGCAGCACGCCGCCCGTCTCCTCGCTCACCGCGAGCCCGCTCAGCGTGAACAGCTTGGAGAACGAGTAGCGATTGCCCAGCGCCAGGCTGATCGCCACATAGGGGCCGCCCTCGATGGGTTTCAGGGTTTCGGTGAGCTTGCCCATGGGATCCTTGCCGGTTGCGGCGGCCGCGTTGTTCTGCGCCACGCTGGCCTCCAGCGCGTCGTATGGCACGCCGATCCGCCTGGCAAGCTTGCGCAGCGACATGGCGAACCGGGTTCCGCCGCCCAGGATGTTGAGCAGGTTGGGGGCGTAGAGCACCTTGAACTCGGTCCACCTGCGCGGCCTGGCGGTTTGCGCCATGGCCGCGATGAACTTGGAACGATCAAGGATCAGCCAGGCGGTGCCACCCGGCTGCTTGCTGATCGCGGCGCCCAGGTGCCCCGTATAGGCATCCTCGTTGAGGAAGCGTTCGCCCTTCGCGTTGACCGCGATGCCATAGACCAGCGACAGCGGCGGCGCGATCGAGCGGTTGAGGAACACGTTGTCGATCATCTTCACCGCGCCGCCGGCGGCCTGGCCCAGTTCGATCCCGCTGCCGTCGTCGCTCACCGCGCCCAGCCGCACGATCCCGCGCAGGTGCCGCGCCAGATCGGGCCGGTGCTGCGCCAGCTTCTCGCGGTTGAACACATAGCCGCCGGTCGAAACGATCACGCCCTTGCGGGCCCGGATCAGCAGGGGCTCGGCCGAACGGGTGGATTCCAGCTCGCGGATCCGCGCGATCGTGCGGTCCTGTCCGGCCGCGTTCAGCGGTCTGTGCGGGCTCACCGCATTGTACAGCTTCTGGTGCCGCCCCACTTCGCCCGGGGCGACCGGCCGCGCCTCCACCCCGACGACCGCGCCGTTCGCATCCAGGATCAATCGCGTCACCGGGGCATGGGCCAGCAGCTGTGCCCCGTTGCGCAGCGCCGCCTCGCGCAGCACCTTGTAGAAGGCGTGGCCGGTATACCCGTCGCCCAGCGCCCGGTGGCCCCGGGCCGCCGCCTTGACCCCGGCGGCCTGTTCCAGCTGCTTCTCGTTGCCCGAATAGTAGAGCGAACTGGTCATCGTCGGATAGTGCGCCTTGGCGGTGAACAGGCCACCGCCGTAGGGCATGCCAAGGCCCATCAGCCAGTCGACGTCCGCGCGGCTCTCCTCGCAGAACCGCTGGAGCGTTTCCGGGCTGATCGCGTCGCCCAGCTCGGTCTCCAGATAGGCTCGCATCGTGGCCACGTCGTCCTTGACGCCGAGCCGGTCCTGCACCGCCGTATTGCCGGCATAGACGATGCCGCCGCTGTAGGCCGTGGCCCCGCCGCCATCGAACCGGTCGATCACCAGCACGTCGGCGCCGGCCGCGCGTGCCTCGATCGCGGCGCAGGCCCCCGCGCCGCCGAAGCCCACGACGATGACGTCGGTTTCGCGGTCCCAATTGACGGTCTCGCCCGGTGCCAGCTGGCGGACCCCCTCGGCGACGGATATGCGCGGCGCGGCCATTGCGCGCCTCAGGCCCGGGTCATGGCGCGGGCGGTGTCCGCGATGCGGTCGGCCCCGGGCATGAACGCGGTTTCGAGCGGCTTGGAAAACGGCACCGGGCTATAGGCGGCGCCGAGGCGCTCGATCGGGCCCATCAGCTTGCCGAACAGGGCATGGCCGACGCTAGCCGCGATTTCCGCGCCGACGCCGAAGGGGGTCACCGCTTCATGGACGACCAGCAGCCGCCCGGTCTTGCCGACCGAGGCGAGCACGGCCTCCCGGTCCCACGGCGAGATCGTGCGCAGGTCGATCACCTCGGCGGAAATGCCTTCGCCTTCCAGCACCCGGGCCGCGTTCATCGCCTCGACCACCATGCGCGAATAGGCGACGATGGTGAGGTCGGTGCCTTCGCGCACGGTCAGCGCCTTGCCGATCGGCACGATTTCGCCCGGGGTGAGCGGACGGGCCCATTCCGGGTGCGGCGTCCAGTAGCTGGGCATGTTCTCGATCACCATGACCGGATCGGGATCATCGATCGCGGCGCGCATCAGGCCATAGGCGTCGGCCGGGTTGGAGGCGGTCACCACCTTCATCCCGGCGGTGTGCGCGAACCAGGCTTCCAGGTAGTCGGAATGCTGGCCGCCGCTGCCCCGGCCCGCGCCGGTCATGGTGCGGATCACGATCGGCACGCTGGTCTGCCCGCCCGACATGAACCGCAGCTTGGCGGCGTGGTTCACGATCATGTCCATCGCCACGGTGGTGAAGTTCATCAGCATGATTTCGGCCACCGGGCGCCAGCCGCGCAGCGCGGCGCCGATCGCCGCGCCGACGATCGCCTGTTCGGTGATCGGGGTGGAACGGACGCGGTGGCTCCCGAACCTGGCTTCAAGCCCGTTGGTGATGCCCACGATGCCGCCGCCTTCGCGGTCGGCCACGTCCTCGCCCAGCACCAGCACCCGGTCATTCGCGGCCATCGCGTCGGCCAGGCCCAGGTTGATCGCCTGGAGCATGTTGGGGGCCTTCTTCGCTGCGGCCTCGGTCACGGTCGCCATCACGCGATCTCCTCTTGATAGACGTCACGCTTCAGTTCGACGATCTCGGGCCAGGGGCTGGCGAGGGCGAATTCGATGGCGGCGTCGAGTTCGTCTTCCCAGTGCTGCTCGATCGCGGCGAGATCGGCCTCGCTGGCCACGCCGTCCTCGATCAGCTGGGCACGAAAGCGGGGATAGGGGTCGGCCGCTATCGCCGCCTCCTTCTGCTCCCTGGGGATATAGGCATCATCATCGCCCAGGATGTGGCCGTGGAAGCGGAAGGTCATGGCCTCGATCAGGGTCGGCCCCTTGCCGGCGCGGGCGCGGTCCACCGCCTCCTTTGCCGCGGCATACATCGCGTGGGGATCGTTGCCATCGATCCGCACCGCCGGCATCGAATAGGCCACGCCGCGATCGGCCACGCGCTTGGCCGAAGTGCCGACCTCGAAGGCGGTGTGCTCGGCGAACTGGTTGTTCTGGCACACGAAGATCACCGGCAGCTGCCACACCGAAGCCAGGTTCAGGCTTTCGTGGAAGGCGCCGATGTTGGAGGCGCCGTCACCGAAGTAGGCCACGGTCACCCGCCCGTCGCCTTCCAGCTGCGAGGACCAGGCAAGGCCATTGGCGATCGGCATCGAACTGCCGACGATCCCGGTGGTCACCATCAGGCCCTTCTTCGGGTAGGTCAGGTGCATCGGCCCGCCCTTGCCCTTGCAGGTGCCGTCTACGCGCCCCGCCAGCTCGGCCCACAGGTCCTTGAGCGGCAGGCCCTTGGCCAGCATGTCGTGGATGCCGCGGTAGATCGTGCAGATGAAATCGTCGTCGGTCAGCGCGGCCGAAACGGATGAGGGGATCACCTCCTGCCCGCGATAGGAATAGTACGGCATGACCAGCCGCCCGGTGCGAACCATCTTGCGCGAGCGTTCGTCATTGGCCTTGAGCAAGGCCATGCGGCGGAAGATGTCGAGCTGCACCTCGGGCGCGATGCGGTTGGGCCGTTCTGTCATGGTCGGTCTGCTCCCGGATTGGATTGTCTGGTTCTGGTCTTGCAGGCGATGGTGAGCCTGGCCTGCGGGATTGACAAGCTGACGGCTCAGTCGGCCATCACGGGCCAGGCCTGCGCGGCGTTCTCGTCGAACATCCGGCCCGTGCGCATCGACCCTGCAAGGGTGGTGCGCAGCCCCTTGCGGGTGCAGCGCGGGGGATAGCCGGGGGCGGCGTGCAGCATGCGGCGGTTGTCCCACACGACAAGGTCGCCGGGCTGCCACTTGTGGGCATAGGTCACCTCGGGGCCGGTCAGGGCCGCCGTCACCTCGGCGAGCAGGGCGTCGCTTTCCTCCTGGCTCAGGCCGAGGAAGTAATCGACGTAGGTCGGGCTCGGGTAGACGCACCAGCGGCCCGATTCCGGATGCGTGATCAGGGCGGGGTGGATTACCGAAGGATAGCGGGCCTTCATCGTGGGGGTGACGTTCTCGTCCTTCTTGCCGCCCGGGTTCTCGGCCTCGGTTGCGGCGCGCACGGTCTGCCAGATCGCCCCCGGGCGGGATTGCTCGAACGGGCCGATGCGCAGCGTGGCCCTGAACTCCAGGCCTTCGAGGCGCGCGCGCAACCCGGGCGAGAGCTTGTCGTAGGCGAGCGCGGAATCCGCGAACAGCGTGTCGCCGCCCACCTCGGCGATATCGACCATCCGCAGCATCGCGCCCTTGCAGATGTCCTTGGTGTAGGCGGTGTCGCGGTGCCAGGGCAGGCGGCCGATGCAGGCCTCGGCCTCGTCGTCGAACACGTAGGCCGGGCCGCGCTTGGTACCGCCCAGCTCGATCAGCAGGGGTTCGTCCCTGGCCCAGATCTCCGGGACCGGGTGCTGTTCCAGTTCGCCGAACACGCGGCTGAGGGCGAGATGCTGGGCATTGGTGACGCCGGGAATGTTGAACACCAGGACGCCATGGTCCAGCCAGGCCCGGTACAGCGCCTCGCGCACGGCCGGTTCTTCGATCCTTGCCAGGTCCAGCCCGACGATCCGCGCGCCCACAGGCATCGGCTGCACCGAGAAGGCACTTGCACTTTCAGGCATTCGCATCTCCACCTTGGCGCCGAATCCGCCGCGCCGGTAGCTTAGCAGCCCTACTTATCTATACAAGATCGTATATGGAGTGCGTCGGTCCGGTTGCTCCCGAGCGGAGGATGTGGTGAGATCGTGCCGCCGTGATCCGGGCGCAACGGGCCGGGCGGGCGCTGGGCAGGGAGAGCCGGGCATGATCATCGATTCCCATCATCACCTGTGGAACGATCCGGGAGGCTTCGGCGACGCCTACGATGTGGCTACCCTGCGCGCCGATCTTGCCGGGTCGGACGTCGGCGCGACGGTTTATGTCGAGTGCTACCATCATTACGATCCGGCGCGCCCGGCCCATCTGCGGTCGGTCGCCGAAACCGAATGGGCCGCCGCGCTGCTCCCCGCCTGCACCGCCGGCCCGCGCATCGGCGCGGCCATCGTGGGCAATGCCGATCTCACCGATCCGGCCACGCGCGAGGAAGCCTTGGGGGCCCATGTCGCGGCGGGGCAGGGGCGCCTGCGCGGGATCCGCCAGTGCACCGCCTGGGACCCGGACCCCACCCTGAACGCGGCCCGGCTGGGCACCCGCGAGGGGATGATGCTCTCGCCCGAAATGCGTGGCGGCCTCGAACTGCTCGGCGCGCACGATCTCCACTACGAAACCTATCTCTATCATCCCCAGCTGGGCGAACTCGCCGCGCTGGCGCGGAGCGTGCCGCAGGTGCCGATCGTCCTCAACCACGTCGGCACCCCGCTGTTCGGCGGGCGGCACGACGATCCCGCAGCGATCTTCGCCGACTGGCGCGAAGGCATGGCCGGGCTGGCCGATTGCCGCAACGTGGTGGTCAAGATCGGCGGCTTGCTGATGCACCAGGGCGTGGTCGAGGCCGGACGGCGCCGGCGCGGCGGTGCCGACTGGACGGCGGCGGAACTGATCGAGGCGCTGCGCCCGTGGGTTGCCGAAACCCTTGCCCTGTTCGGCCCCGGCCGCTGCCTGTTCGAAAGCAATTTCCCGATGGATCGCGGGGCCTGCACCTACCCGGTGCTGCTCGCCGCCTACCGCGAACTGCTGGCCGGCCTTCCCGCTGCCGACCAGGACCAGGTGCTGCGCGCCAATGCGGCCCGGCTCTATCGCATTTCCGACTGATCCGGGCCACGGAGCAGGGGCTCGGCCCTCGCGCTTGCCGGGGCTTGCCAGAGCTGGCCCAGGCATATACTATCCAGATGTGTATAACTAATATGGCGGGCGGGCGCTGGGTCCGGCCCGCAGCAAGGAGAGAGCATGGCCGACCTGGCAGACGACCTGCGCCGAGTTCTGTTCACGCCCGGCCGGTTGGGGCCGCTCGATCTGCCCAATCGCGTGGCGATGTCGCCGATGTCGCGCTACCAGTCGCCGCTCGGAGTGCCTGCTGCGGGCGTGCCGGAATACTACCGCCGCCGCGCCGCGGGCGGGGTGGGGCTGGTCATCGTCGAGGGTTCGGCCATCCCGCACTCGACCAGCGCCTACAGTCGCAATATTCCCAAGGCCCATGGCGCCGAAGCCCTCGCCATGCTGCGCAAGGTGGTCGATGCGGTTCACGGCGAGGGCAGCCGCATCGCGCTCCAGCTGTGGCACGCCGGCCTTGCCCGGAAGCCAAGCGACGCGGAGGACCCGGACGAAGCCTCGGTGGGCCCCACCGCGCACTTTCCCGGCGGCGAGCAGCCGGCCCGCGCCCTCACCGAAACCGACATCGCCGACATCATCGCCGCCTATGGCGAGGCTGCCGCCAATGCCCGGGCCGCTGGTTTCGACGCGATCAACATCCATGGCGCTCATGGCTACCTGATCGACCAGTTCCTCTGGCCGGTCACCAATACCCGTACCGATTCGTGGAACGGCACCCTTGTCGAGCGGGCCCGCTTCGGAGTTGAGGTGATCCGCGAGATGCGCCGCCGCGTCGGCCCGGACTTCCCGCTCATGCTGCGTTACTCGCAGTGGAAGATCCCCGACTACCGGGCCGCCCTGGCCCAGACCCCGGCCGAGTTGGCGCCCTTGCTCGAGGCTTTCGTCGATGCCGGCATCGATGCGTTCGACGCCTCGACCCGCCGCTTCTGGGAACCGGCCTTCGCGGGCAGCGATCTCAACCTGGCCGGCTGGACGAAGAAGCTCACCGGCAAGGACACGATGTCCGTGGGCTCTGTCGGGCTTGACCAGTCGCTCGATCCACGGGGGATGCGGGGGCAGGACCAGGCAGCGGCAGGACAGGCCCACATGGCCGATCTGGTGAAGATGCTCGATCGCGGCGATTTCGACGTGATCGCGGCTGGCCGCGTCCTCCTGGCCAACCCGGAATGGCCGCGCCTTGCCGCCGAGGGCCGCTTTGCCGAACTGCGCCCGTTCGATCCGCGGATGCTCGCGACGCTGGAATGCTCCGAGGTCGAACTCGCCCCGGCCGAGCCCGGCGCGGCGCCCATCTCGTCGCTGTAAGTGTCTGATCCGGAATTATCATTTCGGATCGCTCGGCACCGGTGCCGCCTCTAAATTCGCTCTTTCGCGAATTTCGAATCAGACTCCAAGGGAGACAGCCGATGAAGTTCGCCACCTTCCTCGTTCGCCCGGCTGGCGAAACGCGCCAGGCTTTCCACGCCTGGCTCGCGGCCGAGTACTTGCCCCGCATCGCCGCCGCGCCCGAACTGCGCGGCGCCGTGGTCCGCCTCGCGCGCGATCTGGCCCCCGCCGAATACCCCGTGCACGCTCCCCAGCGCACCGAATCGGCTTTCCCCGTGTTCGAGGCGCTGGTCGAAACCTGGTTCAGTACCACCGAGGAATTCCGCCGCGCGTCCCGCACGCTCGACACCGGCCTGCTCGAACGCGGTGCCGGCCTTATCAGTCTGCGCGTCACGCCCTGGCTGGAAAAGGACCCCCGCATCGCCGAAGCGGGCCCGTCCGGCGCCCGTCCGGCGATGACCTGGGTCTCGCCCGTCACCTTCCTTCCCGGCCTTGCGCCGGCCGAGGCGCGGCGTCACTGGGACGAGCACGTGCCCATCGCCCTGCGCGTCCATCGCGGGCTCACCAAGTACGAGCGCAACTGGGTTGACGAGGTCATGGCCCGCTCGCCCGACGTGCCGGCCTTCGATGCCTACGCCGATTTCGCCGTGGCCCGGATGGAGGAT
>Ga0207667_10009305_pt1 | contig 11588 bp, 7 predicted proteins | sample KBSCornC52_FD_184301 | JGI IMG/M metagenome (GOLD analysis project Ga0207667, IMG submission 184301) | Corn rhizosphere microbial communities from Kellogg Biological Station, Michigan, USA - KBS Corn C5-2 (SPAdes) (version 2) | ecosystem: Host-associated > Plants > Roots > Rhizosphere > Soil ...
CACGTGGTTCGCTACGAAAAGGGCGCCAGCGATGCCGCGCTCCGCTACATCGACTACGGCGCGATCGCGCTCTGTCGCGAGGTCGTCGCCGAACGGCCGGAGCAGGTCGCGTTCGGCCTCGACCAAGTGCAGACGGAGCTCGCCCGGCTCGGGAAATTGCGCGCGTACGTAGCCGCCGAGCGCTTCTACGAGGTCGGCTCCGAGCTCGGCATCCGCGATCTCGAAGCCAAGCTCGGCTGAGCGAAGTCAGCGCATTTTCGCAGCGCAGCGCCGGGCGCGGCGTTTCACTCGTGGTAGCGTCCCGCGCCATGTTCGGTAGCCCAGAGCTCAATCGCGACGATGGCTGTCGCATCGCGTCCACTGAGCGCAAGCTCGTGCGCGCCTGCGAGCTGATTGCACTCGTGACGAGCATCGGCTTTGCAGTGGCCGTGTTTTGGGAGCTTGCCGACACGTTCGGCGCCGGGCACTTCGCCGCTTCATCCGCAGTCTGCACCGCGGGCGAGAACATGTGGCGTTGGGGCATCCTGATGCCCGTCGCCCACTACACGCTACATCCGCCCTTCCCGAGCGAGTACTATTGTCATCACCCGCTGGGGATATTTTGGATTTCCGCCGTATTCATGAAGCTGTTCGGGCATCACGCTTGGGCGTGTCGCTTGCCCGCAGCGCTGCAGAGTGCGCTCGTGCCGCCCACGCTTTACCTCGGCGCGCGCGCGCTTTGGGGACCGGTCGCCGGAGCCGTCGCTGCGGTCAGCTACGCGGCGGTGCCGATCGCGCTCGGCTTTGGCGACATGAACGGGCTGGAAGTTCCGGTCATTTTCGGGACCGCGCTTGCCGTTTGGGGCTACGTGCGCTTCCGGCAGACCTACGCCCAGCGCTTCTCGGTTTTGGCTTTGGTCGGACTCACCTACGCGCTGTGCTCGGATTGGGCAGCGGTCATCTTCGCCGCGGTCCTGCTCGGCGCCGTGTTCGTCGGCGTTTTCTTGCTCCCGCGCTGGACGTTGATCGCCGACCGACGGCGCGTCCTCGCGTTCTGGGGGCTCGCGGTCGCACTCTCGGTGCTGGTCGTGATCGGCCATTTGCTCGCGTTCCAACACTTCGGTCAATTGAACGAGCTCTTCCTGCAGGGCAACCTGCGCTCGGCGGGCGCGGATCTACCGCTCGCGCAAGTGCTGCACGCGCGAAAATTCTGGATCGAAGTCTGTTTCACCGGACTTGCGATCGCGGTCGGCAAGTTGGCGCTCCCCGTCCTCGGACTGCGTGCCCTGCTGAAACGCTCGGACCTCGAGGTGCTGCCGATTGCGGTCTTCGCCATGGCCCTGTTGCAGTACGTCGTGTTCAAGCAGGGCGCGGACATCCACGTTTTTTGGCCGTTCTATTTCGCCGAGTACTTTGCGTTCGCCTGCGCCGGCTTGGCTCAAAGCGCGCTCGAGCTCCTCCGACAAATTGGCCGAATACGCCCGAAATTCGCGGGGCTTTGGCCGAGCTACGCGTGCCTCGCGCTGGGGCTCTCGGTGCCATTGATCATGCTGCCCGACGGCCTGCGCGTGCTCCACTACGCGCACCGCTCCGGTGGGCGCCTGAACGAAAATGGGCATCCCACCAAGCCCGACAAAGACAAGGTCGCCGCGCTCGAGTGGCTGACCGCGCGCATGGCGCCGAACACCGGCGTCACGCTCCACCCCGGCATGCGTCAATCTTTGTGGGTCGATTGGTCGATGCAGCGGCCGGCGGCCACCGTCAATCACCTGCCGGCGACGCCCGCCGCCGGTCAAGATCGCTATTACGTCGCGGACATGCGCTACATGAGCGCCGCCGAGCAGGAAGCGCTCGCCGACACCTTTTCGATCACCGCGCTGAGCACCTTCCTCAGCGTCGATCGCCTGCAGCCGAAGGGCGCGCTGCGGGCGTTCGAGGTGACCCGCGTCGCGCCTTCGCCGCTCGAAGCCTACTGGGTTTCGAGCAGCCACGATCTGCGGCGAGTCATAGACAGCCCCTATTTGACCTGGGAGTTGCGCGATCGCTTCGAGCTCACTCCGAACGATCCGCCGAGCGCTCGACCGGTCAGCTTCGAAGAGCTGCGCATCGCGCACAACATCGCCATTTCTCGAGGAGACGTGGCGGGCGCGGAACAGCTGCTCCAAGCTCTGCTCGCAGGCAGCGATCGCCGGGCGCAGCACGTGTTCGGCAACGGCGATGAGCTGCTCGGGACCCGACTCGAGCACCAAAGCTCGTTCGTGTTCAGCGTGTATTTTCGAGCGGCAGGGCCCGATCCGGGAGAGCCGCAGCTCGTCATGCGCTCGGTCGTGGAAGCGGAGCCAACGGCATCCATCGTCGCCAAAGACGCGATCGTCGCCGAAGTGGGCATGCCGTTCGCGATCCCGACCAGCCGTTGGAAGCCCGGCTACGTGTATGCCTCGGTGACCGAAATCATCAAGCGCATCGGACGAGAGCGCTGGTACGGCTCGCTGCAACCGATCCGCGAAGCAGGTCTACACGTGCCGCCCGTTCAACTCGATTTGCTGCACCTCGACTGAGCCGGAAGACAGCGGCCATCGACCCGAGGACGCGCCCGCCTCGTTCGAGCAGGGGTTTTGATGGTCACGGGGCAGTCACGGGCCGGCGCAGCCTTCGGCGGCGCGGAGCGCGCGAGAACGCGCGACATTGCACGGGCTACGCGCGAAGAATAGCCGCGGCCAGCTCATCGAAGCGCGGCGCGACGAGATCGGGGCGCACGCTCGGGCCAGCGCGCAGCGGGCAGATTTCGCAGCGGTTCGTCGGGAAAACCAGGGCCGCGCGCAGGTTCGCCGCGCGCGCCGCGGACACATCGGCAGCCGAATCTCCGAGCATCCACGTGCGCGCAGGATCGAATCCGCCACGCGCCAGCGCATTCAGCAGCAGCCCCGGTTTCGGCTTGCGACAGACACAGTTGACGACGAGCTCGGGATCGCCACCAGGTCCGCCGTCGGGGTGATGCATGCACACCTCGACGACGTCGATCACGATACCCGAGGCCGCGAGCAAGTCGAGCAGCGCCTGGTTCGTGCGCTCGACGGCGGCCGCCGAATATTGTCCCTTGGCCGGCCCGGGCTGGTTACTCGCGAGCGCAAAGCCGTAGCCCGCAGCCGCCAACGCTTGCAAGCCTTCGACGACTCCCGGCAAGAGTCGAAGCTGATCGGGGTGAAAAGCGACCGAGACCGTCCCCGTCTCTTCGTCCCGCACCACGTCGATCAGCGTGCCGTCGCGATCGAGGATGATGCCTGGCCGGAGCGCCGCGTTCGTGACCGAGTTCGTCGGATCCTGGGAGGTCATGGCTGAATTCATCGGAGACTGCGTTGCGATAGAGCGAGATCTCGGGCGTTCGCATCGCTCAGCGCGGCGCGAGAGCGGCGAGCGAAAGCCAATAGCTGAGCAGGCCCCAGACCACGATGGCGAAGGCCGCTAGCGCGAGCGCCGTGCGAACCACGCGGGCCCGCGCGAGCTCGGCAACCGTCCGCACCTCGATGCTGCCGAGCAGCCACGCCACCACGGCTTCCGCGGCCAAGCGAAGCTCGTCCGCGGCGCGAGCTGGGAGCAGATCGAGTGCGAGCGGTTCGCCCTTTTCAAAGGCAGTCCGGACCAAAGCCAATTGTTCGGGGGGGTGCCTCGGCGGCTCTGCGAGCGTGTCGAAACGTTGCCAGGCCTCCGCCGCCGAGCGTGGCGCCGATTCGAGCGGCGAGCGCGCCGCCTCTAGCGCGCACAGCGCAAAAAATGCCGAGTCCCTCAATAAGCCGAGGGCCACGCGCTGAGTCGCGGCATCGCGCAGCTCACGCGCGACCCGGAAGCGTGCTTGCGCCGCGTCGGCCCACGGTTTCACGCGCGCCCGCGCTTCATCGGACAGCGTCGCCGCACGTCGCGCGGCTCCGAGTAGGAGCACGGCTTCGAGCCAAGAGTTGTCGAGCCAGGTTGTGCTTGCCATCAACGCCCGAGTTGGTCCTGCCTGCCGACCGGCAGGCGCATCGGTTCGCATACCACACCGGTGAGGCTATGCTTCGCTCGGCCATCGCATGAAGCAGGATTTTCGCCCCGAAGACGTCGCTACAGTCCTAGCTTGGCTGGTCAGTCTCGACGCGGCGTTGGCGCTCCTCGCCTTCACCCTGCTCGTGCTGAGCCTCGCAGACCGCCGCCGTCCGCGCGTGTCATCGCTGCGCGAGCACGCGCCAGCGGCGGCCCTGGCGCTGCTCGCCTCCAGCGCAGTGGTGCGAATTTTGGTGAGCCAAAGGCTCCTGCCGCCGGAGCTCTTGCCGCGCGTGCTGCGCGGGGCCGGGACGCACGGCTGGGCGCCACTCGGGTTGAGTCTGTTCGCCGTAGTCGGTGCGGCAGCCGCAGTCGCTCCCGCACTGCGGCCGCTCGCGCTGCGCATTCCCAATCGCTTTCGCGCGCTCGCCGAGTTCGGCGCGCTCGGCGTGGGCGTGGTCGCCTGCGCGGGGGCATTTCAAAGCGTGCTCGAGGCCAGCCATTGCCTCGAGCGTGTGCCGGAGCTGCTGACGCCGGCATTTGCACCCATCGTGCTAGTCGCGGTTCCGCTCAGCTTGCTCGCACTTGCAGGGGTGCTGCGGCTGCTCCGCCAACTGAACCTCCCAGTGCCGGCATGGGCGCGCATGGCGGCCGAGGCGCTGCTGGTGCCGGCCGCATACCTGATCGGCCTCGCCATCATCTACGCGTCACTCTCGCTCACCGAGCTCGAGATCTGGCAAGGCTTCAAGCGCTCCGCTTTTTTCTCGGCGGCGGTGTTCGCGCTGCCCGTTGCGCTCGTGCCCGGTCGGTATCGCGCCCGCGGCTTCGGCGTGGCGCTCGGGCTGTGCTTGCTGATCGTCTTCGGAGATCTGATTTATTTGCGCTATTTCGGCAACATTTTGCCGGTCCTGGCGATCAGCAGCGGCGGCCAAATTTGGGACGTGCGCGACATCATCGTCAAGTACACGCAACGCAGCGACGCGATCCTGCTGCCGGCCTTGCTCGCGAGCGCGACGCTGCCATTCCTTTGGCCAAAGACGCCCAAGGCCGACGCGCCGCTGGCCGCGCGCGGCGCACTCGATCTCCTGCTCGTCGGCACCTGCCTCGTCGCGCTGCAACCGATCCCCGGTATCGTGCAGAGTTGGATGGATAGCGATCGCTCTTGGCGCGTGCTGAACGGCACCGACGCGGTGCAAGACTCGGGCATCGTCGTTGCGCACATCAAAGAGGTGGCGCGTTCAGTGCGCGACGCGCGTCAGCACAGCACGATCACACCAGCCGAGCTCGCGAAGGTGCAGCGCTATCACCAAGCGCGCGCCGAAGAGCCGACGAACGACCCGGATTTCGGCCTCGCGCGCGGCACGAATCTGCTGATTTTGCAGGTGGAGGCGATGCAAAAGTGGGTCATCGGCGCGCACGACCGCGGGCAAGAGCTGACTCCGTTCTTGAATCGCCTGCAAAGCGAGGCCTGGTCCTTCGACCACCTGTACGACGAGACGGGCGATTCATCGACCTCCGATTGCGAGTACATGGTGCTCAATTCTCAGTTTCCGATCCCACAAGGCTCGGTCGCATTCCGGCGCGATGAGAACCACTTCGTAACCATGCTGCACGCGTTCAAGGACGCCAAGTACACGACCTTCGCCGGGCACGCCTACGCAGCCGGCATGTGGAACCGCGCGGTGTTGTACCCGAAATACGGTTACGATCAGACCGCGTTCCGCGACGAGCTCGGCGACGGGCCGAAGCTCGGCTGGGGCATCGGCGACAAATTGTTTTTTCAGCGCGTCCTGCCGCGCATGCAAAAGCTCAAGCAACCGTTCGTGAGCGTGCTCATCACGCTCACCTCTCACGGTCCGTTTCAGTACGTGCCCGCGAGCGAACGGAAGCTGAATTTAGGCGCGATCGACGGCACCGACTTCGGCGGCTACCTGCACTCCATGCGTTACAATGACGAGGCGATCGAGCAGCTGTTCGGCGAGCTCGAGAGCGCCGGGCTGCTCGCAAATACGACGGTCGTGATTTACGGCGACCACGACTCGCGCATGAAGTTCCCGGTCAGCGTCGAGGTCGATACCGATTTACCGCCCGACGTTCAGCGCCGGCTCTCGACTCGAGACTACACCACCAAACAAATCCCGCTCTTGATCGTGCTGCCCGAGCGGCTGCGCGCGGGGCCCCGCGTCGTGCACACCATCGGCGGACAAGTCGATATCGGCGCCACGATTTTGCATTTGTTCGGGCTCAGGCGTCCGGGTTCGTTCATCGGTCAATCGCTCGTGCCGGAACGGCCGGGCCATGCTTCGCGCATCGATGGCTCGGGCGTGGACGGTGAGCGAATTTACATCGCGCCCGGCGGCGGACGCTGCGAATCGTTCCCCGACTTCCGGCGGCTCGACCGCGGCGCCTGCGCCGAACTGAGCCAAAAAACCCAAGAAGAACTGAATATGAGCTGGGATGTGACGCTGCTCGATTTGGCAGCGCAGCTCGCCGGACGAAAGCCGGAAAAAGCGGCGGCCAAGCGCTAGAGCGCAGCCTGGGCCGGCGCTTTGCGCTGATACAGATCGAAATCTTCGATCCGCTTCACGTACTCGTAGTCGTGCTCGATCAGTTGCGACAGTTCCGGGAAGCCCGGGAGCTCGTCGTGCGAGTCGAGCACGTGGCCCGTGACCGCCGGAAAGACGTCGTTGTGCTGCACGATGATCAACGCCGGCGGGCGTTTCCCGAGATCGCGCAACAGCTCCGACCGCGCATAGCCTCGCTGCCACTCGGTGCGCTGCGCCACATCGTAGATGAAGCGCGATGCCGGCGTGCGCTCGGACAACCAATAGATGGCCGGTTCGAAGCCCCAGACGAAGATCGGGTCGCTGCTGCTCGTGCGCGAACGCACCTCGAGCGCAACCTCGCGATCGGCGCTCAGGTTGTAGTCGGCCACGTACGAGCACTCGCGATCGAGCGCCTCACGGGATTGATAGGGCGGGATGCGCAGCGCGTATTGCAAGCGCAACCAAGCGCGTTCTCGGAAATATTGCGGCAAATCGCGCGTCGCAGCGCGCATGTCCGTGGCGATCACGACGAACGACGCAAACGCGAGCGCCCCGCCGAGTCCGCCGCTGACGCACAGCCGCCAAAGCTTGTACAAGCCAAGGCCCGCCAAAAATCCGATCAGCTGCAGCGACGCCGCGTAGTGATAGGGGAAGAATTTGCCCTGCATGGCCACGCCGGCGAGCTGCATCGCGACGACGCCGAGCACCAAGAACGAGCCCTCACGTTCACGGCCGTGAAGCGGCGTGATGGTCGCCATCGCCAACACCCCGGCTCCGGCGAGGGCAGAGAACTTGAAGAACGCTTCTTCGAGCGCGTAGTAGAGCATCGTCGCCGCTTGGCGACCTTCCCAACCGAGCGTCGTGTAGCCGGGCGTGAACTCGGCGAGCGTCCAATGCAACGCCGGCCAGGCGCCGCGGAGCAAAAACCACACCGCGCATAGGCCGATCGGCACGAGCGCCGCAGCGCCGACTGCGAACAAGGTGTACGCGGCCCGTTCAGTCGATCCGGATCGCTTCTGCTCGCGCGTGGCCAAGTAAGCCGCACAGACGATGGCTCCGCCGCCGAGCGGTGGCTTGAACAAAAATGCGAGCCCGAATAGCGCGCCCGTAGCGAACCAAACCCAAATTTTGCGGCGCGCCGGCACGGGCGAGGTGGTGAGCACCAACGCCGCCGTGGTCAAGTAACCGCCGAACACTTCCGGCTGCGCGGTGTGCCAGAACTCGAGCTCTGCGAGCAGCAGCGCGGCGACTGCGCCGCCGAGCAAGCCGACCACGCGCCGCTCGAAAAAAGTCTCGCTCAGGCGCATGAAGCCGAAGACCGAAGCGATCAACCCCGCGACCTCGAGCAGGCGAATGGACACCATCGCCCGGCCGAACAACGCCTCGGCCAAGGCGTACACGAGGAAGATCCCGGGCGGCTTGAAGTCCCAAAGATCCTTGTACGGCATCTTGCCGTGCAGCACGCCGTCGCCGACCACGGCGTAAATGCCCTGGTCCCGCCCGTACGAGAACGTCAGGATCTGGACGGCGCAGAAGAGAATCACGCCCCAGGCGACCCATGCGAGCCATGCGTCGGGATCTCGGATGTTCAGGCGTGGCACGACCTCGGCGGCAGGCGGACGAACCGAGGAAGTACCCATGGCGGGCACACGCTAACCAAGGCGGCCACATCAACGCTAGGGGCGGCGCAATTTGGCCCGCGTTCCAGGCTCAGACCGGGCTCCTGGCGGGCCGATCTCCGCTCTCTAGCGCGCCCACGTCCGGGATCCACCGCCGAAATGTGCTCAGCCACCCCGCTCCTCAGGCCGCCATGGCTGGTGGTTTGGCTCGACGAGTAGTCACACGTTGATTGCTGCGTCTTGCATGTCTCCAATCGGGAAAGGCTCTGCAACGCGGGCTGCAACCACGCGCTCCGGGGCGTAGTCATTACTGCAGAGCTCGCGTCGCACAGCCGCGTTGAAACGCGCTACCCGAAAGCCGCAGAAGCGCCCGTGCAAGTCCGCGAAACCGCGCGCATTGCCGCGCGTGGACGCGCACGTTTCTGAAAGATTGCGCGGCGGGAGCCTATGAGTCGGTCGCGTCACATCTTCGCGAAGCGCCGAGATCCAGCTTCACAAATCGCCTCGCCGAGGTTACTTCTTAGGCTGCGCTGAGGGGCCGACAAGGAATCAGCAATGCAATCCGTCAAAGGTATGGTTCAAGTCTCAGGAAGGACGTTCCGAATCGTGCGCATCGCCCGCGGGCACTATGAAGTGATCCGCATCCTCGACGACACGCGCATCGGCTCATTTTGGAGTGAGCCCAATTTCAAAGTCTCGGCCGGCGCGCACGAGGACCTAGTGCGCGAGGTCGCGCGCACCGCGATCCAAGGCGGCAAGACCACCTGGGTCGGACGCCTGGCATTCAACGCCTGAGCATCGCTCCCCGATCACCGAGTCGCCCACCGGCTCGTAAGCCCACGCCGCGCGCTCGATGTCACCGGCCGCGAAACGCGCTCTTCGCCGAGCCACGCGCAATTTCGCTTGACCGCTCGCTCCCGGCTCACTTGGATGGCGTTCCTTCGCGCCCCTAGCTCAGCTGGATAGAGCATCGGACTTCGAATCCGAGGGTCGTAGGTTCGAATCCTACGGGGCGCGCCGGTAAATTCCGCGGCGAATCGAAACGACGCAAATCCAGTTTAGGCACGGGCGGTGCCTTTAGGAGAATGGGCAGCGCTTGAGCCGGCGCGGACAGCTCGTCCGTGAAGAGCACGTAGCGCATGTGCGTCGACGCGCTGCGATGGCCGGCCAAGCGCATCGCGATCTGAACGTTGACGTTCGCGCCGGCTAGCGCCGTGTTGTAGGCGCGGCGGAAGCTGTGGAAGTCGAGCGGCTTGTATTCGTCCGAGCCGGATTGAATGAGGCAATGCCGCTTGGCTTCGAGCTCGGCGGCTTCGATGGCTTCCGCGTCCTTGGTCAGCCGCGCGGCCTCGAGGTCCATCCAAGCGGCTTCGAAACCCGGCAGCGGCCGAACCACCCCGGCAACCCATACAGCCTCTCGGAGCGCCTGAGCGTGGCTATTCTTGCCCTGCTTTCGCTGGCCGGCGCGCGGGCCCTTTCGAACCGGGAACACTGGGCCGGCCATCGGGCGCCCGTGCGCGTCCCACCAAGCCTGCAGCACGGGGACGAGCACCGGCGGCAGCGCTAGCCGGTCCTTGGTTTTGGTTTTCGGACGCGGGACCCGAGCGCCCGACCAATTTACGGTGTCGATGTGCGCCCAGTCCCAAGCGTGCAGATCGCTCGTGCGCATGCCGCCCAAGGTCCGCGAGGCGAGCGCCATCATGTGTAGCTCAGGCGTGATGTCCGGGCACGCCATGAACCCCGCAAACTCTTCGTCCGTGAGTACGACGCGTTCTCGGTCATCGCAGGGTGCACCTTTGGGCACGATGACCTGAGCAGCCGGGTTCACTGCGATCACTTCGTCGCGCCAGAGCTCGCCGAGCACGGTGCTCACATCGATCTTGAGCAGAGCCAGCGTGCGCCGGCTGAGACCCTTTGAAAGCCCGAGGTCGAGCGCCTGGCGGATGTGCGGCGGGCGAACCTCGTTCACGGGGAGCTGCCCAAACTCAGGGAACGCCAGCCGCTGCAGCCGCGCCAGGCGGTCTTTCCAGGTGCGATGACCTTCGGCGCCTTGAGCCGCGACAATTCGACGCGCGGCCTCCTCGAACGACTCGGGGCGCGCGGCTGCTTCCGCCGATGTGTCCTCGGACTCGAGCAAGCGAGCCAATTTGCGGCGCGCCACCGCTTTGTTGTCGGTGCCAAGTGCTCGGCATACGCGGACCCGCTCGCCACCGATCTCCAAGGTGAGGCGGGCCACCCATCCGGACTTGCGCCAAATCAGCTGCCCCGAACGAGGTCGACCGCCGTGCTTTTTAGCGTTTTCCATCAGCGTGCAACTCCAATCTACGAAGCCAGCGCGGCACTTCAAGGCCGCGAGACGTGCCTAAATCGAGGCTCACGCGTAAACGCGTGAAACGACGCGTAATTTCGGCGGACGATTTTCCGAACCGGCTCAGCGCGATGATCTAGCGGCGACGAGTGCCATGTGCGGTCCGCGGCCCACGCTGCTAAGACCGGCGAGTGGTGGATCGCGATCATCCCAGCCGACGCATTCCGTACGCTGCGTCATGGGCCGAGCATCTGCGAAGCGAAGCACATCGGCGGTGGCTTGTGCTCGCGGCCCTGGCTCTTTCTATCTTGGCCCTCTCCGTTCGCGAGCGCGCGACCTGGTCGATACCGGCCGCCATCGCGGGGGTGCTGGTCTTGCTCATCATCCGGGGAACTCTTTGGAGCCCGCTGCGCTGCCCCAATTGCGGCGCCCTTTGGCGCGTGGTGCCATCGATATGGAAGGGTAAAGATCCGATACCCGCAGCCAGCTGCGACAACTGTGGCTTGCACCACAAGTGGTGCCCCTGAGCCGAGCCTGCCGCGACGAGTTCCGCAGACCTCGAACACGCGATTTCCTATACTTGCGAGCCGCTGCCTTTTGGAGCGTGCCTAAACGTGTCCAGCAAGACGCGCGTTTCGACGGAAAACAGGGCACTCCAGCGGACACGAGCAGCGGTTCTGGTATCCGCTGGCTCACGGTTTCCCCTCTGAGCCGATCAGATCACGCTGCGCGGCTCGAAGTTCAGCGAGCAAGCGTTGCCCCTCGGCGGGGCGCCATCGGCAGACCGCGGCCACGCGCCCTAGGTCACTCCACACAGACTTGACGCGAGCACGACCGGCAGGGCTCGTCGGGCCTGTCGAGCGCCCGCCATGGAGGGCGCAGCGCCCACCACACCCCCTACCAGCTGCACGGCAGGGATGACCGCTTCGAGTTCGCGCTCCACAGGGTGCTACTGTTTTCGGCTTACGGGCTAGCGCGTGCCTCACCCGTTCGCCCGCGGCGAGCAGAGCCAGGGCATCGCGTCGAAGACGGGGCACAGCATGACCGACAATCCGCAGGACCTCGAGGGCGGCGTCTAGCCTACGAATTGCCCGTGTCACCGGTCGCGCTCCAGGATCA
>Ga0207667_10009306_pt1 | contig 11587 bp, 9 predicted proteins | sample KBSCornC52_FD_184301 | JGI IMG/M metagenome (GOLD analysis project Ga0207667, IMG submission 184301) | Corn rhizosphere microbial communities from Kellogg Biological Station, Michigan, USA - KBS Corn C5-2 (SPAdes) (version 2) | ecosystem: Host-associated > Plants > Roots > Rhizosphere > Soil ...
CGTTGTAGTTGAGGATCAGCGGCGGCGTGATGCCCGGCGGCAGCTGGCGCAGCAGGGTCTGCGCCACCGCCGTCACCTGCGCGTTGGCGGTGCGGATGTCGACCGTGGGCTGGAAGAAGATCTTGATGACGCCGAAGCCGTTGATCGACTGCGCCTCGATATGTTCGACGTCGTTCACCGTGGTGGTGAGCACGCGTTCGAACGGCGAGGCGATGCGCCCGGCCATCTGGTCGGGCGGCAGGCCGGTGTACTGCCACACCACGCTGATCACCGGGATCTTGATGTCCGGGAAGATATCGGTCGGCGTCCGCATGGCGGACAGCGGGCCGATGATCATGATCAGCAGGGCGAGGACGACAAAGGTGTAGGGCCGCGAAAGCGCGATCCGGACGATGCCAAGCATGCGGGGGATTCCGTGCGCGAATGTTGCGTCGCGAAATTTTGACACGGGGCCCTGGCCGGGCGTTCGTTTAGGCGGATGAAGATATTTTCATATTGAAAAGTCCGAGATCGCCCAAGCTAAGCCCCTCTCCCCTCGGGAGAGGGGTTGGGGTGAGGGTTCGGGCGGAGCGCGGAAGTGATGTGCACCGCTCTGGCCGAACCCTCATCCGCCTGCCGGCACCTTCTCCCGGTGGGAGAAGGATTCAAGGCTGAAGGTTGTCAACTCGCGGTTACCACCGGCGGGATACGCTCGCTGGTCGGCTCCGGCGCCACCGTGCGCGACAGGCAGGTACCCGGCACTTCGCCCGGCTTCACCGTGTAGCCGTACAGCGTGATGCGCGAGCCGGGGCCTTCCTTCTGCTCGCCGATATCCAGCGCGAAGCCGTGCAGGCGCACGATGGCGCTGACGATGCTGAGCCCCAGGCCGGAGCCCGGCATGCTGCGGCTGTTGTCGCCGCGGTAGAAGCGGCGCGTGACGGCATCGCGCTCGTGCGCGGGAATGCCCGGGCCCTGGTCGAGGATGCTGATGCGCGGGCCGCGGCTGTCCATGCGCACGCGCAGGCGCACTTCGCCGCCGGCCGGAGTGAACTTGATGGCGTTGCCGACCAGGTTGGCCAGCGCTTCGAACAGCAGATGCGCGTCGCCGCGCACCGACACGGTGGGTTCGATATCGAGCACGAACGGCTGGCCGCGGTCCTCCGCCACCGGCGCGTAGAACTCGTGCACCTGCTGCAGCACGCCGCCGAGATCGACTTCGTCGAAGCAGGCGTAGCGCCGGCCGTCTTCCAGCTCGGATACGCGCAGCAGCGCGCGGAAACGGCCGAGCACCTGGTCGATATCGACAATGCTCGCTTCGAGCAGGGCCGCCTCCGGCTGTTCGGCGAGCTGCTGCTGCGCGCGGTACAGGCGCGCGCGCAGCCGGGTCAACGGCGTGCGCAGGTCGTGCGCGATGTTGTCGCACACGCCCTTCACTTCGTTCATCAGGCGCTCGATCTCGTCGAGCATGGAGTTGACGATGGCGGCCAGCACGTCGAGTTCGTCACCGCGCCGGCTGACCGGCAGGCGCTTGGTCAGGTCGCCCTGGCGGATCGGATCGGTGGCCTCCTGCAGCACGCGGATGCGTTTTTCCGGTCCGCGCCGCAGCAGGAAACCGCCGAGCAGGCCGGGAATCACCGTAAGCGACACCGCCCACAGCACGCCGCGCCACACGATGGCGCCGAGGCCGTCGACGGTGCTGTTGTCCTTGGCGATGACCAGCACGCGGCCGTCGGCGAGCTTGCTGGCCAGCGCACGCGCACGCAGGTGGCTGCCGTCGCGGTCCGGCCGCGGCAGGCCTTGCGCCAGCAGGCGCACCTTGCCGTCGGCGGCAAGTTCCGCCGGCATGCGCTCGATATTGCCGGCCAGCGGCTTGCCGGCGGCATCGAACAGGCCGACCGACATCACGCCATGCGGATCGATGGTGATCGCGGCATCCACGGTCGCGCCCAGGCGCGAGGTTTCGCTGGTCGCCAGATAATGCATGCGCTGTTCCAGCATCTGGTCGATCACGGTATTGAGATAGCGCGTGGTCTCCCACTGGATCACGCCGACCAGCACCAGGCCCCACGCGGCGAACAGCGCGCCGTAGATCAGGATCAGGCGGGAGGTGGCGGAGCGCCAGGCGTTGAGGCGATTCATGGTTGCGCTGCCGCGTTCTGGGGAGCCGAGGTGATCATGTAGCCGGTGCCGCGCACGGTGCGGATCAGCGGCGCCTGGCCGGAGCCGTCGATCTTGCGCCGAAGCCGGCCGATGTGCACGTCGATCACATTGGTGCCGGGATCGAAATGGAAGCCCCACACCGCCTCGAAGATCATGGTGCGGGTCAGCACCTGGCCGGAATGGCGCATCAGGTATTCCAGCAGGCGGTATTCGGTGGGCTGCAGGGTCAGCGGCTGGCCCTGGCGGTAGGCGACGTGGCGCACCCGGTCCAGCTCCAGCTCGCCGACGCGCAGGCGCATCTCGTGCTGCTGCGGCTGGCGGCGGCGCAGCAGGACTTCGGCGCGGGCGGCCATCTCGTCGGGAGCGAACGGCTTGGTCAGGTAATCGTCGCCGCCGGCGCGCAGGCCGCGCACGCGGTCGTCCACTTCGCTGAGCGCGCTAATCATCAGCACCGGGGTTTCGATCTGCTGGCGGCGCAGCGCCTCGACCACTTCGATGCCTTCCAGGCCCGGCAGCATGCGGTCCAGCGTGATCAGGTCGTAGGCCTGGGCGCTGGCGCGGGCCAGGCCCTCGCGGCCGTCAGCCACCCATTCGGCGGTCATGCCGTGCACGCTGAGCTCGGCCACGATCTCGCGGGCGGTGACCTCGTCGTCTTCGATGACCAGGACTCGGGGCATGGGCTGGACGTCCGGACGTCTACGGTGGGGCGCAAAAACCGACGGCCCCAAGCGGGGCCGTCGGCAACGATCCTACTGCCATCGACGAATCAGGCGGCGAACAGGCCGCGCATCTTCTTCATGGCATTGGCTTCGACCTGGCGGATGCGCTCGGCCGACACGCCGTACTCGTCGGCCAGATCCTGCAGGGTGGCCTTGTCCTCGTTCAGCCAGCGGCGCTGGATGATGTCGCGCGAGCGCTGGTCCAGCTTCTGCAGGGCCTGGGTCAGCGTTTCCATCTGGTTGTCGGCCTGGTCGGCGTCGGCGATGTTGTCGTACGGGTCGGCGCCTTCGTCGATCAGGAACGCCGCGGGTGCGGGCTTGGCGTCCTCGTCGGCGTCAGCCGGGGCTTCGAAGCCCACGTCGCGGCCGGACAGGCGGGACTCCATCTCGCGCACGGTCGCTTCCGGCACGCCCAGATCCTTCGCCACCACGCGCACTTCCTCGGCATTCATCCAGCCCAGGCGCTTCTTGCTCTTGCGCAGGTTGAAGAACAGCTTGCGCTGCGCCTTGGTGGTGGCGACCTTGACGATGCGCCAGTTGCGCAGGATGAACTCGTGCATCTCGGCGCGGATCCAGTGCACCGCGAAGCTGACCAGGCGCACGCCCTGGTCCGGGTCGAAACGCTTGACCGCCTTCATCAGGCCGATATTGCCTTCCTGGATCAGGTCGCCGATCTGCAGGCCGTAGCCGCTGTAGCCGCGGGCCACGTGGACCACGAAGCGAAGATGCGACATCACCAGCTTGCGGGCCGAGGCGAGGTCTTCTTCTTCCTGGTAGCGGCGCGACAGCGCCTGCTCTTCTTCCTGGCTGAGCACCGGGATGCGGTGAACCGCCGAAATATAAGCATCCAGACTGCCGACGACGCTGGGTACCGGCAGGTTGGCGGTTACCAAAGCTTGAGACATGTGTGGATCCTCCTGGGGATGGAATTCAGCTTAGCACTCCGGGGGTGGGAGTGCTAAAGCGGCTGGGAAGTTCCCGTGAGGGAGCTCTCAACCGCTTTACTGAACCGAAGCGTACAGGAATTTGGGGGCCGCGTCCAGCCGGCACCCCGGCGGCAATTCAGGCCCCGGGAACAGCCAGCTCGCTGCGCAACGGCAGGGACCAATCGATCGGCGCCTGGCCGTGCTCTTCCAGATAGCGGTTGGCCGCGGAGAAATGCCCGCAGCCCAGGAAGCCCCGGTGCGCCGACAGCGGTGACGGGTGCACCGAGCGCAGCACGCAATGCCTGCGCCCGTCGATCAGCTGCCCTTTGCGCTGCGCATAGGAGCCCCACAGCAGGAACACCAGCCCTTCCCGCTCGCGGTTGAGCGCGTCGATGGCGGCGTCCGTGAACCCCTCCCAGCCCTTGCCCTGGTGCGAGGCGGCCAGGCCGCGCTCCACCGTCAACACGGCGTTGAGCAGCAGCACGCCGCGGTCGGCCCAGGGGGTGAGGCAGCCATGGCCCGGCGGCGCGATGGCCAGATCGCGCTGGATCTCTTTAATGATGTTCTGCAGCGACGGCGGCGTCGGCACGCCGGGCCGCACCGAGAAGCACAGGCCGTGCGCCTGCCCGGGCCCGTGGTAAGGGTCCTGGCCCAGGATCACCACGCGCACCCGCTCGAACGGGGTGTGCTCGAACGCGGCGAAGATCTCCGGCCCGGGCGGATAGACCACCTTGCCCTGCTGCTTCTCGTTGCGCAGGAAGGCCGACAGCGCCTGCATCTCCGGTCGCTCCAGATAGTCGCCGATGCGCTCCTTCCAGGACGGCTCCAGCTTGACCCGGCTCTCCTCGCTCATGCGGCCTGCTCGCGCTGGCGCAGGTGCCGCGCCACGCGCAGCTGGAACAGGACCTTGGTGATCAACAGCTTCTCCTCGATCGGTTTCTCGACCAGATCGTTGGCGCCGGCCTTGAGCAGCGCCGCCTGGTTGGCGGGATTTTCGTCGCCGGTCATCACCAGCACCGGCAGGCGGCCCTTGCCGTAGGCGTAGTCGCGGCGGATCCGCTCGAGCAGGTCGCCGCCGGTGAGTTCGCCCTTCAGGCTGACGTCGGTGAGCACCAGGTCGGCGCCGATCTGGCCCTGGGCCTTGGCGGTTTCCAGCCAGGCGAGAGCGTCTTCGGCGCTGATCACGTGGCGCACGGTCAGGCCGTATTTCTCCAGGATGCGGCGGGTGGCCAGCGCGACCACGCGGCTGTCCTCCACGTAGAGCACTTCGCCCTCGGCCGAGCTTTCCGGGCGTACGTAGCCGCGGATGAATTCGGCCAGCGCCTGGAAGCCCAGCGACTTGTCGAAGTAATCGGTGACGTGCTCGCCCAGGGTGCGCCGGTGCAGGCGATCGTCGACGTCGCCGGAGACCACCACGACAGGCACGTAGATCTGCGGCGCGGATTCGCGCACGTAGCGCGCCAGCTCCAGGCCGTCCATGTCCGGCAGGCGCAGCGCGATGGTGATGAAGTCGAACACGCCGCCTTCTAGCAGCTGGTGCGCTTGTGCGCCGGACGCGCAGCCCACCACCTCGGCATCCGGCAATTCCACCTTGAGCACGCGGCTGATCAGCTGCCGCACCACTTTCGAACCGTCCACCACCAGCACGCGCGGCGCGGCGCTGACGATGCGATTGCTGAAACCTTCACTCATTGACCGATCCATCCACGCTCAGCGGCCTCCTTGCCGAACCTTCGATGGACGCCCCCTTGCGCCCTTTCATCCGGGCATCTTGCCCTGCCGGCCCGGCGGCTGCCTGCGACCGGCGTCACTTTCGTCGCTGGCCTAGGCCGCCTTGCGCAACTGCCAGGCGCTGACCAGGCGCGCGCCCAGCCAGCCCAGCACCGCCGCGGCCAGCGGCACCGCGCCCAGCAGCCACAGCGGCAGCATGCCGAGCTGAAGCTTGCCTTCGTACACATGACCGAGGCGTGTCACCGGCTCGGCCAGGGCCATTTCGATCAGCAGCGCCATGCCGGCGGCCAGCACGCCGCTGAACAGGCCGTACCAGATGCCGGCATATAGATAAGGACGGCGCACGAAGGCGCCGCTGGCGCCGATCAGCATCAGCACGCCGATCTCCTCGCTGCGGCTGGCGATATCCACGCGTACCGTATTGCCGACCACCAGCAGCACGGCGAGCGCAAGCAGGCCGGCCAGGATCAGCACCACGCGGTTGCCCACCCCCAGCAGCGCATCCAGCCGCTGGCGCCAGGTGCCGCTGTCCTGCACCAGGTCCACGCCCTGCATGGCGCGCAGGTCGGTGACCAGGCGGGCGACGTCGTCGGCATTGGCGCCGGGCGTGGGCAGCACTTCCAGCGCATAGGGCAGCGGGTTGCTGTCCAGCGTGTTCAGCGCGCCGGAGAAACCCTGCATCTTGGCCAGCTCGTCCATGCCCTGCTTCGGGCTTTTAACGGTGACCGAAGCGATATCCGCCCGCTCGCGCAGCTTGGTCGCCAGCATCTCGACCGCCGGCCCGGTCTGGCCCGGCTGCATGAACATCGAAACCGCCTGGTTCTGCCCCAGCGCCGCGCCCAACTGCTGCACATTGCCCAGCAACAGATAAAAGGTCAGCGGCAAGGCCAGCGCCAGCGCCATCACCGCCACCGTCAGCAAGGTGCCGACGGGACGCGACATCAGCCGGCGCAGGCTGGCGCCCGCGCTCCAGGCGTGGTGGTCGCGCCAGCTGGCGACGGGGCGCGCGCGGCTGCGTTCGACGCGGGGCTCGGCCACGATCGGGGCTTCCTGCTGGGTGCTCACAGCACCTCCTCCGCGGCGATGTCGGCGACCAGGCGGCCGTGATCGAGCACCACCACGCGCTTGCGCATGCGCTTGATCAGGGGCAGGTCGTGGCTGGCCACCAGCACGGTGGTGCCGAACTGCTGGAACTCGGCGAACAGGCCCATGATCTCCACCGCCAGCTGCGGATCGAGATTGCCGGTGGGTTCGTCGGCGATCAGCAGGGTGGGCTTGGCCACGATGGCGCGGGCGATGCCCACGCGCTGCTGCTCGCCGGTGGACAGCGTGGCGGGCAGCTGGCGCTCGTAGGCGAGCAGGCCGACCTTCTCCAGCGCCGCGCGCACGCGCCGGCCGCGCTCGAGCGGCGCCACGCCGCCGATCACCAGCGGCAGTTCCACATTGGCGAAGACAGTGCGCTCCATCAGCAGGCGATGGTCCTGGAACACCATGCCGATGCGCCGGCGCAGCTTGGGAATGCCGCCGCGGCCGATCTTGGCGAGGTTTTGCCCGTCCAGCGTGATGCTGCCGTGCGAAGGGCGCTCGATCAGGCCGAGCAGCTTCAGCAGCGTGCTCTTGCCGGCGCCCGAATGGCCGGTGACGAAGGCCATCTCGCCCGGCGCCACCTGGAAGGAAAGCTGCGAGAGCGCCTCATGGCCGCCCTCGTAGCGTTTGCTGACTTGGTCGAAGCGGATCACCGCGTGTCCTCGATCCCTGATCCCGCACTGCCCGCAAGGATACGGGATGCGCGCAGCAAAACGATCACCGCACAGGCCGCCGCGACGCGATCAGCGTGCGCGGCGGCGAGGTAGTTCAGCGGCCGGTGAACAAACGCGCGAGGCGTCGGAAGAAACCGGGCTTCTTCGGCGCGCCTTCCTTGGCATGGGCGGCGGCGGTCGCAGCTACCTGGCGCGACGGACGCGCACCGGCATCCGCACCGCCACGCTCGCGCGACGGACGATGGCCGTCGCGGTTGCCGCGCGCGCCTTCGGCGGCGGCCGGAGCGGCGGCGTTCTCCACCGGCGCACCTTCGCGGCGGCGGCCGCGGCCACCGCGGCGACGGCGGCGCTTGTTCGGGCCTTCGGCGCCGGCGGCTTCATCGGCCGGCGCCGGTGCGGCAACGGCGGTGGCCGCTGCGGCCTCGCCGGTCGCGGCGGCGGCCTGATCGGCGTCACGCGGCTTGCGCGGTTCGCGCGGCGGCCGGCCTTCGCTGGAGCGGCCTTCGCTGGATCGGCCCTCGCCGGAACGGCGCTCGCCACGGCCGCCGGGACGGCGACCATCGCGTGAGCCTTCCTTCTTCTCGCGGTTCTCGACCTTGTCGCCGAACGCCGCGCTGTCGGCCGCCGCATCGGCGACGAACTGCGCGTCGATCTCGCGCGGCTTGGGCATCACCAGCATCTCCGGATCGATCGCCGCCACCGGGATGCGCTGGCCGATATAGGTCTCGATATCCGGCAGGGACATCGCGTACAGGTCGCAGGCGAAGCTGACCGCGTCGCCCTCGGCGCCCAGGCGCGCGGTGCGGCCGATGCGGTGCACGTAGTCCTCGGCGTCCTGCGGCAGGTCGTAGTTGAAGACGTGGCTGACCGCGGGAATGTGCAGGCCGCGGGCGGCCACGTCGGTGCACACCAGCATGTCGAGCTGGCCGTCCTGGAAACGCTGCAGCAGCTTCTGGCGCTTGAGCTGCGGCACGTCGCCGGACAGCGCGCCGACGCGGTAGCCCTGGCGCTTGACCCGGTCGGTGATGCGTTCGGCGGCCATCTTGGTGTTGACGAAGATGATGCTGCGGCTCGGGTTGGTACGCTCGAGCAGGTTCAGCAGCAGCGGCATCTTCTCTTCCTTGGAGGGGAAGTAGACCTGCTGGCGCACGCGGTCGGCGGTGACGTTCTCGGTCTCCACCACCAGCTTCTCGGCGTTGTGCATGTGCTCGTAGGCCAGCTCCAGCACGCGGTGGCTGAGGGTGGCCGAGAACAGCAGCACCTGGCGCTGCTCGCGCGCCGGCAGGCGGCGGAAGATGAAGCGCACGTCCTTGATGAAGCCGAGGTCGAACATGCGGTCGGCCTCGTCGATCACCATCACTTCGACGCCGTTGAGGCCGAACACGTGCTGCTTGTAGTAGTCGAGCAGGCGGCCCGGCGTGGCGATGATGATGTCGCAGCCGTCCTGCAGCTGCTTGCGCTGCTTGTCGTAGTCGACGCCGCCGTAGATCAGCGCGGTCTTCAGGCCGGTGGCGCGGCCGATGTTGCGCGCGTCCTTGTCGATCTGGATGGCCAGCTCGCGGGTCGGGGCGATGATCAGGGCGCGCGGGTCGCTGTCCTTGCGCTCGGCCACGGCCGGGCTGGTCAGCAGGCGGTTCATCAGGGCGACCAGGAAGGCGCAGGTCTTGCCGGTGCCGGTCTGGGCCTGGCCCGCGACGTCGCGGCCGGTGAGCGCAACCGGCAGGGTCAGCGCCTGGATCGGCGTGCAGCGGGTGAAGCCCGCCTCGTCGAGGCCCTGCTGCAGCAGCGGATGGAGTTCAAAATTGGTGAAAAAGGTATCGGTAAGAACGGTCTCGGACATGGATATCAATCGGCGGAGGGGCGGCCGCATGGCGGCTCGCCCTGTCCCGGCGGCGGTCGGAAAGCCTCAGGACGGTTGGAGGTGCGGCGCCGGCCAGCGCGATGGGATGGCCGGTCAGCGGCGAGGCTCGCGGGCTACCGCGGTGCGCCTCGCGACTGGCGCCGAGGTGGCGGGCCTGGCGACCGGCAGTTCCGCCGACATAGGGAAAAAGGCGGGTATGCCTGCTTTCCTATATCGCCGGAACTGCCGCGAAGGTGGCCCTTGAATCGCTTGAATCGTGCCCTGAATTACGCTGGAATGGAGGCCTGCCGCAACGGCATCACTTCCTTTTTCCGGTCCGACCCGCGCTTCATGGGCGCCCCAGTGTAGCCGATGCTGGCCGCGCGGTCGTCAAACCATCCCCCGCCTGTCAATCGGAGACCCCGGTGAGCGACCTGATTACCCACGTCAACGACGATGCCTTCCAGAAGGAAGTGCTGGAGTCGGATACCCCCGTCCTGCTGGATTTCTGGGCGGAATGGTGCGGCCCCTGCAAGGCCATCGCCCCGGCGCTGAACGAACTGGCCCAGGAGTACCAGGGCAAGCTGCGCATCGCCAAGATCAATATCGACCACAACCAGAAGACGCCCCGCGACTACGGCGTGCGCGGCATCCCCACCCTGATGGTGTTCAAGAACGGCAAGGTCGAGGCCACCCAGATCGGCGCCGTCAGCAAGGGCCAGCTGAAGCAGCTGATCGACAAGTCGATCTGACCGCTTTGATCTGAAGCCGCCCCCTCTCCACCCGCCGCCCGCTTTACGGCGCCGCGCGGCGGGTGTTAGATTCCTCGGGCCTGTCGGGACCTCCGTCCCCCGCGCCCTCTGCGCCCCGCGCGCAATCCTTCCTTCCTGTGATCAACGGCGCCCCGTGAGGTTTGCCCGTGTCTGATATCGAAAGCCAAGACCAGAACGACGCCAAGAGCGCCGAAGCCAAGACTGTGTCCGAAACGCCCCGCACCCGTGCGCCGCGCAAGTCTGCCGCGGCAGCCGCCGCTGCCGCCGAAAGCGCGTCGCGTGCGGAAAAGCCGGTGAGCGAGGCGCCATCCATGCCCCCGCTGCCACCGGTGCAGGCCAGCCTGCCGGTCGACCCCGCGCCCGCCTTCCAGGGCGATGCCGCGTCCCGCGAGGGCGCGCCGCCGCAACAGGCGCGCGAAGGCGGCCAGCAGCAGGGCCAGGGCGGCCAGAATCCGAACAGCAACGACCGCCGCAACGACCGCAATGACCGCGGCCGCCGCCGGCGCCACGAACGCAACAACCCGCAGCAGCAGCAGCCGCAGCGTGGCCAGGGCGGTCAAGGCGGCCAGGGCGGCGGTGGCCAGCAGTATCCGCGCAATAACAACGGGTTGCCGGTGGACGACGACTACGCCGATGCCGGCAGCAACGACCGCCTGATCAACCTGACCGAGCTCAAGCGCAAGAACGCGATCCAGCTGCTGGAATTCGCCGAATCGCTGGGCATCCAGGAAGGCGTCGCCCGCGCCCGCAAGCAGGATGTGGTCTTCAACATCCTCAAGGCCCACGCCCGCTCCGGCGGCGGCATCTGGGCCGAAGGCGTGCTGGAGATCCTGCAGGACGGCTTCGGCTTCCTGCGCTCCGCCGACGAGTCCTACCTGGCCGGCCCGGACGACATCTACGTCTCGCCCAGCCAGATCCGCCGCTTCAACCTGCGCACCGGCGACTACATCACCGGACGCGTGCGCCATCCGAAGGAAGGCGAGCGTTACTTCGCGCTGCTGAAGGTCGACGACATCAACGGCGATCCGCCGGAAGCGTCGAAGAACAAGATGCTGTTCGAGAACCTCACGCCGCTGTTCCCGCGCAAGGCGTTCCACCTGGAGCGCGGCAACGGCTCGACCGAGGACATCACCGGCCGCATCCTGGACCTGGTCGCCCCGGTCGGCCGCGGCCAGCGCGGCCTGATCGTCTCCCAGCCCAAGTCGGGCAAGACGATGATGCTGCAGAACGTGGCCCAGGCCATCCAGTACAACCATCCGGACGTGCATCTGATCATGCTGCTGATCGATGAGCGCCCGGAGGAAGTGACCGAAATCGCGCGCACCGTGCGCGCCGAGGTGATCAGCTCCACCTTCGACGAGCCGGCCGTGCGCCACGTGCAGGTCGCCGAGATGGTGATCGAGCGCGCCAAGCGCCTGGTCGAGCACAAGAAGGACGTGGTGATCCTGCTCGACTCGATCACCCGCCTGGCCCGCGCCTACAACACCGTGGTGCCCAGCTCCGGCAAGGTGCTCACCGGCGGTGTGGACGCCAACGCCCTGCAGCGCCCGAAGCGCTTCTTCGGCGCCGCGCGCAACGTGGAGGAAGGCGGCTCGCTGACCATCATCGCCACCGCGCTGACCGACACCGGCAGCAAGATGGACGAGGTGATCTACGAGGAGTTCAAGGGCACCGGCAACATGGAAGTGCACCTGAACCG
>Ga0207667_10009309_pt1 | contig 11584 bp, 9 predicted proteins | sample KBSCornC52_FD_184301 | JGI IMG/M metagenome (GOLD analysis project Ga0207667, IMG submission 184301) | Corn rhizosphere microbial communities from Kellogg Biological Station, Michigan, USA - KBS Corn C5-2 (SPAdes) (version 2) | ecosystem: Host-associated > Plants > Roots > Rhizosphere > Soil ...
GTTGGTCAGGGCAAAGCGCCGGAGGAATTCCTCGACCGCCGGGGTCACCAGATCGGGGTTCTCGATCAGCTGGCGGCGGTGGCCGGGCGAGCCGGCGAGGAAGTGCATGATGTGGCCCATCATCGAGGCGACGGTATCCAGCCCGCCGATCAGCAGCAGGGTGGAGACGCCGATCGCCTCCTGCAGGGTGATCGGACGCCCGTCGATCTCGGACGTGGCGATCTTGCTGATCAGGTCGTCGCCCGGATTGGCCGCCCGCTCGGCGACGTGCTTGCCGGCGTACTGGAAGAGCAGGGCCAGCTTCTCTTCCTTGGGCGCATCGGCCGCGACCTGGGCGTTGGCGAGCGGGAGCAAGGTGAGCCGATCCTCCTCGGGGATATCGACCATGCGCATGAAGATCTTGATCGGCAGGTGCTGGGCGAACTCGGTGACGAATTCGCAGCGTCCCCGCGGCTGCAGGGCTTCGGCCAGCTCGATCGCCAGTTCGCGCGCCTCGATCTCGCGCTCCTTCAATGCGAGGACCGTGAAGGCCGGGGCGAACAGGCGGCGGAAGGCCTGCTGCTCGGGCGGGTCGGACTCGATCGGGGCGAGGCGCGGCTCGCCCGGCTTGCGCACCTTGTCGACCGAGGCGCCCTGGGCCGAGGTGAACCGCGACGGATCGGCGAAGGCCTCCATCAGGTGGTCGCGCCGGGTCAGGATCCAGTGGCCGCCATTGTAGGGCGTCCAGAAGATGTCCGGCACCTTGCGCTGGAGGGCGGCGAAAGGCTCGTGATAGAAATGCTCGCCGTGCATCGGGCGATAGGCGTCGAAATCCACCTCCAGGGCCGCGGGCACGTGCGCGGGCCGGGGGCTCTTGGGGGCGGTGGCGGGCTGCGCCAGGGTCATGTGTTCGCTCATCTTTTCAACCTGCTGCTGGGGTGAAGAGGTGGTCAATGCAGTGTGAGGGGAAACATCCGGATTTAGGTGTAAATAATCCGCTGAAGGGACCCTTGCCGAGGCTCACGCCAGGGCGGAACTGCGCCTGTTGGCGCCGGTTCGGGTGGCGGCGAGTACGCCTGCGGCAAGCAGGACAGCGCCAAAGGCAATGAACACGCCGGCGAGGCCCGCGAGACCGCGCAGCCACGCGGCGATGAAGGGAAAGGCCAGTTGCGAGCCGAACATCACCCCGTTGGCCAAACCCATGGCCTGTGCGCCGCGTCCGGGCGGGCTGCAGGCCAGCGCCGCGGCGTTCACGTTCGGGGCCATGAGCGCGATCATCGCGCTCTCGACGATGACCGCAGCGGTGATCGTGGCGAAGCGCTCGGTCGATCCCACGGTCAGCATGGCGAGTCCCATCAGGACGAGGGTGAGGGCCGAAATGCCGCCAACCCCGAGGCGATGATGCGCACGGCCATAGAGGGCGCTGGCAATGACCGCCCCAACCGAGCCGAGCGTCACCGGAATCGACAGGGTGGCCGTGTCGGTCACGCCGTTGGCGGCGAGGTAGAGCGGAGCGTAGACTGGGGCGACGACCATGCCCATGCCCGTCAGTGCGGCGAGCACGAGGAGGCCCAGCAGCGCGGGATTGAGCAGGCCCGCGCGGCCCGTTTCACCGCCTGGGCTGCGTGGGGCCAGCCCAAGGCCACCCGGCAGCATTGCGACCAGCGGCACGGCCAGCAGCGTGATGAGGTTGACCAGGAACGCGGGACGCCAGCCGTGGTGGCCGATCGCGCCGATCAGGGGAAACAGGAGAATGGCCGAGCCGCCGCCCGCCACCGAGAACCAGCCAAACATGCGCGCGCGCAGCTCGGGCCGCAGTGCGCCGATCCCGCCGAGCGCGCCGGTAAAGATGCCCGCGAGCGACAGGCCGATGCCGACGCGGCAGGCAAGGATCAGCCAGATGTCCGAAAGCAGCGCCGGGGCCGCCCCGAACAGGGCGAAGCCGACCAGCCCGGGGAGGATGATCTTGCGGCAGCCATGGCGCGCGACCAGCGCCCCGGCCACCGGGGCGCCGAGGGCGAAGGCAAAACTGGCGAGGGTGCCGACCAGCTCGGCCAGCAGCGGTGCATTCGGAACAGTGGAGAATTCCCGCTCGATCTGGGGCAGGACCAGTCCGGGCGAAAACAGCCCGATGGTGATGAACAGGCCGCAGGTGAGGAGCGCGGCCAGCCCCGCTCCCGAAATGGTGGCGCCTTCGCCGTTCTGTGCCGCATGTTCAGGCACCATAACTCGCTCTCCCGCTAGCCCGAGTTCGGGTCGTTGCGAGCAGCCTAACCCAGCGGCATCGCCGTCGTCGCGGCGGATCATGCCCGAACGGCCCCAAAGGCGAACCATATCGTCCATGTGATCAGCACGACCGGGTACCGCATCGATTGTGCGCAAGACTGTTCAGGGCGGTTAGCATCGCCATACCGGAGTCGACGGCAACGGGAATGCGCTGTGCCTGTCGGCGCGTGAGGAGAGGGACAAGCCTGAGCATGACCGAGCAGATCCGCTTCGACGGCCGCGTGGCCGTTATTACCGGGGCCGGCAATGGCCTCGGCAGGGACTACGCGTTGGAACTGGCCCGGCGTGGCGCGCGGATCGTCGTGAACGATCTCGGCGGGAGCGGCGCCGGCTTGGGCCAGTCCCATTCCGCCGCCGACCAGGTCGTCGAGGAAATCCGCGCAGCCGGCGGTGAAGCCGTGGCCAACTATGACAGCGTGGCCACGCGTGAGGGCGGGTCGGCGATCGTCCAGACGGCGCTCGATGCCTTCGGCAAGGTCGATATCTGCATCTGCAACGCGGGATTCCTGCGCAACAACCGCTTCGAGGATCTGACCGACGAGCAGATCGATGCGATCCTTGGTGTTCACCTGAAGGGCGCGTTCTACGTGGCCCAGCCCGCCTACCGGGCCATGCGGGGCAACGGCTATGGCCGGTTCCTGTTCACCGGCTCGGCCTCGGCCATGTTCGGCCATGCGTGGCAGGCGAACTATGCCGCGGCCAAGGGCGGGTTGATGGGGCTCAGCCATGTCGTCGCCATCGAGGGCGCGGCCTACGGGATCACCGCCAATCTGCTCATGCCGACGGCGCAATCACGCCTGGCCGCGGAAATGACCCAGGACTTCATGGAAATCCCGCAGTTCGCGGCCGCCGTGCAGGGCGCGGACTATTCGGCCAGCGCCGATCGCATCGAGGTGCCGTTCAACACGCCGCTGGCGGTCTATCTCGTCAGCGAGCAGTGTACGGAGACCCATGGCATCTGGTCGCAGAACAGCGGCCGCTATGCCAAGGTGCGCATCAGTGCGGCGGACGGTTGGGTGGTGCCGATCGGAGCCCCGCCGCCGAGCGTGGAGGAGCTCGCGGCCCGTTGGGGCGAGGTGTGCGACGATGCCGTGAGCCACCAGCCGCTGACCGTCTACGACGAGTTCACCGCGGTGGCTGCCGCGGCCAGACGGCGAGGCCTGCTCTGATCCCGCGCGCCTCGGATCGAGGAGCCGCGGTGATGCCAATTGTCGGCGAGTTCCAGCAGATCGGCGTGGTGGTGCGGGACATCGAGCAGGGCATGGCGCGATATCGCGAGCTGCTCGGGCTGGGCCCGTTCTGGCGGCTCGATACCGACTATGAGGGCCGCTACCGCGATTGGCGCGGACGCTTCGCCAACCGCAATGCCTTCACCCGTTGGGGCGACATCTACCTCGAGATGATCGAGCCGGTGGTGGGGCAGGGGAATGCGCGCGAATGGCTGGAGACGCGCGGGGAGGGTATCTTCCACCTCGGCTATGCGGTCGACGACCTCGGCCAGCGGCCGGGCGGCGCCGTCTGCGTGTTCGAGAGCTGGGGTGCGGTCATGCCAGATGGCGGTCCGGCCGTGATCCATCTCGATACGGTGGCGCAGCTGGGTTACTACGTCGAACTCACCGACCGGGCGCTGGCCAACCGGCTGAACGCTGCGATCGACCGGTTCCTTTCCGACGCCGCGGGGTCCTGATTCCGGATCACCACTTGCGCCGAAGTTGCGAGCCGATGCGGCGGCGGCGCAGCGCCTCCTCGCGCTCCTGCGGGGCGCAGAGGGGGGTGGCGGGTGTGAGATGGCGGTCAAGCTCGGCGAACTTGACCTTGCGGATGGCCGGCACGGGCTGGCTGGAGCAGCGGTACCAGCGGCCGATCATCATGCCGTAGGTATTGCCGCCGGTGTCGAGCCAGTTGGCGACGCCCGGATCGCGGTGCGACAGCACGGCCCGGAACTTGCCGTCGGCATCGACGGCGGCCTGCAGACCGTTGAGGCTGGACTGGCGATAGACATAGTCGACCTGCTGCCACAGCGCGTCGATGACCTGGATATTCCAGTAGGGCCGCTCGTCCGGCAGGTCGCTCTCGATGATCAGGGCTTCGTCCTCGGCAAGGTCGAACACCGTCTCGAAATAGGCTTGCGGCCAGTCCTTGCCGTTGCCGAGTTCCTGGTAGGTGTTGAGGTTGAAGCTGTTGACGAAGCCGCGCTCGGCGCAGCGGGCGACCGCGCCGATGGCGATCCCGGAGAGGTTGCGGAAATAGCCGCCGAACAGGTGGGTCAGGCTGGCGTCCACTTCCTCCGGGCTGCGCGTGGGGCGGATCTGGCTGGGGATGTCGAGCCGTTCGATGGCCACGCGCAGATCCTGCTCGTTGCCCCAGTCGTAGGAGAACTGGCGCACGAGGATGAAGTCGGTCTCCGCCGGCATCGGCAGCCAGTTCCCGGAATGGCCGGCGGGCCGTTCGGTGCTGAATATCACCTCGAACCGCCCGGAATCGTCGGTTAAGAGGTCATCGAAATCGAAGTTGCCCAGGCCTTTGCCGGGGGTGGGGTCCATGCCGATGATCCGGTTGCCCAAGGCGAACCCGGCGACCGGGGCATTGCCGCGATCGCCGGTGACCCGATAGGTCCCGCGCCCATCGACCGGGGCGTAGTAGTAGACCGCGTCGGGATTGGGCTGGGCGAGGAAGACCGAATTCTCGAAGGGCGCGAATTCGGGGTGATCGGGCGTGGACTGGAACAGCAGGAAATAGCCCTGCGACAGGTTCATCGCGAACTGCTGCCACAGCTGGGCCTTGAGGCGCTCGGCATCGCGGCCGGGGCTCTCGGGGAGAAGGGTTTCCGCGCCCTTGAGCAGGTCGACGTAGTGTGCCCAGTCCTTCATGGCCTTGCTCCCTGGCGCGCGATGGTCCGAGCTTGTCGGAACATTGCGCCGAGTTCCAGACATAAGTACCGGCAAGGACTCATCCATCGCGCTTGCGTAGGCATGGCGCCCGCCATTGCGGCCCTGTGCCCGATGCTGGCACAAGGGCCGCGCTGCAGACCGGCACGGGGAGCTGGATGGACCGCCTGACCGCCATGGAAGCGTTCGTTGCCGTCGCCGAGACGCGCTCGTTCACCCGCGCCGCGGCGCGGATGCGGCTGTCGCCGGCGATGATGACGCTCCACGTCAGTCGCCTCGAAGAGCACCTCGGCGTGCGCCTGTTCAACCGGACCACGCGGCGGGTGGACCTGACGGCGGACGGGCGGCAACTGCTCGACCATGCCCAGGCCGTGCTGGAGGCCTATGCCTCGGCGGAGCGATCGACCCGCCCCGGCGGAGCGCTGACCGGGCGGGTTCGGCTCGACGTGCCGGCCTCGGTCGGCCACGCCCTGATCGTTCCGGCGCTGGCGGAATTTCGCCGGCTCCATCCCGATATCGTGCTCGACCTGACCCTCGGAGATCGGGGGACCTTCTTCCGGGTCGATGGATTCGACCTCGTCATGCGCATCGGCGAGACGCCGCTTTCGGGCTGGCAGACGCGCCTGCTCGGGACGACCCGGCTCGTGGCCCTGGCCTCTCCGGACTATGTCCGCGAACACGGGGAGCCGCTGCGGCCGGAGGACGTCGCCCACCACCGCTGCGTGCTTTACGCCAGTGTCGAGGCGCCGGGCGGCAACCCCTGGACCTTCGCCGAAGGCGGCAAGCGGGTGCGGATCCGGCCACCGGCCTCGTTCACCTTCAACGATGGCGCGGCGATCATGGCCGCCGCCCGCGCCGGACTGGGCATCGCGCACAATCTCGAAATGCTGGCGCGGCGCGATCTCGAAACCGGGACGCTGGTCAAGGTCCTGGGCGACTACGTGGCCCCGCCGCTCGCCGTGGTCCTGATGGGAGCGCGGGCGCGCATCGAACTGCCGCACGTCCGCGCGGTGATGGATTTCCTGAGCGAACGGATCGACTGGAATCTGGAGTCTCTCGAGCAGGATGTCATCCCATCGGAAGCGTGATGGAATCGCATCTGCCTTGGCTGGCCGTCCGCGGCGTGCGATTTCTCCAGCAAACGCGCCACGGAGCAGGACATGATCACCCCGACTTCCCCTGATATTCGCGGAAAGGTTCCCCACGCCGTGGAGCGGGCCGACCAGATTCCGGCGCGGCGCTATTATGACGCTGAGTTCTACGAGCTGGAGAAGGAGAAGCTCTGGCCGCACGTGTGGCAGATGGCCTGCCGGCTGGAAGAGGTGCCGCGGCCGGGCGACTACATCGTCTACCGGATTTTCGACAAGTCGGTGATCGTGGTGCGCACCGACGACGACTCGGTGAAGGCTTACCACAACCATTGCCGCCATCGCGGGGTGGAACTGGTCGCTTCGCAGGGCCACACGCGCGGCGGCTTCATCTGTCCGTTCCACGGCTGGCGCTGGGACGTGGACGGCAAGAATACCTTCGTGTTCGAGCCCGAGACCTTCGCTCCGGAAACGCTGTGCGAGGCGGAGATCAACCTCAAGCCGGTGCGGCTGGAGACCTGGGGCGGCTGCGCCTTCATCAACTTCGACGACAATGCCCCGACGCTGCGCGAATCGATCGAGCCCTTCGCCTCGCAGATGGACATGCACAAGGTCGAGGACCTGAAGGTCGAATGGTGGCTTTCGGCGCGCCTGCCGTGCAACTGGAAGCTGGCCATGGAGGCTTTCATGGAGGGCTACCACGTGGCCACCACCCATCCGCAGCTGCTGCCGCCCGGCGCCACCAACCGACCCGGCGAATCCCGCTACCTGCCGATGCCGCCCGACATGGCGATCACCAGCCTGTGGCTGACCTTCGGCACGACCCCGCCGCCCGCGGAAGTGGATTCGCGCGCCTTCATCGATGCCAACATCGAGTACCTCAACGTGCTCAGCGAAGGCATGGCGGGGATGACGCACCAGCAGGAGCTCGACGTCGCCCGGGCGATCGCCCCGCACACCAAGCTGCCGAGCGATTTCATGGGGGCGGCCATCGCCTGGCGCAGGGCGATGAACGATGCGGTGATGGACTACTACGCCAAGATGGGCGCCCCGACGGGCGACCTCAACGCGCTGGATGCGGCGGGCATGGCCAACAGCGTGAATTTCTGCTTTCCGCACTATTTCCTCCTGCCGATGTTCGGCAGCGCCTCGTCCTACCGCATTCGTCCGCTGGGGCCGGAGGAATGCCTGTTCGAGCTGTGGTCGCTCACCCGCTATCCGCCCGACGCGGAGCGGCCGCGCCCGCAGCCGCCCAAGCCGCTCGAGTTCGACGATCCGGCCTGGCCGGCGATCCCCAAGCAGGATTTCTCCAACCTGCCGCGCCAGCAACGCGGCCTGCATGCAGGTCTCGACGTGCTGCGGCTCTCGCACGAGATGGAGGGGATGATCAGCAACTACCACCGCCTGATCGACGGCTATCTCGCCGGCGTCGACAAGGACCGGCTGGCCCAGGCCGGCCGGCAGGTCAGCGGCGCGATCGACGCCCCGATCCGCGACCTAGGGCTTTAAAGTAAAAAGGGCCGGGATGACTCCCGGCCCTATTTGCGTGGCACCTCGGGCGTTCAGCCGGGTGCGCGGTCGCGGGTGAGGGGGCGCAGGTAGGATACGTCGCCCTTGTCGCGGCGGTTCGGGCCGGTCTTGTAGACCAGCTTCTTCCATTCGTCGGGAATTTCGGCGGCGGTGAGGATGGCGGTCATCTCGTTGACGCAGACCCGGTGGGCGATGCGCCATTCGCCGCCGCGCTTCTCGAACCGGTCGACATAGCGGCCGAAGCTGATCTGCGGCGGCCCGGCGCGGTTCTCGCCCCAGAAGATGTAGTAGGTCTCGCTGTGGGCGGTGTCGCCATCCAGCTCGCAGACGTGGTTGAGGATACCATGATGGTGCTTGGTCTGGTGCTCGCCGTGCCAGCCGATCGCCCAATCGACGAAGCCCGCGGCATAGTCCTCGGCGACGCCGTGCTCGTCGAAGGCGTCGGGCCAGTAGGCGGAGAGCATCAGCTCGCGGTCATGCCGGTCGACCCCGCGGGTGTAGCGATGGAGCGCGGCGAGGATATCGGCGCGGTCCTTCTGGTCGCGGAGGAAGGCGATCAGGTCGGGCGTCAGTTCGGTATCGGCCATGGGCAATCCTTGTTGGCGCCGCGCCGTCAGGCGGGCTCGAGCGAGTGGATGGGCGGAGCAGCGGGGGCGGGGCGGCTGCCGCGCACCAGCCGTCCCGGGAGCGCCCCGGTGGAGCGGCCGTTGCGGTAGGTCACCACGCCGCTGACGATGGTGGCCTCGTAGCCGTCGGCGCGCTGCGAGAGGCGGCGGCCGCCGGTGGGCAGGTCGTAGGTGATGTGCGGGGCGTAGAGGTGCAGCCGTTCCAGGTCGATCACGTTGAGGTCCGCCTTGTAGCCTGGGCGGATCAGGCCACGGTCGTCGAGGCCGACGGCGTGGGCCGGCTCGTAAGTCAGCTTGCGGATCGCATAGGGCAGGTCGATCCCGCGATCGCCCTTGGCGTCGCGCACCCAGTAGGTGAGGAAATAGGTCGTGTAGGCGGCATCGCAGATCATGCTGTAGTGCGCGCCGCCGTCGCCCAGCGCTGGGAAGGTGAACTCGTGCTTCACGAGGTTGCGCCCGGAGCTCTCGAACCGTTCGCCCTCGGCGTTGCCGAGCGGGCGGTAGAGCACTTCCTGCCCCTCCCGCTGGAGCAGCGCGTCGTATAGCAGTTCGCGCGGATCGACCCCCATCGCGCGGGCCCGCGCGCCGATCGATTCCGAGGGGTGCGGATTGTAGTTCGGGGGATTGCCGAGGACGAACATCTCGTTGAGGTCGGAGATGACGAAGACGAAGAATGTCTGCGGATCCTGCGGCTCTTCGGCGATCAGGCGCTTGCGGAAGGCGGGGTCGCGCATCCGCGCGACCTTTTCCTCGAGCGGCAGGTCGGCGATCTCGCGGAAGCTGGGGTTGAACGAGAAGGGGTGCATCGACAGCTCAAGGCCGAGCAGGGCGCCGGTGGGTCGGGGGATGACCTGGCCGCGCACGGTCAGCCCCTCGGCCTGGGCGCTTTCCAGCCCGGTGAGCATCTCCTTCCAGTCTTCCGGGCCCTTGGGGGTCTGCATGAAGGTGAAGGAAACCGGACGGCCCGAGGTGCGGGCGATGTCGCGCAGCAGGCCCATCCGCTCCGCGGCGCTGACGTCATAGCTGGGGACCATCTGGAACACGCCCTTGCCCGCATCCTTGAGACCGGCGGCAAGGGCGAGGATTTCCTGGTCCTCAGTGTTGACGGAAGGGGCCGGGCGCCCGTCGCGAAACTGGTGAGCATAGCTGCGCGAGGTAGAGACCCCGATCGCGCCCGCATCCACCGCCTCGCGCACCAGCCGGCGCATCTCGGCCAGGTCGGCCTCGGTCGGCGGCTCGAGGCTCGCACCGCGCTCGCCCATTACATAGACCCGCAAGGGGCTGTGCGGCAGCTGGGCGGCGAAGTCGATGTCGCTGTGGCGCTGCTCCAGAGCGTCGAGATATTGGGGGAAGGTCTCCCAGTTGAACGGCACGCCTTCGGCCATGACCACTTCGGGAATGTCCTCGACGCCCTCCATCAGCTTGATCATGAGCTTGCGATGCTCCGGGCGCGAGGGCGCGAAGCCGACGCCGCAATTGCCCATTACTACCGTGGTGACCCCGTGGTCGGATGAGGGCGTGAGGCGGTTTTCCCAGGTGATCTGCCCGTCGTAATGGGTGTGGACGTCAACGAAGCCCGGGGTGACGATGCGGCCGTGGGCGTCGATCTCTTCTGCCGCCGTGCCCACAATGTTGCCGACGGCGGCGATCACCCCGTCCTTGATGGCAACATCGCCGACGAAGGGCTCCGATCCGCTGCCGTCGTGGATCGTGCCCCCACGAATGATCAGATCGAAATCCGCCATGTCCAGTCCTCTCGCATCTGGGCGATGCGCGTACGTGGTGCACCGGCCCGGGCGGCGATGGTGGCACTGTCCGCGCACCGCGGCCAAGCTATTATTGGGCCGGGCCGCACAAGTTCAGATGGGCGATGGATGCGGGCGCCGGCTGCTCAATTCCAGGCCAGGTCGAGCCGGAGCACCCCGCTGACCATGCCGGAGGCGAGGACCGGGCAGGTGCCCGGCGCAATCCGGAATTCGGGAATGCGCTTGAGCCATTCCTCAAGGAAGATGCGGACCTCGCGCCGGGCAAGTCCGGCCCCCGGGCAGGCGTGGGGTCCGTTGCCGAAGGCGGCATGGACCGGGGCGGGACGATGGAAGTCCACCGTCAGCGGATCGGGGTTAAGCTGGGGGTCGAGGCCGACGAACACGTTTGCCGGCAGAATCCGGTCGCCCGCACGCAAGCTGACGCCCTTGTATTCGAAATCGTGGGCGATCACGCGCGCGGTGTTGGCGATGCCGTGGCGGCGGATGAGTTCCTCGATCGCGTGCTTGAGGAACTTCTCGTCGTCGAGCCGGCTGACCAGCTCGCGCCGGTGCTCGTCGTGCTCGGCCAGGAAGCGGGCGATGAAGCCGAGCATCCCGGCCACCGTATCCAGGCCGCCGAAGAGGACAAGCGTCGCGAAGGAGATCGCTTCGATCTCGGAGATCAGCGCGCCGTCGACCTGAACGGTGACGAGCTTGCTGAGGAGGTCGCCCCCTGGGTTTTCCCGGCGCGCTCGGACCTTGTCGAGCAGGTACATGCCCATGCCCTGCTGCGCCTCAAGGCGGGTCTCCGCGTCAGTGCCGCGCACCGCCTGTTCGGCGAGCGGGAGCAGGGTGGCCTTGTCGGCCAGGGGCAGTTCGACCAGCTCGAGGAACACGTGGATCGGCAGGACCTTGGCGAAATCCTCGATGAATTCGCAGCCGCCCAGCGGCAGCACGCGCTCGATCGCGGCAATGGCGACTTCGCGCACCTTGCCTTCGAGGGTTCCGACCGCGTGCGGCGTGAGGAACTGCATCAGCGGGCGCCGGTAAGTGGGATGCTCGGGCGGGTCCATCTCCAGCGGGATCTGGCGCTGGGTGCCTTCGGGCATCGGCGGCAGGACGATGTGCTTGTGCGAGAAGCGGTGGTAGTCGCGCTGCATGGCGACGATGTCCTCGCCCCGGGTGGCGACCCAGTGCCCGCCGTTGTGCGGGGTCCAGAAGATGTCGGGATTTTCGCGCTGGATCCTGGCATAGGCGGCCTGGACATCCTCGCTCGCGCCGGGGATATCATAGAGGTTGAAGTCGCGCACCAGATCGGCGGGAATATGGGCGGGGCGGGTCGCCGCTTCGGTCATCGATGCCATGGCTTGAATCTCCCCAGAATATCAGTCTTCCGGCGCGATCTGCGCGCGCAGGCCGTCCATCGCCTCGGTGATCAGCAC
>Ga0207667_10009313_pt1 | contig 11583 bp, 10 predicted proteins | sample KBSCornC52_FD_184301 | JGI IMG/M metagenome (GOLD analysis project Ga0207667, IMG submission 184301) | Corn rhizosphere microbial communities from Kellogg Biological Station, Michigan, USA - KBS Corn C5-2 (SPAdes) (version 2) | ecosystem: Host-associated > Plants > Roots > Rhizosphere > Soil ...
GCATGCGATCGGCTTCGTCCAGCACCAGGTGCTGCACGTGGTTGAGATGACACGTGCCTTGTTCAAGATGATCCAGCAGGCGGCCCGGAGTCGCTACGATGATATCCGCTCCGGCCTTGAGCATTTCATTTTGCCGGCCGTAACCCACGCCGCCGAACACCACGGCAATTTTCAAATTTGTGAAGCGCGCGAAATCGCGAATGGCCGTATCCACCTGCGCGGCCAATTCGCGCGTCGGTTCCAGCACGAGCATCCGCGTGCGCGGATCGTGGTGCGCCATTTTCGAGAGGATGGGCAGCGCGAACGCCGCCGTCTTGCCGGTGCCGGTTTGCGCGCTGCCGATGACATCCTGCCCGTTGAGGATGAGAGGGATGGCGCGGAGCTGGATCGGCGTTGGGTCCGCGTAACCCATGGCTTTCACGCCTTCGACAATTGGAGCCGATAAACCTAACTTAGCAAATGGCATACCTATAATCTGTGTATTAACCGGTCAAATGTCTATGCAGGAAATTAGATGCCGGAATGATGACGCGGAGGATTTGCTGGTTTGTAGTTCCGCCTTTAGGCGGTGCGCCGACCACCTAAAGGCGGAACTACCAATGTCAAAACGCGTTCTCAGGCATCTCCACACCTTTGGCTGCCGAAATGAAATCGCGCAGCTTGGCGTAGTCTTTTTTTCCCGCCGATGCTTCCACGCCGCTCGAAACATCCACCGCAAACGGGTGAACCGTTCGCACGGCGTCCGCCACATTCGCGGGCGTGAGTCCGCCGGCGAGAAAAATCGGCCGTCCCAATTTTTTTGCTTCAATCGCCAGGTCCCAATTAAATTTCTCGCCGGTGCCGCCGGGTTTATCGGCCACGAACGCGTCGAGCAGCCATGCGTCCGTGGGGTAATTCTGCAAGGCACTGAGCGACTCGGCATCGCGCATGCGAAACGCCTTCATGTTCATCAGGCCGAATTGCGTGCAATACTCCGGCGGTTCCTGGCCGTGAAATTGGAGCAGGGTGAGGCCGCAATCGCCAATCGCGCGCATCACCGTGTCCTCGTCCGCGTCCACGAACACGCCGACTTTCATGACAAATGGCGGCAGCTCGCGAATGATTTCCGCTGCCTGCCGGATCGAAACGTGGCGCGGACTCGGCTCATAAAACATGAAGCCAAGCGCATCTGCGCCGGCCTCGACGGCCGCGAGGGCGTCGGGCGCGTTGGTGATGCCGCAAATTTTGACTTTAACGCTCATGAGCGCCCCTAGCATTCCATTTAACGCGCAAAATACAAGCGCGCGGAAAATGATGAATGACGAATGACGAATGGATTTTGCGGGATCTATTGGCCATTCGTCATTCGGAATGCGTCATTCAAAACCGACATAAAATGAATTCGGCGCTCGTGGCTTCGAATGTAACTTTTGCCGCCCGACCTTTCGTCTGTTAAAGTGCGTTGAACGCGAATTCTGGCCCCGGCCACCAATGGCTTTCATCGGACTCGAGTGTCTGGCAGTGTTCATTTAAAATGATTGGCGAAGTTTCTTCTGTTCCGCGACCGGCGGTATTTCACCATTCGTGCCGCGCGATGGGTACGCGCTTTTCCATGGTGCTGCCGGGCGTGGATTCCATGGCTGGCGAGGCCCTCGCGGAATTTGTCGACAGCCATCTCCGCTCGCAAGAGCGGCTGATGAGCCGGTTTGATCCGCTAAGTCCGATTTCCGAATTGAATCAACGCGCGGGCGAAGAGCCGATTGCTGTGCCGCCCGCGTTGTGGAAAATTCTCGCGTTATGCCGCACCCATTGGCAGCGCACCCGCGGCTCGTTCGATATCACGCAATGGCCGCTCAACCAACTTTGGCGCGAGAGCGTGCAACGCGGTGAACAGCCTTCTAAAGATTTACTTCGCGAGACGCGCCGGCTCACGGGCATGGAAAAACTCCAATTTGACGAAATGGCGCGCACGCTCAGATTTGCCGCTGATGGCATGGTGCTGGACCTCGGCGGATTCGGCAAAGGTTTCGCGCTGGAAGGGTTGGTTAAACATTTTCGCGAGCACGGCGTTGCGCGCGCCTTTTTTAGTTTTGGCGAAAGTTCAGTTACGGTAATTGGGTCGCATCCGCACGGCCCGGCGTGGCCGGTCGGCGTTGCGAATATGTTTCATCCGGAAATCGCCGTGCACACGTTTGATTTGTGCGACGCCTCGCTTTCCACTTCCGGCACCGCGCCGTTCAATGAAATCGGCGGCGGGCGAAATTTCGGCCACATTATCAATCCGCGCGACGGCCGGCCCATCGAGGGTTACCGCACGATGTCCGTCGCCGCGCCCAGTGCCATCGACGCCGAAGTCCTTTCGACCGCGCTGCTGGTCACGCCCGAAAACGACCGCACGGAAATTCTCTCTGGCTATCCGGGCGCGTCGGCAATTGAAATCGTTTACGAGCCTCACAAACAATTTACACCGCGCATTCAATGGCGATATGAAACCTGATTCGTCCTCCTCGATGATTTCCCAACGCGCGAGCCGCCGCGAGTTTTTGAAGCGCGTCGCGATGTTCACCGGCTCGACGGCCCTGCTTGCGGAGATGCCCTGGTGGTCGCCGCTCCGCGCGCAGCCGGTGAACGATGCTCCGTCCAACCGCGTGCGCATTGGATTGATCGGCGTCGGCTCGCGCGGAAATCTTCACCTCTCGCACCTGTTGCGCACGCCGGGCGTGGAAATCGCCGCGTTGTGTGATGATTACGAGCCGCACTTGAACGCCGGCCTCGCGAAGGTGAAAGGCGCGAAGGGGTTTGCCGATTACCGCAAGATGCTCGAAGCGCCGAATCTCGATGGCGTGCTGATTGCGTTGCCGTTGAATTTGCACGCGGAAGTGGCTATAGCCGCGATGTCGGCGGGCAAACACGTCTTTTGCGAAAAGAGCCTCGCTTACACGATTGAGGAATGCCAGGCCGTCGCCAATGCTTACCGCGGCAGCAAAAAAGTTTTTCAAATCGGCCATCAGCGCCTGTTTAGCCCGGCGTATTTGCGCGCGCATGAATTGGTGAAAAATGGCGAGATCGGCGGCATCACGCAGATTCGCGCCTACTGGCATCGCAACGGCAACTGGCGCAATCCAGTGCCCAGCCCGGAACTGGAGCATCGTTTGAACTGGCGGTTGTATCGCGCCTATTCGTGCGGCTTGATGACTGAGTTGGCCTCACACCACATGCAGGTGGCGAATTGGTTTCTCGGCGCGCATCCGATGTCGGTCGTCGGCTATGGCAGCATCAATTATTGGAAGGACGGCCGCGAACTCTATGACAACGTCAACGTGGTCTACAAGTATCCGGGCGGCGTCCACGTGATTTTCGATTCGCTCATCAGCAATCGTTTTTACGGCATGGAAGTGCAGATGATGGGGCCGAAGGGAACCATCGAAAGCGAAACCGGACGAATGTTCTCCGAGAAACCGCCGCCCGCGCCGGGCATCGTGCAACTCATCAACAGTCTCGAACGCGGCGTCTTCGAAACCATCCCCATCGGCGGTCCGAGCTGGGTGCCGGATTTGAAGAAGAACACGAAAGCGACCTATTTTCCAAAGCCGCCGGACAATGACGACGGCACCGGCATTTCATTGGCCGCGTTTGCGAATGCGATTCGTCTGAACGAACCGATTCCCGGCATGATGGAGCAGGCCTGCCACAGCGGCGTGGCGGTGTTGATGGGGCAGACCGCGATGGAACAAGGCCGCGAGGTCAAATGGCCGGAGGAATTCAAAATATGAAAGACGTGTTGATCTCCGGCCGGCGAATTGCGCGCGAGCTCCGGATATTTTTAGGCTGCTTCGTGCTCGCGTTGGGCCTCAACGTTTATTCGATCATCAAATACCAGACCGAGTGGAAGGAATTGCTGACCACACTGCACATCACCCTCGCGCTGGCGGTTGTCATTTACGTGCTGCTCGGCATCCTGCGATTTATCATCTGCGGCGCGGCGCGATTGTTCCGGCGGAAAACTGGCTGATCCCTCTGAATGTAACGCAGGCGTCCTCGCCTGCGAGTTCCGGCGGCGTCTCGCCGCCGGTTTCAGAAAGCAGGCACCCAGACGGAGCCTTGAACTCGCAGCCGAGACGACTGCGCTACATGGCGCTCGAAGAGATTTGCACGAAGCCGTTTTTTTCTTATCCTCACTGGGGCTGCCCCCATAGCTCAAATGGATAGAGCAGCGGTTTCCTAAACCGTTGATTTCGGTTCAATTCCGAATGGGGGTACCACTTCGAAATTTAAAAATTTCTTGGCAGAGCGGCCCATGGTCAGGCAATAATCGCTCACGACTTCCAGGAAAAATGATTGGCCGTTGTAACGCTGTAACCAATTACATCCATGATCCACAAAAAACTCCCCCGACTCTCGTTTCTACTTGGGTTCTTATCCGCCGCAATCGCACAAAACGCCGCAGGTCAGACAAGCGTCTTCACCTATCAAGGCCGATTGAATGACGGCGGCACGCCTGCCAACGGCATTTACGATTTTCAATTCGGTATTTACGATTCGTCATCCCAGCTCGCCGTGATTGGCCGGCCGACCATTGCAGTCACGAATGGACTTTTCACTTCGCTATTGGATTTTGGCCCGGCGATTTTTGATGGCAACCCGCGCTGGCTCGAAATATCCGTGCGCACCAATGGCGCCGTTGATTTTACGACACTTAGCAACCGCCAGCTTATCACCTCGGCACCGTATGCCGTTCAATCCCTTTCCGCCCGTTCGGTGGCCTCAACCAACATCAGTGGTTCGCTCGCTCTGTCGCAATTGCCCCCGGCACTGGTCACCAATGGCTCGAGCGGCGTGAGTTTCACGGGTGCCTTCAATGGCAATGGCGGCGGCTTGACGAATCTGAGCGCCTCAGCCTTGCCGACGAACGTTGCCCTCCTCGATGTTTCTCAGACCTTTACTGCCGCCAAGATTTTCAACCAGCCAATCATTTTTACGAATCGCATTGGTATTGGCACATTCAATCCCGACTCACCGCTCGCGGTGCAGGGCATCGGCGTGAATGGCGAATGGATCACACTCAAAGGGACGAACGGCGCCACCCGGTGGCACATGAACAACACGTCCGGCGGATTGAACTTTGTCCAGACTGGCGTCGCCGATTTTCGGCTGTTCCTCTCCACCAACGGCAATGTCGGTGTGGGCGTATCCGATCCGCAGGCGAAACTGCACGTGGCCGGCGATATTGCGATCAATAACAATGGCGACACGAATTTTGCGGCCAGCGGCACGGAAAATTTGCGCATTGTGCGAGGCACCATTTTGGATAATGGAAGCTTTGTGGGTATTTATGCCGGGAAGGGCTTTACGGTCACTCATCCCACCGTGGGTGCCTATACCATTACTTTCAGCCCGGCCTTCGGCGGAACTCCCAGCTTCACCGCCACGGGCTTTGCGTCCATCGCCCGCGCGGACACAGTCAATTCCATCACCACCAGCCTGGTCAAGGTCAGCCTGATTAATACGGTTGGCGCGGCTGTGAATGACAGCTTCAGCTTCATTGCAGTTGGCCCGGCGGATTAGTGGCTCATTTTCCGTCCACCGTTCGAACATTTTGTGGGTTGGAACCCATCGCCGAATGAGAACTCTTATCTCTGTGAGTCGCTTTCGATACAATGCTGCGGCACAAGGCGTTCTGACGAACAACCACGGCGGACAGCATCGACTTTGCGCTTTGGTTGCAGGCATTTTCGCGCATTTTCAAGCGATTCCGCAAATGAATAGGCCGGGTCAAAAATGAGTCGAACCTTATGTGACACGCTGTGGAAATGGCGTAGATTGAAATGAGAATTTATGAAGGCGAGTATTTTTCAAAAGTGCGGTTTGGCTCTCGTGTTGGCGCTCGCCCCGTTTGTGGGCGGCTGTGATCCCGGGCGAGCCTCAGCTTCCCCGGTGGACCAGGCAACGGCGGCAGCGCCTAGCGACCAAACGCCAGCCGACCAGGCGGCACAAGATGACGCGTCTGCCCCGGACACCAATGCGCTTTCCTCGGCCGACGTCGCTGCCGGCACCAACGCCGACGCCGCCCTCGAAAATGCCAACGGCAAATTGATTTCCAGCCCCGATACCGCAGGCACGAATGTCAGCAATAACCCGGAACTGACTGATTTCGTGAAGCTCGTGCAAGCGGGCGTGGGTGAGACTGTGCTGCTCGCGTACGTGACGAATTCCCCGACCGCTTTCAACGTGTCCTCGGACGATATTTTGTATCTTAACGACCTCGGCACGCCGGAATCGGTTGTCTCAGCGATGCTGGCGAAAGATCAGCAAATGAATGGCAGCGCCGCCACCCCGCCGGCCACGTCCGTTCCGGATACGACCGCTCCGCCTTCCAATCCGAATATGTACGCAGGCGGCGGAAACGTTCCGGCTCCTCCGGGAACTGCCGACTTGAATGCCAGTGCGGTGCAAACGCCCCCGATGGTCCCCACGAGCGATGTGGAACAAGAAGTCGAACAATCGCCCAACGCTTCCTACAGCTATTTTTACGATTCACTCGCACCGTACGGCAATTGGGTTTACCTCGATGGCTACGGGCCGTGCTGGCAGCCGACTGTGGTGGTTGCGAATCCGACGTGGACGCCGTATTGCGATCGCGGCCATTGGGCTTATACCGATTGCGGTTGGTGCTGGGTGTCGGATTATTCCTGGGGCTGGGCGCCGTTCCATTATGGGCGCTGGTTCCGCAATGCCCATTACGGCTGGTGCTGGGCCCCGGATACGGTTTGGGGGCCTGCGTGGGTGAGCTGGCGCTATAGCGATGCCTATTGCGGCTGGGCGCCGCTGCCGCCTTCGGCATGCTATCGCCCGGGCTTCGGCTTCACTTACTACGGCCATTCAGTGGGCTTCGGTTTCACGTTTGGTCTCGGCGTGAACCACTTCACGTTCGTGGGGATGGATCATTTCCACGATCGTAACCCCGGACGATTCCGCGTGACACATCGCGAAGTGACCAGGATTTACAACACCACCGTAATCAACAACCAGATCATCCGCGGCGGCAATCATAACCTGATTAATCGCGGCGTGCCGGTCGACCGCGTGGCCCGCGCTTCGCATCAGGACATTCGCCCGATTCGTATTCGCGCCGAGGCCGATGGTCCGAGGTCTACGCAATTGGGGCGCGATGGTCGTTCGCTGGCGGTGTATCGTCCGGAGTTGCCAACACCGCGTCCTGGCCGTGCGCCGAGGCTGGTGGGTGAAGGCGTGAAGCCGGCGCCGCAATTTAATCTGCATGCCCGCGTGGAAGAAAGCCGCGCGCGTGCCGTGGCGCCTCGCAATGCAGGCGTTAACCGGGCTTACGCGCCGGCCAACACGCCTGATCGCCGCCCTATTATTGGCAATCAAAATGCGAATCGGCCGGAGAACGTGGTGCGCGACAATCGGGACAATCGCTTTAATCAGCCGGGCACGGAGAGGCCTGGCTCGCTCATTATGCGTGGCGCGAATCAGCCTGAGCGCCAAGCACCGGTTCGCGATCAAAACGTCGGGCAGACGCCGGATCGCGGTGACAACCGCCGGACGGTGACTCCGCCGATGACACCCGGCGGGCAGCCGTTTCGCAATCAGCCGGACGGCCGGCAAAATGATGTTCGGCAAAATCAGCAGCGCGATTTCAATCAACCGGCGGTGACTCGACCGGACGTGGAGCAATCGCAACGCCAGCAGCGGCAGATGTTGCAACAACAACAGCAGCAACAGCGGAGCTTTCAGCAACAGCAACAACAGCAACAACAGCAGCAGCAGCGGGATTTTCAACGACAGCAGCAAGAGCAGATAAGGCAATTTCAGCAGACGCCTCGGCAGGAGGCGCCCAGCCGATCATTCGAGGCGCCGCGATCCGAGGGCACCCCGAGAATGATGGAAAACCGGCCCGCGCCGGAGATGCGTTCCGCTCCGCAATACAGCGCTCCCGCTCGCTCGGAGGGTGGCGGCGGTCGGAATGACGGCGGAAATCGCGGAGGTGGCGACGGCGGCCGTGGCAATGGAAACAATAACAACGACGGTGGGCGCGGCAATCGCAACAGGTAGTCCGCCAATTGTTTTCTCCTTTTGAAAGATTCTGGGCGCTGGCAATATCGGCGTGATGGGCATTACGCCGGAGCAATTCAAACGGATGGAAGAGCGCCTGAGCCGTACCTCGCGCGCAGCCCGGGCGGTTTTTGAGCCCGCGCCGCAGCGCAATTCAACGGCGCACCAAATCATTCTCGGCCTGGATCCTTCGCTGCGCGGAACAGGTTTTGGAATCATTCGCCTCGCTCGACCCTGTCCGCAGACTCTCGCACATGGCACCATCTCCTGTTCGCAGTCGTGGGAACGCTCGCGCTGCCTCGTTCGCATCGTCCAAACGTTGCGCGAAGTTCTGAAAGAATTTCAACCCACTGTCTGCGTTGTGGAAGGAATCTTCTACGCGCAGAATTTGCAAACGGCAATGATCATGGGCGAAGCTCGTGGTGCTGCGTTGTCTGCCATCGGCGAGGCCGGCCTGGAGATTTACGAAGTGGCGCCGCGCAAAGTAAAACAGGCCATCGTTGGCTACGGCGCGGCGCAAAAGATTGCGGTGGCAAAAATGGTCCAGCGCATGTTGCGCCTCGTCGAGATTCCCACACCAGATGCTGCCGACGCTCTCGCGCTCGCCCTGACGCACGCGCAGGAAAACGGACGTTATTCACTCAGCCCGCGAAAGAGAATTTAGAATGGAAACTTCGAACGCTGAACGCCGAACGCTGAACGCTGAACGTTTTGCGCACCGGATTCTCCTTCAGCGTTCGACGTTCGATGTTCGGCGTTCGATGTTCCCCACTCATTAATGATCACCTTCCTTCACGGCAAACTCGTCGAAGCGTTGCCAACCCACGTCACGGTGGATGTGAGCGGCGTCGGCTACGAAGCGCTCATTCCCTTGTCATCGTTCGACAAATTGCCCCCGCCCGGCCAGCCCATCAGACTTCTCACGCAACTCGTCGTTCGCGAAGATTCGCAAACGCTGTACGGCTTCATGTCGTCGGAGGAGCGCGATCTGTTTCGGCTGCTGATCAACACCGTCAGCGGCATTGGACCAAAGACGGCTCTGAACGTCCTGAGCGGCATCAGCGTGACTGCATTTCGCGGCGCCGTGGCGAGTGGCGACCTCAAATCGCTTTCGAAAATTTCCGGTGTCGGCAAGAAAACCGCCGAGCGCATCGTCGTGGAATTGAAGGATAAAATCGGCATGGCTGGAGCGTGGGAAGCCGCCAGCGCCAAACACGGTTTGTCCGCCGACGAGCAACGCATCAATGATGCCGTGCTGGCGCTGGTTGCGCTCGGCTTCAAGCAAGTCGAAGCCCATGATGCCGTGCGCGGCGCCCAGGCTGTTCTCGGCGCCCAGGCAACGGTGGAGGAACTGGTCCGCGTATGCTTGAAAAAAGGAGCGTGATGGCGCAAGAGAGGCCCAAAGCGCGCAAGCGATCCTCCGGGGTGGTCGTGCCCAACCAGCCAAGTTGGTTTCAGCGGCTCGGCGCGTTCATCATCTATTGCAGCATGCGGGCGTACATTTTTTCGCTGCGGCTGCACTGGGATGACTCAAATCATTTTCGCGATCAAATCAATGGCCCGGCCATTTATTGCCTCTGGCACAACCGGCTGATTTTGTGCATGGCCGTGTACCGGGTCCTCCGGCGAAATGTCCGCATGGGACCATCCATGGCCGCGCTGATTAGCGCCAGCAAAGACGGCGCCTTCCTGGCCGCGATTCTGGAACGCTTCAAGGTCCAACCCGTGCGCGGTTCCTCCAGCCGGCGCGGTTCGCAAGCCTTGCTCGAACTCACGTCGTGGGCCGAACGCGGTTATGACTTGGCCATTACTCCCGACGGTCCACGCGGTCCGCGTTACGTCCTTCAACCCGGTGCGATGTCGCTCGCGCAATTGACCGGCCTGCCGATCGTCCCGTTTGGATTTCATGCGCACTGGAAGATTCAATTGAAAAGCTGGGATGCTTTTCAAATCCCGCTGCCATTCTCGCGCTGCGTTCTCCGGATGGGCGCCCCGGTCCATGTTCCCCGTGAAGCCACCGATGCGCAGCGTGAGGAAATTCGGCTGCAGTTGGAGCGGAAGCTGAAAGATATTTCGCCGGATTGATCAAACCAATCTCGCCAGGAATTTGTAAAGCGCATACCGCCGCATCACGGATTTTACATATAACTTCGTGTCCGGAAACCCAATTTGCCCCATGAACACTGCGCTATTTGTCGCTCCGGCGCCGCCGTTCCATTTCAGCAAGTGACCGCGGCCCGCATTGTAATCCGCCAGCGCAAACGGAATGGGGTTGTCCGTGCGCGCATAACGCTTCAGCAATTTTCCCAGGTAATACGTCCCCGCGAGCACGTTGGTGCCGGGGTCAAAACAATGCTCGTGGGAAAAATTCTGGATGTGCTCGGCCCCGGCCCAATCCAGCGCCGCCGCCTCCTGCAGTTGCATCAGCCCAATTTCGCCGGCCCGGCCGCGGCGATTCGGATGAAAACGTGTCTCCTGCCAGATGACCGCCTTCACGAGGAGCGGGTCGACGGAGTAACGTTTCGCGGCGGCGTTGATTTCGGAATCGAATTCGTGCCCCTGCCGATTGGCAAACCACAGGTAAACGGAGATCGCCACAACGCCCATTGCGCAGGCACCCAGCACGAACAACATTCTCCGACGCCATTTCACTGCCGGATTCTAACGGTTTAACGCGGGCGCTGCATCCAAATTTCCATTCCCGAGTCCGTCGCGCTTGACAGCCGCCGCGCCAGACTCAACTCTCCACTGACGAATGATTGCCCGCGTCAGCCTCGAAATCGCTCTCCGCAAGGAGTTCGATTATGCCATTCCACCGGGCCTCGCCGGCCAGGTGGATGTGGGCAGCCGCGTCCAGGTGCCCTTCGGTCCGCGCAAGGTTCTCGGATGCGTCACCGCGCTCGCCGAGGAATCCGCGCAGACAAAACTCAAGCCGATCATCAAAGTCATCGGCGCGCAAACTTTGGTTACGCCGAAGGTGCTCAAGCTCGCGCGGTGGATTGCGGATTATTACTGCTGCGCACCGGAAATCGCGCTTAAGAGCGTGCTGCCCGAAGTGGTGCGCAAGGAACAGAGCGGTTGGCGCGAGCGTTTGTTCGTGCGCGCGCTGCCGCTCGCGGGTGGATTGCCGCAATTGCCGAAACGCCAGCGCGAAATCTGGCACATCATCGAAGAGCGCCGTGAATTGCCGTTGCAGGAGTTGCTGGAACTCGCCGAAACAACTGCCTCCACGATTCGCCGCCTGGAGGACCGCGGCCTCGTGGAAATCGCGACGCAAATTTCCGAGCGCGATCCTTATGCCCGCGAGCACATTCTGCCCACGCAACCATTGCCGCTGAACTCTGCGCAGGCAAGCGCGCTGGAAAAAATCCGAGCAGCAGTGAATAGGGAGTGTAGCACCCGCGTCCCGCGGGTCGAGGCGGGCGTCTCGCGCGCCTCACGGCGCTTGGACAAATCAGCCGGCGCAATTTCCGCCCCGACCGCTCGAAAACGCTACCTGCCTCATTTCGAAATCCCAGGATTTACCTACCA
>Ga0207667_10009314_pt1 | contig 11582 bp, 7 predicted proteins | sample KBSCornC52_FD_184301 | JGI IMG/M metagenome (GOLD analysis project Ga0207667, IMG submission 184301) | Corn rhizosphere microbial communities from Kellogg Biological Station, Michigan, USA - KBS Corn C5-2 (SPAdes) (version 2) | ecosystem: Host-associated > Plants > Roots > Rhizosphere > Soil ...
AGTTCGCGTCCAGCATTAACGACGAGACATCGACAGCCTCGAAGCTCGACCCGGAAATCCGGGCCAGCTCGCGCCGCAGGCTGGAGCTCCACCGGCTGTCGGGCGCGCCGGTTAGGAACCACGAGCCGCCGTTATCCGCCAGCATCATCCCGTATTCCTTCAACGCCGCGACGACGACCCGCGCCTGCGGTGAAAAGCCGCTCTCGTCGAAAGACCGGCGCAGCCGGAAACGCTGGCCCATGGGAGGCAGCCTCGACTCGTTATGGTCGGACGCCTGGTGCCGGGCCGGCCAGACATACGCGCGGCGCGTCACCCGCGCCGTAAACCGCAGTGCGTGCCGGATCGCCCCGGCGGCGACTTCGTCATAGCGCAGCAGCCCGGGAAATACGGGCAGCCCCGCGGCGTCGGCCGAAGTCCACCCCGCCGGACGGAGCCCGTTCCCGCGCAGGTCGAAGATCGCGCCGGAGCTGGCCGTCCAGCTCTGCGGCGCCGTCCGGTGGGCGCCGTAAAGTTCATAAAGGCGGCAGCCGGCCATATCGGCGACCAGGACATGCGCGTCGGATCCGTCTTCCACCTGCGCGTCGTCGGGCACGATATAGGGGCCCGGGTCGCTCTCGGCGCCGCGCGCGAACTCGATATCGGCTTGCGGATGACCGGATGAGACGACCGTGTACGGGATGCCCGCCGTCGCCGAAAAATCGCCGTGCAACGGGAGATCGGTCCCGATCGACGCGACGTAGGCGTCGGAGTTCGGGTCCACCGGCGCGCCGGCGATCGGCACGTTCCAGATATTGTTTTTCGGAAAAATGCCGCAGGCCGTCGAAGGCGGAACGGCGGCGCTTCGGCTGCGCGTCAAAATGGCGATCAGGCGCTTCCGGTACGGTGTTGCGATCTTCATCGCGCCGCCGGCAGGGAGAAGGGCCAAAGCCATGACGAGCAGCGCCACCGCGGCAGGGCGGCGCCTGACACCGGCGATCCCGAGCTCGCGTACGACGATATAGGCCAGCGCCAGAACCGCGAGCCAAAGCGAGAGAATCGCCAGGTATTGAGGGTTGATGGAGGCCATCGTTTAATGCGCCACCGACGCGCTGTCCGGGCGCCCGGCGCCACCGCCTGTCACCGCCTCGCGCGCGGCGGGAATCAGCTTCGCGGTGTACTTGCGGGCGCCGGCTGCGTTCAGGTGGAAACCGTCGGAGAAATCGCTCCGGGTGTACTCGCCCGGTCCGAACGGCGCCAGGACGGGAACGCCGGCGGAGCGCACCGCCCCGGCGAACCGCAGCACGGCGTCGTACGACCCCAGGCCGGGAGGAATGGCAAAGATCAGGCGGGCGTCATGCGCGGCGCACTCGTCACGCAGCACGGCAATCCTTTGCCGGACAATGCCGTCCAAGGCGGCGGACGACAGCGGAGCGGGGGCGTTGCGCGCGATCTCGCGCGTCAACAGCGGCAGATCCGGCATCAGCCTGCCGAGGACAACCTTGCGTACTTCCGCGCGCAAGCCGTAGAACATGCTGAGATTTCCAAAGACCATCGCGGCGGTCTCGGTCGGGCTGGCGTGCAGGTCGGCGGACAGCGCCAGCACGTCGCCGCGGCGCGTCAGCCGAAACGCGGAGTATTCTCCGCGGGAGCGGCTCGAAGCCAGTTGCGTGGCGTTGAGCATGAGCACCACGGCTTCGGGTCGCGCGCCCGCTGCAAACAACCGGCGCAGCCCATAATGCCAATCGAGATAGTCCGCCGATTCCACCACGAAGCGGCGCGCCTCGAAGCGGTCCGCGGACGCCTCTTTCAGGGCGTCGAACCGCACTCCTTCGAGAAACAGCGAGTTGCCGACGAAGAGCACGAGCGGCCGCCCCGGAACGGGAGGCAGAAGCGCCTCGGAGTACTCGCGCGCGATGCGAGCTTCGATGCGGCTGACGCGATTCACGAGCGCGCGCGCGCCAATCTCGATGGCCGCGGCGAAGACGGCCAGCAGCGCCACCAGCATCACGCACCAGCGCAACCCGGCGCTGTTCTTCGGGGCGTCATCCCGCCCCGGCTCGCGCTCCTTATACATGGCCGGCATCGTCATATCAGAATTGGAAGTAGATGAAGGCGCTCGCCTCGTTAGCCGCAAAGAACGTGATGACCACGGCAAAGGCGGCGGCCGCGGCGAGGCGCAGCGGCTCAGGCGTCTTCGCGAAGACGTATTCTTCCTGTCGCGCTTCGAGCGCCAGGTCCAGCGCGAAAAGCGGGAGCGTGAACAGCGCGAGGAATTTCGCCGCGATCAGGTATTCCGGCTTCCATTCCCATCGCCGGCCGGCGGCCAGCAGCTCGAACGCCTTTCGCACCGACGGAGCCCGGAAGAAAACCCACGTGACGCAAACGATGTGGAAGACTACGATCCGCTGGAGCCACGCCTTGCCGGACCACAGCGCCGGACCTTCTTCGCCCGCGTCTCGCGGCCGCTTTCGCTCGCCGCCGCCGAACAGCCGCTCGATTGCGAGCCACGCGCCGTGGATCGCGCCCCAGACGACGAACGTCCAATTCGCGCCGTGCCATAAGCCGCCGAGCAACATGGTCGTGATCAGATTCCGGTACGTCTTCTTCTCCCCATCGCGGTTGCCGCCGAGCGGAATGTAGAGGTAGTCCCGCAGCCAGGTGCTCAGACTGATGTGCCACCGGCGCCAGAACTCCTGAATGCTCCGGCTGAGATACGGCTGCCGGAAATTGACCATGAAATGGAATCCGAGGAGCTGCGCCGATCCGCGCGCCATGTCGCTATAACCGCTGAAGTCCCCGTAAATCTGCCACGCGAACGCATACGTGCCAATCAGGAGCACGGGAAGGCTCGGCGCGCCCAGCTTGCCGGAAAACGCGGCGTTCGCCAGCAGCGCGCAGTTGTCCGCGACCACCGCCTTGCGAAACAGTCCCGACAGGATCAGCATGATGCCGTCGAAGAAGGAGCTCGCGTCGAAGCGGCGCGGATTCTGCACCTGCGGCAACAGGTGCGACGGCCGCTGAATCGGTCCCGCGATCAGGTGCGGGAACAGCGTGATGAACAGCGCGTAATCGACCAGCGATTCGGCCGGTTCCAGCTTGCGCTGGTAGACGTCCACGATATACGCGAGTTCCTGAAACGTGTAAAACGATATGCCGGGCGGCAGGATAATCCCGAGGATTTTCAGCGGAACATGAAACCCGGCCGCGCCCGCGGCGGCGGCAAAGGAGCCGATAAAAAAATCGTAATACTTGAAGAAGCCGAGGAAGGTGACGTTGAGAGTCAACGAAAGGCAGAGTAAGAGCCGCCGCTTCGTGGGATTCTCGGAAGCCGCAATGGATCTCGCGCAGAGATAGTCGACGACGGTTGAAATCAGGATGAGGATGAGAAAGCGCCAGTCCCACCATCCGTAGAAGAAATAGCTGGCGACGAGCAAGAGGACGTTCTGCCGGCGGCGCTGGCGCAGCGCCCAATAGGCAAGAACGATAATTGTCAGGAAAACCGCGTAAACTGGGGTGTCAAACAGCACGGACTGGCATAGTTTATCAGCCCGGAGTCGGATGCTACAATAGTACTCACTCGCTCGCTTTGCCTCGTTCGCTATGAAACTGAAGGGTTTACTCGCCGGTTTGGTACTCGTTTCCGGTTCTTTCGCCGGCGGCGGGTCCCCGCGCTAAGCGAGTCCACGATGCGGATCGCGCAAGTCGTGGAATCCCTCGCCATCGGGGGGCTCGAGCGCATCGCCGTCGAGCTGGCGATCGCGCAAAAAGCGGCCGGCCACGAACCGTTTCTTTACTGCGTCACCTTCGACGGCCCCCTCGCGCGGCGCGCCGAGGAGGCCGGCATTCCGGTGGCGGCGTTCCACAAAAAGCCGGGCTTCTCGGCGGCGGCGGTGTGGCAGCTGCGCCAGCGGATGCGCGCCGACCGCGTCGACATCGTCCACACGCACAACTCGATCATCCACCACTACGGCGCGTTCGCCGCGCGATTGGCGGGCGTGCCGGTCATCAACACCCAGCACGGGCTCGGCTCGCTGACGCGCAATCCGCGGCAGATGCGGATTTTCCGCTCGACGATCCCGCTGACCGCGGCGGTGGTGTTCGTCGCCGAGGAGCCGAAACGCTTTCTATGGGAAGCCGGCGGCTTTCCCCCGTCCAAGGCGCGGGTGATCCTGAACGGAATCTCGCTCGAGCCGTTCGCCGCGGCTCCGGCAGCCCCCGGCGGAACACCGGGGCGGCTCCGGTTCGGGACGGTCGGCCGCATGGTCGCGGTGAAGGATCACGCTACGCTGCTGCGCGCGTTTGCCTCGATTCTCCCCGACTACCCGGCGGCGGAGCTGCACATCGTCGGGTATGGCGCGCTGGAACAGGACACCCGGCGCCTCGCCGCCGAGCTGGGACTCGACGGCCATTTTCGGGTCTATCCGCCGGAAACCGGCGTGCCGGGCTTCCTCAGCGGCCTGGATGTGTTCGTAATCTCATCGCAGTCGGAAGCGCTGCCGGTTTGCGTGCTGGAGGCCATGGCGGCGCGGTTGCCCCTGGTCAGCACGCGGGTAGGCGGAATTCCCGAAGCTGCGCCCGAGAACGAGGTCGCCTGGTATTGCCCGCCGGGCGACCCCGCCGCCATGGCAGCCGCATTCCGCGCCGCCGCGGAAACCGGAGAGTTGGCGGCGCGGGGCCGGAGGGCCGCCGCCATCGTCGGCGAACGCTTCGGGATCGGCGCGATGTCGCGGAGCTACGAAGCGCTGTACCGCGAAGTGCTGGACGGGCGCGCGGCCGCTACTTCCCGCTGATCGCGCCCAGGATCTCGTCGACCTTGGCCTCCCACGTTTCGCCGCTCACGGCCTGCGAGATCGCGGCGCGGCGCTCCGTTCCGGGCGGATCGTCCAGCCGTTTGCCCACAAAGGCGATGAACTCGTCGTGCGTACGCGCGACGTCGACCGCGCCCGAGTAGCCGGCGAAGCGCTCCACTTCCGGCAGCGCCGTCGAAACTACCGGACAGCCGCCCGCCAGCATCTCCCGCAGCTTGATCGGATTCACGGCGCGGGTGAGCTCGTTGACCTGAAAGGGAATGATGCCCGCCGCAAACTGGCCAAGGTACGCCGGGAGCTGCCGAAAGGGCCGCGGTCCCATCAGCCGCACGTTGGCAATCCCCTCCAGCGAGCGCGTGTCCACGTCCGGCTTGCCGATCAGCGCGACCTGGGCGTGGGGAAAGGCGGCCGCCATCTTGCGGATCAGCTCCTGATCCACCCATTCCGAGAGCAGGCCGAAGAATCCGATCACCGGCCCGGCCGGCAGGTCCGGCGGCGGCGCGGCGCCGATCGCCTGCGCGAAATGAGCGTGGTCGACGCCGTGCATGACCAGTCGCACGTTCGCGTTGTGCTCGCGGCAGCTTTCCGCCAGATCGCCCGAGGACGCGATCACGCAGCCCGCGTAGCGGCAGCAGCGCGCGTCCATCTCCGCCATCACGCGCGAGTCGTACATGCCGAACGCGGACCACCGGTCGACGCAGTGATACACGCGCTTCCCGCGCCAGCCCGGCATCGCTTCGGCGAGAATCGGGACGTAGTTGATGAGCGTCGGCCGGTCGAACCCCAACCGCCGCGCCCAGAACGAGGAAGCGGCGCCGTACAGCCGCCCGTTGAGGCTGCGCGCCCATGCCAGGTGCGGTAGCGGGAGCGCGAACGGCGTCAGAACCCAGACTCGGCCCTGGACGTCCGCGATCTCCGTCGCCGGCCGCGGGCGCCGAACGATCGATTTCAGCTTCTTGAGAATGCGCTTCCGGTCCGCGCCCGATGTCAGCGCCGGAGACCGCATGCCGGCGCCCTCGACCCACAGGATGCGGTGGCCGCGCCGTGCCAGCTCGACGGCGATTCGATGCTTACTGGTCGGATTGTCGATGCCCGCCGACCAGTCGTTCGCGATGATGACGAAATCCATTTTTGCTCACGCACGCGCAGGGGTTTGCGCCCCGGCGCCGTCGTAGTATTCGCGCAGCGCCTCGACCGAGCGCAGCGCCGCCTGTCCGTCCCACAGCGGCGGAATCCGCCCCTTCTTGGGGTTCGCCTTCGTCTCCGCCCACGCGCGCAGGATGGAATCGCGCCGCGCCCCCGCCAGCGTGTTGGTCCCGAGCTCGATCGTGACCGGCCGCTCCGTGTTCTCGCGCAGCGTGAGGCACGGGATGCCGAGCGCCGTGGTCTCCTCCTGGATGCCGCCGGAATCCGTCAGCACGATCGCGCTGCCGGACATCAGCCGCAGGAAGTCAAGGTAGCCCAGCGGCTCCAGCAGATGTATGCCCGCGGGAAGTTCGACGCCCGCGTTCCGCAGCACACCGCGCGTGCGCGGATGCGCCGGGAAGTACAGCGGCATCTCCCGCGCGACCTCTCCCAGGGCGGCCAGGATCTCGCGCAATTGCTCCGGCCCGTCGACGTTCGACGGCCGGTGCAAGGTCACCACGCCGTACGGTCCCGTGGCGCCGACTCTCTCCCGAACGTCCGATTGCGCGGATCGCGCCAGATTGTGCCGCAACGTGTCGATCATGAGATTGCCCACGACGCGCATGCGCTGTTCGGGGACGCCCTCGGCGAGCAGGTTGCGGCGGCCGCTCTCCTCGGTCACCAGCAGCAGGTCCGCGATCGCGTCCGTGGCCAGGCGGTTGATCTCCTCCGGCATGCGGCGGTCGAAACTGCGTAGGCCTGCTTCGACGTGCGTCACGCGGATCTGGAGCTTGGCCGCGGCCAGCGCACAGGCCACGGTCGAATTCACGTCGCCGACGACGATCACGCCGGCCGGAGCCTCATCGAGCAGAATCGGCTCGATACTGCGGAGAATGTCCGCGGTCTGCCGCGCGTGCGAGCCGGACTCGGCGCGCAGCGAGTAGTCGGGCTCCGGGATCTCCAGATCGCGAAAGAACTGCCCCGACATGGCGTCGTCGTAGTGCTGCCCGGTATGCACGACCACCGGAACGAAGCGGCCGTCCGCCCGCAGCGCGCGCACGAGCGGCGCGATTTTCATGAAATTCGGCCGCGCTCCGGCGACGCAGATCAGTTTCTCCGGCATTCGGCCTCGCTCGCCGCGCCTTCGGGCGGCATCGTTCTTTCTCGTGACATTTGCGTCTGCATCTCCGGCCGCCTTCAGGCGGAAACCCGCGCCGGCGTCCCGCGCCCGGCGCGCTCCGCCACTGCGCGGCAGACCTCGAAAGTCTCGGCCGCGACCTCGCTCCACGCGCGGGTGTGCGCTCGGGAGATGGCGTCCTCATCCCAGTCTCGGCCGAGAGCCTCGATCAGCGCCGCCGCGAGTTGGTCCGCGCGGCGAGGCTCGATCAGAATTCCGTTGTCGGCCGCGATCAGCTCGGGGATGCCGCCCACCGCGGCGCCGACCACGGGACGCCCGCAGGCGAGCGCCTCCAGCACGACATTCGGACAACCTTCCGACCAGCTCGGAAGACACAGCAGGTCGGCCGCAATCAGCCACTTGGCGATCGTGTCGCGCGCCAGTGGGCCGGCGACAGAAACCCGGCCGCCGAGCTGTCCGGCGCCGACCTGCATGACTTTCTTGCGCAGCGGTCCCTCGCCGATCAGCACCGCCCGCGCGTCGCCGCGGGCGGCCAGCACGGCGGGCATCGCCGCCAGCAGCTCCTCGACGCCCTTGCTCGCGTTCAGCCACCCGATAAACACAATCAGTTTGATTCCGTCTTCCACGCCGATGTCGCGCCGCGCGGCGCGCCTGTCCCCCACGTGAAAGTGGCCTCGCTCGATGCCGTTGACAACCGTGGTCACGCGGCCGCCGGGCACACCGAAGCCGATGGCGAGGCGTCTCAGCTCCTCGCTCACGGTGAGGACGTGATCGGCCGAGCGGAGCGCGTCCAGCGACAGGCGGCGGCTGATAGTGCCCCCGAGCCGCATGTCCGAACCCCGCGACCCGATGATCACGGGGACGCCGAGCCGCCGCCCGACCCGCAAAGCCGCGTAGCCTTCCGGATAAATCCAGTAGGCGAGGATCACGTCGGGCGCGAACGCTTCAATGGAGGACCCGATGGCGGCCGCGGCTAAAGACCCATTCCATGGCCGTCCGATCACGGATGGACTCCGGTAATGCAAATACTCCGCGCTGAGGGAGCCGGGCTCCGGGTTAGTATCCTCGTCGTGGTAGCGCAACGAGCGCGGCTGCAGCGGCTGCCAGCGCGGCACCAGCCGAATCGGGCAGATCACCTTCACGTTCGCGAGCTTGTTCAACTCGATGGCCGTCTTGTAGATCGACCAGCCGCGGTAGGGCTCGGCGGCAGTCGGGAACATCGGCGTGATCACCGCGACGCGCAGGGGGCGGCCCGTGTGGACGGCGGGCGCGCGATCCGGCGCCGCCGCCCGTGCGGGCGCAGGGCGTTTGGCTTCCGCGGCGCGCACCGCGGCCTCGCAAACTTCATACGTCTCATCCGCGACGTCGTCCCAGCTCCGCGACTGCTCGGCGGCGATCCGGGCGGGGTCCCAGCGGCGATCGAGCGCCTCGAGCAGGCCGGCCGCCAGTTCCCGCGGATTCTCCGGTGCTACCAGGATCCCGGAATGGCTGCGCACGATCTCCGGAATGCCGCCGACGCGCGTGGCGACTACCGGCCGGCCGCAGGCCAGCGCTTCGACCACGACGTTCGGATAGCCTTCGGAGTGGCTGGGGAGAGACAGGCAATTCGCGGCCGCGAGCCATTCGGCGATCTGCGGACCCATCTTGCGCCCGATCAGGCGAATGGCGCCGCCGGTGGCAACCTCGGCGGCGCGGATCTCCTCGGCCAACCCGCCATCGCCGATGCATGCCAGTGTCAGCCGCGGCCGCTTGGCGCGCGCCAGCAGCACGGCGTCCATGAGCTCACGGACGCCTTTCGTCGGCGAGAGCCACCCGACGAAGACCACCAGCTCGATGTCCCGCGGCAAGCCGAGTCTTTGGCGCGCCGCATCGCGGTCCTGCGGGTAGAACGTCTTTACATCGCAGCCGTTGACGATCGTGCGCACGCGCTGCGCCATTGCGCCGTTTGCCAGCGCCACCTGCCGCATGTCCTCGCTGACGGTGATCACCATCGACGCGCGCGTAAGGGTGTGGATCACCAGGTGATTCGTGATCGGGTCCGACAGCAGCTTGATATCCGAGCCCAGCGCTCCGAGAACCAGCGGAACTCCCAACGCGCCGGCCACGCGCAAAGCGCCGTAGCCCTCGGGATAAATCCAGTAAGACAGGATCACGTCCGGCCGAAAGCGCCCCACCCGTTCCTTCAGGCGGGCCGCCACCGTCAGGCCGTTGATAGGCCGCGTCAAAACAGGAATGCTCCTGTAGGGCAGATACTTTACGTTTACGTCGCCCGGCGAGTAAGTGACGTCGACCGTGTTGTACCGCGTCGAGCGCGGGCGCAGCAGCCGCCATTGCGGCGCCACCGCCACTGGAACCGAGACCTCGATCTCGGCGTGCCGCTGTAGGGACCGGACGATGCTGTAGTTGTAATTGCCGCGATAGGGCTCGGCGCTGGTGGGGAAAACCGGCGTTACGACTGCAATCCGTAGTTGGCGCGTTTTCATCAGCAATGGTCCCGACGGCGCGGCGCGCCCGTTCCCGCGGCGCCCTCTCGCGCCGGTCGGATTCGCCCGATGGCAGAAAGGGAAAGTTTAGCATCTTGCCGTTTAAACCCAGCTTGTTACCAGTACCAGAACGGTACGACGGCGGCCGCCGGTCCGCTTTCTGAGCAGCTTGCTAAAATAGCGGCGATGCTTGCCAACGGAGGACGTTTCCTCCGCGTCCTCGTGTTGTGCGCGGCTGCTTCGCTAGTTCTATGCGAGGCGGGTTTGCGCCTGTGGTGGCCGCAGGAGACCTACGTGCAGGGGCCGCGGATGGTGTCGGACCCCCACATGGGATCCATCTACCCTCCGAATTCGCTCTATCGGTATCATCTGCCTCAGCGCACGGTGGAATTTCGATTGAACGAGGAAGGCCTGCGCGACGAAACTCCTCATCCCGTCCCCAAGCCGGAGGGGCTCTTTCGTATTCTCCTGGTCGGCGACTCGTTTACTTACGGCAGCGCGAACCGGTACGACGAAATCTGGCCGGTTATCCTGGAGCGCGGTCTGACAGGGAAGGGCTTCGCGGCCGACGTGGTCAAGGCGGGGATTCCCAATTTCGACACCCGGTCCGAGATATACATGATGCAGCGGCTCGTGCCCAAATACAGGCCCGACCTGGTGATCATGGCTTTTCTGCCGAACGACATTTTCACGAATGAGCCGCTCTCGTCGGCCGCGGTAGCTTCGGCGAGCATCCCCGATCCGCTGCGCTTCGGCATGGCGCTTCCCCACCTGCAAACCGCCGAGCTTGCAGAGCGTCTGCTGCTGGGCAACGACTTCGTGTACACCCACACTTACTGGATGACCTCCCGCAAGCAATACTTTCGCGCGGAGCTCACCGCCCACGCCGCGCGGCAGTATGCATTGACGCAGGACCTGCTAACCGAGGCCGCCCGCTACGCCGGATCGCAAGGCAGCCGCTTTGCCGCCGCGTCGATCCCGCAGGCGTTTCAGGTGGTGGCAACGGCCCGCGAATTTGCCTTGAGCGGCTTCGCCGCCGATATCGTGGACCGGAAAATGGGCGAGACCGCCAGGCAGCAAGGTTTTCCCTGGATGGAGTCGCTGCCCGTCCTCGCCGCTGACTACCGCGCGCATCGCCAGGAGCTCTATTTTCGGGAAGACGGACACTTCACCCCCGCCGGTAATCGGGTTTTCGGCGAGTGGCTGCTTGGCGAGGTCCTGCGGCGGTATGCTCCGGGGCGCTAGCCCCATGTCGTACCAGTACTTGGCGTTAGGGGAGAGATCCTTGAACGTGCTAATCTTGCAGCTTAACTCGCATACAAACACTGGGTGTCGGCCAGCGTCATAGAAGTCCATTCCGACTGGCGCATCTGCCCCGAGAAATACAGCGCCTGCATGCCTGAAGCCCCTCCAGCCGAGTCCCGCAGCAACACCCAAACCATCGCGCGGAACTCGTATTGGTACGGGATCGAGATGGCGTTCTCGTTCGTCGTCGCGATGGGGACCTCGGTCGCCATGGCGCGCGCGATCGGACCGGAAAAACTCGGCTACTTCAACTACGTCGCATGGCTCGCCAATATCGGGGGCCAGATCGGGACGCTGGGACTCCCGCTGACGGCGCGGAAGTATATGGCCGAATACCTCGGCAAAGGGGACGGCGCGACCGCGCGCGCGATCTATACCCGTACGCTCCGGATGCAGACTCTCACGGCGACGATCCTGGCCGGCATGGGGCTGTTCGCGGTCGCGATGCTGGTTCCGGCGGAGCATCGAATCTCTTCGTGTTTCGTCGTCGCCAGCGTGTTTCCCATGATGATCATCGGAATTCCGTCCCAAGCCAACTTGGCGACGGAGAACATGCGGGCAAATTTGCTGGGCGCGTTTGTGGGCGGGACGATCTATGCGATCGGCATCGCCTTGAGCCTCTTTCTCCATCTCGGGGTCCTCGGCATCGCGATCAGCTTTTTGGTTTATCGGGTGTCGGAGCTCGCCGTCCGGCTCGTTCAGGTGCAACGGTGGATCTCCCGGCTCCCGGCCGGCCGGGTGCCC
>Ga0207667_10009315_pt1 | contig 11581 bp, 7 predicted proteins | sample KBSCornC52_FD_184301 | JGI IMG/M metagenome (GOLD analysis project Ga0207667, IMG submission 184301) | Corn rhizosphere microbial communities from Kellogg Biological Station, Michigan, USA - KBS Corn C5-2 (SPAdes) (version 2) | ecosystem: Host-associated > Plants > Roots > Rhizosphere > Soil ...
GCAGTCGTGTCCTTCACAGGTGGACCCGCGCTTATGATTGGCAACCTCGAGGAATCGGGCGCTATCACCGCGAAATTGCTCACACCGAGCGTCTGGGTCGGATCAATGGGTTTGTCGAACGACACCGACAATCGCAGCGAATCCAGGACCCTGACGTCGCGAATCCTCGGCGGCACCGTATCGTGCGTGAAGATTACAAGTGTCGTCCGGATGCTGTCGGTAAGCGTGACGCCAATGCTGTCCCACGGCTCGCTCGGATCGATACTCAGATTCTTGTTGCGATCCATGTAGGCGCGCACTGTGTACCGCGCGGGAACGAGGTGTTCGATGACGAAGCCGCCAAATGAATCCGCGAGCGCAACATAGGGATGAAGGGTGTCGGGCGGTACGTACGATTCGATCAGCGCGCCAGCGGCGGGGGTCCCTGTCACCCAATCGAAAACGGTGCCTGCAATTCTGGTTCGGGGGACTGTGGCTCCCGTCGAAAAGAAAGTCGACGCGCCCGTGTTTCTGACGTTGCCCCGTAAGTCGGCCACGCCCTTCATCATGATGATCGTGTAGGGCGTGTTCGCGCGCCAGCCGTGCGACGGCTTGACCGCGATTGCCGAGCGATGCCACGATGCGTCGGGAACTCCGTCACGCGGCGAGATGAGGAAGAGATCGGACAGAGTCGTGGCGGCGGGGGGCCGTTCGGACACCACTTCGTCGAACTGGAACACAACGTCCTTTCGTTTGACGCCAACGCTGCCAGTGTCCGGAGTGACCGAGAGGAGCACGGGTGCGGCAACGTCGGGTGGTCCGCCGGGCGGAATGCCGGGAGATGCGCAGCCCGTTGCGAGCAGCGCGGCGGCGATCAGCCGCCGCAAAGCGCTTTCACCTTTTCAGAGAGTTGTCCGCGTCGTTTCGTCCACTCTTCCTCTTTCTTTCGCTCGCCTTCGACGACGGCGGCGGGGGCCCTGCTCGTAAATCCCTCGTTGCTGAGGCGCTTGGACAATGCGGCTAGCTGAGTCTCGAGCTGTTCGAGTTCCGCTCGCAACTTGCCGCACTCCTTAGTGAGATCGACGAGTCCCCCCAACGGCACGATCACTTCGGTGCCGTCAGCGAGAACGGAGTGAGCGGCGCCAGCGCCGGCCGCGCTTCCACCGACCGCTACTGTCGCTCGCGAAAGGCGCCCAACGAGAGGCCCGTGTGCGGTGAACAAAGCCGCATTGCTCCGGGATTGAACGATAACGTCAATAGATTTGCCGGGCGGAATCGCGTAGTCAGATCGGATCTGCCGGATCGCGCTCACAGCTTCGCGAACAAGGTCGAAGCTGGCCATCGCGCCGGCTTCGTCTGTAGAACGCGGTTGCGGCAGCGGCCACGGCGCGATCGCCAGAAATTCACAGCGTTCAGTCGCTAGCGGGAAGGGAAGGCGCTGCCAGAGCGTTTCCGTGATGAACGGCATGATCGGGTGCAGCAGCCTCAACGCGTAATCGAACACGTGGGTGAGCACCGCGCGCGCAACCTCACCGTCGCCTTGCGTAGCACCGATGCGTCCCTTCGTCGTCTCCAGGTACCAGTCCGCCACATCGTTCCAGACGAATCGTCGCGCCGCTTCGGCGTACTCGCTTAGACGGAGTCCGGAATACCGCTCCTCTGGTCGCCAGGCACGCTTCGCTGGTCGCGCCGGCCCCAAGGCAGAATCACATTCGAAAATCGTCGCGTTCAGTCGCCCGATTATCCATCTGTCGGCGAGTGTAAGCTCGTCGTCGCGCAGCTCGTCGACGCTTCTGACTGGCGTGCTTCCGACATTCGCGAGAAGGAATCTGCCGATATTCCAGAGCTTCGTGGCGAAGTTCCGCCCGGGCGCGAACGATTTCTCGAGATGCACGGGATCGAGCACGAGGTCAGCACCCATTCCCATTCCCGCCACGACCGTGTAGCGCAGCGCATCCGCGCCGTATTTCTCGACCACGTCGAGCGGATCGATCCCGTTGCCGAGGGACTTGGACATCTTCACGTGGTTGGTGTCGCGCACAGTGCCGTGGAGATAAACCGTGTGAAACGGCGCAGCGTCCATGAACGCATACCCGGCCATTATCATCCGCGAGACCCAGAAAAACAAAATCTCGGGCGCAGTGATCAGGTCGTCGGTCGGATAGAATGCAGCCAGCGCGGCCGAGGTCTTGTCAGGCCAGCCGAGTGTAGATATCGGGAACAGCCACGACGAGAACCATGTGTCGAGGACGTCCTCGTCCTGCCGCACAGGTCCTCCGCATTTATCGCAAGCGGCGACGTCGGTGCGGCTCACGATCGTCTCTTCGCACTTGTCGCAATACCAGACAGGGATGCGATGACCCCACCACAGCTGACGCGAGATGTTCCAGTCGCGGATGTTCTCGAGCCAGTTGATGTAGACTGCTTCCCACCGCTCGGGCAGAATGCGAATCCTGCCATCGCGAACCGCCTTGAGTGCGGGCTTGGCGAGCGGCTCCATCTTGACGAACCATTGATCCGACAGGCGCGGCTCGACGACCGTGTCGCAGCGGTAACAGTGACGCACCGCGTGCTGATGTGGTCCGATTTTCCCCAACTGCTTTGTCTTCTCGAGAGTGCGAACAATCCGCTCGCGTGCCTCGAACCTATCGATGCCGAGGAGCTCCGGAGGAACGCGCGAGTCCGCATCAGCGCCGTTCGCCATTGTGCCATCGGGCGCCATGATCACCGGCATCGGCAGGTTGTGCCGCTTGCCAACTTCAAAATCGTTTGGATCGTGCGCGGGAGTAATCTTGACGATGCCTGTTCCGAAATCGGGATCGACGTATTCGTCGGCGATAATCGGAATCCTGATGTTCGTGATGGGGATCAGGACATCGCGTCCGACTAGATTCTTGAATCTTTCGTCAGCGGGATGAACGGCGAGTGCCACGTCACCGAGCATGGTCTCCGGTCGCGTCGTGACGACGGGCAGATGCCCAGCGAGGACATACAGGTCGCCTCCCGCCGATTGTTCGGCCGCCGAACGCGATGCCGGATGCCCACGGTGATCGGCGAGCGCGTAATAGATCGGATAGAGGCTCCCGGTTTCTTCGCTGTGCTCGGCCTCTTCATCGCTCAACGACGTGAGACACCGAGGACACCAATGAATGACACGATGGCCGCGGTAGATGAGTCCGCGCTCGTGCAATTGGACGAACGCCTCGCGAACGGCGCGCGACAACTCAGGCGACAACGTGTAGGCGGTTCGGTTCCAGTCGGCCGAACATCCGATCGCGCGCAACTGGCGCAGAATCTCGCCGCCGGTTTCTTCGACGAATGCGACAGTGCGCTCGACGAATGCTTGTCGACCGAGGTCGGCCTTCGTCTTACCCTCGGCCGCGAGCTGTTTCTCGATGATGTTCTGGGTTGCGATGCCGGCGTGGTCGGTGCCGGGCACCCAGAGCGCCTCGTCGCCGACCATGCGCCGCCAGCGAATCACAACATCCTGGACGGTGTTGTTGAGACCGTGCCCCATGTGCAGCGCCGCCGTCACATTCGGCGGTGGCATTATGATCACGAACGGCTCGCGTTCGCCACCATTGCGCCGGCTGCGCTTCTCGTCGGCGGAAAAGATTCCGGCGTCGATCCAGCGCTCGTATATGGCGCGCTCGGTCTGGCCGGGGTCGTACTGCGCCGGCAGGTCGTGAAGCTCCTGTGTTGTGCTCATCTCCGGCGCAAGTTAACGGGCGCCATTTTCGCGGGTAAGACCGAACGTCTCACCCGCGAAAAAGGGTTGGTGCGTCGTTATGCGCCTGGTTTTGGCCGCGTGCCGTTTCCCGGAGCCCGCTCCGGATCAGCGACGTGATCTCCTTTCGGGACACCGCTTGGCGCGACGGGCGAGCCGTCGGTACGGCCACCACGGGCGCGCTTCGTCGATTTTTGACGAGCGGTCGCCTCCGGAATGTCATCGGCGGCGGACATGAACGCCTTGTCCTCCGAGAGCGAACGATCCTCGAGCTTGTTCTTTGGATCGGCGTGTCTGTCGATCTCCTCGGAATTCCCCTGGCGACGACGACCGGTGCCGACCGCTTGTCCGTCCCAATGCCGCTCGGTGAACGGAGGATCGCCGTCCTCGTAGTGATGCGCCGCGTCGTCGAAGAGATCTTCATCTGTGCGGATCGCGAGACGATTGACGACAGTGGCGACCCCGAGCACTCCTCGCGCCACGACAACAGCCTGGTGCGCTTCCTCTTCCGAGTTTACCCAACCGGTGAGCTCGATGATGCCGTCTTCGACTGCCCCAATATCGATCGCTCGCTCGCTCAGTGTCGGATCATTCTTGTAAGCCTCGAGAACCCGCTCCTCCAGCTCTTCTGCGCCATCGAGCGAGGCTTTAGGTGTCTCGAGATCGTCATCGAAGTCAGGATCGAACTCGTCTTCGTCGAGGCCCTCGTAGTCGAACTCCTCTTCTTCGACTCCTTCGGTGCCGCCTCCGAATGTGTCCTTGATTCTGTCTGTCAAACCCTTGAACCCTCCAAATCGCTCCGCCATCAGAACGCCCGCCGCGAAGCCGGCCGCGGCTCCGATGGCGATGTAGATCGCATTGCGCGAAGAGGATTCCTCCTCCTCTTCTTCGTCGTAGATGTACGGCGGCTCATTACGAAAGCGGAAGGGCAACATAGCGTGGTGGCCTGTGGCGAAGGTTATCTGCAAACGATACCTTACAGGGGAGCAAAATAAAGGCCATCCGCAGTACTCGAATTCATACTGAAAAAATGCTGACGCTGAAGCTCCCCGACGGCGCCACCCGTGAAGCTCCCGAAGGCGCGTTGCCGCGTGACATCGTCGCATCCATCGGGCCTCGGCTGCTCCGAGACGCGATCGCGGTCCAGGTTGATGGCGAAATCATCGATCTGAACACCCCACTCAGAAAGGGCGGCGATTTCCGGGTTCTCACCGAGAAGGACCCCGAATCGCTTGCCGTTCTTCGCCATTCGGGCGCGCACATCCTCGCCACAGCGGTTCGACGCCTCCGGCCCGACGCCAAGATCGGCTTCGGTCCCGCTATCGAGGATGGGTTCTACTACGATTTCGAGGTAGCGCAGCCGTTCACGCCCGAAGATCTCGAAAAATTCGAGTCCGAGATGAAGAAAGTGATCGCGGAGAAGTATCCCTTCGTCCGTGAAGAGGTTTCCCAACCGGATGCGAGGAAGCGCTTTGCCGATGACCCGCTCAAGCTCGAGCGGCTCGGCGAGTTCCCGGAAGGCGAGATCATCTCGACCTACACGGACGGTCCGTTCATCGACCTGTGTAAAGGCCCGCACGTTCCGGACACTTCGTATCTGAAGAATTTCAAGCTGCTGCACACCGCCGGCGCATACTGGCGCGGCGACGAGCATCGGCAAATGCTTCAGCGCATCTACGCGACCGCGTTCTGGAAGAAGGAAGATCTGGAAGCGCATTTGCTTCAGCTCGAGGAAGCAAAGCGCCGCGATCACCGTCATCTCGCGCAGCAGCTCGATCTCTATTCAACCGATCCGCGGGTGGGGCCGGGGCTCATTCTCTGGCATCCCAGAGGCGCGATCATTCGCAATCAGATCGAGGAATACGAGCGAGCGCTGATCCTTCGTCACGGATATGATCTCGTATATACGCCACACATTGTGAACGAAAAGCTTTTCCAGATCTCCGGACATCTGGAGAACTTCAAGGAGAACATGTTCGGCGCGATGGATGTCGAAGGCGCTGCGTATCGTCCAAAGCCGATGAATTGCCCGGGCCACATCGTCATCTATCAGTCGCGCCAGAGGTCGTATCGAGATCTTCCCATTCGCTACGCCGAGTTCGGGGCGGTTTACCGTTACGAGCGCAGCGGGACACTCCACGGGATGATGCGGGTGCGCGGATTCACCCAGGACGACGCACACATCTTCTGTACCCTCGAGCAAGTGCCGGCGGAGATTGACCGCCTCCTCGATCTCTGCGACGAGATGCTAAAGACGTTCGGATATCCGTACACGATCGAGCTCGCAACCCGCCCCGACAAGGCGCTCGGCACTCCCGAGCTTTGGGAGGATGCGCAGCAGAGACTGGCGGACGCCCTGAACAAGCGTGGGCAGCCGTTTACGTATGATCAGGGCGGCGGCACGTTCTACGGCCCGAAGCTCGATTTCAAGCTGATCGATGCGATCGGGAGAAAGTGGCAGGGACCGACCGTGCAGCTCGACTTCAACCTGCCCGAGAGATTCGGGCTGGAATACACTGGGCCCGACAACACGCCGCATCGCCCGATCATGCTGCATCGCGTTCTGGTCGGCTCGATGGAACGATTTGTCGGTGGACTGATCGAGCACTACGCGGGCGCGTTCCCCCTCTGGCTCGCCCCGGAACAGGTGCGGGTGATTCCGATCGCCGAAGAGCTGAAGGGTTTTGCCCAGTCAGTGGTGGAGCGGCTCAAGGCACGGGGAGTTCGCGTGCATCTCGACGATCGGTCCGACACCCTGAACTACAAGATTCGAGAAGGCGAGATGCTGAAGATCCCGTACATGGCCGTCGTTGGTAAGCGCGAGGCCGAGGCGGACTCGATCGCATTGCGCATCAGGGGAGCAGGAAAGAAGCAGGAGGTCATGCCCGTTGCTGATTTCATTGCGCGTGTAGAGGACGAGCTCGCGACAAGAGCACTCAAGCCTTAGCGGCGACCTCTACCACTTCCTCGGCCTTGTCCTCCGTTTGCCGCAGTACGCGCCGGAGAACTTTGCCAACCTGCGTCTTCGGCAAGTCGGCTACGAACTCGTACTTCGCCGGGACCTTGTAGGGCGCGAGCCGATCGCGGCAGTACAACTTCAGATCTGCCGGAGTCAACGCGCAGTCTACCCGCAACACGACCCAGGCCTTAACCACCTCGCCGCGCATGTTGTCGGGAAGCCCGACGACTCCCACCTCCGCCACCGAGGGGTGCGTGGAGATGACCTCCTCGATCTCGCGCGGCCACACCTGAAAGCCGCAGGTCTTGATCAGATCCTTCTTCCGATCGACGATGAACAGGTAGCCGTCGTCGTCGAGGTAACCGAGGTCGCCGGTAAAGAGCCGGCGTTCCCCTCGATCGCTGGTGCGAATCATTTCTCCGGTTTCCTCGGGGCGTTGCCAATAGCCGCGCATTAGTTGGGGTGCGCTGATGACAATCTCCCCGACTTCACCGGATGGCAGAGGCGTGCGTCCGTCCTCGGCATCGCGTATTTCGACGTGCACGTCGGGCAGCGGCATTCCCACCGATCCGATTTTTTTCTTGCCGACCACCGGGTTGGCGATGACGGCCATCTGCGCTTCGGTGAGCGAGTAGCCTTCGACGATCACCCCGCCGGTGAGCTCCTCGAATCGTTTCTTCGTGTCTGCCATCAAGGGCGCTGCGCCCGAGAAGCACAGCTTGATCGATGTGAAGTCCACTTTGCCGTCACGAGCCATCGCGTGGTTCATGATGCCATTGAGGAGCGTCGGAACGGTGCAGATGAACGCGGGCTTGACCTTGTTGATCTCGTGCAGCACGTCCCGGAGATCGCGCGGGTTGGGAATCAGCGCGATGGGATTGTGATTGATGAAGGCGAGGCTTTGGACGCCCGTGTTTCCGTAGGTGTGAAATAGGGGGAGTGGAAGCATGATCTTGTCCGTCCACTCGTTCATCGCCGGGCGAAGCCACGCCTGGAGTTGAAGACCGGCCACGACCATTCCGCGGTGTGATCCGGTGACGCCTTTCGGGGTTCCGGTGGTGCCGCCACTCATAAGGATGACTGCCGGGTCGTCCAGCCTCGTGTCAGACTCCGGCGGCGCCGAGCGCCGAAACCTTCGCAGCAAAGCGCCGAAACGAAAATCGTTTCCCGCAATGTCGATGCGATCGCCCTCCTTCTTCTCCTTGAAAAGCGTATAAGCGATGCGGAGATGCGTCGGCAGGTATTCCTTGATGTTGGTGGCAATGAATCGCTTAACCGCTGTTCGCGGCTGGACGTTCTTCAGTTTTCCGTAGAATCGGTTCAGCACCACGACTGTCTCGGCGCCCGTCGCCTGTAGAGCGTCCTCGATCTCCCGCTCGCTGTACGTCGGATTGAATGGACACGCGATCGCGCCAACTTTCCATGCCGCAAACTCGGTCACGAGGAATTGCGGGCAATTGGGGAGACAGATTCCAACCCGGTCGCCTCGCTTCACACCGAACTCGACGAAGGCGGCGGCCAGCGCGCTGCTTTGCTCGTCGAGCTTCCTGTACGAAATCGCGGAGCCCTTGAAGAGCAGCGCCGGGCGATCCGGCCATCGTGCGGCCGACGTGCGCAGGTAATCAGTGAGGCTTCGGCTTGGATAGGGCTCGAGCGAAGACGGAACCCCGTCATCGTAGTTCGCGAGCCATTTGGGTGCGGTCATTGCAGCCTCCATTATCGTTCAGCTAATCTTTCGTTTGATCGAACTGATCAGCGCGGAGCTCCGCGTCTTTCTGCGTGAAGGATGCGACTGTCTGACAGACCTCGCTGTACGTAGAGATACGTAGAAATCGGGACGTTTACCTGGCGGATACCATAGAATGACAGGCATTAGCGGACTTCACCACGTCACCTGCATTGCGGGCGAGCCCCAAGACAACGTCGACTTCTACTCCGGCGTGCTCGGCATGCGCCTCGTCAAGAAGAGCGTTAATCAGGATTCGCCGGAAACGTATCACCTGTTTTACGCCGACGGGGAAGGTCACCCCGGAACCGACATCACGTTCTTCCCCTGGCCGGAGATGCCGGAGGCGAAGCCCGGGATAGGGCTGGCGATGGAAGTCTCGCTCGCAGTTCCACTAGGAAGCATCGAATACTGGGCCGATCGATTGGCCGAGCATCATCTCGCGGTTAGCGAGATCGAAACCAGGCGTGGCACGTCGGCGCTCCCGTTTACCGATCCGCACGGCCTGCCGCTCGTACTTCATGAAACGGGGGATGCTCGCGACTTCACGCCGTGGCCCGAGAGTCCTGTTCCTGTCGAAAAACAAGTCCGTGGACTTCACTCCGTCCGTCTGTGGGAGCGCGACCTCTCCCTCACCTCCGCATTTCTGACTGGAGTCCTTGGATTCGTGGATATCGGTAAGGAGAACGAATGGGCTGGCTTCGAGATCGGCGGGGGCGGCTCGGGTCGCTATCTCGAGATCCGGGAGATTCCCGACGCCGAGCGCGGGCGGTGGGGAACCGGAGGAGTTCACCACGTCGCGTGGCGTGTGGCGGATGACAAGTCGGAGCTGGAGATGCGAGAGCGAATCGATCGCGCGCGGCGGCGTCCGACGGAAGTAATCGACCGATTCTGGTTCAAGTCGGTCTACTTCCTCGAGCCGGGCGGGGTTCTGTTCGAGATCGCGACCGATGGGCCGGGATTCACCGTCGATGAGGACCCCTCATCGCTCGGCGAGCACCTCGTGCTCCCTCCCTGGCTCGAATCCCACCGCGGCGAGATCGAGGCGGCACTGCCCCCGATCAAGCCGGCGACGGAATCAGGCGCGCGGTTGTAGCTCGCTCGCCGAAGCGCTAGGCGATGGCAAGTTCGCGCTTCTGTTTTTCCAGCGTCTCAGCGATGGAACTTCCCGGGCGAAACGTCTTGCAATGAAGCCGGGGAAGTGCATCGAGCGAAGCTTCTCCTCTACCAACGCCGTCATTTCCTCGGCGGTGATGTTTGGCTGTATGAATGCTCCGTCCTCGTAGCAGCGGCTGCAGTATTCGCTGCTTTGAGTTCCATCTGCATTGGTCCCACCACCTCGGGGATCTCTGCTTAACGGCATCCCGCAACTCTGACACGCCGGTCCTTTAGGTCTGAACACCTCTACCTCCTACTTGGCGCGCGTACCCGTCGTATTCAACACGAGGACAGAATCCGCGGTCTTTACTTTGTAGTGGGCTGTATTCGTGCCCACCAGACTTCCATTCTGAAGGCGGAGCACACCGTTTGTCGTCACCGTCACACCCTTGCGCCGAAAGCTCGGGTACGGGCCAGCCGACGTGATGATGCTGTCTCCAGAGACCACGACCTTCTCGGGCACCGCCGCGCGACCGGGATATTTGATGGACCACCCAGAGGTAGTTCCGGTTGCCGTCAACACGAAATTGGTGGAAGTCGTGTCTCCACTCACTGGGACCGCGTGCATGTCCCACTTCCCCGCGACGTCCGCGAGATTGATGGGAGCCGGAGCCGGAGCCGGAGCGGGAGTCATAGTGGTTGTGGAGCTGGTAGTCGACGACGCCATCGCGCTCGACGTGTCCACCGTGGCGTCGTTCTTCTTCGCGCATCCGGCGAGTACCGCAGCGATGCAGCAGCTCGCGATGCGGGTAGTGCGGTGCAGCGTGTACATGGGACCCCCCGTTCAGGTTACGGACGGCTTCGCTCGGCGGGTGCCGAGCGAGACGAACGTACGGCGGGAGGTCGCACGCGGCAAGCTCGCCGCGATGCGTTCTTAGCGGGTTTTTACGCCCGCTACTTGTTCCGGACGTCCCTCAGGTCGGAGCGCAGTTCGTTGGTGATGAGGTTCGTAGAGAGGTCCATCAGCTGGTTGAGCGCGCCCTGGAAGTCGGCGACACTGACGTTTCCGAGCGTGCCGGCAGTGATTACCGAGCCAGGAATCGGGCTCGAGCTCTGGACGTAAGGGGTAATGCGATCGCGCCCGTGAATGTTGACGTTCCAGATCTCTCGACCGGTGCGGCGGTCCAGCAGGACTGCCTCCGCGAACGTGAACAGATAAGCCGCTTCGTCAGCTTTGGCGTTGATTCCGAATCTCCCCATTCGGACTTCCATCAGATAGTCCGCCTGGTTCTCGTCCTTGATCGGGCGGGTGCCGAGGTATCGGCTTGCCCGCTCCAGAGTACGTTGTGCGAGGACCGTCGCTATGTCGATGCGAGCCGCCGCGCTGTCGAGCCGCGCATAAGCGCGGCGACCTTCGCGCTCGCGCGCGACGTCAGCGCCTGCTCTCACGACTGCCTCGATCGGATTCTGTGAATTGCCGAGATCGTAGTAGCTCGTAAGCAATTCGGGGGAACCCGGGGCTATGTAGACCACCGCGAGAGTCCGGCTGGAGAACGGGTATTCGGCCAGGTGATGCCCGCCACCGCAGGCCACCTGGGTTAGCGCAATCGCGCAAACGCCAAACCCCGCGCGCACCGCGTTGCGATTGGGACGCAGCCAAGACGTACTCATTTGATTGTCCTTTTCAGGGTAGAATGAGCAGCGGCGGCCACACTGGGCCGCCGCTTTACTCACTACCTAGACGACAGGCGAGGGCAGCGGGATACGCCCTCCCGGCTACTTTCCGGTACCCTTGTAGGTGACCTTCCAGATGCGACCGCCCTGGTCGTCAGCGATGTAGATGGCGCCGTCGGGTCCCTGCGCAATTCCCGTTGGGCGATGTACGGCGCGGTCCGGTTGCTTGACGGCTCCCGCGAATCCGTCGGCGAAAATCTCGTACTTTGCCGGATCCGCCGGTTTTCCGCCCGCGAAGGGAACGAACACCACGTTGTATCCCTGCTGCGGACCAGGCGCCCGGTTCCACGACCCGTGGAACGCTATGAATGCGCCGTCCTTGTAGTGCGCCGGGAAAAGCGATCCCGTATAGAACATC
>Ga0207667_10009316_pt1 | contig 11581 bp, 9 predicted proteins | sample KBSCornC52_FD_184301 | JGI IMG/M metagenome (GOLD analysis project Ga0207667, IMG submission 184301) | Corn rhizosphere microbial communities from Kellogg Biological Station, Michigan, USA - KBS Corn C5-2 (SPAdes) (version 2) | ecosystem: Host-associated > Plants > Roots > Rhizosphere > Soil ...
CATACGCCATCCCCATCCGGACATATCCTTAAAAGCAATTCTCCAAACGATAAAACTTTCTTGCTCATATTTCTATACTTAAAGCCCCGGCCCCATTGTCTCACCCACGGTCGGCTGGTCAGCCCAATTCCACCATCGCCTTGATCACTCCCCTCGCGGGGTCCAGCCATCCCGCAAACTCCTCCTTCACCCGGTCAAATCCCACCCTGTGCGTAATATAGGTAGTAGGGTCGATCAGACCCTTTTTCATGGAATCCATTACAAAAACAAAATCCTCGCGCGTAGCATTTCGACTGCTCATCAACGTTGCCTCCCGCTTGTGGAACTCCGGGTGGCTGAATTCGATCGTCCCCTTCTGTAATCCCACCAGCACATACCGACCTCCATGCGCCATATATTGAAAGGCGTCGATAATCGCCTTCCGGCTGCCCGTAGCATCGATCACCACCGTAGGCATATCCCCACGGGTAATATGACGCAGCTTCTCCATCACGTCACCTTCAGCCGCATTCACCGTATGCAGCAAATGCAATCGGTCCCGGCAAAAACCCAGCCGCCCCTCGTTGATATCCATAGCGATCACCTGTCCGCCCGCAATACGCGCCGACTCCATTACACCCAACCCGATGGGACCCGCGCCAACCACCAGCACAAACTCATCCCGCTGCACCGCAGCCCTCCGCACGGCATGCGCCCCAATGGCCAATGGTTCCACCAACGCCAGCTGGTCATAACTCAACCCCTCGCGGCGTATAAGAGCCGACGAAGGCACAGAAAGATATTCCACCATCCCCCCATCGATATGCACCCCGCAGACTTTTATGGATACGCAGCAGTTCGGCTTCCCGTTCCTGCAGGCAATACAATGTCCGCAATTGAAATAGGGAATGATCGTCACCGCATCCCCGATCGCGAACCCAGGAGCCTGATCCAGGTCTACCAGGTCTCCCGCCAGCTCATGCCCCAATATGCGGGGGTATTCGAAATAAGGCTGCGTCCCTTCATAAGCATGAAGATCCGTCCCGCAAATACCTATCCGCCGTATTTTTATAATGGATTGCCCCGGCCTGGCCAAAGGCGCATCCATCTCCCGGTACTCGAATTCCCCCGGCTTTATACAAACTAATGTCTTCATTTTTTTCTCTTTTTATTACCCGGCCATGTCTTCTCACCGGTTGCCGCCCAAATCCTCTGGTCCTCGCCATGTCCTCCGGTCCTCGCCATGTCCTCCGGTCCTCGCCATATCCTCCGGTCCTCGTCATATCCTCTGGTCCTCGCCATATCCTCCGGTCCTCGCCATGTCCTCCGGTCCTCGTCATATCCTCCGGCCCCCGCCAGGTCCTCCGGCCCTCATCAAATTCTCCAGTTTTCGTCAAGTCCTCCAGTCCCCGTCAAGTCCTCCAGTCCCCGCCAAATCCTCCGGCCCCCGCCAGGTCCTATTCTCCCGACAATGCCCGGTCCAAATGTACATACCCCCCATCCACATGGATCAGCTGCCCCGTCGTATGACTCGACCTCGACGACAAAAGAAATGCCGTCATATTCGCAATCTCCTCCGACGTCGTCATCCTGTTTTCCAACGGTATCTTCGCCACAATGGACTTCAGCTTCTCCTCCGGGTTCGGCAAAGTCTTGATCCATCGCTCATACAACGGCGTCCAGCACTCCGCCACGACGATCGCGTTCACGCGTATCCCATCATTCAACAGCTCCACCGCCCACTCCCTCGTCAACGCATTCCTCCCACCATTGGAAGCCGCATATCCCGAAGTATTCCCCTGCCCCGTCTCAGCCGTCTTCGAGCTGATATTGACAATGGCCCCCTTCGACTTCCGAAGGGCCGGCAGCGAATAATGCGCTAATAAATAATAATGCACCACATTCTTATGCAGCGATGCCATAAAAGCCTCATAATCCCCCGACGCCAGCCCCACTCCATCATTCACACCCGCATTGTTCACCAGCCCATCGATCCGCCCCGCCTTATCCAGCACCGCCTTCACGGCCTTCTCGCACTCTTCCGGTAACGTCAGTTCCGCGACGCACTGATACGCCTTACCTCCCGCCGCCTCGATCGCAGCCACCGTGGCCTTGTTATCCTCCTCATTCCTGCCTACGATAAAGGGAATAGCACCCTCCCCCGCCAGCACCTTGGAGATACCTTCCCCAATACCCTTGGCCCCACCGGAGACGATGATCACTTTATCTTTCAACAATAGATCCATAGTATATCATTAAAGGTTATAAAATTGAATGGCATTGCCGCCAAAAACAGCCGCCTGCTCGTCCTTCGAAAACCTGGAAAAATAATCCTTCATCAATCCATGCCATTGTTCGTAGCTCGCAGCCACCAGACACACAGGCCAGTCGGAGCCATAGAGTATCCGCTGGGTGCCAAAAGCTTCCACTACCGTGTCGATATAGGGATACAGATCTTCCGCCTTCCAGCTCTTCCAGTCCGCCTCCGTCACCATACCCGAGATCTTGCAATAAACATTCTCCCGCGCCGCCACGGCCCGTATGGCTGCCTTCCACTCATCCGTGAGCCGCTTGTCTTTTATATACGGCTTCGCTACATGGTCGATGACAAACGGCTGGTCCGGAAAGGAAGAGGTAAGATCCAGCGAATAGCCCAGCTGATCCGGAAAAATAAGTATATCGTACGTATAGCCAAATTTTCGCAGCAACCCAATCCCCCTCTTAAAGGCGGGCTTTAACATCAACGCCCTGTCCTTCTCCCCCTGTAAAATATGCCGGAACCCCTTCATCTTGGGATATCTCTTGTAAAAAGCCAGCCGCTCCTCCACAGCAGGGCCTTGAAGGTCCACCCAGCCCACAACCCCCTTGATAAAATCGTGTTTCTCCGCATGCCCCAGCTGAAATTCATTCTCCTCCTCGGACTGATCCACCTGCACCAATACACAGCCATCCACACCAGCCGCCTGCAGCACAGGCTGCAGATCCCCCGGCATAAAATCCCTTTGTATCACCTGCATCTCTTGATTGATCCACTCATGCTGAATAGGATCATATTTCCAGAAATGCTGATGTGCATCGATGGTAGGCTTACGATCCAGCATATGCCTTTACATTTTGCCTTGATACTCCAAGTCCGTCAATACCCAGCTCCACGACATCCCCCGCCTTCAGATAGGTCTGCGGGTTCAGTCCCATGCCAACCCCTGCTGGTGTACCGGTAGAGATGACATCCCCCGGCAGCAGGGTCATGAACTGGCTCACATAGGAAATGATAAAAGGTATCCGGAAGATAAAATTGGCGGTGGTCCCGTCCTGCATCTTCTCGCCATTCACGGTAAGCCATAACCGTAATTTATCGATATCGCCAGCTTCATCCGGAGTCACCAGCACGGGCCCCAGCGGCGCAAAGGTATCGCAACCCTTGCCCTTGTCCCAGGTGCCGCTGCGCTCGATCTGGAACTCCCGTTCCGATACGTCGTTATGCAGACAATACCCCGCTACATAGTCCGGGGCCTCCGCCTCCGTGACATAGCTTGCTTTTTTGCCGATGACGACGGCCAGCTCGACTTCCCAGTCCGTCTTTTTGGATCCGCGGGGAATGATGATATCGTCATTCGGTCCAACCAGCGCCGTGGTCGACTTCAAAAAGATCACCGGCTCCGGTGGTGGAGTAGCACCCGTCTCCCTCGCATGATCCGCGTAATTAAGCCCGATACAAACGATCTTCGAAGGACGGGCTATCGGCGACCCTAGCCGTACACCCGCCGGCAGGGCGGGCAATGTTCCCTTGTTCTTTTCCACAAATGCTTTCAGCCTCTCCAGTCCTCCGGACTCGAAAAATTGCTCATTATAATCTTCTCCCAGTGCAGATGCGTCATAATACTTGTCGAATAGCACTATGCCCGCCTTTTCCTTATTCAGCTCACCATGTCGTATCAGCTTCATATATAGTTAAATTTATTTGGCCCTTCACTGGACCAGTTAAAGTTTAATTACCGCCCTTCTCCGGTCAAAGTTTAATTATTCAGTTTTACAAATCCCCCATCGATGGGATAATCGCAGCCCGTAATAAAACTTGCCTCATCGCTGCAGAGATAAAGGATCAGCCCCGCAATCTCCTCCGGCTTTGCCATCCTGCCGATAGGCTGCGTCTTCGACAGTTTGTCGAACATCTCCTGCTCCTTGCCCGGATAGTTCTTCTTCAGGAACCCATCCACAAAAGGCGTGTGCACCCGCGCCGGAGAGATGCAGTTGCAGCGGATGCCATCCTTGATATAATCTTTCGCTACCGACAAGGTCATGGCCGTTACCGCCCCTTTCGTCATGGAATAGGCAAACCTGTCCGGAATACCTACCAGCGCCGCAATAGACGACATATTGGTAATGACCCCGCCGCCGCTCTTCTTCATCAAAGGCACCGCCGCATACAGCGAATTGTATACGCCCTTTACATTGACGTTGTACAGCCGGTCAAAATCCGCTTCGGGCGTGGTCTCCACCGTACCCACATGCGATACCCCCGCGCTGTTCACGACAATGTCCACCTTCGGCATCGCCGCAAATACTTTTACCACCTCTTCCTGTTTGGATACATCTACCGCATGCGCGGAACCCGCTCCACCAGCCGCCTCGATCTCCTTTACCGTTTCCAAAGCCTGCCCTTCGTTAAGGTCCACAGCATATACCCTCGCCCCCTGTTTAGCCAGGAGAAGGGCCACCGCCCTGCCAATCCCGCTACCCGCGCCGGTGATGACGGCATTCTTTCCTTTTAAGCTGAACATGCTGATTATTTTGATTCGTTTAATGAAAATATCCTTGTCATCAATCGCCATTTCTCTCCCGCCTTGCCACCCGGTACGGCAGACTGATACTTCCACATCAGCTCCTCCCATTTCTGCACCGCCGGATTAACCGCATCCATCGCTCCCTTCTTCTCAAAGCTAAACCCTTCCCCCGTCTCCATGATCATGAACAGACGGTCTTCCAGCCGGTAAATTTCCATATCCACAATACCCCCGTCCCGGATGCTTTGCTTGATCTCCGGCCACACATCCCGATGCCACTGTTCATATTCCGCGATCAGCGCCGGGTCTTTCTTCAGGTCCAATGCCAGACAATATCTCATGACTTAACAGGTTTTATTTTATGTCCACTGAGCCCATAGAATAAAATATAGGCAAAACAGATCAGCGGCACTATATAAGCGACCTGAATACTATGCGTTGCATCCGAGATGGCGCCCATCGCCAGCGGTGCAATGGCTCCCCCGATGATAGCCATCACCAGGAAGGACGAAGCCATCTTGGTCTCTTCTCCCAGCCCCTTGATACCCAGCGCAAAGATGGTGGGAAATTGGATGGACATAAAGAAGGGGGTACACATCACGCAATAGACGGCGATATGCCCTTTGGTCAACAAGGCCACGGTCAGCAGCAGCACATTGATCCCTGCATACAGGGACAGCAGCTTCGCCGGCTTGATATATTTCATAAAAAAGGTTCCCAGAAACCTTCCCGCCATAAAGCCCGCCATGGCGCCCGTAAACAACCTCCCCGCCTCTTTCTCCGGAATATCCGCGACAAATCGGGAGAATCTTATAAAGAAGCTTCCCACCGCCACCTGTGATCCTACATAAAAGAATATTCCAAGGACGGCCCATCTCACGTGGCTGAACCGGAAGACGTTAAAAGAAAACTTCGTACCCACGGTATGTCCATGCGCACCTGCCGATGCATCCAATTCCGCATCCGGCTCTTTTATCTCCGGTAGCTTGGTAAATACAAACAACAGCGCCACCAGCAATACCACCCCAGCTATCACATAATAAGGCGGCTTGATCAGATTGGCCTCCGACTGCAGATAAGCATTCAGCGTTCCATTGGCTTTCATAGCATTTAGCTCCGCCGGCGTATGTTCGATACCCGATAAGATGAACTGGGCGCCTACCAGCGGAGCCACCATCGCCCCCAGGCCATTAAAGGATTGGGCAAAATTCAGCCGCTGTTCCGAATTGGCCGGATCACCCAGGTTGGCCATATAGGGATTGGCCACCGTCTCCAGGAAAGCAGCCCCGCTGCCCTGTACGAACAAAGCCACCAGGAAGAAGATAAAGTTCCGCTCCGACGCCGCAAAAGTAAATAGCACCGCCCCGACGGCAAACATCAGCAACCCCAGTATGATCCCCTTCTTATACCCGTATTTATGCATAAACAAACCCGCCGGAATGGCTGCCATACAGTACGCCAGATAAATGGGAAAGTCCACCAGGGAAGACTGAGTATCATTGAGTTGACACGCTTTTCGAAGGTGGGGGATCAGAATAGGGTTCAGATTATGGAGAAACGCCCATAAGAAGAACAGGGAAGTCACCAGGATAAATGGAACCAGCAATTTGTTTTTTGACATGTCCGGACAATTAAGCAACGTTAGCGAATAAGATCTCTGTCCTTCGGACGAGCCCCTCGGGACTCCTTGGAAGGAGGTTCAAAGAAAGTACATTCATCCGGAGAAATCACTAAATATGTTATCTGATTATTAAGTTATTTTAACCAGGTATTACGTTTTTTCCTTCTAATAATGAATATTAGGCTTATTTCTTACCGCGACTTCGCCACCAGTCGGCAAAATTCATATACTGCGTCCAATCATACAGCGTAATGTCATGCTTGCCCGGCCGGATATGGTATCGTACATAGTCTCCCACCGGATGACTCAGGGCAGGAAACGTTCCCTCCACCCCCTTTTCCTTATACAGCCCATAAGCCGCACCCGCCCCTACCGCACTGAGGAACTCCCCCCTCGGATCAGACCACTGATCCCCCTCCGCACTGGCAACATACAAAGGACGAGGCGCTATCAGGGAAAGCAACATATGCTGGTCCAAAGGCAGGGCTTCCGGATTGTCCCCATACTGCTTATAGGCCGGAACAAACCACCAGGGAAACTTGGCATTGATAATCGCCACCGTCTCTCCATAATTTCTTTTGGACAATGCGGCGCCGCCCTCTCCCGATTCATTGGAAACCGCTGCGGCAAACCGTCTGTCTCCCGCCGCAGCCCAAAGAGCTGTCTTGCCTAGTCGCGAATGACCGATAACAATCATCGCCCCCCGATCTACCCGTCCATCCGTCGCCAACCAATCCGCCATCCTGCTCAGGCCCCAGGCCCACGCTCCGATAGCGCTCCATTCATAAGGCTCTATATGCAGGGCGCCAGCCAACCGCGTACGGATCCCCGTCTGCCATCCATCCAACCTGTCCGGCTCGATGTCCCAATACCAGGCAGTCGCCACTCCATACCCCCTCGAAAGGATCTCCTTCAATGGCCATTGGGATGAATTTTCCACCCCACCATTGCCTCCGAAATTATACCCCACAAACACCGGTACCCGGGCAGGTCCGGATCCCTTGCGTCGCGGCAGATAAAGCACAACATTCAGCCGGGAGGTCGCAGAAGTATCCACCGCCGCTTGATCAGTCCCATCTATCCCGGAGAAATACAATACCACTTTCTTTCGCACCGCCACCCCATCCAGGGCAGCCGAATCCACCGACACCACCACCGCCCTCATTGCCACCTTCGCCACGGGCATCCGGCCATACACATACTTTTCAAACAATCCGTAGAGATAAGGTCGCTGGGACTTCTCCCACTGCTTCACCGTCCTCACCCGTCCTCCGTCAGGCGTCCTAAGAATATCCGGCTCACTATAAGGCGATACCAGCTTCTCATCCAGATTGGCCGCAGGTGGCGTTGCCAATTGGTATACCTCGCTGCCCGCCAGTAAAAAACATCCCAACCCGTAATCCTCAAAATCCGGCACCTTGTCATACGTCACAGGCTGCCCGTCCGAAGGCTGCTTCCCCGTGCCCTGCACATACCCCAAAAACCCATTGTCATGCAGCGACTCCCGGACCATGCCATTCCACGCCGCCGCCACGACAGGTAAATACGTTTTCTTATCCAGCCAGCCCTGGCGGATACCCCAGCTTATCCCATACGTAAAAAGCGCGGTCCCGGTCAGCTCCTTCCCGCCAAAATGCGTAGAGTCCTGCAAGCTCACATTCCAAAATCCATCCCCCCGCTGCAATGGCGCCAGCGCCTGCACCATATCCAGGTAATCCTGCAGATACTCCTTCCGGTGCGGATCGCTCACAGGCAACAGAGACAACACTCTCACCAGCGCCGCCAGCACCCAGCCATTTCCCCGGCTCCAATAACAGTTCCGGCCATTGGGCTCCTTGTACGGCGGAACAAAATCTTTATCCCTCCACCACAGATGCTCCGCAGCATTGTAAAGACCATTCCCCCCATGTTTGTATTTCGTATAAGCATACAGGTCATACATCTTTCTGAAATAAGCCGTATCCTTCAGCACCACCCCCAGCCGGGTGAACACCGGCATGGACATCTGGATGGCGTCTATCCAGTGCCAGTCATCGCTCTTGTCGCTGGATACCATATTTTCCAGGCAGGTCTTGATGGCGCCGATCCTTTCCGGTCGCGGGTCGATCTCATACAGGTCGATATAGGTTTGCCCGCAGCATTGATCATCGGCATTGCGATCTGTGACTCCATTCCGTGGCGTCCAGGCATGCTTCTCCCCCCAATCCACCGCATAATCATAATATTTTTTCTGCGGGTCGATGGAATACAAGGCCATCAATCCCTCATAGTACACAGCCCTCGTCCATATATGGCTAGGCCGTGAAATATTTGTTACAATCTCTTTCCCCGGGTCCGGCCATTTGTTCATAAAATAGGTATTCGCCAGCCGCATGGATTGCAACACCTCTTTCTGTTTCGGCATGTCCTGACTGCGAACAGACAAATATTTTGTCAACCCCGACCTTTCCAATTCTTTTATTCCCTTCACCACGGCCTCCGCGTTCACCCGCGCCCCTGCTGCATTCGTATGGGTATGATCTCCGGGAAAAAATCCGTTCACCATCGCAGGCCCCCACTTATCATACTCATCCGCAATAAGGTTATTGAGATCGATAAAGTACGCCCCCGTCGCCTCCGCCACTTCCCGCGCCCACTTGCCATAGTCCCCCGACGCGCGCACACATTTTCCATCCACCCACCTATCCCGCGGAACGGGACTGCAGATGATCGCCGTTGCCCCCCGCGCCTTGATGTCGGCCACATACATCCGCAGATACCAGCCATAGGTATGCACCGTCTCATTCTTTTTCATGATGGGATTATAGATATCCTTCGTCTCATCCCCGGTACCCTTGATCGTCCCCCGCGCACGGGCCGTATCATCCAATGGCCCCGCATCGTTGTGCCCGAATTGCATAATGACATAATCCCCGCTTTTCAACGTCGACAGCACCGCATCCCAGTGCCCTTCCGTGATAAAGGTCCGGCTGCTGCGTCCACCCAACGCATAATTTCGCACGGATATCCTGGTCGTGTCAAAATAGGAGTCTAAAAGGCTGCCCCATCCCCATAGGTCGCCATCCCCCTTGCCCTTTCCATTTTTCACCGTGGAATCCCCGATGATATAAAACACAGGCTTTCCATCCTCCGATGCCACCGTCGTAAAAGACAGGCAGGTTGCCGTCAGCAACACCCACTGAAAAAAACGTCGTCTCATAGTATATGTAATGTCGATTTGTTCTTAGTAACAATATTCACCCCTTTGAGATCCCAATCTTTTATAAAATGCGCCTCTCCCGCATCGTCCGCATTGATCCGCACATCATTCATATGCACATCCGTAATAAGGGAATTCTCCAGCCCCGAAGCCACAATGGCTTTCTTTGCGCTCATTACCTTCATACCCGATATATAAATGTCCCTGAAATGAGGTATCCCCCTCTCCGCCGGCTCCACCCGGTGTAACAAGGTCTTCCAGTGTTCGGGTATCGAGTCCGCATTGTACCCTGCAGGCAATGTCGAATAGCTATAGGCAGGATTCCAGTTCATGGTGAAAAGGATGGCATTGCCTACACTGTCCATTGTAATGTTGCGCAGGTGAATATCCTCCACCACACCACCCCGCGTAGTGGCTGATTTGATATGAAACCCATTCCCCGTACCATGCGCCACCAGGTTCGTGGCCAGCACATGCCGGATGCTTCCCGATGTCTCGCTGCCGATGGTCAGCAGCCCGCCTCCCTTCCGTGCAATACAGTTCCGTATCACCACATACTCCGTAGGTTTGCCCACCCGAAGTCCATCCCAGTCCCTGCCGGCTTTCAAACAAAAGTCATCATCGTTACAGTCGATATCACAGTTTTCCACCAGCACCCAGGTGGATGAGTCGATATCCACTCCATCCGTGCTTGGCCCATGTCCATGCTCGTTATTGCGCACCACGATGCCATCCACCGTGACATGCGATGAATAAAGCACCTGCACCGTCCAGAATCCCGCATCCTGACAATGTATGCCCTTGACCACAATGTCGGAGCTCCGCTGTATCAGCACCGTCCGTATGCGTTGCACATCGTAATCCACGATCCACCGCAGCCCCTTGGGATCATACACCTTCCGCATGGCCCAATACTTGTCCCAGCAAAATTTTCCCTGCGCATCTACCAACCCCTCACCGGTTATCGCCGCATGCCGCACTCCAATAATATTCAGCAACGCCGCCGGCCACTTCATCTCGATACCCGCGATCCGCGTGTCGATCAATGGATAGTCCTCAAAGTGCTGGCTGCCCTTTAGCGTCACATTTTTGTCGATACGCAGCTCCACCCCCTCCCGCAGGAACAGGGACCCGCTGAGATAGCTGCCCGGTTTGAACACAACCACCCCGCCCCCTTTTGCCGCACAATCATCGATGGCCGCCTGTATCGCCCGCGTAGCAAGGGTCTTTCCATCCTTCGCAGCCCCATAATTGTTGACAAAGAATTGTTTGTTACTGAATGCATATGGTCTGGCTCCTACCTTTTGTGTCCATGTACTATCTTTTACAGTATCTGCCCCGGTTTCCTCATTGCTTATTCCCCGCAAACCCACCGCCGTCAACCGCACCGGCCCCAACAGCCCCGACTCCTCCGGCTTCCACTCCGCCGCACTAAAAAGCCCGTCCGCCCCCCTATTCTCCCGCACATGCGCCGGGAAATTATAATTATAGAACTTCTTCCAGACCACACCCCTTCTGTCCATGTCCTCGATCCGGTTGACCATACCGTTAGATACCATCACCTCCAGCACATTACTATCCCCTGCCGCCGCCGGAGACGTCATCACCGCCACAGGCGCCATCACTCTATAATAGGGCCCAATTAATGTCCCCAACGCATGCCCATTCAATGACACCCGCGCCGTTCGACCTACTTTCCCCAGATCCAGCATCCATCCATCCGCACCCTCAGGCAACCCCGGTCGCGAAAAATGTAATGTGTACTTCGCCGTACCCGAGAACCGCGCCGCATCCTCACCCAGCTTCGTCCACGAATCTAACGTCCGCAGCTTTGCAGACGATGGCAGCACCGGCCCGCCCGATATAAATTCAATCCCCCACTCTCCATTCAATGCAACAGCCTCCCCCACCGTATGGTAGTAGGGGAACAACGCCCCCGCCCCGGCATCGGTCCGCGCTTCAGCCCCAGTCCCAAGGTCGGCCCCGGCCCCTGCCCCA
>Ga0207667_10009318_pt1 | contig 11579 bp, 10 predicted proteins | sample KBSCornC52_FD_184301 | JGI IMG/M metagenome (GOLD analysis project Ga0207667, IMG submission 184301) | Corn rhizosphere microbial communities from Kellogg Biological Station, Michigan, USA - KBS Corn C5-2 (SPAdes) (version 2) | ecosystem: Host-associated > Plants > Roots > Rhizosphere > Soil ...
GGCACGGAACCGCCGTGCGCCAAAGACAATCTCCAAGCGGTCATCCTTGGGACGGGCGAGGATGGCCTGATAGACGCCCGACCTGCGGATAGTTTCGACCAGTTCGTTCAAGTCGTCTTCCTCGAAGTGCTGGCGCGGGTTGGTCGTGGACTCAATCAAGAGCGAGAGCGGAACTTCCTGCGGTACGGCGTTGGGTGTGATGGCTACGGTCTGCATGGTGATGTTCTCCTTTCGAGCGGTTGAAAATGGTGAAAGGCTGCGGAGCGGAGACACGCTGACTATTCCGCTCCGAGGGAGAGCGGACTAGCCACGAATACACTTGTCCGAGAAGGCTTCGACGAATCGCTGCGCGTTCAGGTTCTTGTCCCACAGCGCCGCGAAACGTTCATGCTCGCGGTGAAGCGTGGTGTGAAAGGCGTATTGCCCCTCACGGATGAAGCGGCTCCACTGCTCGATTCCGGCGTAGTCGTTGCGGTAGTAGAACGCCGATAGCTGCTGGCCGCACACCATGACAAGCTCGAAGCACATCTCCGGGTCGCGCATGGCGTCGCCGTTCAATTCGCCATAGTGGGCGACGGAGATAGCCGGAAGCCCGCAGGGGCCGGACTCGTCCATCGCCTCGATGACAAGCTCCATGTAGGGCGGGTTGTCGATCTTGAGGTAGAGGCCGGGGTGCCATCCACCGGCCAGCTTGATGAGCTCCAGAACGGATTTCATGCCGCCACCTCCGCAAGCTCGGTGACGGCGGTCATGGCCTCTTCGACGGAAGGTTGCAACGCGGCGAGGATGACAGCGGAGGTCTGCTGGATGACTTCAAGCGATTCCGCCAGCAGAGACGCGTTGCCGTGGTAAAGCTGGATGTAATCGGCGGACGCGGTGCCCGTCTCCAGCCCTACGGCCTTGCCGATGATGAAGGCGATGGCCTCGGCCTCTGTCTCGCGCACAACCTTGGTGGTGGCCGTGCGCCGCTCGGCCTTGTGCAACATCTCGTGCGCCAGCTCAGCTCCCAACGATCACCCGATAAATCCAAAGTATTAGACAAAGAACTCCGTTCACCACAGGCTAGGAACACGATGCGACGTGTTTTCGCGCCGCACGATCATTATGGAGATACCTATGTCTTTAGCTGCATCGGTCGAACGAACATCCGTCAAGGACCCTCTCCTCGCCGCTGATGATGTTGCCGCCAGACTCAATGTGACGAAGGATTGGGTTTGGGATCATTCCTCTCGGAAGGCCCCTTATCTGCCCGTGATTCGCATGAGCGACGGAGTGTTGCGCTATCGCGAAAGCGAGCTCGAAGAATTTGTTAGCGAACGGGAGCGCCTCTCTTCTTTGCGCCGGAAATGTCGCTGAGAATGGTCAGAATCTCAGTAGAATAGAGGCAGCCCGCTCGTTTCCCCCACAGAATCGAGAATTTGATGGGCAAGTCGCACCAGAAGGGATGGGTCGTTGCGCGCGGCAAGAAGTGGTATGGATACTTCCGCCGTAACGTAATCGACCCCGTAAGCAGTCAACCAAAGTGCACGATCGTGCCAGTTGTTCTCGGACTCAAGAGCAAGATCACAAAGTTCGAGGCCCGGGAATCGCTGGAGCGTGAGATTGCCAAACTGACCGGACAATCTCCGGGTGGCAAAGCCACGAACGATGGCTCTGTCACCTTTGGATGGTTCGTTCGCAATCGCTTCCTTCCGTTGAAGGAGGCGTGTTGGAAAGAAGAAACTGCAAAGGTGAAAACGATGTTGATCCAGCAAGACCTCATCGATGACTTCGAGGACGTCCCGTTGGAGAACTTCGACAAATTCACGTTGCAGGTCCACCTCAACAAACTAGCTAAAACACGGTCCAGAGACAGAGTCCTCCAGATGAGGGCGTACATGCGGGACATCTTCGCCGAGGCAGCCGATCAGGACTTCCTCGCCAAAGACCCCGCGCGGAAGGTGAAGGTCCCATCTCAATTGCGTGACACGGACAAGACGACCTTGACGTGGGATCAATTGAGGAAGGCGCTGTCCGAATTGGACTACCGGGATCGGCTCCTGCTCGAACTGGATATGACGAACGCACTACGTCCGAGCGAACTGTTCGCGTTCAGATGGAAGCGATTCGATCATCGAGCCTCGACCCTCACGGTTGCGGAGACCGTCTACAAGGGCAAGATCCGCGACTGGGGAAAGACGAAGAAGAGCCTCACCGTGATTCACATTCCTCGTCAACTCGCTGACGATCTGCAGGCTTGGCGTCTGGAGCGTGAGGCGAAGGCCCGGGAAGCATTCTCTAAAGGCAAGAGGGGATCCGCGGCGTTGTCGCCGGACGAATTCATCTTCGAAAACGAAGATGGAGGGTTTCTCGACACAGACAACTATCGCAAACGCGTGTTGCACAAGATCGCTCGCGAACTGAGCTTACCTAAGCTGACGTTCCAGGTGATCCGCAGAACGATTGCGACTCTCGCACAGAAGAAAGGGACAGTAAAAGATGTGCAGGGTATGCTTCGTCACGCCCGAACAGCAACCACCACCGATGTCTACATGCAGGAGATTCCCGAAAGCGTGCAGGCAACGGTCAACTCCATCCACAGCGAACTGAAGGGAAAGCCATCCCGTCGGGGAGCGAAAACATGGACGGCAGACCGGCGAACGCAAGCATCGCGCAAGTCGAAAGAACGAATTGTGGAAAAGAAGCGGTCGGCGGAAGGTCCGGGACAGGGCCGAAAGGCACCCACCTCCGAGACAACTGCGCAGCAAGGTTTTGGTAATTTGCTACCAAATGCTACCAAGCCGGAGAAGGCACTCGCTGTAAGTTGTTGATTTGTTGGTGGACCTGATCGGGATCGAACCGATGACCTCTTCCATGCCATGGAAGCGCGCTCCCAGCTGCGCCACAGGCCCACTCTTTGGGAGGGACTATTCCATTCTCAAGCCTTCCGCCTGCGGAGTCAATGCTGCGGCCTTTTGTAGATTTGCCTTGCGCTTTGGGAACTAAATGCCGGGTCTGCGGTGTCTAAGGTTTATAGAGTGAGCGAGCACTCGGCCGCCGGCGGCGCAGTTCCAGCTCAACTTAGGTTTTGGCGGACGGCATTGCTCATACAGGTCTTTGCAACACGGTGCGTGAAGTCGTACCTTTAAGGACACCCGATATGCAGGCGGGCAGTGCGATGGCAAACCTGGCAAGCGCGGTTGCAATTCCGAGCGACGAAGCGGCACTCGTCGAGGAGTTGAAGGCCGGATCGGAACGCGCCTTCACGCAGCTCATCGCGCAGTATCACCAGCCCATCTATTCCGTCATCGCTCGCAGCCTGCAGGACCCCGCCGACGCATCCGACATCACGCAGGAAGTCTTTATCAAGGTCTTCCGTAACATTCGCAGCTTTCATGGCGACGCCAGCCTTCGCACCTGGATCTACCGCATCGCACTGCACGAAGCCTCCAACCAGCGGCGCTGGTGGTCGAGGCACAAGCGGCAGGAGATCACGATGGAGACGCCCTGCGGCAGGCACGAGAGCGATCTCGAAGGTGAGCCGCTGTCGCTCGGCTCCACGCTGGCCGATGAGCACGACTCTCCGTTTGACCACGCCGCCCAGGCCGAAATCCGGGAACGAGTGGAAGCGGCGCTGCGCGAGGTTCCGGAGGCTTTCCGCACAGTGGTCATTCTGCGTGAGATCGAAGGCTTCGCCTACGAGGAGATTGCCGAAATTCTGGGAGTCAACCTTGGCACCGTCAAATCCCGGCTCACACGGGGACGTGCGGCGCTGCGGCAGATTCTGGCGCCCCAAGGCAAAGATTCGGCGCCTCTTGAAATTCGTAGAGTTCACGCCGTTGCGCTGGAGGTCTCGAGATGAACAGCACCTGTGCGGCAGTTCGGGTCCGGCTCTCCGATTATCTGGACGGAGCAGTGAACGGCCAGGAGATGCGGGAGATCGCGCGGCATATCGACGGCACCTCCGATTCAGGCATTGGCTGCGCGGATTGCGGCGGGGAGCTTGCCGCTCTCAAGGCGACACAGAATGCGCTCTCCAGCCTTGGTCCGGCCAAGCCGCCGGCGGATCTTGCCCTGCGGCTGCGGGTCGCGATCTCGCAGGAGAACGCACGCCGCAACACACGGCTGGTGGACCACCTTTCGTTGCTGTGGGAGAATACGGCCCGTCCGCTGCTGGTCCAGGTTTCGGCTGGGGTGGCGAGTTCGATCGTTCTGGTCGGCGGAATTATGGTGCTTCTTGGCATGGTTGCGGCGCCTCGGCCGGTGCTGGCCAATGACGAGCCGCTGGGTGCCGTGACTGCGCCTCATTATCGCTACTCTACGGTCATTCCCCAGGCCATCGTAACCGACCAGAACACCACGATCGTGGTCGAGGCATCCATCGATAAGTTAGGCCGTGTCTATGACTTCAGCATCGTCGCCGGCCCGCAGGACGAACAGGTCCTCACTCAAATCGAAAGCCAGTTGCTGAGCAGCGTCTTCCAGCCGGCCAGCGCCTTCGGCGTACCCATCCGCGGTCGTGCCATCATCACCTTCTCTGGAATCTCGGTGCGGGCCTAATCCGGATCTCGGCTTCCCTAAACCACGCCCAATCGTCGAAAATCCTTGAGTGTCCTCTTTCCCGCACCTGCTTCGGCCCGGTTCCGTCTCCTGCACCGCTGGCCGCCTTCGGAGCGGCGTCTCGCTGCTCCTCGGCGTCTCGCTGTTTTTCGGCGCAGCCGTTGCCTTCGCACAGACCTCCTCATCCTCGTCGAGCTCTTCCGAGAGCACGAGCGGGGTGCCGGCTGCGGGCTCTCCCGTCCCTCGCGTCGTGCAATCGGAGCCGGCTGATTCCTCCATCACCCTGGAGACTAGCGAGCCGCTCTTTTACCTTGCTGCGGCACTGAACGCCTGCGGGTACGACACCGGGCTCGCCGAGTCCAGCCCAATTCGCGCCCGAATCCGCGAGGAGATGAACCAGGAGCTCGCCTCTTCCGAAGAGGCACGTAACGCCCGCGACCCGCTTTGCGCGTTTATCCGTGAACACGCGCTGAACGACCGCGCCCGCAGCCTGGCGCAGTATGTGTCGCTCTCGCTGTATCTCAATCCGCCGCCGGCGCTCACGCTTTCGATCGACAAATCCGACTTGCCACCCGACTCCATTCAGGTGGCCGATATCCTTCCTCTGCTCCGCACTTTCGGCGAGGCCATTCACCTGAACGCGCTCTGGGCCACTCACCACGCCGAATATCAGGGATTCATCGAGCGCACCCATAACGCGATGAGCAGCATGGTGCTGAACACAAACATCGCGCTGCATATGCCGATGAGCAGCTACGACGGCCGTCGCTTCATGGTGATCTTGGAGCCCATGCTGCCGCCCTCCGAGACCAATGCGCGCATTTACGGCAGCGATTACGTCATTGTGGTCTCGCCTTCTAAGGACGCGGGCTCGCTGCCGGTCGATCTCATCCGGCACACCTACCTGCATTACCTGATCGAGCCCATGGTCTACTCGCGAGCCAACAACATGGAGCGCTTTCTGCCGCTGCTGAAGACCGTGCAGGACGCGCCGCTTGAGTTCACCTACAAGGCTGACATCGTTGCGCTGATCACCGAGTGCCTGATCAAGGCAGTCGAGGTGCAATTGATGGACGTCGGCATTCCGGCCCCGCAAAAACCCGCCGTCTACCGGGACCGCTCGGACGACGACCGGTACCAGACGGCGCTCACCGCCTATGACCGGAAGGCGGAAGCGGTACGCAGAAAAGCAGTCGATACGGATATGCGTCAGGGCTGGGTGCTGGTCGAGTACTTCTATGACGACTTGAGCAGAATGGAAAAGTCAGGTACCAGCCTCAAGGACGAGATCGGGCCGATGGTCTTCGGCATGGAGATCGAACGCCAGCGCCATCGTGCCGAGCAGATCGTCTTTTTGCCCACCGGATCGGGCGGCGATCCGGCTTTCAAATCCGGCCAGAGGCGCACGGTCCAGGCCTCTCCCCTGGATCTCGCCGAAATCAAGCTGGCGAAGGGCGACCTGAATGGAGCCGGCGAGATCGCCGACTCCGCCCTGAAGAGCAACCCCAACGATCCCCGCGCCCATTACCTGCTCGGCCGCCTGGATCTGATGCAGGGCAATCCCGAGGAGGCACTGCACGAGCTGACCGAGACGGTACGGCTTTCCAAAGACCCGCGCACGACGGCCTGGGCGCACATCTATCTGGGTCGCATGTACGACATCGCGCAGGAGCCGCAGCGCGACCGTGCCATTGCCGAATACAAGGCCGCTCTCGCCAGCCGCGACAGTCAGCCGGACACCAAAGCCGCTGCAGAAAAGGGCTTGAAGGAGCCGTTCGCGCTTCCCAAAAGAACTGTCCCCGACAGCGACGCCCGGGACCAAAAAGAGCCGCTGGACCCGACCGGCAAGGCGGAAAAGGAAGCTTACCGGCCAACCCCGGCCAAGTGAGCTCTCCCTTGCGCGGGCCGGGCGTCCAGTAGACTTAAGCGAAGGGGCCCGCTCCGTCAGGGAGCCGGCTTCGGAGGCCTCCACACGTGTCATCCCGCCAGGCGTCATCCCGGCCAGAAAATCCCGGCAAAGCCCGGGAGCCAGGACAGGCGCGCGGTGGCCGCCAGGCTGCCGCCGGCCAGAGCCGCTTCCTTGGCTACCGATTCAAGAACCCGGACCTGTTGCGACTGGCGCTGACCCACAGTTCCCTGGCCTATGAGAGCAATGGCGACCAGCCGCACCGGCCCGGCGAGGACAATGAGCAGCTTGAGTTTATCGGCGATGCCGTCCTCGGCCTGGTGGTCGCCGAGTCGCTCTTCCGCCGCTTCCCTGCTTCGCGCGAAGGTGACCTGACCCGGTTGCGAGCCTCCCTGGTGAGCAGCCGCAATCTGGCCCAGGTGGCGACACGGCTGGAGCTCGGCCCCATGCTGCGTCTCGGCCGGGGTGAGGAGCACAGCGGTGGCCGCCGCAAGCCTGCGCTGCTCGCCAACGCGCTCGAAGCCGCCATTGCGGCCATCTACCTAGACGGCGGACTGAATGCCGCCCGCGACTTCATTCAGACCCACATCATTCAGCCGGCCGAGCCCGAATTGATGCACGTGCTGCACGCTCCCGGACCATTCTCCGGCGCAGTGGGCGATTACAAATCGGCGCTGCAGGAGCGGCTGCAGGCGTCCGGCGCCGGCCAGCCCAAGTACATCCTCGCCGATCAGAGCGGACCGGATCACCGCAAGAGCTTCCGCATCGAAGTCCGCGTCGGCGCAGTCACGCTGGGCGAGGCCGAAGGGTCCACCAAGAAGCAGGCCCAGCAGGAGGCCGCCCGCCGCGCCCTGGAAAGTCTTCTCTCCGGAGCGCTCATGGTTGCTGCAGACGCCACCCCAAAGGAGACGCAGCCGGAAGTGCCATGAGCGCCGCCACACAATCCGGTCTTCCCGGCGCAGAGGCACCCCAAGAGACCGTGCCCGCACCGACCCCGCCGAAGCCGGGCCACTGGCACGGAGTGCTCGAATCGGTCCAATCTATGGCGACTCTCATCGTCATCGCACTCTTCATCATCACCTTCACCTTTCAACCCTTCCGCATCCCGTCGGAGTCCATGATTCCGACGCTGCTGGTGGGCGATTTTCTGCTGGTCAACAAAGAAGTGTCCAAGGACGTGTCGAGCGGCGCCTTCTCGAAGCTGATTGCGCCCACCTACGAGATTCATCGCGGCGACCTCATCGTGTTCCACTATCCCGTGGATCCGTCGATGCACCTGGTCAAGCGCGCCATCGGATTGCCCGGCGACCACGTCCGGCTGCACAACGGCAAGGCCTGGATTAACGGACAACCGCTGAATGAGCCCTACGCGATATTCCGCAGCGCGGAGCCGGACAGCTATCGCGATGAGTTTCCGCAGCTTGGCAGCATCGACCCGAACGTCGACTCACGCTGGTGGATCCAGCTTCGCTCGCTGGTGAACGGCGGAGAGATTACCGTCCCGCCAGACAGCTTCTTCGTACTCGGCGACAACCGAAACGACAGCGAGGACAGTCGCTACTGGGGCTTTGTTCCGCGCGCTGCCATCGTCGGCAAGCCCTTTATGATCTACTTTTCGGTCCGCACCCCGGGAGAGACGCGCGCCGATGCGCAACTGCCGCAATTGCCGGCTGAGCCGCACACCCGGCTGGGCTCCGTAATCGCCTTTGCTCGCTGGGATCGCGCCATGAGCGTGATCCACTAAATCGTTTCCTCTGAAAAGAAAAAGGCCCTCCATTTCAGGAGGGCCGCTGTTTTTGAATGAACCGCTTGCTAGACGCCGACCGGCTCAGCCGCAGCTACTTTGACCGGAGTCAGCCAGCCATAGGTGTCGGGCTTCTTTCCGTTCACAATGCTGAAGAACTCATCGTAGATCGCCTTTGTGATCGGGCCCATGCTGCCGTCGCCCACCAGGATGCGATCGACCGAGCGCAGGTGCGTCACCTCCGCGGCAGTTCCAGTAAAGAACGCTTCGTCTGCGATGTACAGCATCTCGCGCGGAAGCGGCTGCTCCACGATGGTAATGCCGAGCGACTTCGCGATCGCCAGCACCGAGGAACGCGTGATCCCGTTCAGCACCGAGTTCGCAAGCGGCGTGGTATACACAGTACCGCCGCGAACGATGAAAAGGTTTTCGCCGGAACCCTCGGAAAGGTATCCGTTCACGTCGAGCGCAATGCCTTCCGAGTAGCCATTGATCTCGGCTTCCATGCGGATGAGCTGTGAGTTCATGTAATTCGCGCCAGCCTTCGCGAGCGACGGCATCGTATTGGGCGCAAGCCGCGCCCAGCTCGATACGCAGACGTCCGCACCATCATTGCCGGCGACATACTTGCCCCAGGGAAAGTTCGCGATGTAGATCTCCATTGGAGAGCGCAGCGGATTCACGCCAATCTCGCCGTAGCCGCGGAAAGCGATGGGGCGGATGTAGCAGGGCGCAACGCCGTTTGCTTCGACGAGGTCGACCACTGCGGAGCAGAGCTCCTCAAGGGAGTACGGAAGCACCATCCGGTAAATCTTGGCCGAGTCCAAAAGCCGCTGCATGTGATCCTGCAGCCGGAAGATTCCCGGCACGTAGCAACGCAGCCCTTCGAATACCGAGCTGCCGTAGTGAACCACGTGGGACATTACATGAATTTGTGCCTGATCCCACGGAACCATCTGGCCGTTGTGCCAGATGTTCTTCGTCGGCTGAATGGGCATCGCGAACTCCTTTCCGGCTGCTCCCGAAGAGCCGATGAGTGCCGGAAACTCGATTATAACGGGCGCATGCAAGTGGGTGCGATTTTCGCCCGTTCTCGCCGCTGGGAGCCGAAGCGGATTCGGCGCGTCTACACCAGCTGGGTCGCTGGTTTTCCTTGTAATTCTTCCGCGCGCTGAATCGCGGCGGTCACGTGCGGACAGATGTTCTCCGCGCCAATGTGACGCTCAAACTCAGCGTGGGAGATCAGCCGCGAAGGCTGCTCGCGCGCACCGCACAGGATCAGGTGCCGGCCCGACTGGTGCACCGCATCCGCGAGGCGATGCAGCGCCTGGATTCCGGTCGAGTCGAGCGCGGTCATGTTGCGCAGCCGCACAATCACCACCGGCGGCAGCTCCGGAAGCTGATCGAGGATAGCGTCCAGCTTTTCCGTGCTGCCGAACAGGAATGGCCCATGAATGCGGAAGATCGCGATGGAATCCGGGATGTGGCGGCCCTGCAGGACATGCAACTGGCCTTCCGCCACATCTTCGTCGGTGACGCGAGTGATGGTCGTGGTCGCCGTCACCTTGCGCAGGTAAATCAATATCGCCAGAATCATGCCGCCTTCCACCGCCACCGTGAGGTCGGCGAAGACGGTCAGCAGCAGCGTGATCAGCCAAACGCCGATCTCCAGCCGGGGCAGCCGGAGGATCTCCGGAATCTCGTGCCACTCGCCCATGTTCTGGCACACCACAAAAAGAATGGCGGCCAGCGCAGCGAGTGGAATGAATCGTGCCAAAGGCGCGGCGAACAGCAGGATGGCCAGCAAAGTCAGTGCGTGCACGATCCCAGAGACAGGGCTCTGCGCGCCGGCGCGGATGTTAGTCGCGGTGCGTGCGATTGCTCCCGTCGCGGGAAGCCCGCCAAAAAGCGGCGAAACGATGTTGGCAATACCCTGCGCTACGAGTTCGACATTGGGGACGTGCCGATCACCGCTCATTCTGTCGGCTACAACGGCGCTCATCAGCGACTCGACCGCGCCCAGCAGCGCAATGGTGATCGCCGGAGAGAGCAGGGTGCGCATTGTGGAGTAGTCGAATTGGGGCGCATGAAAGTGCGGGAATCCGGAAGGAATGCCGCCGAAGCGCGAGCCAATGGTCTCGATATTCAGGTGGAGAAAAATCGCTCCAAGTGTCGCCGCTACCAGTGCGAGGATGTACGCCGGAATGCGCGGCAGAAAACGGCGTACGAGCAGAATCAAAGCCAGCGTACCGGCTGCAAGCAGAGTGGCCGGCAAGGAGATCGTCGGGGCCGCCTGAATCAGGACGCGCATCCGCCCGGCGAAGTCGCCCGGGGTCTTCCCCGTGCGCAACCCGAAGAAATCGTGAATCTGGGTGCTGGCGATCAGAATCGCGATGCCGTTGGTGAATCCGACGATTACCGGCCGCGGAATGAATTTCACCGCGGTGCCGAGCCCGGTGATGCCGAGCAGCACCAGCATGACACCAGCCATGATGGTGCAGAGGATAAGACCGCTTTCCCCGTACCGGGCCAAAACGCCAAAGATGATGACGACGAACGCACCGGTCGGGCCGCCGATCTGGCATCGCGAACCGCCCAGTGCCGAGATCAGAAAGCCGGCTATCACGGCGGTGTAGATTCCAGACTGCGGCGAAGCTCCCGCCGCAATCGCGAACGCCATTGCAAGCGGCAGCGCAACCAAGCCGACCGTAACGCCGGAAATCAGGTCGGCAGTGAGCTTGCGGGCGCTGTAATCGCGCAAAGCAAGGACGGATTTTGGCAGCCAGTCAGCGGGATTCAAGCAGCGGTCCTTTCAGAACCCAGCTTACCCCTTGCATGGCGGTATGCGATGTGACTTACTTCACAGCCACGGATTGCAAAGTATGTTCCGCGGGAAGGTGCAACAATGTTCGCGTGAGCCTTGCCGCACAGTCGGTTACCTTGTACGGACTGCAGCACTCGGTCTACGTGCGCTTTTCGCTGCTCGCGCTGAGCTCGATCTTCTTCCTGGTCGACCCTTTCGCCGCGCTGCCGACGTTTCTGGCCATTACGCACGATGCCGACACCGCGCGCCGGCGGCGCACTGCGCGCAAAGGCGCGATCACCGCGTTCATCGTGCTGACAGCATTTGCGCTGGCGGGTGAAGCCATCTTCCGGCTGTTCGGAATCACCCTGCCGGCGTTTGAGATCGCGGGCGGCATCATTCTTCTGCTGATCGGGCTGGACATGCTGGAGGCTAAGCGGTCGCCCACGCAGGAAGCAATCGGCGATACCGTCGCCGCAGCGCAAAAGGAAGACGCCGGCATTGTTCCGCTGGGCGTGCCGATGCTCGCCGGACCGGGCGCCATTACCTCGGTGATGGTGCTGGTGGGGCAGTCGCAGACACACTGG
>Ga0207667_10009321_pt1 | contig 11577 bp, 10 predicted proteins | sample KBSCornC52_FD_184301 | JGI IMG/M metagenome (GOLD analysis project Ga0207667, IMG submission 184301) | Corn rhizosphere microbial communities from Kellogg Biological Station, Michigan, USA - KBS Corn C5-2 (SPAdes) (version 2) | ecosystem: Host-associated > Plants > Roots > Rhizosphere > Soil ...
TATCCGCCCGCGCCGGAGTTTTCCGACAGCTGGTCAGTAACCAGCGTGCGCGCGAAGAGGCAATTGGACGATTTTCGCGCGGCACGCGCGAGCCTGCGCGGAAAACTCCGGCGCGGGCGGATATCAGCTCACGCGTCTGCGGCAGAACCGCGCGCAGCTTCGCTGCCGCCGAGCTCGGCGTCGAGCTCACGGAGCAGCTTCTTGGCTTGCTTACTCAGCTTGGTCGGCACACGCACGTCGATCGCGACGTGCAGATCGCCGCGACCGTGACGATCGAGCCGCGGCATGCCTTGGCCGCGCACGACGAGCACGCTGTTCGGTTGCGTGCCCGGTTGGACCTCTGCCGTCACCGTGGTGTCGTCGGGCATCTTGATCTCGAGCTTGCTGCCGAGTGCCGCTTCCGCAAACGAGACGCTGGCGCGCGTCCCGAGATCGGCGCCTTGGCGCTCGAAGCGTGGATCGGCCTCGACCTCGATGTCGACGTACAGATCGCCGGGCGGTAAATTGTTCGGGCCGGGCATGCCTTGGCGCGGCACGCGCAAGCGCTGCCCCGAATCAATCCCGCCCGGAATGGCGACGAGCACTTTGCGCTGGCGTTCGACGGCACCTGCGCCGCGGCACGCTTTGCACGGCGTGGACACGTATTGACCGGTGCCGCGGCAGCGCGCGCACGGGCTCGAGAACATGATGAAGCCGCGCTGAGCCGTGACTTGGCCCGAGCCGCGGCATTGGCTGCACGTTTCTGAGCTCGTGCCCGGCTCTGCGCCAGAGCCCTGACACTCTTCACACGGTGCAGCTCCGCTGACCGTGATCTCGTGCTTGCCGCCGGTGAGCGCATCTTTCAGCGAGATCACGGCCTCCACTCGCACGTCTTGGCCGCGTTCGGGGCCGCGTTTGCGCCGCCCGCCGCCCCCGCCTTGCGCACCGCCAAAACCTCCGAAGAAATCGGAGAACATGTCTTGGAAGTGGCTCAGGATGTCGCCCATCCCGGCGCCGTTGAAATCGAAGCCCGCGCCGCCGTTCAGGCCCGCGTGTCCGAAGCGATCGTAGGCGGCGCGCTTCTCGGGATCCGAAAGCACACTGTAGGCCTCTGTCGCCTCTTTGAACTTCTCTTCCGCCGCCTTGTCACCGGGATTGCGATCCGGGTGGTGCTTGAGTGCGCACTGCCGGTAGGCCTTCTTGATGTCGTCGTCGGTGGCCTCGCGGGAGACACTCAGAACCACGTAGTAGTCGCGCTTTTCACTCATGCTGGATGTCGCCGGCCCGAGAACCTGGTCGGCAAGGTAAGGCTTCGGGCTCGCCTGTCAACGCGCTTCGGCGTCTAGCGCGGGTGTTTCTGTTGCGCTCGGGTGCGGATCGCCGGATTTGCCGGCGAGCTCGAGGCGCAGCGACAGACTTTCGATGGTCCAAGCCGCGGCCTGCAGATCGGCCTCGCGCTCGGCCAGCGCTCGCTCGAGCTCGGCGTTCCCTTGGGCCGCGTGCTCGACGCGGCGGCGTTCCAGCTCGCGGACCAGCTCTCGCCCAGTGCGCTCCGCGGTCCGAAGCTCCTGCTCCAAACGCCGCACTTCTGCGCCGCGCTCGGCCAGCTGCCGTTCGAACTCGGTGAGCTCGCCTTTGGCATCCTCGTTCGCGCGCTCTTGCAGTTGCCGCTCGCGTTCGGCGAGCTCGCTGCGCACCTTGGAAAGCTCGGCTTGCTTCGTGCTGAGCTCGGCTTGCTTCGTGCTGAGCTCGGCTTGCTTTGTGTTCAGTTCCGTTTGCTTCGCGCTGAGCTCGGTTTGCTTCGCGTTCAGCTCCGAGCGCAGCTTGCCGAGCTCTTGCTCGTGTCGGCTGCGCTCTGCCTGCTGTTCGCTCTCCAGAGCCGAAATTTTTCCGCGCAGCTCTTCGAGCTCGGCCTCGGCGTGGTCGGCGCGCTCATCGGCGGTGCTGGCGCGCGCCTCGAGCTCGGCGGACCAAGTCTTGAGCCGTGCGAGCTCGCGCGTGTCCACCTTCGGAGCCGGCGGGGCTTCGATCCGCTCGGTGCGCCTTGGGCGCTCGACGCTGGCGAGCAGCTGCTTGGTGGGCAGCTGAATGACGGCGAACTCGTCGAGCCGCACCTCGTGCCCAGCGGCCAAGGCGATGAACAAATCGGGCTCTTCGGCGCCGCCCGGAACGAAGCTCGTATCGAGCGCCGGCTCCGGCTCACCCGACGCAGAGAAATCGGCGATCGCGTAGCCGACGAACGGGGTTTGGCCGAGCATGCGCACGTGCTCGAACTCGGCCGCAACGGCGTCGTAAAGCGCGTAATAGTCGAGCGCCGTGGCCGCGGGGTGACTGGCGCGGAGCAGCGGGAACGAAGCTTCCGGATTCGGACACGCGATCAGCGCGGCGCCGCGCGGCGCGAGGGCGCGGTGCGCCTTCTTCAGGATTGAAAGCGCGTTGAACGCCCCCAAATTCTCGATCAAAGTGAGTTCGAACGCGCCGTCGCGAACCGAAAGATCGCTGTCAGCCAGAGCAGAAAACGTGATTTGCGTCGAGCGATTGCGGGCCGTGGCTTCCGCCACGCGCACCGGATCGGCGTCACAGACGTGCACGCTGCGTGCCCCGCGCTCGAGCAGCTGCAAAGAGAGCGAGCCGACGGCACTGCCGAAGACCAAGACCCGCCGATTCGATGCCAGCGGTTCGGCGTAGGCAGCCAGTGCGATGCTCGGCTCGAGCACGGAAGATTCAGTCATGAGCGGCCGCCACGCTAGCGGAGAAAGCCCGGGGATTCTAGCCAGCTCGTTCCGGCGCGCGCGCTAAGGGCTCGGGAATGGCTAAGTCGGTCGATGATCGCGGTCGAGGCGCCCGGATGGCGAGGCGCGACGAAGGCGCATACTGCTAGTATGTAACTGAGGAGCAACGAAGACAGCCGGGATGCATCGGCCGCGAGAGCGATTGACTTAGCCATTCCCGGGCCCTAAGCCGCGAGAGCCGGAGATTCGCACCTGAAAGGCGAAACCTTGGCGCCCTTTTGGCCAAGGAGTCACGCCGGCTCGGTGTCGGAGCTGCATGTCGAGCCTTCGGGGTGCGCTGCTGAGTGGCGGTTTGTGCTGGATCCTTTCCGCGTGCGGAGCTCACGCCGAACGCCCGGCGCTGCTGGCAGTCGCCGCGCGCAATTTGCACTGCCCACCGACCGAAATGGAGTTTGCGCTGAATCGGCAAACGCCCAAAGTGCGCGAGTACGTCGTCGCATGCGACTTCACCTATACGACGGTGCGCTGCGCGGACGGGCGCTGTTTTCCGGCCAAGCCAAAGCCGCCGTGCGTGGCCGGCTTCTGCTTCGAAGAGGACCCACTCACGCTCGAATGGACGCTCGCGGACGCGCCGACAAAGCGCGCCATCGCGCCGAGCTTGTAGTGGCGCGTCCCCCCCCGTGATTTCATCACGGTTGTCGGCAAGGGGCCGGCACTTTGCAAGGCGTGCCGCAATTGAGCCCCAGTGCAAAGCGTTCGACCTGACTCGGCTGCTCTCGCCCGAGCCCGGAGCCGGCCAAGCAGAGCATGACCGAGTCGGTCGCAACCAGGGGCTGTGCGGCGTCCGTGCATAGCGCGTTGAGGCATCGTCCATCTTTGAGCCCGTGATTCGGCGGACAATCGCCGTCATTTTGACAGACGAGCGCGCGGCAATCGGACGGCGGACCCGGGGGCTGGCCTGGCTCGACATCGCAGATCCCGATCACGCGGCCAGTGAGCAGCAACGACTGAGCGGTCTTGCCGTCTTTGCGCTGGGCACCGGACGTTTGGCTGAGCGCGCAGGCGCCGCTCCGTTCGCACCTCGCCGTAAACGTCCGCCCCTCGGTGTCGGTGAGTTTGCGCTCACTCTCGCTCTTGCAGGCGCCCAAAGCGCTCAGCAAAAAAAGCGCCGTAACCGATAATCCTCGCCCAAGCTGCGCGTGCATCGCACCCCGGTTAGCATGGGGCGCGGGAACTTTCCGCGTCAACCTGGCTTGGCCCGGCGAGTTCCCGCCGAATTTCCGAATTTTCTCTCGCCTCGGGCTAGGTTTGATAAACCGAGGAGACCGCCCGGTCACGGCTTTCGTCTCCCGGCCGCACGCTGCCATGTTCAAGAAAACCCTCGTCGTCGACGGCATCACTCCAGTCGGTGCTTATCAGTCCCTCCGCACGCGCTCGGAAGGTGGCTCGTTCTTGCTCGAAAGCGTGGTGCCGGGCGAGCGCTGGGGGCGCTATTCGATCCTCGGTTATCGCCCGAAGTCGCAGCACGTCGTGTACGGCGAGCCCGGCGTGGATCCGTTCACCCGGCTCTCGCAGCTTGCGCCAGCTGGGGGCGGCGACGAAGCGGATACCGCGACGCGCTTTGCCACGGCCTGCGTCGGTCTGTTGACCTACGACATGGTGCACTTCGTGACCAAGGTCGAGCCCTGGCCCGAGCTGCTCGGGCGAAAGCGACCGATTGCGCGCATGATCGCGGACGCGACGGTCGTGGTGTTCGACAACCTGACGCACACGGCGGTGATCGCCGCGCAAGATCCGGCGGAGATCGAGCGCGCGGAGCACGATCTGCTCCAGGCCACGCCGCTACGCATGATCGCGCCGCCCGACCCGCACGCTTTGCCGCCCGACGTCGACGTGAACATGAGCGACGCCGAGTACGGGCGCGCGGTCGAGCGCGCCAAGGAGTACATCCGCGCGGGCGATGCGTTTCAAATCGTGCCCGCGCGCACGTTCTCGACGCCCACCGGCGGCGCGGATCCGTTCGATGTATATCGGGCGATGCGCGTGCTTTCGCCCGCGCCGTACATGTATCTCTTGGAGCTGCCCGAGCGAGACGGCGCCTCCGCGGTGGCGATCGCCGGGGCGAGCCCGGAAACGCTGGTGCGCGTCGAAAACAAGCGCATCACGTTGCGTCCGATCGCCGGCACGCGTCGGCGCGGGCGCACGCCGGAAGAAGATCAAGCCTTCGCCGACGAAATGTTGAACGATCCGAAAGAGCGCGCCGAGCACGTCATGCTGATCGATCTCGCGCGCAACGACGTAGGGCGCGTTTCGAAGCCGGGCACGGTGCGCGTGCCCTTGCACATGAGCGTCGAGAAATACAGCCATGTGATGCACATCACGAGCGAGGTCGAGGGCGAGCTTGCCGCGAACATGAGCCCCTGGGACGTGATTCGCGCGACCTTCCCCGCTGGTACGCTCAGCGGCGCGCCCAAGGTGCGCGCGATGCAAATCATCCGCGAGCTCGAGCTTCGGCCGCGTGGCGCTTACGGCGGCGCGATCGGCTACGTCACCAGTGGCACGAGCCTGGATTTGGCGATCGCGATCCGCACCGTGGTGATGCAGGACGGTCGGTTCGAGGTCACGGCCGGTGCCGGCGTGGTCGCCGACAGCGTGCCGGAGCTCGAGGCCAAGGAAACGCGCAACAAGGCGCGCGCCGCCCTGTCGGCGATTTGGGCAGCGCGTTCGCGCTGAGCGGCAGGGCATGACACTCAGTGACGAAAACGCCTTTGGCGTGTTGATCGGCTATCACGCGATCGAGGACGACGAGTACGCGCTCGAGCCGGCGGAATTTGCCGCGCGCTTCGAGCAATTCCGCGCGGCCGTCCGGAGCTGCGTGGAGTCCTTTCCGCTGGCGGAGAACGTGCTCGTTCGGGAGCTCGGCCACGCCGTGTATCTGGAGTTCGCCGACGGCGAGCAAAAAGAGGATCCGATCGGCTGGATCAAGCTGGTGCGCGCGCGACTCACGGGTCTCGAGCTCACCAGCGTGGGCGTGCTCAGTCACGGCGGTCGTTGGCTTTCGGAAACGAGCGAAATGACGCCGCCGAGCGTCCCGGGCGTAACCTGGCACTCCGTGTCGCTGCCCAGCGAGCCCCTTCGCCGCGCGTTGTACGCCGAAACCGCGACCCATCCGAACGCCGAGGACGACGAAATTGCCTGGGGCGCCGGCCTGTACGTCGATACCGAAGCCATCGAAGCGCTCGGGCGCGCGTTGAAGAACGCGCCCACGCCGCTGTCCGTGGCGGGTGCTACGTTTTATCGCGTCGCGCGCTGAGGATCCGAAAATGGCCGCCTCGAGCGATGTTTCAGCCGTAGGGCGAAACGCCGAACGCCCGCAAATGCAGGCGTAAGATCACCAGTACGAGCAGCGCCGCGATCAGCGCCGGCACCCACAGCTCCGCCCAAACCAGGCGATTTTTCCCGAGCACGACCGCGGCGAAGGGAACGTTCGAGGTCACTTCGGAGTAGCGCAAGAATTCGGCGCGGTTCGTCTGGCGCCGTTTGTCGTCGATGCTGCTCGTGCCGCGCAGCGCCGTGGCGCACAGCGAGCCGAAGAACAAGATTGCCGCGACGTGGCCCGCGACCAATAGGTGCGCGAAAGACCAGAGAGCAACGCCCCACAGAAAGGGATGACGCGTGATGCGCAGCACGCCGCGCGCTGCGTCCGTCCGCTGCAGCACTTTTTCCGCGCCGGCTGCGGTCGGGTTGGGCACGCTGAAGGCGCCGACGAGCAACACCAGTGCGAGCGGCATGATCGCGAGCGGTAGCCAGTGAATGGGCGTGGGCGCAAACCACAACGGATAAAACGGCGCCTTACGATAGGTTTGGACCAAAAATAGCAGCGATGCGAGCGACAACAGCGAAAACAGGCCGCGAAAGCCCGCCTCGCCCAGGCGCTTCACGAGCACCCAGCGCAGCCCCGAACCCGCGATGAAGGCGTGGATCCCGAACCAGAGGAACGCCGCGAGTGCCAGTCGCTCGAACATGTTCAGAGCCAGCCGGCTTCGCGATACCAATCGACCGTACGCTGTACACCCTGTGAAAAGGTCACGCTGGGCGCCCAATCCAAGGCGCGCTGCGCGCTCGAGCTGTCACACACCCATTGGTCGAAGAGCTCGTTGCACTTGTCGCGCGTGAGCATGACCGCGCGGTTCGTCACGCGACCGTAAGCTTCGCTCATGAACGCCGCGCCTTCGACCACGCGCCGCGGCAACGGAATGCGCAAGAACGCGCGCTTGCCAACGGCCGATTCCGCCTCCCGGATCAACTCGGCCATGGTGTGCACGGCGCCGTCATCGATTGCGAAGACGCTGCCGCTCGGTACGTCCGCGTCGATCGCTCGAATGCACGCTCGCGCGCAATCAGGGCCGAAGGTCATGCTGAGCTTGCTTTGCGGCGAGCCGAGCAGCGGCAAAACCCCGAGCTTGATCGACTTGAAAAAGGCCAAAATTTCGCGATCTCGCGGGCCGTAAATGGCTGGCGGGCGGATCACGGTGATCTTCAGCTCGTCTTTCTTGGCGAGCGCAGCGCATTCGGCGGCGAGCTTGCTTCGCCCGTAGTCGGTCACGGGGCGGGGCGCTTGGTCGAGGGGCACCGGATTGCCGTGCGCGTCGCTCGGCCCACCGACAGCGATACTCGAGACCAGGACGAAGCGCTTGAGCGCGTCTTTGTGGGGCAGACACGCCTCGAGCAAATACTCCGTGCCGCGCGCGTTCACGCGCATGAACTCGTCCAAACTGCGGGCTTTGACCAAGCCGGCCGAGTGCACGACCGCGTCCACGCCCTCCACCGCGCGCGCCAAGCGATCGCGATCGTCCATCGCGCCGTCGAACAGCTCGACGTTGCTCAAGGTGCGCAAGAACTTGGTGTCGCTCGAGCGCCGCACGAGTGCGCGCACCGCGCGCCCGCTCTGCGAGAGCTGCTCGATGATGTGTGAACCGAGAAAGCCCGAGCCGCCAGTGACGAGGATGGTCATGTATCTTTCTCGTAAATGCGATACTTTTTGTAGATTTTGCCGCCCATGAACTTGATCCCGACGTTCACCGGGCCGTTGTCCTCGAGCGTCCAGCTGAGCTCGCCCCACTCGATGCCGAGCTTTTGTCCGGACTCATTCAGCTTGGAGTAGAGATAAATGCTGAGGCCTGCGTATTTGCGCTGACCGCGAAACTTCTTCGAAATTCCGAGCAGGGCCAAGCGTGCGGTCTTCGGACCTTTGACTTTGAGCCGCCAGAGCAGTTTGCCAAGCTCTAGCGGGCCCAATTTGCCCTTCATGTCACGGATTAGCTCGTTGATGTTGGGGAGAGCGATCGCGAACGCTGCCGGCTCGCCGTCGATTTCGGCGATGTACGTGAGTTCGGGAATGGCGATCAGCTTGAGATCGGCGGCAAGCTTCGACAGCTCCTTTTCCGTGAACGGAACGAAGCCCCAGTTCTCGCTCCAAGCATCGTTGAACAGCTGCATGACCATGCGCACTTCGCTGTCGAGATTGCGCATGTCGATGTGCCGCGTTTTTAGCTCGGGCAACGCCGCGAGTTCGTCGTGCGCTTTCTGCGCGCGCGCCGGCACATCGCCCACCGTATAGCGCCAGGCGTACACGTCCTTCAGCTTCTGAAAGCCGCACTTTTCGATCAGCCCGCCCTGGTACGGCAGATGGTGCGGCATCAGCACCATCGGCGGCGTGTCGAAGCCCTCGATCAGGCAGCCCATCTCTTCGTTGATCGAGAGCGAAAATGGACCGCGGATCTTTTTCATGCCCCGCTCGCGCAGCCATTTGCTCGCAGCATCGAGCAGGAGCTTGGCCACTTCTTCGTCTTCGATCGTGTCGAAGAAACCGAAGAAGCCGACCTTGTCCTGGTAACGGGCGAGGTGCTCACGGTCCATTTGCGCCGTGCAGCGCCCGACGCAAAAGCCGTTGCGGAAGGCGGTGAAAATCACACCGTCGCCGTGCTCGAAGAACGGGTTCTTCGCGCTCAAGCGATCTTTCATGTCCATGTCGAGCGGGCGGACGTAGTTCGGGTCGCGCTGATAGAGGTAATCGACGAGATTGAGGAAATCCGTAATCTTTCCGCCGATTGGAGTCTGCCGAAGCTCGAGGGTCATGAGGGCCGGGAGCTAACTTTGGGGTGCTGGGTGCGTCAAGCGAACGACGCTCGAGCGCCAGAGAGAGGAGAGTTCACCACCGAGCCACAGAGATCACGGAGATCACGGAGCTGAATTCGGGGTTGGGCACGCGCTGAGCGCATTGTTGACAGCCGACCAAGGCTCAGGGCGAGGCGTCCGCCGCCGATTTCTCGCCGCCCGCGCCGAGCCCGGCTAAACCCGAAAAATTTCTGGGCGTTCCCGCGACTCTTTCTGTCCCGTCAATCCCGAACTGTGTGCTCCGCGTTCTCGGTTGCGCTCTGTGGCTCGGTGGTGAAGTCCGGGAGCCGTGATTTGCGTCCACTGCCGATTGGACCCGGGTTGTGGCTGCGCGCGGCATGGCAGGATTAGCGCCGATGTTTCGCGCAGGGCGAACGCTCGCAAACATCAGCCCAGCGCGACGATGTCCTCGCGTTGCCGGTGCTGGTCGGCCCACACGCGGAGGGCGCTCGGCAATGACCAGCCCAAGCCCGCGACCTGCGCGGCGGGCGGAAACTGCACGGCGCGGCGCGGAATGCCCTCGAGCCAAGCCACCATCGTGTACAGGGCGATGTCGGCCGCGCTCCAGCTTTCGCCGCAGAGCGGCCCGTGCGGCTGCGCTTGCACGCGCGTTGCCAGCTGATCGAGCGTGCGCTGCACGCGCCCGATCACCATCTCACGGACGCTCGCAAAGTTCGAATCCGCGTGCAGCGCGTAATAGCGCATGCCCAGATCGCTCAACGGCGTGATCACGCGCTCTGTCAGCGCCTCGAACTCGAACGCATCGGCACCGGCGAGACCCGCCGGCCAGTACGGCGGCGCGGGCACTTTGCGGTCGAGATACTGGCAAATCGCCGCAGATTCGACGACCACGCGCTCGCCATCCACCAAGACCGGCACGGTGTGCAGTGGATTCAGTCGCTGCACGTCGTCGCGATACGCGGGCACCGCTCGCGCATCGCGCAGCTCCGCCGAGAGCCCTTTCAGCGCGAGCGCGAGCCGAACCCGGCGCGCGAACGGGGAAGTGGTGAAGTGATAGAGGATCATCGCGGCGTAGGATAGATCAGCCGGCCCCGCTCCGCGTAGCGCGCTCAGCGGTCATTTTTGGCCCCGAATCGCCAGGAGAAAGGCGAGGTCGTCGGCATCGCGCTCCAGGCCCAGGCGCGGCCGCACGCGTTCGAGGCCGTCAACATTTACAACGCGGGACAGAGCGGCGCCGACCGCAACGGCTCAGCGTCCGCTGCGAATCTCTCGCGCTGAGTGTGCGTGGTAGAACGGGCCCCCGCGGCGGCCGCAGGCCGACGCTAGGCGGGCCCCCGCGCGCAGCCGCGGAGCGGCGAGCACGCGGGCCGCGCCCCGCCGTCTTACGGCGGGGCAGCCAACTCAAATGACGCCGTACTTTTTGCCGACTTTTTGGAAGGCTTCGAGCGCGCGATCGAGGTGCGCGCGGTCGTGCGTGGCCATGTAGCTCGTGCGCAGCATGGCGCTCTTCGGCGGCACGCCGGGCGAGATGAAGGGGTTCGTGTAGATGCCGTGCTCCTCGAGCAGATCGCGCCACATCATGATCGTGCGCAGATCTTGGCGGATGTAGATCGGGATCACCGCGGTCTGCGTGTGGCCGAGCTCGAAGCCCATCTTGGTCAGCTCGTCGCGCATGTAGGTGAAGTTTTCGCGCAGCTTGTCGATGCGCCAAGTCTCTTCACGCATCACGTCGAAGGCGGCCATGGCGGCGGCCACACAGGGCGGCGCAGCGGCTGCGGCGAACATGAAGGAGGGCGCAAAGTGTCGGATGTAATCGAGCACTTTGCGCTCGCCAACGAGCCAACCGCCGATGCTGGCGAGCGATTTGGAGAACGTGCCGCCCATCAAGTCGACCTGGTCGACCAGCCCGAAATGCGCGGCCGTGCCCATGCCGCCCGGGCCGATCACGCCGAGCGCGTGCGCGTCGTCGACGAACAAGCGCGCGCCGTGCTTTTTCACGACCGGCACGATTTCGTCGAGCTTGGCGATTTCACCCTCGGCGCTGAACACGCCGTCCGTGAGCACGAAGGCGCCGTCGCCGAGTTCCAGCTTTTCTAGCGCTTTATCGAGCGATTCGGCATCGTTGTGGCGATAGCGGATGAGCCGCGCGCCCGCCGATTGGCCGAGCCGCGTGCCGTCGTACAGCGAGGCGTGCACGTTGCGGTCGATGACCGCGACCGATTGCTTGTTCGAGAGCAGCGCCGCGCAGGTCGCAATGTTCACCTGGTAGCCGGTGGTGAAGACCAAGGCGGCCTCTTTGTTGAACCACTTGGCGAGCCGCTCCTCGAATTCCTCGTGCAAGCGCATCGAGCCGTTGACGAGGCGCGAGCCGGTCATGCTCGTGCCGTACTTGTCGATCGCGGCTTTGGCGGCTTCGCGCACCTTCGGGTGCGTGGTCAAGCCGAGGTAGTTGTTCGAGCCGAACATGACCACGCGCTTGCCGTTGATTTGCGCTTCCGGGCCGTCCGCGAAATCGAGCGGGCGGAAGAAGGGGTAGATGCCCATCTTGCGCGCGTTGTCGGCGGCCATGAACTTGTAGGCCTTCTCGAACACGTCCTTCCCGCCGACGCTGGCGAGGCTGGTGCGCTCTTTCATCGACTCGGCCATGTCGGACGAGCCTTCGCGATCGTTCATGTCGATGCGCGCGCCGTTGGTCGCGCCACTCGTGGCGGCGCCATTGGTGGCGTGA
>Ga0207667_10009324_pt1 | contig 11575 bp, 8 predicted proteins | sample KBSCornC52_FD_184301 | JGI IMG/M metagenome (GOLD analysis project Ga0207667, IMG submission 184301) | Corn rhizosphere microbial communities from Kellogg Biological Station, Michigan, USA - KBS Corn C5-2 (SPAdes) (version 2) | ecosystem: Host-associated > Plants > Roots > Rhizosphere > Soil ...
CGACTCGATCATGCTGCCCGACAAGCAGATCGTCGCGGGTTACGCGCCGATCATGCCGTCGTTTTCGGGCGAATTGAGCGAAGGCGACGTGCTGGCGCTGATCGCGTATCTCAAGTCCACCAAGCCGGGCCTGCAGCCTGCGCAGGAGGGCACGAAGCAATGAACGCCAACGCCATCGCGCCGGACCTTCCGGAGCTGGAACCGCCGCGCAACTTCTACATGCACAAATCGGGACTCCGAAGCTGGTTGCTCACCACCGACCACAAGCGCATCGCGATCCTGTACGCGATCACGGTCACGCTTTTCTTCATCATGGGCGGCGTCGCCGCGGCGATGATCCGCATCAATCTCGTGGAACCGCAGGGCGCGCTGCTCTCGGCGGAAACCTACAACAAGACCTTCACCTTCCACGGCGTGGTGATGGTGTGGTTCTTTTTGATTCCGTCGATCCCCGCGACGCTGGGCAACTTCCTGCTGCCGATCATGATCGGCGCACGCGACCTCGCGTTCCCGCGCCTGAACCTCGCAAGCTGGTACCTGTTCGTGATCGGCGGCTGTTTCACGATCGCGTGCCTGCTGCTGGGCGGCGTCGACACCGGCTGGACGTTCTACACGCCGTTCTCGACGATGTTCTCCAACACCAACGTGATCCTGGTCGTGGTGGGCGTATTCGTCACCGGTTTCTCGACCATCCTCACCGGGCTCAATTTCATCGTCACCACACACAAGCTGCGGATGCCGGGCATGACGTGGTTCAAGCTGCCGCTGTTCGTGTGGGCGATGTACGCGGTGAGCGTGGTGATGGTGCTGGCGACGCCGGTGCTGGCGATGACGCTTTCGCTGATCGGGCTGGAGCGCATCGCGCACGTCGGCATCTTCGACCCGGCGCTCGGCGGCGATCCGCTGCTGTTCCAGCACATGTTCTGGTTCTACTCGCACCCGGCCGTGTACATCATGATCCTGCCCGCGATGGGCGTGGCCAGCGAAATCATCCCCTGCTTCGCGCGGCGCAAGATCTTCGGCTACAAGTTCATGGTGTACGCGCTGGTCGGGATTTCGGTGATTGGCTTCCTCGTCTGGGGCCACCACATGTTCGTGGCCGGGATGTCGGCCACCGCCACGCTGGTGTTCTCGATCCTTTCCTTCATCATCGCGGTGCCGTCGGCGATCAAGGTGTTCAACTGGACCGCGACGCTCAGGCGCGGGCGGATCAGCTTCGAAGCCCCGATGCTGTACGCGCTGGGTTTCGTGGGGCTGTTCATGCTGGGCGGGCTGACGGGCCTGATGCTGGCCGCACCCGCGCTGGACATCCCGCTGCACGCGACCTATTTCGTGATCGCGCATTTCCACTACGTGATGGTGGGCGGCTCGGTGATGGCGTACCTCGGCGGCATCCATTACTGGTGGCCCAAGATCACCGGGCGGATGTATTCGGAAGCGTGGGCGCGTTTCGCGGCGATCCTGATGTTCTTCGGCTTCAACATGACCTTCTTCCCGCAATACGTGCTCGGCTACCTCGGCATGCCGCGCCGCTACCACGCGTACCCGCCTGAGTTCCAGACGCTCAACATCCTTTCGTCGGCGGGCGCTTCGATCCTGGCCGTCGCCTACCTGATTCCGGTGGTCTACCTCGGCTGGTCGTTGTTCCATGGCGCGCGGGCGGGCAACAACCCGTGGGGCGCGCGCGGACTCGAATGGCAGACCACCTCGCCGCCGCCCAAGGGCAATTTCCTCGAACGGCCGGTGGTGCAGAAGGCCTACGCCTACGACGAACCCGCGCCAGGCGGCGAACCCGCAACGGGAGCCACGGCGTGAACAGCAGCGCCGCCAGCATTCGCGAACAAGACCTTCGCGCGCGCGGACTTGTGGCCGAGCAATTCGACGATGCAGAACAGCAGCACGCGACCGCGCAGTTCGGGATGTGGGTGTTCCTCGCGACCGAAGTACTGTTCTTCGGCGTACTCTTCGCGGGCTACGCGGTGTGCCGCGTCCGCGACCCGCAGGGATTCCTGCTTGGCAGCCAGCACACCGAGATCCTGTTCGGCGCGGTCGAGGCCGGGATTCTTTTGCTGAGCAGCGCCACCGTCACCTTCGCGGTCAACCTGATTCCGTTCGATGCGCGCCGCGTGGTCACTCTGTTGCTCGCGGTCACCGCGCTGCTGGGCGTCGCTTTCCTGGTACTGCACGGCGTCGAGTACAGCCACGAACACGACGAACACCTGATGGTGGGCGTGGATTTCGCGCAATCCGGCCCACACGCGCGCGGGATCGAATTGTTCTTCTTCCTCTATTACGCGATGACGCTGTACCACAGCCTGCACGTGCTGGTGGGCGTGTGCGCGATCGCGACGATGGCCGTGCTGGTGTGGCGCGGAAAAATCCGCAGCGGGTACACCACGCCGTTGGTTTTGGCCGGACTGTACTGGCATTTGGTGGACATCGTCTGGATTTTCCTGTTTCCGTTGATGTACTTGATTGGGCGATAGCCGGACGACCGAGACTATGACGCTGGCGTCAAACAGCCCAACAAACGTCGTCATTCCGGGGCTCACACCCGTTCCGGGCGTGCGAGAACCCGGGATCGGTTTCGAATTCGTGGTGGCCAATGCAACAAACCGATTCCGGATCCCCGCTGGGCGGCGTCCGGATTGACAAGGAATAACCGTGGGGACAACGCACAGGGAGCATCAGCATTTGCCAGTGGAGAACCATCATGAATCGCGAAATCCTGAAACAAACCGCACGTACGCCCGCACTGGCCCTGCTCGGTTTGCTGGCATTGCTCGCCATCAACATCGGGTTTGCCTACGCGCCGATCGGCCCACACTTGCGGTTGTCGGTGAAGCTGACTATCTGCTTCGGAATGGCGTTCACGCTGATGGTGTTCTGCATGCATCTGCACCGCGCGACGGGTTTGCTGCGGCTGGCGGCCGCGACCGGATTCGCATGGCTGGCGATCATGATCGGCCTGATGCTGACCGATTACTTCACGCGCGTGCCGGTGCCGCCGCCGTGGTGAACGGCGGGCGTGCCGGCTTGCGCGCGAACGCAAGCCACCTGGTCTTCACACATCGCTGCGTAAAGTTCAGGGGTGGTTGCGAAGGACGTGCCCACACTGATCGTGCGCAACCGAAGGAGAAATCGCATGGAACAGCAATGGGACTTCTTCAAGAAAAGCGAGACGTCGATGGGCGTGTTCTATCCGCTGCATTACATCGTCGCGGGATACGACAACCTGGATGACGCGCAAGCCGCCGAAACCGCGTTCCGCGAATCGGGCGTCGCCGCGGAAGACGTGCGCGCAGCCAGCGGCGAGTTCGTGGCCGCGCAACTCGAATCGCGCGTCGATCGCAACATGCTGGACAAGCTCAACAACGAACTGGTGAAGATCTTCGGCACTGAAAAGGCCTACACCACCGAGGACAAGCAGCACGCCGGCGACGGCGGCGCGTTCCTGTTCGTGTACGCGCCGAAGGACGAGGACGCGGCCAACGCCAAGTTGGTGTTTGACAAGCGTCCGCCGGTGTTCGCACGGCGTTACCTGCGGATCGCGATCGAGCAGATCGTCACCAATCCGAAGGCGACGTAGCAGGGTCTTGGTCATTCCGGCGCCGCGCAGTGGCGATCCGGAATCGCCGGGTCCCCGCACCAGTAGAACTGGCGCGAGCCCCGGAATGACAGCCAAGTTCCTGCGGAACGGCGCGTCAGGACGCCGTCACCATCTGCTCGATCAGTTCGCTGATGCGCGAGGCATCGAGTGGCTTGACGAGGTGTTCGTCGAAACCCGCCGCCATCACGCGCGCACGGTCGCCCGGTTGGCCGTAGCCGGTCACCGCGATCAGCGGCAGGCTTTCGCGGCCCGGCATGCGCCGCACCGTTTGCGCCACTTCATAGCCGTCGATCACCGGCAACCCGATGTCGACCAGCGCCACCTGCGGCTCGAAGGTTTTCATCGCCTGCAGCGCCGCGGCGCCGTCGTGCACGACGTGGGTACGATAGCCCATTTCCTGCAGCAGCAGTGCCAGGCTTTCCGCCGCAAGCACGTAGTCGTCCACCACCAGCACCTTGATGCGCCCGTCGTCGCGGATGGGGGCCGCGGGTTTCCGCGTTTCGGTTTGCGCCGGCGCCGCATCGCGCGGATGCGGCTGTTCCAGCAACGGCAGGCGCACGGTGAATTCGCTGCCCTTGTAGGCGCCATCACTGGCGGCCTCCACCGTTCCGCCATGCAGTGTCACGAGGTTGCGCACGATCGAAAGGCCCAACCCGAGGCCGCCGTGCGAACGGTCGATCGCCTGCCGGCCCTGGCTGAAAAGTTCGAATACGCCCGACAGCAGGTCGGCTTCGATGCCCTGGCCTTCGTCGCGCACGCGCAGCACCGCCTGCCCGTCTTCGGCTGATGCACTCAGCCACACGTTGCGGCCGGGCGGCGAATATTTCGCGGCATTGCCGAGCAGGTTCACCAGTACCTGCACCAGCCGACGCCGATCGCCCGAGACGATCAGGCGCGCATCCACCTGCACGTGCAGCGAATGGCTGCGTTCCTCCATCACGGTCTGCGTGGTTTCCACCGCCGCGGCCACGACTTCACCCAGATCCACTTCCTCGGTTTTCAGCTCGATCTTGCCGCTGGCGATCCGCGAAACGTCCAGCAGATCGTCGACGAGGCCGGTGAGATAGCGCACCTGCGCCTCGATGATGCCGCGCTCGCGCACGAAAGTTTCCGGCGCGCGCAGCTTCATCAATTCCACGGTGGTCGTGATCGGCGCCAGCGGATTGCGCAACTCGTGGCCCAGCATCGCCAGGAATTCATCCTTGACGCGGTTGGCGTTCTGCAGGCGCGTCTGGTTTTCGCGCAGCGCCTCTTCCACCAGCGCGCGCTCGGTGGCGGCCCAGATGCGTTCGGCCACGTCTTCCAGCAACGCCACCTCGTGCGGAGACCAGCGGCGAGGCGAGGCGCTACCCACCACCAGCGCCCACACGGCATTCCGTTCGCCCGCACGAATCGGCACCGCGATCAGCGCAGTCATGCCGCCCAGCCCGCGAATCGTCGCTTTCTCCGCGTCCGAAAAATCCGGCTCGGTCGCAAGGTCGTCGACCACCAGCGGTTGCGTCTGGAGCCGCCGTCCCGCCGACGGGAAGTCCGAGATCGGCAATTCACCCGACTCGCCGAACGCCGGCGGCAAACTGCCGTCGTGATATTCCGCGATCAATCGCGCCCGGTTCTCGGCCTCCGATATCCGGGTGATGTAGCAACGGTCCACGCCAAGTTGCCCGGCCAGCATCCGCACGCCGACTTCGCCGACCGCACGTTCGCCGGCCTCGGCGCGCAAGGCGTCGCTCAATTCCAGCAGAAACGATTGCTGCTCTTCGCGCGCGCGCATGGCCGCTTCGATGCCCTTGCGTTGCGTGATTTCCTGGGACAGCACCGCCACCCGACACTGCTCCGGCGTGCCGACTGCGAACGCATACACGCTGTACCAGCGTTCGACCGCGACCGCGCGCCGCTCGAACCGCTCGGCATTGCCGGTCAGCGCGATCCGGCCGAACGCTTCCAGCCAGAACGGCTCGATCTGCGGGGCAACCTCGCGGATGCGCCTGCCGATCAGATAACCCTGCCCGACCTGTGCCTCGACCACCGGATTGGCCTCGACGAAGGTGTAATCCTCCGCGTTGCCGGCTTCGTCGAACAACAACTCGATCACGCAGAAACCTTCGTCGACCGAATCGAACAGGGTGCGGTACTTGACCTCGCTTTCCTGCCGCTCGGCGTTGGCCCGCGCGCGTTCCACCGTGTCCCAGGTGCGCTCGGCCACTTCCTCGACCAGCATGATCTCGGCTCGGGTCCACGCGCGCGGCTCGGCGCTTTGGACGCAGACGCCGCCCAGAAACACGCCGTCCTTGGCGATCGGCGCGGCCACGCAGGCGCCGACGTCGGGCGCAAGACAAATGTGCAACCGGCTCTTGCACTCGCCGGCTGCGCGCGTGTCCTCGCACACCAGCGTCTTGCCCCGTTCGAAATCGGCGATGAAGGCGTCGTCGTGCGATTGCGGAAAGCGTCCGATCCGCGCCGGCAAATCGGGCAAGTGATAGCCCTCGGCCTCGATCACGTCCACCCACTGGTCATCTTCACGCTCTGCCCGGAAGTGGAAGGCGCGCGCTGCTTTCAAGTGCTCGCCCAGCATCTGCATCGCGATGTTCTGCACCGCAAGCGGATCGGCGGTCGCGCGCATCGCATCGGCAAGCCGCAACAGGAAAGCCTGCCGCTGCCCGCTTTCGCGCAACGCGGTTTCCAGACGCTTGTTCTCGGTGATGTCGCGCGCGATCTTGGACGCCGCCACCACCGCGCCCGTGCGACCCTTGATCGGCGATATGCTCAGCGACACGTCCAGCAGCGAGCCATCCTTGCGTTTGCGCACGGTTTCGTAGTGATCGATGCGCTCGCCGTGGCGGATGCGCGCCAGGATGCCGGGTTCCTCGTCCACCCGGTCGGGCGGCATCAAGATCGTGACGGGCTTTCCGATGGCCTCCGCTGCGGTGTAGCCGAACATCCGCTCCGCCGCCGCGTTCCAAGTCTGGATCACGCCGTCCAGATTCTTGCTGATGATCGCGTCATCGGACGATTCCACGATCGCGGCCAGCCGGCCCATGGCGCGCGCGGCGCGCTTGTGCTCGGTGATGTCGTTGAACACGGCCGCCACCAGCGCCGCGCCGTCACCGCCAATGCGCGAGAACTGCACGTTGTACCAGCGCCCCGTGGCGGCCTTGAAGTCTTCCAACCGCGCAGGCTTGCCGCTTTGCACCACTCGTTCGATCGCCCCCAGCCACTGCCGTTCGTATTCCGGCATCACCTTACTGATCCGGTGGCCGACCGCGTCGTGCATGCCGCTTTCACGTTCGAAAGCGGGGTTGGTTTCGCGAAACCACAGATCGACGACCCTGCCGTCGGCGTCGCGGTCCGCCTCGATCACGCAGAAACCCTGGTCGATGCTTTCGAACAGGCTGCGATATTTTTCCTCGCCCTGCCGCAGCGCGGTTTCGGCCTGGGCGCGCTCGACGGTAGCCCAGGTGCGCTGGGCGATTTCCTCGACCAGCGCGATTTCGTCCACCGTCCAGTGGCGCGGTTGGCCTTGGTGCAGCGCAAGGAACGCCACCAACCGACCGTCCTTGACCAGCGGCACCTTCAGCAGCGCACGCATGTGGTACGCGCGGCAATGTCGGCGTTCCTCTTCGGTCAGCGCCTGCCAATCATCCAGGTCATCGACGACGAGCGTGTTGCCGGCACGCAGCGCATAGGCGGCGGCGAGGCCGAATTTTTCCAGCCGATAGGGATTCGGCATGGAAGCGGCGCCCTCGCTGCGAAAGTCGCCGGTGAAGCTCGCGTGACCGGTCGTGTCGACATCGGCGTAGTACGCCCGGTCCACCTTCATGCGGCGGCCCAGTGTCTCGCAGGCCTGCGTGCGTACCACCCGCGCGTCCGACAGCGGCCGCAGCACGTCGCCCAGCTCAAGCAGGGCGGATTGCCGTTCATCGCTTCGCGCCAGTACCGCCGCCGCACGCAGTCGCTCGGCAGCCGCGTGGTGACGCTCAGTCACCTCCACCAGCGTGACCAGCACGCCGGCGACTTCGTCCGCACCGCCACGCATCGGGCTGTAGCAAAGGTCGAACCAGGCGTCCGCCGTCCGGCCGTTCCGCGTCAGCGGATACAGCGCGTCCTCGAACATCAGGGTCTCGCCCCGGAACACGCGGTCATAGATCGGTTGGTTGATGTGCCACACCTCGGGCCAGCATTCCCGCGTGGGCTGGCCGAGTCCCGCCGGGTGCTTGTCGGCCATGACCTTGGCATAGCCGTCGTTGTAGATCTGCAGCAGTTCGCGACCCCACAGGATCACCTGCGGGAAACGATTGGGCAGGACGAGTTCGACGGCCGAGCGAAGGCTTCGCGGCCAGGACGCGATCGGTCCCAGCGGCGTTGCCGCCCAGTGATACGCGGCCACCAGTGCGCGCATCGGGCACGCTTCGACCGCATCATCGATCGATGGACCCGGAGACGATTCCTTGACCGTCGTCATGCACTCTCCTGACGCAAGCCCGTCTTGACCGGCCATTATAGGCTCGAGGCGTCATGCGGAAAGTTGCCAACCCGTGACGAAAGTCGTATCCAATGCGCGCGCGGTTGCGCTGCTGCCGGAGACGAGCGCGCGCGATTCCCGATTCCCGAATCCAGATTCCCGGTCGTTCACGGCTTCAACACGATCTTGATCGCGCCGTCCTGCTTCTTCTGGAAAATCTCGTAGCCGTGCGGCGCATCGTCCAGCGGCATCCGATGCGTGCACAGGTCCTCGGCGCCGAGTGGATCGGCATCGTCCAGGAGGTACGGCATGATGTCCGGTACCCAGCGCTTGACGTGCGCCTGTCCCATCGCGATCGTCACGCCCTTGTCGAACATGCGCAGCATCGGCATCGGATCGGTCTGGCCACCGTACACGCCGATGATGGAAATGGTGCCGCCGCGCCGCACGGTTTCGATTGCGGCCATCAGCGCGGCCAGCCGGTCCACGCCGGCCTTGGGAATCATCTTTTGCGATATCGCGTCAGGCAGCAGGCCCGCGGATTTCTGCATCACCTCCTGCACCGGCGCGCCGTGCGCTTCCATGCCGACCGCGTCGATCACTCCGTCCGGTCCGCGGCCGTGGGTCTGCTCACGGATGTATGCCGGCACGTTGTCGACCTGGCTGGTGTCGATGGTTTCGACACCGTGACGCGCCGCCATCTGCAGGCGTTCGGGCACGAGGTCGATGCCGAAGACGCGTTCCGCGCCGCGTGCCAGCGCGATGCGGCAGCACATCTGTCCGATCGGCCCGAGTCCGAACACCGCCAGCGTGCCGCCGTCGGGCACGTAGGCGTATTCGATCGCCTGCCACGAAGTCGGCAGCACGTCGGACAGGAACAGGAAGCGCTCGTCGTTCGGGCCTTCCGGCACCTTGATCGGGCCGAACTACGCCTGCGGCACGCGCAGGTATTCGGCCTGCCCGCCAGGCACCTGCCCGTACAACTTGGTGTAGCCGAACAACGCGGCGCCGTTGCCGTGCGCCTTCACCTGCGTGGTTTCGCATTTGGGTGACCTCGCTGCCGACCTCCTCGACGATGCCCATCGGCTCGTGGCCAACGATGTCGCCTTCCTCCATGAACATCGTGAGCACGCCGTACAGGTGCAGGTCCGAACCGCAGATCGCGGTGGAGGTGATGCGCACGATCGCGTCGGTGGGTTGCTGGATGCTGGGATCGGGCACCTTGTCGACGCGAAAATCTTCCTTGCCGTGGAACGTGACTGCTCGCATCAGTCATTCCTCGATGAATTTGAATCGATGGCTCCGGGCAATATCCCGTTCACCCGAATTGGCCGGGAACGGTGCCCGCTTGCGCGGCGCCGTTGCCCTGCGGCACCGGGACCGACCCGGTTTCGACGAGATTCTTGAAACGCAGCAGCGCGCGGCTCGCAAGCCGTTGCGGTGTAGGTCCCAACATCTTGATCGCGCCGCGGCCGAGCGCGCCGCCTGGAGGATCGAAACGCATCGCGAGGCGCACCTCGGTGCCGAGCCCCTGCGGCGCTTCGTGGAAGCGTACTTCGCCGTCATTCGGGAACGCCGCGTCGCCGACCGAGCGCCAGCGCAGCAACTCGCCTTCGCGCTCCTCGGTGATTTCCGATTCCCATTCCACGCCCTTGTCGGCCGGTCCGTGCGCGTTCCAGCGCCAGTGTCTTTCGCCGGTCGAACGCACGTCGGCGAAATCGCCCATCACACGCGAAAGCATGTCCGGGTTGCACCACGCTCGGTACAGCTCCGCCGCAGGCTTGTCGATGGTGACGGCGCTTTCGATCTCGATCGGCCCGGTTTGCGCGGCATTCCTGCCCAGCCATTCGTACACCGCGCAATGGCCGCTGATGCCGCGCCGGACCAGTTCCGCCCCGGCCGCCGCGAGCACCAGTCCGCCCAGCGATCGCCGCCGCAAGCCCCACATCACCAGCGCACCACCCGCCAACCCCGACACGACGCGTTCGACGTCGCCGACATTCATTGTCTTGCCCGATTCCGTCATGAAACTTCTCCTTGTCCATTGCCGGCGCGCGGCGCGTGCGCTATCTGATCGTATCCAGATAAATCGCGATGTCGCGCGCCTCCTGTTGCCTGATACCCATGTCCGGCATGTCCACGCCGGGCACGACCTGTTGCGGATGCTGGATCCAGAATTGCAGATTGTCCGGATCGTTCGGCAGCACGCCCGCGATGTACGTGCGTCGGCTCCAGTGCGTCAGCGGCGGCCCGACCAGCCCATCGGCGCCGTTGATGCCGGGGATCGTGTGGCAGGAGCCGCACCCGTACTTCGAGATGAGTTGCGCACCGCGCCGCACGGCAATGTCGTGCGCCCGATCCCGCGCATCATTGGCGCAGCCGGAAAGCATCAGCGCCAGCAGCGGTACTGCGACCAGCAACATCGGCAGCGCGTGCGGCACGCTGCGGAACGCGCGCGTCGCGCGACGCTCGTCGGCGCGGAACCATGCGAAGAACACCGTGCACAGCGCGCCCGCGTGCGCGAGGTTGGAAGGAATCCACATGATGATGCCCGCGAGCTGCTGGTCGTCCAGCGGGGTCAGGCCATAGGCTTGCGTCGCATGCAGGTACGCGCCATAAAGCGGCGCCGGCGCGAACGTCAGCACCGCGCCGATCATGCCCATCACGAATCCCGCGGACACCACGAACACGACCGTCGCGCCATAACCCAGCGCGCGCCGCTGGCCGTACGGTTCGATCACGAGCGTCCAGAACTGCAGCGAAACCAAGAGGAAACTCAAATGTTCGAGATCGTGCAGCCATTCATTCCGGACCGCCGCGTCGTACGGGCCCGGAAGGTGCCAGAAGCACAGCGCCACCGTCAGCAGCACCCACACGACCAGCGGGTGCATCAGCCCCCGGAAGGCCGCGTCGAGCCCTGTGCGCTTCCATCCGCGCACCACTGCACGCCGTCCGCCCAGGTCGAACGCCCACAACCATGTGATCACCGGCCGGCCATACACCAGCAGCGGCGGAATCACAAGCAGCAACAGCATGTGCTGGAACATGTGCGCGGAAAAGAGATCGTCAGCCACGGTGTCCAGCGGCGAAACCAGCGCAAGCAACAGCACGAAAAGGCCGGCGAAAAACGATACCGCGCGCCAGCGTCCCAGGATTGCGCCGCGCTGCGCGCCCATCCTGCGCACGCCGAGCGCGTAGGGCACCGCCGCCGCGACGATGCACGCCAGCAGCCAAGGCTCGAAGCTCCAGTCCATCAATATCTGCGACATGCGACATCACCCATGTCGTCATTCCGGACGCGGCGAAGCCGCGATCCGACCGCGTTTGCAGGATTGCAAACGCGAACGCCAAAGGCGGCTCGCAGAGCGAGCGCCAAGGGTGGCGCGAGTGAACCCAGTGACTTTGCTTCTCCGGAACCCCGCGGCTTTGCCTCTCGCGCAAAAGTCACTGGGTTCCGGGTTCCGCGCTGCGCGCGGCCCCGGAATGATGATTTTGAAATTTTCGGC